>Ga0209426_1000143_pt1 | contig 111385 bp, 95 predicted proteins | sample Deesub1362B_J571_FD_187697 | JGI IMG/M metagenome (GOLD analysis project Ga0209426, IMG submission 187697) | Deep oceanic, basalt-hosted subsurface ecosystem from Juan de Fuca Ridge flank, Pacific Ocean, CORK Borehole 1362B_J2.571 (SPAdes)... ... | reverse complement strand
GTTCCTCGAGTCGCTGGATAAAGGGCTCGAGGATCTCCTCCTCTGCCTCTGGATCCTCTCCGATCAGGTAGATCTCGGCCAGATGATTCAGGAGGGGAAAGATCCGGTCCGCCCATTCCAGGTTATGGGATCCCTCCGACCCTCCCCAAGGGGGGAGGATCCAGTAGAATCTCCGGATTGCGGGTGGCTCCTTCACGAAACCAGCCTCTTCCCCCCGTCCAGAGAGGCGGACCTCCAAAGGTCCCGGATCCGGTGAATCTCCTCCACCTTCATCCACTCTGTCTCGTATCGCACTCCGATGGAAAGATAGGGGGGCCGTTTCTCCTCTAGGGGATGGATCCCAAAACGCCGATGGCGTTCCTGGAGTGGGGTGCCGAAGTAGAGCCTCATCTGCTGAGCGTTGGTGTTCCCTTTGATGGGGACGCAACGCTTCACGAACCGAAGGGTGGCCATGGCATCTTCGAACCGCTCTCCAGGGAGTCCGTACTGACTGAAGAGTTCCACCTCCATGCCATGGCGGAGGGCAGTCCGCACGGCCCTTTCGATATGGGAAAGCGATATCCCTTTACCCAAGCCCCTCAGGACCCGCTCCGAAGCCGACTCCAGTCCAAAAGCCACCTGTCTCACTCCGGCTCGGGTCATCAATCGAGCCAGATCCTCGTCCATCAGATCGGCCCGGGTCTCCAGCCATATACGCCCTCGTATCCGACGGTGGAGGAGCCTCTCCAGGAGGCGTTCCGTCCTCTCCCGATGAAAGGAAAAGCTGGGATCCGCAAGCCAGAACCTATCGATCCCCCGGCGATTGAGCCAAGTCATCTCCTCGCAGACCCGCTCTATAGAATGGTACCGTATGGATCTACCGAAGGCTCGGGGGGTGTAACAGAAGATGCAACTGTAGGGACACCCCCTGGAGGTGAGCAGGATGGCCTCTTCCAGACCTTCCAGGTCAAAGAGGTCTTCCAGGAAGGGGGAAGGATAGGCATCGAGATCCTGCGGGGCCTCCACCGGAGGTCCTTCCTCCCAGAGATCAGCCGCAAGGCGCGTGAGGGTCCCGGGAACGGGCCGATCCAGGGATCCTTCCTCCAGAGTCCGAACCACATGGAGAATCACCACCTCCCCTTCCCCCCGGCAGAGGAAATCGATGTGGGGAAGGACCGATAGAGCCTCGGAGGGCATGAACGTGGCCTGAGGACCGCCCAGGATGACTCGAATGGATGGATCGAACTCCTTGACCGCCCGAGCCAGCCCCTTCACATGGAGGATATTGCGCTGATAGATGGAGAAGCCCACCAGTTGCGGCCGAACCTCCTCCAACAGCCCCAGAAAGGACCGAGGGGAGAGATCCGTTCCTTCGCCCACGTTGAGGATCTCCGCCCGGTGTCCCTCGCGCTGAAGGACGGCTGCCAGATAACCCAGAGAAATGGGAAGAGAGATGGGCACGTAAGGGTTGATCTCAACCAGGAGGACCTTCATCCTTCTTAGCCTTGCGGTCCCCCGAGGATTCGAAGACCGCTGGAATGGTTTATTTTATCCCACAGAGACGTCTCCACGCAATGCGAGCTGGATCCCGTGGACAGGAAGTCCTCCCCCGCCCTACGCCCGCTGGAGCTCTTGAATGGTGGTTCACGGGATAGAGGACAGTACAAGTTGTCAATTCCGGTAATTCGTGTTAAAATTGTTGACTATATGGTAATTTTCAGATCGAAATATCCTTACAAGAAGCTGTCACATGTCGAGTCGCGATACAAGGCCTCTTGGGGAGGGAGTGAATCTTGACCAACCCCTGGATCTGATCCGCGAGATCATCTATCAGATCCGACGGCTGATGCAGGCTGGCGAGCTCTACACCAAAGAGCTCAACAAGAAGTATCAGGTGAGCGCCCCTCAACTCAACTGTCTTTTGGCCCTATACGAAAACGGTCCCCTGTCTCCCTCTCAGATTGCCCGGCACATCATGGTGCGATCGAGCACGGTCACGGGAATCATCGACCGTCTGGAACAGAAGGGACTGGTCAGGCGGACGCGCGTCTCCCCAGACCGCCGCGTCATTACCATCGAACTTACCGAAGCAGGCCAGCATCTCGCTCAAAACGCCCCACCGCCCATCCAGCAGAAGATCGTGGAGGGGCTCAAACGCCTCCGCAAGGAAGAACTTGAGCGTATCGTCCACAGCCTCAACCAACTCACCCACATGTTGGACGTGCAAGACATGGAAGTGGAATAACCCCCGAAGGTGAATGGGCCGGGGCGCGGCGCGGCCTCTCCCTCACCCTTTTGCCCTGACATCCTCAATCAGGAGGAGTTGATATCGGTCGAACGGAGGAAAAGACGGCATGGAGGAATCGAGGCTAGAGGTGTCTGAGGAAGCCGAGACACCTCGGGACGTCATGGATTACAGTGTGGAGGTGCGAGGGCTCTGGAAGGTCTTCGGGCCTCGCTCCAATGAGGTCATGGACGGCGATCTCCGGCGGGCCTCCAAAGACGAAATCCTGGAAAAAGCTGGTTGTGTGCTTGCCCTTCGCGACATCTCCTTTCAGGTGGAACGGGGAGAGTTCTTCGTGCTCATGGGCCTTTCCGGAAGCGGAAAATCCACTCTTATCCGCTGCCTTCTGAGGCTCATTGAGCCCACGGTGGGCAAGGTCTTCATCAATGGAGAGGACATCTGCTCTTATAACAAGGCTCGTCTCATGCACCTCCGCAGGCATACCGTCAGTATGGTCTTCCAGCATTTCGGCCTCCTTCCCCACTGCACGGTCATCGACAACGTGGCCTATGGGCTCAAGATCAGGGGGATGCCCAAGAAGGAGCGCTATGAGCGGGCTCAAGAGGCCATCGAGACTGTGGGGCTGAAGGGATGGGAGCACTATCTCCCCAATTCCCTCAGCGGCGGCATGCAGCAAAGGGTGGGGCTGGCCCGTGCCCTGGCCACCGATCCCCAGATCCTCCTGATGGACGAGCCCTTCAGCGGCCTGGATCCGTTGATCCGGCGCCAAATGCAGGATGAGCTGGTGGAGCTCCAAGACCGGCTCCGCAAAACCGTCATCTTCGTGACTCACGATCTCTACGAGGCCCTTAAACTCGGTTGTCGGATAGCCATCATGCGGGACGGCGAGATCATCCAACTAGGCACCCCCGAAGAGATCATCACGGATCCCGCCGACGACTACGTCCGCGAATTCGTGCAGGACGCCTCCCCTGCCAAGGTACTTACTGCAGGGAAAATCATGGAGGAGCCGGAGCTCCTCCTCTACGAGTGGCAGGGGCCCAAGGCCGCACACCATATGCTGAGATCCAGCAAACAGGATCACGCCTTTGTTGTCAGCAAGAGCCGCCAATTGGTGGGTATCGTCACCCGGGAACGCATCCGTGAGACCATAGAAAGGGGGGCATCCTCACTTCGAGACGCCATGGACGAGGAGCCGCCCACCTGCACGCCCGACATGCTGGTGGAGGAGCTCTTTCCCATCGCCTCCTCCACCCCCTATCCCATCGCCGTGCTGGACGAAAACGGCCGGTTCCTGGGGGTAATCCACAACCGTACCATCCTCGACAGCATGATCCAGGACCGGGAGGAGAAAACCGATGTATGAATTTCCCGAGGCCCTTTCCGTCCCCTTATCCGATTGGGTCGACGCGGTCATGTCCTGGCTGTTGACCAACTGGGGCACCCTCTTTGACGCCGTGGGGAAGGCCCTCCTTCAGATGCTCCTCTACGTGGAGCGCTTTTTCCTCCTCCTGCCCTGGCCCTTGGTCGTCGCAGGGGTGGGACTGGCGGCCTGGAGAACCCTAGGGAAGTGGTGGAGCGGGGCGGTGATGGCAGGGCTTCTCATGGTCATCGGGAGCTTCGGCTACTGGAAGCTGGCCATGATGACTCTGGCCATCGTCACCTCGGCTGTGGTGATCTCGTTGGCCATCGGCATTCCCATGGGCATTGTCATGGCTCGGAGCGACTTCGTCGAATCGACGATCCGACCCGTCCTGGATGCCATGCAGACCATGCCCAGTTTTGTCTATCTGATTCCTGCCCTTATGTTCTTCGGCCTGGGAAAGGTCCCTGCTGTCTTCGCCACCATCATCTATGCCATGCCCCCGGTCATTCGTCTCACCAATGTGGGAATCCGCCAAGTCCCTTCCAGCGTGGTGGAGGCCGCTGAGGCATTCGGCTCCAGCTCCTGGCAACTCCTATTCAACGTTCAGCTCCCCCTCGCGCGGCCGTCCATCATGGTGGGAATCAACCAGACCACCATGATGGCCCTCTCTATGGTGGTCATCGCCTCCATGATTGGCGCCCGAGGTCTGGGTCTGGAAGTCCTCCTAGCCATCAACCGCATCGAGGTAGGACGTGGATTCGAGGCTGGACTGAGCATCGTCTTTTTGGCCATCATCATCGACCGGATCACTCATGCTTTGGCCGCACGCCAACAAAAGACCTTAGGGGGCGGCTCCTAAATGAAGCTTCGCGATGGGGCCGCGCCGCTCCAGCATCGCTCCCCTCCTGGCGTAGGACCGCTCCGGGCATCGTAACAAGAGCCTCCTCAATCTCCTGCGGACCGTCCCCGAACCTAGGTCATGGATGGAAAAAACGCTTCTGGAAAGGGGTATTCCACCCCATGCAGGGTAGATTTTTCTAGGGCATGAGGGAATATATAATAGTAGGAGGCACCTTTGAGAACCAGGGAAGGAGAAGGCATGTCTACTTCGACGACTGGACCATCATTTCACCGCGTGCGTTTCATTTTGGACCCCGTATGTCCTTGGACATGGAAGACCGCACGGTGGATCCTTGCCGTGGCGCGGGTGCGTCCCATCCGCATCCAATGGGGACTTCTGGCCCTCGCCCACGTAAATCGGGACAATCCGGACAACCCCATGAAGGAGAGACACTTGAGCAGCCTTGCAGCCATCCGGCTCCTTGCCTTGGCCCGACTCCGAAGAGGCAACGAGGCCATGGGAAAACTCTACGAGGCCATTGGAGAGGCCCACCACGAGCGTGGAGAACCTCTGGACCACCCAGAAACCCTGAAGCGCTCTCTCCGACAGGCGGGCCTTCCCGAGTCATGGATCCATGAACCTCCTGAGCCTCATCTCCGAACCTCCCTCGAGGAGGAGTACCTGGAGATCGAGGCGAGCGGGGCCTTCGGCGTTCCATGCCTTTTCATCGATGATGCCGAGACCCCGTTCTTCGGACCCGTCATCGACCGGGTCCCTCCCGATCCCCAGGCCGGGGAGCTTTGGGATCTGATCCTGGGCCTTTGGCATCACGACTACTTCTATGAGTTAAAGCGGCCCCGGATCTAATCCATTGAAACCACTATCCGGATTCCTAGAGAGGTCAGCTCATGAGACGTCCTAACACCATTGCCATCCTCACCGGGGGGGGCGACGTGCCAGGTCTCAACCCCTGCATCAAGACCCTCGTGTACAGCGCTGTCGGGGAAGGAATGCGTGTCCTCGGCATCAGACGTGGCTGGGCAGGGCTTTTGAACTACCACCCTGACATCCCTGAGACCTTCGACGAGAACCTCCTCTGGCTGGACAAGACCATGGTCCGAACCATCGACCGTTCCGGGGGGACCTACCTTCATACATCACGGACCAACCCGGGTGCATGCAGGCCCAAGGAGTTACCCGACCACCTTCGGGACCGGGTCTCCGAAGTGGGAGACCGCATCGACTGTACAGACCAGATCCTGAAGAACCTGGAGGCCTTGGACGTGGACCTCCTCGTCCCCATCGGGGGGGACGATACCCTCAGCTACGGGGAGAGACTCCATAGGGAAGGTTTCCCCGTCATCGCCATCCCCAAGACCATGGACAACGACGTATTTGGTACCGACTACTGCATCGGATTCTCCACGGCCGTCACTCGGAGTGTAAACTTCATCCATGCCCTCCGAACCCCCGCGGGTTCTCACGAGAGGATCGCGATCATCGAACTGTTCGGCCGGTATTGCGGGGAGACCTCCCTTATCGCGGCTTACCTGGCAGGAGTCGATCGGGCCATCATCTCCGAGGTCCCATTCGACCCGGAGAAGCTCGCCCGCCTCGTCTTAGAGGACAAGCGGAACAACCCCAGCAACTACGCCATGGTCACCATCTCCGAGGGGGCCAGGATGATCGGGGGAGGCCTGATCCAGAGCGGAGAGGCCGATGCCTACGGCCACCGGAAACTAGGAGGGATCGGTCTGGAGACAGGTCGAACCCTCAAAAGGCTTACCGGTGAGGATATCATCTTTCAGCAGCTCTCCTACCTCATGCGAAGCGGGGCTCCGGATTCCCTCGACTTGATGGTGGCGGTCAACTTCGCCCAGATGGCGGTGGACCTTGCTCTCAAAGGAAACTACGGGCGCATGGTCGCCCTCAACCGCGGCACCTATACCGACATCCCTTTGAGCACCATCACCTCGGGTCAGAAGCGGGTCGACGTGGCCGAACTCTACGACATCGAAAACTATCGCCCCAAGGTCCGTCACGTCATGGGCAAGCCCATGTTCCTCTACTGAGCGTCCATCCCCTAAACAGGAGGCATCCATGCAGCTCGAACTTTCGCTGCTTGGGGACAAACCCTTCGATGTGGTGGGATTGGGCCTCAACGCCGTGGACGAGCTGTGCGTGATCCCCCGCTATCCGGAGTTCAACTCCAAGATCCGCATCCTCTCTCTGCACCGACAGGGAGGAGGACAGGTGGCCACGGCCATGGTGGCCCTGGCCCGGTGGGGCCTTCGTGCTCGCTACATCGGAAAGGTGGGCGACGATGAACGGGGGCGTTACTCATTGGAGAGCATCCGGAAGGAAGGGGTTGACGTCACCTTCGTGACCGTGGAGCGCGGGGCCTTCAGCCAATTCGCCTTCATCCTCATCGACGCTCGAAACGGTGAGAGAACCATTCTCTGGGATCGGGATGAAAAACTTATGTATAGACCGGGTGAACTGGATCGAAAGGCCGTCTGTTCCGGGCGCATCCTCCACGTGGATGGCCACGACATCCCCGCCACCTGCCAGGCCCTTCAATGGGCCAAGGAGGAGGGAATTCCTTCGGTCATGGACATCGACAAGGTGGAAGAGGGAACCGCGGAGATGATCCGGATGGTGGACTTCCTCATCACCTCCTCCACCTTCCCCTCTCGGTTTACGGGGATCGCGGACCCAGTGGAGGCCCTGAAGACCCTGGACCGTGAGGTTCCTGGATTTGTGGCCATGACCCTCGGGCGCGAGGGGGCTCTGGCCATGACTTCCGCCGGTCCTCTCCATGTCCCAGGTTTCGTGGTGAAAGCCGTGGACACCACGGGAGCAGGCGACGTCTTCCACGCGGGTTTCATCTTCGGGCTTCTCCAGGGATGGGAACTGCGACGGATCCTCGAATTCGCCAATGCTGCTGCGGCCATCAAGTGCACCCAGATCGGGGGCCGTTCCGGCATCCCCACCCTGCCAAGGGCCTTGGCCTTTTTGGCCGAGCGGCTCCCCTCATGGAGGGAGCCGCTCCAGCCAGGATGACCCCTCTGGAAGGCCCACTGAGGAGAAACTATATTTTCCGATCCTTCGCACCCCGCTTCATCCCATGGAGACGGCTCCAGGCGGCTCGGAGCCTTTTCCCATCCGATCGACGAGCGGGGATCAATCCCGCGTCTTCTCCGGGTAGTCGCACAGATCCTGGATGGGGCACCGGGGACAGCGCGGGCTCCGAGCAGTGCAGGTCCTTCGGCCATGCCATATTAGGAGGTTGGAAAGGCGAGACCATTGCTCACGAGGGACGTAACCCATAAGCTCCATCTCGATCTTGACTGGATCTTTTTGGCGCGTCAGACCAATCCTGCCAGCTACACGCTTCACATGGGTGTCCACGATGATGCCTGGGATTCCGAAGGCTTCGGAGAGGACCAAGTTGGCCGTCTTCCGTCCCACCCCGGGCAGAGAGGTGAGGGATTCCAAATCCCCGGGAACCTCGCCATCAAACCGCTCCACCAAGGCGCGACAGATCTCCTGGATGGCTCTAGCCTTTTGGCGATAGTAGCCGGTCGAACGAATCCGCTCCTCCAGGACCGACCGGTCTTCATCGGCGTAATCCTGGGCGGTTCGATATGCCTCGAAGAGGGAGCGGGTCACCTGGTTGACCCGTTCGTCGGTGCACTGGGCCGAAAGGACCGTGGCCACGAGGAGCTCAAGCGGATTGCTGAAATACAGGGCGGTTCCTGGCTCCGGGAAGACCTTGGAGAGCCGCTCCACAATAGCCACAACCTTCGGCCTGAGGATTTTCATCTCATCTTGACTCAGAGCTCCCTTTGCCTTCGCCATCTCTCGATCTCCTCTCCAAGGGCCTCCTCCGCCCGATGGAGGCGCCCGTCGACCTCCACAGGATCCGCACCTGCAGCCTCCAGCCGGACCCGGATGCGGACTTCTTCACCGAATCGCTCCGGAAGCGTCTTCATGTAAACCCCGGGGGCCCTCTTCATGGCTCGCTCCACGAGCCTCCCCAAGACGGATTCATCCCCCAAGAGGGTGGGGACGATCCGCTCCATGCGATACCGGGCTCCCAATCTCTCCCGGATGCGTTTCTCCACATGCTCATCGAAGATGGTTCGAAGTTCGGCGGGAACGCCCGGCAGACAGACCACCGTCCCCCGCCTTTCCTCCAGCCATACTCCGGGGGCGGCACCCACCCCATTGGGCAGCATCTGGGCCCCTCGGGGCAGAAGGGCCATCTTCCGACGCTCCGGGGTCAGATCAGGGGAGTCCACCGCCCCCGCTGCGAAGAAATCCCGATACCGCCTCTCCAAAAACGCGAGGGCCTCTGGATCGGGCTCCAGAGGTCGCTCAAAGAGATGGGCCACGGCCTCCAAGGTCCGATCGTCCCAGGTGGGACCCAGCCCACCCGAGGTGATCAGCAGGGATATCCCCCGATCCAAGGCCCATTGAAGCTCGGCCCGTATCGCCTCTTGGGTATCGTCCACCACGGCGATCCTCTCCACACGCCCTCCCAAGGCATAGATCCGTCTGCAGAGCCAATGGGCATTGGTGTCCAGGGTCCGTCCGGTGAGGATCTCCCTGCCGACCGTTATCACCTGAATCCGCAACGGACGACTCACGTCCTTACCTTTCTAGGAAACCATCCCCTGGCGTAGAGGATCGTCCCCGCCAAAAGGACCGAAAAGAAGGCCAATCCTACCAACAAGAAGCGTTGAATGCGAGCCACCCTCCGGTTGTAATGGGCCTTGGAGAACCCCACCAGAAGGCGGGCCTCCTCTCCGGACTCCATCCTCAAGGGGAAGGAGCGTATGTGGACGTCTCCCTTGGCAGGTATGCGGGCGGGATCGGAGAACTTGGCCAGGGCTTTATCCCCCCGCACCACCTCCAGCAGGACGATGTCCTCTTCCCTCCCAATAGCCGCTAGGTATCCCTCCAAGATCTTCAGGCTCTCAGGAGAGCGGTCGTCCACACCCACCACCTCCAACATGCGGGCCATGTGGGTCCCACGGAGCTTAGAGCCCGTATCCAAAATCCTCTGGTCTCCCCGAAGAGCGATCCACCCGTAGAGCAGCACACCCATAATGCCCGGGACCATAACGACCACAGGAAGCTGAATGGAGCGCCGAGCCGCGAGCTTCAAGGGCCTGGTAGGCTCCGATCCACGAACGTCCTCTTCTTCCTCCATTTCCTTCAAGACCCCCTCCAGGGCTTCCCGAAGCTCTGAGGCGTGCTGAAAGCGATCCTCCGGAGATTTGGCCAGGGCTTTATGAACGATCTTCTGGAGGCTCTCCGGAACAGCGGGGTTCCATTCCCCCACGGGCTTGGGCTCCCCATTGAGGATCTCCGCGATGATTTCGCCTGTGGTCTCTCCTTCAAAAGGGAGCTTGCCTGTAAGCCACTGGTAGAGAATGACCCCCACGGAGAAGAGATCGGCCCTGCGATCTTCCCGGCCGAAATCCCTCAACTGCTCGGGAGCGCAGTAGCCGGGTGAGCCCAGCATCACACCGGGATGGGATCGAGGCGGATCAAGGCCCTCCACTCTGGCGATGCCGAAATCCGTGATCTTCACCCGATCCTCTTCGGTCAGGACGATATTGTCCGGTTTGATGTCCCGATGGACCACACCCTGCCGGTGGGCATACTCGAGGGCCTCGCACACCTGAATCAAGATCCTCAGGACTCTCTTTAGGGGCATCCCCTCCCGCATCACTTCGTGAAGGGTCCTCCCGCGCAGGTACTCCATCACGATGAAATCCCGGTTCTTGGTGCGTCCCACCTGGAAGATGGAGACAATATAGGGATGATTGAGGCGAGCGGCCGCCTGTGCCTCCTTGCGGAATCGCTCCCGAATCTCCTGGACCTTCTCCGGTGAGAGTCTGCGCTGCGTAGGGACCCTAAGGACTTTTATGGCCACATCCCGCTGAAGGCGGATGTCCCTAGCTCGATAGACCGCCCCCATGCCGTCCTCTCCGATCTTCTCTAGAATCCGGTATGCAGGCTCCTTGACCATGGAGGGGACCTCGAGGGAGAGACCCGACATGGAGGATAGTTTCGATTTCTCTAAAAAGTTAAGGGGGATATAGCAGATCTGCTGGGGTCTGTCAATGACTCGCCAGCGGCTAACAGGGCCATGAGGAGGAGCAGCCGCGCGGGCTCAGCGTTCTTCAAGCTGCTCCACAAAGGCTTCAATATTGGTCCGGACCTGCTCCTCTGAATAGCAGCGCAGATCGTTCAGGTCCCCGTGGACGACCAAGGCCGGAAGGCCCAGCCGCTCCTGAAGCCTCTGGGGCATCCCATAGCGGCTATTGGAGTTGTTGGGACATGTCTTGGCATCGTGAAACAAAATGCCGTCCACTTGGAACTCCCGGATACGCTCTTCGATGTAGCGTTCTTTCCAGGGTTCGGCATGGCAGATAAAGATGTCCGTATAGGCATGGGCCATGCTACGGAATGGATCTTCTGGATCAAAGGCCGAGAAGATCCAGCTGTTGCAATAGGTGGACGCCACAATACAGCATCGCAGGTCCATGAAGAGGTTGGCCAGATCCCGGAGTTTCCCCCAGATGGGCATCCCCTCCCAATAGAGCCGATGGCGTTCTCCGTCAACAGCCGCCATTCCCTGCTCGATCCGTTCGCGGAGCTCCTCTAGGAGAATCTCGTAGTATTCCACAGCCTCCGGGGTCCCCCTGGCCACCACCGCTGGCCCCATATGGATAGTGTGATCGAAAAAGGTCCAGGGGGAGGGGACGGATCGGGCCGTATCGAGCACCTCCTTCCATAGATCGGAACAGCGCTTGGAAAGGGCCACGACCTCTCTCAGCCGGTCCATGTCCAAGGGCCGTCCTGCGATCTTCTCCAATGCTGGCACCATGGCCTCCAGCTGTGCGGCAACATCGGCGATGTGGACGGAAGAAAGCTCCTCCACCCCCCGCGGAGAGGAGATTCCAAGGACGGGGACACCGAATCGGCGGCCATAGAAGTGAAACCAGTCCTGTACATCTCGACACTGATTGGTGTTGTACACAAGCACATCGGGACGGGGGACTCTCTCGATGCCGTAAGCCCTCCTCAGAGGGGTCTCCCCACGCAGGAAAGCCCCTACGTCGCTTGTCAGGTATGAGCAGATGTCGGGGGAATAGCCTGCAGCGTTGGCCGCGGGGATGTAGTCCATAGCCGTTCGGGTGGCACCCAACATGGCCCCGTGATTCTCTGGAAAGTAGACCAGAAAGCCCATAGCACGGAGGAGCTCTGCGGGACCTACGCTGGTACACCAAGCGATCTTGGCCGATCCGGTCTTAGCGGCCTCGTCCAACTGATGGAAGTGGTCGGCCATGAGTTGTTTCAATCGGGCAGTGGCCCGGAACTCTTTCCTTTGTGGCAGTCCGCTGGTAGACAAAGTCCATCTCCTTCGGGGTGGAGGTATCCTTAGGAAGCCTCCTCACCCTCTCCTTCCAGGGCGTAAAGGGCCGCCCCGAAGGCCCCCATGAACTGGGGACGTGGTGGGACGACCACCTCCCGACCCAACTTCTCCTCCAAGATCCGCGCTAGGAAGGGGTTATGGTGGATCACACCTCCTGAGAGGATTACGGTTCCCTCCAAGGGATCCATCTCCAGGATCCGCTGGACCACCGACTCCAAAAGCCCCCTGGCGATGTCCTCGAGAGACTCTCCCCGCCGGATCAAGGCAAGGATCTCGGTTGCACTGAAGACAGTACAATACGCCCCCAATCGGATCCGTTTGGAGGCTCCTCGTGCCAGGGAGTCCAGGCGGGAGAGATCGACCCCCAGTCGAAGGGCGGTCTCTTCCAGGAAGGCACCTGTGCCAGCAGCACACTTACGGTTCATCTTGAACCCTACTCGACGTCCCCTATCGTCCACATGGATGACTTTGCAGTCCTGCCCTCCGATATCCACGATGGTGGCCGCGTGGGGATGATAGTGGAAACAACCCTTCATGTGACAACCGATTTCAGTCCTGACCTCGTCGGCGAAGGGGACATTATTTCGGCCGTAACCCGTGGAGGTCACTCTCCGGATCCTCCCGGGAGGAACACCGGCCGCGTCCAGGGCCTGCTCCAGGCCTTCTCGAGAGGCCGCGGCATAATCCACCCCCGAGCGCAGGACATGGTACCCTCTCATGTCTCGACGAGCATCAATGACAACCACCTTTGTGGCGCAGGCCCCCACATCCACCCCCACCCAGACGGCATCCGCCTCCCCGACGGCGATGCCCGAGGTTCGGAGCCCCCCACCAGAGCCCTGCAAGGCCCCTTTCGCGGTCGCATCTCCCTTCATGGAATCCCTGACTCCACCGCCATAAATAATGTGAATCATTGGGACGAGCGCGAGTAACGCTCCCGAAGGATCCGGTGCAAGATCTTCCCTGTGGCCGTCCGGGGCATCTCGTCATCACGGATGAAGTCCACGGATTTGGGGCGCTTGTACCCGGCGATCTTATCACGACACCAATCGATGATCTCCTCGGCAGTGGCCCTCTGACCTTCATGAAGGATGACCACTGCATGGACGGCTTCCCCCCACTTCTCATGAGGGATCCCAATTACCGCCACGTCTTTCACCTTAGGATGGGCACCGATGACGTTCTCCACTTCCGAAGGATAGACGTTCTCGCCACCGGTGATGATCATGTTGCTCTTTCGATCCACCAGGAAATAGTATCCATCCTCGTCGCGGCGGGCCATGTCCCCGGCGGTGCAGTACGGGCCACGGAAGGCCTCCTTGGTCTTCTCCGGTAGTCTCCAGTAGCCGTCGAAGCTGTAAGGGGTGCGTGAGTAGAGCTCCCCCACCTCTCCGTCGGGGACCTCGTTGCCCTGTTCATCCAGGAGTTTGATCCTCCCGGAGCCCGTCACCTCCCTGCCGATGGATCCCAGCTTGCTGAACTGTTCGTCCGGCCTGAGCAGCGTGACGAGGCCCGCTTCGGTGGACCCATAGGCCTCAAAGAGCTGTGAATTCTTGAAGTAGTCCATAATGGCGATCTTCGTGTCCTTGCGGGCAGGGGCCGAGGAGATGAGGAGCTTGGTCACACTGTCCACGTTGTACTTACCTTTGACCGCATCGGGCAGCCCCAGCATCATGATGTAATGGGTGGGCACAAGCGAAGTGAAGGTGATCCTCTCTTCCGAGAGGGTCTTGAGCAGATGCTCAGGATCAAAACTCTTCATGTTGTAGACACAGACGCTCCCCCCGCAGTAGGTGAATACGAAGGAGTAGAAGATGGAGTTGACATGGCACATGGGCATCACCATCAGGCCCGTGTCTTCCCTGGTGAAGCCGAAGTCCACTTCGTTGATCAGGTAAAAGAGCACGTAGCTTCGATGGGATCGGATGGCCCCTTTGGGTTTTCCCGTGGTCCCCGAGGTATACATAAAGGTCCAGGTATCCTTGGAGGCCACCGGGACCTCGGGTTCCTGGGATGAGGCCTCGGCCATGAGTCCTTCATATGAACGGTACCCCGGAGGCGTCTTCTCTCGGCCGAAATGGATGTAGTTGCCCTCGGGGACCTCGAGCTCACTGCGAATTCCGTCCACCCTCTCCACGAAGTCGTCCTGGACGATGAATGCCCTTGCCTGGGAGTTCTCCATAATATAGTGAATCTCGGGTCCCGTGAGCCGGAAGTTGATGGGCACCGCAACGAGGCCCGCCTTGGCCACAGCTGCGTATATCTCCATCCACTCCACACAGTTGTACGCCAACACGCCCACCCTGTCTCCTTTTCCAAGCCCCAGCCCCAGAAGGGCATGGGCCAGCCGACAGGACCGCTCGTTCCATTGCCGGAAGGTCATGGAGCGAACCAAGTCTCGGGCGCCCACCTTATCCGGAAAGAGATGGGCGTTCATGCTAAGCACTTCCCCCACATGGAGCAGATCGCTCATGGCCATCCCCCCTTAGACGGAAAATGGATCCGGCCTTCCCTTCCTCAGCCTGTCGCCCCTTGGAAATCGACGAGGACCGCATTCGATAGAAGGGAAGATCCCAGACGCCCTCTTCTGGATTCGGGGCATTTCCTACCCCACCGCCTTGGCCAGGACCTCTGAGAGGTCCATGACCTGGATACGCACCCCCTCCTGACGCTTCAGCCGTCCAGCGGCCGCCTGAAGCGTCCGCTTGCAGGATGGACAGGCGGAGACGATCACCTCAGCCCCGATGTCCCGGGCCTGCTGCACGCGCTTAAAGGCGATCTCATCGCTCAAAGAGAAGTCGTAAGCCTTCAACCCGCCGCCGCCGCCGCAACATCTGGCCATCTGCCGGTTGAAAGAAAACTCCAATAGCTCCAAGTCGGGCACTGCCTGAAGCAGCCTTCTCGGCGGCTCGTAGACCTCCATATGACGGCCCAGATCGCAAGGGTCATGGTAGACCACCTTCTTGGGGAAACTCCCCTGGAACGTCACCTTGCCTTCCTGGATCAGTTCGTCCATATATTCCACAAGGTGCAGGACCCGGGGCACGGGCTGGTCTGTATGTTTGGGATAGAGATCCCGGAAGGTCTTGAAGCAGCCCGCGCAGGTGGTGACAAGGGTCTGCGTCCCTGCGTCTTCAAATCGTTCCAGATTGGCCTGGACACAGTGGTGGAAGGTATCCATGGCCCCCACAAGATAGGCCAGGTATCCGCAACAGTGCTCCCACTCGCCGAGGGTCTCGAAGGTGACCCCCACCCGATCCAAGGTCTTCATGACCGAGGGAACGATCCTCACGTCCTGATATGAGGGAACACACCCCAAGTAGAGAAGCACCTCCGCCTCCCCTCGGGGCTGGACAAAGGAGGAGGGGTAGATCTCGGTCCTCTTCTCCACCTCGTCCCCGAAGGGATTACCTCTCTGGAGGAGGCTCTCCAACATGGGAACAAACTCCTTGGGCATCTGGCCGCCTTCGACCAACCGTCGCCGGGCCGCCTCTACGATCTCGGAGATCTGGACTCCAGCCGGGCAGGTGGAGCGGCAGTTGAGACAGGTGGTACAGGTGAAGAGTCGTTCGGCCACTTCTTCCGAGGGTTCCAGACGGCCTGTCATGAGGTTGTAGGCAAGAAGCAACCGGCCCCGGGCATTGAAGGACTCCAGTTGACGTTCCATAAAGGTGGGGCAGCCGAGACGGCAGAACCCGCACATGATGCAGGCGAGGATCTCGTTGTCCACCTCCTCTCCATAGCCTCGGATCTCCTCGGGGGCCTCCACCAATGGCTTGAAGGCAAACCGGTCCAGGATATCCTTGGGAGCGTCTGAAAACCCCAACTTGCCGGGATTGAGGATATTGTTGGGATCCAGGGCCCGCTTGACGGATTCCATGACCTCCAGGCCCATCCCCAGCTCCTCCCCGATGTAGGGGGATTTGGCCATACCGACCCCGTGTTCGGCCGTAAGAGTCCCCTCGAAGTCCTTGGTGAGTCGAATGAAGTCCTGGGCGATGGCCCTTGCCTTTTCCCATTCACTCCCACTGCGGGGGTCGAGGATGATGACCGCGTGAAGGTTCCCGTCACCCACATGCCCGAAGATGCACATAGGGAAGTCGTGCTTCTCGCCGATCTTCTGGATCTCTCGAATGGTGGCGGGGATCCGACTGATAGGCACCCCGAAGTCCTCCACCAGGGGGATGAGACGCGATCCCCGTTTTACCTTGGAGAGCGCCGAGACCAACCCCTGCCTGGCCTGCCACATGGCCATCCGCTTGGAGGGGTCGTCCGACCACCTCGTCTCCAATCCGCCGTTGCGCTGGAAGATCTCGTTGATCCGGCGGATCTGTTCTTGGACGGCCTCCTTTTGGCCGTCGATCTCCAGGAAGAGGATGCAGCCCACCTCGGAAGGTATATGCAACCCCATGGTCTTGCGGACCACATCTATGGAGGTCCGATCCAGAATCTCCATGGAGGAAAGGGGGATACCCTCGGTAAGGACCTCCTCGGCCCCTTTTCCGGCTGCATCTACGTCCGGAAACAAGGCCTGCGCAAAAGCAATATAGGGAGGTGAGGGAAGAATCTTCACCATGATCTCGGTAATGACACCCAGGGTCCCCTCCGCCGCGCAGAAGAGTTGGGTGAGATTGTAGCCGGCCGAAGTCTTGGGGGCCTTGGAGCCTGTCCTCAGGATTCTCCCGTCGGCCAAGACCACCTCGAGACCCAATAGGTAGTCTTTGGTGGTCCCGTATTTCAGGGCTCGGTTCCCACTCGCATTGGTGGAGACCATGCCCCCTATGGAGGCCAAAGGGGCACTGGCCGGATCCGGGGGGAAAAAGTGGGTGGGAGCCAGAGCCTGGTTGAGCTGGTTGCAAATGACGCCGGGTTCCACGCGGGCATAGCCGTTTTGGCGATGGATCTCCAGGATCCGATTCATCCGGCTCAGGTCCAGGACGATGCCGTCCTCGCTGCATGGAAGGACGGCGCCGGTGACCGATGTGCCGGACCCTCGGGTGATCACCGGAACCCGCTCCTCATTGGCGCATCGGAGGATTCCGCAGACTTGGTCTCGGCTCTCAGCGAAGACCACGGCCCGGGGGACCCCTTCGTGGACGGACATATCGCGGCCGTAGCAGAGACGCTCCACCATCTCTTCGTGGACATTCCGCTCGCCCACGATTTCCCGCAGCTTTTGAAGAAACCCCATGATACAGCCTCCTTTGGCGGGTCGCATCCCGCGGACTATTCCCCTTCGATCTCCCAAGTCAGAGGCCCTCCCCGGCCTTCCAACACCCCTGAGGGAGACACTCTGGGTCAGTCCTTGGGCCGTTCATCGATGACCCGCTTGGCCTTCCCCTCGCTTCGAGCAATGGTCTTGGGATCCATCAAGTGCACCTGGGCCCCTATCCCCACTATCTCTCGGATATGCCTGGCGATCTTCTGCTCCACCTCGGCCCGCTTTTCGCTGCCAGCCTCGTATACCTCCTTCTTCCCCTCCACCTGGACGATCAACTGATCCAGATAGCCTTTTTTGCGGACCACCAGCACGTACTGGGGCTCCACCTCGGGGATGTCCAGCAAAAGGGACTCGATTTGGGATGGAAACACGTTGACCCCGCTGATGATGAGCATGTCATCGGTCCGTCCGGATACCTTGTCCATCTTGATTAGAGTCCGGCCGCAAGGGCAGGGCTCTCGACGAAGACGGGTGATGTCCCGGGTCCGAAACCGAATCAGCGGCAATGCCTCCTTCTGAAGCGAGGTCAGCACCAGCTCTCCACGCTCCCCCATGGGGAGAGGCTCTAGGCTCACGGGGTCGACGATCTCGGGCAGAAAGTGGTCCTCGTTGATATGGAGGCCGTCTTGGGCCTCGCAGCTGAAGGCGGTGCCGGGCCCCCCCATCTCAGTCAGACCATAGACCTCGTGGGCCTCGATCCCCAAGCGCTGTTCGATCTCCTGGCGCATGGCCACGGTCCACGGCTCCGCGCCGAAGACTCCTAATCTTAGTCTAAAGGATCGAACCTCCAGATCCATCTCCTGGGCCCGTTCTGCGATGGTCAGGGCATAGGAGGGGGTGCAGCAGAGGACCGTGGTCCCGAAGTCTCTCATGAGCATGATCTGACGTTCGGTCTGGCCCGAGCTGGTGGGGACCACTGTACACCCCAGCTTCGTAGCCCCCTGGAGAAATCCCAACCCCCCGGTGAAAAGCCCGTACCCATGGGCATCCTGCAGGATGTCGTCCGGCCTCACGCCCGCAGACCAGAGGGCTCTAGCCATGCACTCGGCCCATCGATCCAGGTCCTTTGCTGTGTATAGGCCTGTGATGGGCTTACCCGTGGTACCCGAGGAGGCGTGAACCCGCACCACATCCGCCATGGGAACGGCACAAAGTCCGAAGGGATAATGATCTCGAAGGTCGTTTTTCACAGTGAAAGGCAGGCGATGGAGGTCATCCAGACTACGGATGTCGTCGGGGGAGACCCCCGCCTCCTGGAGCCGTCTTCTATAAAACGGGACTCGTTCATGGATCCACCGAACGGTGTCTCGGAGCCTCTCCAGCTGGAATCTCTCCCGCTCCTCCTCCCCCATGCACTCGAATTTGTCGTCCCATGGCATCTTCTCCCCCTCCTTCCCCTTGGAGACGTCCCTCCCCCGCACTTCGGCTGTCAGGAAACAGAGGATGACCCTAGGATCCCCCTCCCCTGCTCGAAGGCCGCAAGGTTGAGTTCCCGATAGGCCTTGGGGACCCGCTCGGAAACCACCCGCCGCCATGTCCTGTGAGGAAGCTCCAACAAGCGGGATGCCACCCCAAGGAGGATCGTATTGACCAGTCGGGGGTTGCCCAACTGATTTGCCAATTGCTGTGCGTCCACGAGCACGGGGGCCCATGTCTCGCGCTGCAGGATCGACTCCGCGTCTTCCGGATAACTTGCCAGTCCGGTGGAGACGATGGGCGGAACAAGCCTTTGGCGGCTCGCTATCACCCGACCCTTGGGGGATAGGAAACCGATCCAGCGGACCGCCTCGGCCAGCTCGAAGGCGAGAAGCACATCGACTTCCCCTTGCGGAATGAGGGGGGAGGCCACCTCACTGCCGTAGCGCACATGGCTGGAGACGATGCCTCCCCGCTGGGCCATGCCGTGAACCTCGCTCTTCTTCACGTCGAAGCCGCTTCTCATGGCCACTTCGGAGAGGATCTCGCTGGCCAGGATCACACCCTGGCCTCCCACCCCGACGATGAGCACGTTGTTTACTTCCCAAGATGCTTTAGCCATGGTCGCCTCCCAACTGACTCCTGGAAGGAAGGTGAAGGCCCCCTCAGGCGGGCCGTGGCGGAGGACCAGAGATGGCCTCCTGCTTGCAGAGTTGCTCGCAGACCGAACAACCACGACAAAGGGAGGGATCGATGGATACCTTCCTGCGGACCTTTTTCCCTTTCTTGGAGGGGATCTCCTCCCCGGGGAGGATGGCGGGGCAGCCAAGTCGCAGACATATGCCGCACCCCTCGCACCGCTCGGGATCGACCCGATAGACCAGAGAGGAATCGAACTTCTCCAGCATGACACAGGGCCGATTCGTCACGATAAAGGAAGGCTCGGGAACTGCGGCCTCCTCCTTGAAGGCACGAGTCATCCCTTTCAGGTCATATGGGTCCACCACCCGGACTCTCCGTATCCCCAAGGCTTCGGCCAGCTTGAGGAAGTCGACCTGAAAGGTCTCCTCCCCCTGAAGGGTACGGCCCGTTCCCGGATGCTGCTGCCCCCCGGTCATGGCGGTGGTCCGGTTGTCGAGCACTATGATGTTGACGTTGCCCTTGTTGTAGGCCACATCCATCAAGCCCGTCACCCCGGAGTGGAGGAAAGTGGAATCTCCCAACACGGCGAAGACGGGACGGTCATCGCGGACACCAGCCTTCTCGATGGCCTTGGCCACTCCCTGGGCCCCGCTGATGGATGCCCCCATGCAGATGCAAGAATGAATGGCCTGAAGAGGGGGAAGCACGCTCAAGGTGTAGCAGCCGATATCGCTCATCACGATGCCCTTGATGCGGTTCAGGGCGAAAAAGACGCTCCTGTGGGGGCACCCCGGGCACATGATGGGGGGGCGGGGCAATGCCGCCCCTGGGGGCACACGACTCCTTCGGCGCCTTACCTTGAGCACGCCGGCCTTCCGAAACCCCTCGGCCACAACCTCCGGGCTCAACTCACCCAGGCGGGGGAAGAAGGCCTTTCCCTCGACCGAAAGACCCACGGCTCGGATCTGCTCCTCCAGAAACGGCTCCAGTTCTTCCACAACGAAGAGGACTTCGACCTGGGAGGCGAACTCCCGAATCTTGGCCTCGGGGAGAGGATAGGTCAGCCCTAACTTGAGAAACGAGGCCTTGGGCATCACCTCCTTGGCGTACTGGTAGGCGACCCCCCCAGATATGATCCCCACCGAGCGATCTCCCCACTCGATCCGATTCAAGGGAGTGCGCTCCGCATAGCGCCTCAGCTTCTCCAGGCGCTTCAGTACCAGTGGATGCCGCATGCGAGCGTAGGCGGGGATCATCACGTACTTCTGAAGATCCAGGGTAAAGCCCTTGGGCTCCACCTCCTTGATCTTCCCCAGCCGCACGACTCCTTTAGCGTGGGAGATGCGGGTGGTTAGCCGGAGCATGGTGGGTGTGTCGAACTGTTCCGAGAGCCTCAAGCCCACTCCCACCATGTCTTTGGCCTCCTGGCTATCGCTGGGCTCCAGTAGGGGAATGAGGGCGAATCGAGCGAAATAGCGGTTGTCCTGCTCGTTCTGGGAGCTGTGCATTCCAGGGTCGTCGGCGCTGGTGAGCAGGAACCCTCCCCGCACTCCCGTGTAAGCGAAGGTCATGAAGGGATCGGCTGCCACGTTCAGCCCTACATGCTTCATGGCCACAAGAACCCTCACACCAGCCATGGAGGCCCCGATACCCACCTCGAAGGCCACCTTTTCGTTGGGTGCCCATTCCGCATAGACCCCTTCATATTGGGCAAAGTTCTGGAGGATTTCCGTGCTCGGGGTGCCGGGGTAGGCTGCCGCAACCTTCACACCGCTTTCGTATGCCCCCCGGGCCACGGCCTCGTTTCCGGAAAGGAGCGCCTTCATGATCCTGCCTCCTCGGCCAAGCGCCAGCTATAGACCCAGGTCCATGGGAACTGGTTTCTCGCCCGTATAGTCATAGAAGCCCTTTCCGGATTTACGACCGTAGTAGCCCGCCAGCACCATCTTCCGAAGCAACGGGGGTGGAGCGTAGCGTTTCTCGCGATACTCCTCGAACATGATGTTGGCGATGTTGTAAGTCGTATCCAGGCCCACGAAGTCCAGTAGGGTCAAGGGCCCCATGGGATGGTTGCAGCCCAGTTTCATCCCATTGTCGATATCCTCGATGGAGGCGACTCCCTGTTCCAAGGCCCGTATGGCATCCAAGAGATAGGGCACCAGGAGGAGGTTAACGATGAAACCCGAATTGTCCTTGGCCAGGATGGGGATCTTGCCGATCTTCCTGCAGAAGTCGAAACAGGTGTCGATGGTATCCTGGCTGGTCGCGATGGTCTTGACCACCTCAACTAGCTTCATCACCGGCACGGGATTGAAGAAGTGGAGGCCGCAGAAGCGATCCTGCCTCTGGGTTGAGGCGGCCATGGCCATGATGGTGAGGGAGGAGGTATTGCTGGCGAAGATCGTCCTCTCCGGGCAGAGCTTGTCCAGTTGGGAGAAGAGCTCGTTTTTCACCTTGAGATCCTCCACCACCGCCTCGATGATGAGATCGCAGTCCTTCAGGTCTTCCAGGGAGAGGGTCCCTTTCAGCCGGGACCAAGTGCTTTCCTTTTCCTCCGAAGACATCCTCCCCTTTTCCACCGCCCGGGAGAGGTTCTTCTCGATGACCCCGAACCCCTTGTCAATGAACTTCTGATCGATCTCCCGGACCACGGTCTCATACCCTGCTTGGGCGCATACCTGCGCGATCCCTGAACCCATCAATCCACAGCCCAGCACTCCGACCTTTCGAATCTCCATGTCCAGCCTCCTTAAGGTTCTTCCTGTTTCTCCCCCCTTCTGGTCCTATCTCATCAACGAGGGCAACCAGAGGGCCAAGTTCGGAAAGAGGAGCAACAGCGCCACCAGGATACAAAGGGAAATCACGAAGGGCAACGCCCCTCGGAAGATGGTCTCCAGGGGGACCGTTGCGGCGATTCCCTTGACCACATAGACATTGACCCCCACGGGGGGGGTGATCACACCCATCTCCGTCACCAGAACGATGACTACACCGAACCAAATGGGATCGAACCCCATGGCCAAAGCCACTGGATAGAAGATGGGAATGGTGAGCATGATCATCCCCAAGGCGTCCATGAAGCAGCCCCCCACCAGGTAGACCAGGACGATGACCCCCATGATGGCCGGAGGAGGGAGAGGCAGCCCTTTGACCCAAGAGGCGAGGGCCATGGGGAGGGTCGTCACGGCCAGGAAGTGGCCGAATACGGTGGCCCCCGTCACAATGACCATTACCATGCAAGAGATGCGGGTGCTCTCCACCAGGGACTTGAGAAGGGACCTCCAGCTTAACTGTCGGCGGATAACCGCCAGCATCAAGGTGCAGAAGGCTCCCACGGCGGCGGCCTCTGTGGGGGTGAATATTCCGAAGAACATGCCCCCCATCACCAGGAGGAAAAGGATCAGGGTCTCCACCACACCGGCGAAGGAACGGATCTTCTCCCTCCATGCCACGGAAGGGCCTCTGGGGGCCCAGGAGGGGTGTCTTCGGACTCGGATGAAGATGGTGGCGGCGAATAGAAGGGAGAGGACGCAACCGGGCAGGATCCCCGCCGCGAACAGCTTGCCGATGGACTGCTCTGTCATAATCCCGTAGACGATGAAGATGACGCTGGGGGGAATCAGAATCCCCAGACTGCCCCCTGCGGCCACGGTCCCAGTAGCCAGCCGCATATCATATCCATACCTGCGCATCTCCGGAAGGGCCACGGTCGCCATGGTGGCCGCTGTGGCGTTGGTGGATCCGGAGATGGCCGAAAACCCAGCACAGGCCGCCACCGTGGCGATGGCCAGCCCCCCCGGCAACCTCCCGGTCAGTTTAAAGGCTGTATCGTAAAGCCTCCTGCTGATGCCTGCATGGAAGGCGATCTGGCCCATTAAGATGAAGAGAGGGATGACCGTAAGGCTGTAGGAACTGAAGATATCGAAGAAGTCCTTGGCGATGAGGGAGAGACCGGCCTCCAGACTCACCAGATAGGAGAACCCTACAAACCCCAAGATGGCCATGACGAAACCCACGGACATCTTGGAGAAAAGGAGCACCACCAACAGCACGATCCCGAGGATTCCGGTGGTAATGGGGCTCATCGTCTCGCGAAGGTCTTAAGGGCGTCCAAGAAGTCCACAAACAGTGTCACGGCGAGCATGGCGCAACCTGCCGAGATCCCGTACACAAATGGATAGAATGGCATCTCAAGGGTCATTGAGACCTCCCCGGCTTGGCGGAGATCCTCGGCCAACGCTCCGCACTGCCAGGTCAAAATACCGAAGAACCCCGCCGCCACAAGGGAATTGAACGCATCGACAAAGGTTTGGGCCTTGGGGGGGAGTCGCTGAAAGAGGATGGAGACGGCCACATGGGCTCGATTGACCGAGGTGCTGGCCAGGGCGAATCCCACGGCTATGGAACCCAGAAACCCCACGATCTCATAAGTTCCGGGTATAGGACGTCTAAAATAGCGAAGGACCACGTCCGTGGTGGTCAACAACATCATCCCGAATATGGAGGCCGCCGCCACCCAGTTCATGAAATGCGCAAACCTCTTTACCCGGTCTTCCCGGGAAACCATTGACCGATGCTCCTTAAAGGTTCTCCTTCTCCGCCCCTTCGCCGGGGCGAGGAGGACCGGAAGCCATACCAGCTCCTGCCCCCCTCGCCCCTTCTGAGGTCGGAATCCTTATCTCAGGCAGCCTGCCTTGTGTTACTTGCTGTACTTGGCGATGAGCTCTCGGATCAGCTCCACGGCCTTCTTGCCGGGAAGGCCCTTCTTCTCACTCTTGTCCACGTATTGCTGGATGATGGGTTTGACCGCAGCCACCCACTTCTTCTCCTCATCGGGAGGGAGCTTGTGGATCTTGCGGCCCAGATCCTCCACGAACTTCCTCCCCTCACGATCCGCATCATCCCAGACCTTCCCATGGACCCCGACCCACTCTTCACCTACCTCATCGAAGACCTTCTGGACTTCCGGGGGGAGGGATTCGTACTTCTGCTTGTTCATAACCACGAACATAGCCGTAGTGTATCCCGTAGCGGCAGTCTCGATGACGTACTCGATGACCTCCCCCTGTTTCCAACCCTTGAGGACCTCGATGGGGCAGAAGGTCCCCTCCACAACGCCCTTCTGGAGGGCCTCATAGGCCTGATTCTGGGGCATAGCCACGGGGACGGCCCCCAGGGCCTTGGCGATCTTGGCACTGAGACCTGTGCAACGGATCTTCATCCCCTTGATATCTGCCAGGGAGTTGACATCCTTCTTGGCGGCCAAGATCCCTGGACCGTGCGCATGGATGGTCAGCACCTTGACGTCCTTGAGCTCCGCGGGCTGCATGGCCTTGTAGAATTCCCAGGCCACTCGAGTGGCCACCTTTCCATTGGGGTAGCCGAAGGGCAAATCGATGGCCTCCATCACCGGAAATCGACCCCGAGTGTAAGCGAAGACCCCCATGGCCAAGTCCGAGATCCCCTTGATCACGCCGTCGTAAGCCACTCGAGGCTTGGTGAGTGTCCCTCCGGGATAGACCGTGATCTTTACCTTTCCCTGAGTGCGTTTCTCGATCTCCTTGGCCATGGCCACCGCTGCTTTGGCATGGCCGTGGGTCGGTGGGAAGAAGACGCTGTAGGTCAGGTTCACGGTCGATGCACCGACGTCCGGTGGGACAAAGACCGGTGTCAGGACCAAACCGACAACCAACCATACCGCAAACCATAGCCTCCTGTTCATGGCAGCCCTCCTTTCGGGAGGTGAATATGGGATGGGACACACAGCCACACCCTTGCCGACAACCCCTAAGGTCTCCTCACCCCCTTTCCTCCGGACCTCGGGAGCCGGGCGAGCGCCCTCCCCCCTGCCCACAGGACCCTTACAGCCATCGCTTCCGTCTCTTGTAGGCCTTGACCTCCTTGTAGCTCTTCAGGGCCCCCGAGGCGGCCACGCCCAAGTAAAACTCCTTGATGTCCGGATTCTCCCGGAGATCGACAGCAGGGCCCTCCATGACGATCTTTCCGTTCTCCATCACATAGCCGTAATGGGCCAATTGGAGGGCCATATTGGCATTCTGCTCTACTAGGACGATGGTAGTCCCCTGCTCCTCATTGATCCGACGGACGATCTCGAAGATCTCCTTGACCAGCAGAGGTGCGAGCCCCAAGGAGGGCTCATCCAACAACAGCATCTTGGGCCGCGCCATCAGGGCCCGACCAATGGCCAACATCTGAAGCTCTCCCCCGCTGCAGTAACCTGCCTGACGGTCCTTCCGCGCCTTCAGCGGAGGGAAATAGTGATAGACCAACTCCAGGTCCTTCTTGAATGGCTGACCCCATCGCGTGGCCGTGCCGGCCCGCAAGTTCTCCTCCACGGTCAGATATTTGAACGGAGCCCGACCCTCCAACACCTGGATGATACCCATGCGGGTGATGGCCTCCGGTGGAGCGTTCTGGATAGGCCTCCCGTCGAACTCGATGGTCCCTTCGGTGACCTTACCATTTTCGGGTTTGAGCAATCCGGAGACGGCCCGCAGGGTGGTCGTCTTCCCTGCCCCATTGCTGCCCAAAAGGGAGACGATCTGATGCCTCCTCACCGAGAGGGAGACCCCCTTCAGGATCTGGATGACGTCGGAGTAGACCACACTGATGTTGTTGATCAAAAGAAGTATATCGTCGTCCATAGGCACTACTCCGTCAGTAGGCGAAGGGCCAGAGCCGAAAGCTGGCCCGAAGGATCCGCCAAAGCTCCGCCAGTCCGCGGGGCTCGAAGATGATGAACAAAACGATGATCAGCCCGAAGACGAACTCCCTGAGCGGGGCAATGGTCAAGGCCACCCTGCTCAACGCTTCTGTGTTCATGAGAAACTCCGCGGTCCAACTCAGCGATTCGTTGAGCAGGGTGATGAAGACGGCTCCAAAGACCGACCCCGAGATGCTCCCCAGGCCTCCGATGATGATCATGGCGATATATTCGATAGAGAGAAAGAGGGTGAAGGGCTCGGGGGTGATGCTCACGGTATAGAATGCCAAAAGTGCCCCGGCGATGCCCGCATAGAAGGAACTGATGCCGAATGCCAAAAGCTTGTAGCGAAAGAGAGGTATTCCCATCCCTTCGGCGGCCCGATCGTTGTCCCGGATAGCCACGAAGGCCCTTCCATATCGGGTACGAACCAGGTTTACGGCCACCCAGGTGAGAAAGACGAAGATAAGGAAGAGGACACAGAAAAAGCTCCGATCCGAGACCAGACGAAGGCCCAGCAGATCCGCCTCCGGGAGGATGATCCCCTCGGCACCTCCGGTCAGGCTTTCCCAATGCACCAGGAGATATTCGATGATGAACTGTCCCGCCAGGGTGGCTATGGTCAGATAGAGGTGTTTTAGGCGTACGGAAGGGATCCCGAAGACCATCCCCACCAAAGCGGTCACAAGACCGGCCAAGGGGACTGCCACCACAAAGGGGAGACCCACCCGGGTGGCCAAGACGGCCGCCGCATAGGCCCCTACGCCCACAAAGGCTCCGTGACCCAGGGAAATCTGTCCCGTAAATCCGATAAGGAGGTTGAGGCCCACCGCGGCGATGGCCGCGATGGCCATATTGTTCAGGATATAGAGCATATAGGGCGAGGCCAAGAAGGGGACAACCCCCAGCGCAATGACGATTCCCACCCCCATCCACAGACGGCCGAAATCCGTCTCGAAGATGGTCATCTCTTGCTCGTATCGCTCTCGGTAGTTGCCACAGGGTCGAAAGTGGAGCCTCAGCATGGATCTCTTCTCCCTCAGACCCGCTCGATCTCCACCAGTCCGAACAGTCCATAGGGCTTCACCATGAGGATGAAGACCAGGGCGATGTAAGGGACCACCTCACGCAGAGAGGGGGAGACGTATCCGCCGGTGAAGCTCTCCAGAAGACCGATGATGACCCCCCCTACGATGGCCCCCCCGATGCTGTCCAGCCCTCCCAAAATGACCACGGGGAAGACCTTCAGCCCGATGGCGCTCAACTCATGGACGTTGATGCCGTTGATGATCCCCAGGATGATCCCGCTCATGGCGGCCACTAGGGCCGCGATGGCCCAGGAAAGGGCGAAGACCCGCCTTACGTGGACCCCCAAGGAGAGGGCAGCAGTTTGATCGTCAGCCACAGCCCGCATATAGATCCCCTGCGAGGAGTATTTGAAGAAATAACCGAAGACCCCGAGGAAGAGCATCCCCATGAGGAACGCGGCCACATAAACGGAAGGGATCTGGATGGCCCCGAACCTCAGGTTCAGCCCCTCGGGAAGGAAGTCCGGATAATTGTGGAGGTTCCCCCCGAAGATGAAGAGCATCAATCCTTTGAACATGGCCGAGAGCCCCACGGTGAGCATGATGACCCGAATGAGGGACTCCCCGATGAGAGGGCGCAAGAACAACCTCTCCACAAGGAATCCAAGGGCAAAGCTCCCGGCCAAGGTCAGGAGGAAGACCAAAGGAATGGGAAGCCCGGCCCACACCGAAAGGGTCAGAAAGAGGAAAGCGCCGAGGGCCATAAGCTCGCCGTGGGCGAAGTTGAGCACGCTGCTCGATTTGTAGATCATGACGAAACCCAGAGCCGCGAGCCCATAGAGGAAGCCTAGGGCCATTCCGTTGATGAGCAACTGAAGGAAGAACTCCATGATTCCCCCTCAATCCAACTTCAGGATCCGTACAGTGGTCTCGATGGTCCCCACCTGGCCGTCGCGGTAGCGTACCCGGCCCTTCACTTGGATCCCCTCCTGACCCGTATACATGGCCTCAATGAGGTCCCGGTATTGCTCGTAGACGAATTTCCGTCGCACCTTACCGGTCCGCGTGAGTTCCTCATCATCCGCATCCAGCAGTTTATAGAGCAGAAGGAACCTGCGTAGTTGCATGGCCTTGGGGAGTTTCCTGTTCACTTGTTGGATCTCACTTCGGATCAGGTCCTCCACCGCGGGCTGTTGGGAAAGGTCCGTGTAGGTGGTATAGGGAATCTGCCTCTCTTCCGCCCAATTGCCCACGTTCTCCATGTCGATATTGATCATCACGGTCAGATAAGGCATCCCCTCCCCGAAGATGACGGCCTCCTTTATGTAAGGGCTGAATTTGAGTCGTGTCTCTATGAAATCGGGAGAGAAGGGCTCACCGTCGAGGGTCCGCATGATCTCTTCTTTGCGCCCGATGATGACCAAATGCCCGTCCTCGTCGAAGTACCCAGCATCCCCGGTATGGAGCCAACCGTCCGTGAGGGCCTTGGCCGTCCCTTTCGGATCCTCATAGTAGCCCCTGAAGACGGAGTCGCTGGAGACCAACACCTCCTGGTCATCGGAGATACGCACCTCGGTACGAGGGAGAGGACGACCCACGGTCTCCGGCTTTACCTCCCCGTCGGGCTGGACCTGGAAGATCCCTCCAGCCTCCGTAAGGCCATAGGCCTGCTTTAGGTTGAGCTGGTTGGCCCGAAAGAAACGGATCACATCCGGGCTGATGGGGTGCCCCCCTGTGATGGCCACGCGAAGGCTGAGGCATCCGACCCGATCCAGCAGGGGACGATAGACCATCCAGGAGGCAAGCCAATGCATCAGTCTGAGGGGCGTTGAAATGGGACGTCTCTGCGCCTCCCGATCCACTACAGCCTGGCCGATCCTCTGCCCCAGGTCGTAGATCTTCCTCTTGAGGAAGCCCGAATCGGAGATCTTCACCCGGATCTTGGAGGCCAGATCCTCCCAGAAGCGCGAGGAGGTGACCAGGAAATTGGGGCCGATCTCCCGGAAGTCCTCCACGAGGGTCTCCGGTGTCTCCGGGAAGTTCATGGTCATGCCCCCACACAGGGAGACCCCCATCCCCCACATCTGATCCACGATCCAGGCAGGGGGCGTTATGGAGATCCAGTTGTCTCCGACCCGAATGGGGGCGGTCTCCAGCCACTTCCTGGCCATCTCGATGATGTTTCGGTAGCTGAGCATAGCCAATTTGGGCAGGCCGGTGGTGCCGGAGGTCATGATCATGAGGGCGATGTCCTCGCTCTGCCCCGTCCACAGTTCCTGCTCGAAGCGGCCAGGATCTCGCCTCTCTGCCTCCTTCCCAAGCTCCAAGAGTTCACGAAAGCTGATCAGCCATGGATCCTCCCGGTAGCTCCTCATGCCCGTGGGATCCACATAGATGACCTTGCGGATTTGGGCGAGATCCTCTCGGGCCTCTAAAAGCTTGTCCACCTGTTCCTGATCTTGGGCCACCACCAAGGAGGCCTGGACCCGATTCAGACCGAAGGCAATCTCCTTGGTGACCGCTGAGGTATAGAGGTTGAGGGTGATGGCCCCCAGGGCCTGGGCACCCAGCTCACTGAACAACCATTCGGCATGGTTGTCCATGATGATGCCCAACCGCTCCTCCCGCTTCAGACCCAGCTCATGGAGCCCAAGGGCCACCCACCTCACGTAGTCGTAATACTGCCTCCAGGAATAGCTCTCCCAGATGCCGAAGGCCTTCTCCCGAATGGCCACGTACGAATCCCCCAGCCGTTCCGCCTGCTTGGCGAGGATCTGAGGGAACGTGCAGTCCCATAGGGAGGGGTAAATCTCCTCGTCCCTGGCCAGTCGTCCTCTAGACGTCCCCCGCTTCATGAAAAGCCCTAGCCCCCTTCCCTTTGTCCCTTGCAAGGACGCTTCTCCCTCCCCGTGAGGCTCCTTTGGGCCGCCCTCTTGGATGCTGCCTCAAGAACCATCACGGCCGCCGGAAGGAGGGGTGTGAGGATTCGTCTATCCGATGGTGCTGGTGTCTCCGAGGTAGGCCTTGATCACCTCCGGATGGTCCTGCACCTCTTGGGGGGGACCCTCCGTGATCTTTTTGCCGAAGTCTAACACGATCACCCGTTGCGAAATGCTCATAACGATGGACATGTCGTGCTCCACAAGAATCATGGTCTGGTTCCAGGCCTCATTGAGCTCCACCAGGAACCGGACCATGTCCTCCTTTTCTTCGAGGGTCATGCCAGCGAAGGGTTCGTCGAGCACCAGCAGTTTCGGCTCCAGCGCCAGGGCGCGCCCCAGTTCCACCCGCTTCCTGAGGCCGTAGGGGAGAGAGCCCACCAGCTTCTTCCGGATGGGCTGCATCTCCAGGAAGTCGATGATTTCCTCGATGACCCTTCGGTGGCGCACCTCCTCCCTCCTCACCCGACGGGAGAAGAGAGAAGCCGGAGCCAAGTTATACCTACAGTGAATGTGGCGGGCCAACAGCATATTAGAGATGACGGTCATTCCCGGAAAGAGCTCGATGTTCTGGTAGGTCCTCCCGATCCCCCGGTGGGTGATCTCATGGGGTGGAAGACGAGTGATCTCCTCCCCATTGAAGAGGATCTGCCCCTCCTGGGGTTTGTAATATCCCGTAATACAATTGAGGAGGCTGGTCTTCCCGGCCCCGTTGGGGCCGATAATGGCCACTAGTTCCCCCGTGCGTACGCGGAGGTCGACCCGGTGGAGGGCCATCAGACCCCCGAAGCTCAGAGAAAGGTCCTTCACCTCCAGCTCAGCCAGACGTTGGTCCGGCTGAGCGGAGGCGAAGATGCTGGGTTGACCCCGAAAGGCCTTCATGGCGTCTACTTTTTGAGACGGAGGATCTTTTCCTTCCCAGGGGTAAAGAAATTGGTCAGAGGGGTATAGGTGGCATCCTCGTGGATCTGAACGATTCGCGCTACAAAGGAGCCCTCGTGATTGTCCTTAGTGTAGGTGATGTTGGGCACGAGCCCTCCAAAGAACTCATCGCGGAAGGTCTCCATGGCCTGATTGATGGTCTCCCCGTTGATCTTCCCGAATTTCTCCTGGGCCCGCTGGAAGGCCCTCTCCATGATCATGGCCACTACGACCCCCTCCCAGTAGGAGGCGTCGAAGCGGGAGACCGTCTTATACCGCTTCCACAGCTCCTCCATGAGCTTGATTCCAGGGGTCCCATCCACGGGAAGCCCTCCGCAGAACTGCATGAATAGCCGATCCCGGATTAGTCCTTTGCCCAATTTGAAGAAGTCGGGATCTGTGGAGGTCCAGGTCCCGAAAAAGGGTACATCGTACTGGATCCGATCGGCCGACTTCAGGGCAGTGATAATGTGGGCGGGCAATATCTGCACGAAGATGTACTCGGCTCCGGCATTCTTCAACCGGAGGAGCTCTGTGGTCAGGTCCACGGTCTTAGTAGGAAATTCCTCGATTCCCACGATCTGGATGTTGTGCTTGGCCGCATACTCCTTGCTTGGTCCGTGGATGGACTTCCCATAGGCGTTGTTGTAAGTCAATAAGCCCACCTTGGGCGGGGCCGATCCGGTGTGGATAGTCCGAATATACTCGAGGACGGCATAGGAATCCAGGATGTAGCTCCCGAAGGGGAGGTACATGTAATCCAGTGGGGGTTTCAGGATCCCCTGGTAGGTGGAGAAGTTGATGTCAGGGACTTTGTAACGCTGGATAAGCGGCTTGGCCTGAATCCCCGAGCCCGCATCCCAGGTGGCCAACATATCCACCTTGTCCTGGGTACAAAACTTCTTGACGTATTTCAGGGCCTCGGGGACTTTGTAGGCATGGTCCACGACCTTAAGGTCAATGGTCCTGCCCGCCACCCCGCCCTTGACCTCGTTGACATAGCGGAAATAGTCCTTTAGCCCCTTGGCATGGAACTGCCCCCAAGTGGATGCGGGACCGGTAAGATTAATGATGGCCCCCACCTTGATGGGCTTTCCGGCCCAAGCCTCCATTCCAAGACCCAAGAAGCATACTAGGAAGAAAGCCATAACGAGATGGAATCCCCTCTTCATGGCGGACATCTCCTTTTCTTTTGGTGGATAAGGGCTTTATGGGTCTTTCTTCGGAGGAAAAGGAACCTAAAGAGGAACAAGGGCAGTTAACATCCACCATCGCGGCTCGCGAGAACGATTCCTCCGGACTCTCCGAAGTCTCCTGATCTCCCCCTCTCACCCCCTTTCTTCCCCGGAAACGCAATCCAAATCCGGGGTTCCCTCAGGGACTTCCACCTCACATAGGTGTTTCACGCAATGGGATACTTAGCACAGCGGCTCACCCTTGTCAACACATTTTCCGTATGTTTTCAGTCAAATTTTCCACGAACCTCATGATATACTGTTGAATTTAAAGATAGTTTTTTTGATTCTATTTCTTTTTAATCTAGTCTGAATTCATGTAGTCTTTTTTTACCTACCCTCCCCGTCCTCTCTCCATGGTAGAGCTGGATACAGGGGAAAGGAGGAGTCTGGGTCCCTTTCCAGTTCCTTGGCTTGTACGGTGCGCGGAGGTATCATGGCCGGAGAAGATCTCCACGGAACGCATTTCCTACGCTCCCGACCCGGCATCCTGGGATTGCAGACCAGGGTCGTATGGAATGAGCTCGACAGATGCGACGCCAGGATGAAACATCCATGGGATCGAGTCGTTCCCACATTCCTTTCTGCAATAGAGGAAAAGGAGCCCAAACCGGCGGCGCCAGCCCTTTCCACCCCCGCCTTCTCCTCGTCGAGGAAGGGCTCGAATCTCATGAGTTGGCGGTTGCTGTCCGAAGGGCATTTCCCCATTGTCCACTGAGGATCCTCCCTCCAGGGTCTTCGGAATGGCAAGGGAAGGGCGCCTTGATGCTCCGCCGCAGGCGCGGCCGATTTTTGAGGCCCTGCCCGGGTACCCGGCGTTACCTCTGCTGCGGATATTTCGTGTTGAATCTCGCCTTGGGCTGCCCTTATGAATGTGTCTACTGTATTATCCCCCACTACTATGCCACCTCCGGAATCACGCTGTTCGTCAACGTGGAGGACGCGCTTGGAGAGCTGCGGGACTTCGTCCTGCGGAGAAAGGAGGTAACACGCATCGGGACTGGGGAATGGACAGATAGCCTGGCCTTGGAGGCCTGCCTCCGACTGAGCCGCCGCCTCATCCCCGTCTTCGGGCAACTCCCCAACGCGGTGTTGGAGCTGAAGACCAAATCGACTTACGTGGACCCGCTTTTGGATCTCGCCCACGGGGGTCATACGGTGGTCTCCTGGTCCCTCAACGCCCCTTCGATTATTGCACGGGCGGAGCCGGGGACTCCTTCCCTTCTCGAGCGCCTCCTTGCGGCGCGTCGATGCCAACAACACGGCTACCCCATCGCCCTCCATTGGGATCCCCTCGTGTTGAGCGAGGGATGGGAGGAGGAGTATCGCGAGGCCGTCCGAACGGTCTTCGAAATCCTGGACCCCCAAAGTATCCTGTGGATCAGTCTGGGGGCCCTTCGATACCCCCCTTCCCTCTCCGATCCTCTCAGGGAGTCGGGAATTGGATTGGGGGAGTCCTTCCCTGGCCTGGATGGGAAGCTCAGGTATCTGCGACCTCTGCGTGTCCGGATCTTTCGTTCCATGGCCGGTTGGATCCGACGGGAAGCCGGCTCCGAGGTCCTGATCTACCTGTGCATGGAGAGCTCGGAGGTGTGGAAGGCCTCGGTAGGCTGGGCTCCTACAGGCCTGAAAGACTTGGACCGACGTTTTCAGGAGCGAATCCAGCTCTTTTGGAGCCGAAGCCCTTGGAGGGAGACAGGGCCGTGAGAACGAGAGCTATGCCTATCCATCTATAAGGCAGGTCTTGGGATGAACGGGACTGAGCATCCCCCCTTGTCGGATCGCCATCCATAGAATGGGAGGAGAACTTCAATGGAGCGATACATCGATCTTCGGAGCGACACCGTAACGCAACCGACCCCTGGGATGCGCAGAGCCATGGCCGAGGCAGAGGTGGGAGACGACGTCTTCGGAGAGGACCCCACCGTCCAAAGACTCCAGGAGAGGATCGCCCGCCTCTTGGGAAAGGAGGCGGCCCTATTCTTCCCCTCGGGCACTATGGCCAATGAGGTGGCCATCCGGGCCCACACTATGCCGGGCGACGAGGTGATCATTGAGGCCACATCCCATCCCGTCACCTCCGAATCCGGTGCGGCCGCGGCCCTCAGCGGGGTACAATTCCGACCGCTGCCTGGAAGGCGGGGCATCCTCTCCGCAGTCCAGATCGAGGAGGCCATCAACCCTCCGGACATTCACCGACCTCCCTCCCGACTCCTCTGCCTGGAGAACACCCATAATTTCGGGGGGGGATCCGTCTTCCCTTTGGAGGAGATCCTTCGGATCCGGGAGGTCGCCCTTCGACACGGACTGGCCATGCATCTGGATGGGGCCAGACTCCTCAACGCCTGCACGGCCACGGGTATTCCTGCCCACCTCTACGCCGAGCCCTTCGACTCGGTATCCCTCTGCCTTTCCAAGGGCCTCGGGGCCCCAGTAGGCTCTGTGCTGGCCGGGACCTCCTCCTTCATCGAAAAGGCCTTGCGGTTCCGCAAGATGTTCGGAGGCGGCATGCGCCAGGTGGGAATCTTGGCCGCTGCCGGGCTCTATGCCTTGGACCATCATGTCGACCGCCTCGAGGAGGACCACATCCACGCTCGAATGTTGGCCGAGGGGATTGCCACGCTGCCTGGTGTGCGCCTGAACCCAGACCACGTGGAGACCAATATCGTCATCTTCGATATCGCCCCCTCGGGGATGACCCCCATGCAGGCCGCAGCTCGTCTCCAGGAAGAGGGGGTCCTGGTGCTGCCCTTCGGCCCTAATCGACTCCGAGCGGTGACGCATCTGGACGTGGACGGAGATGACATTCAGAAGGCCTTGCAGATCTTTCAAAGGGTCTTTTCTTGATGGATTCCCCAGGACGCCCAAGAGAGTTAGAGCAGAGGCGCCAAGCTCCCGTGGCGTAGCCCACCAATGGCTGTCTAGGGGAAAAATCAACCGGAGGCTAGCTCCGTCCGTGGGGTAAGGAAGCCGTGGTCCTCTTCCGAAAGATGAGCATGAGGTTCCTTATGTAGATGAATGCTCCTGTGGCCTGTCCCAGGATGAAGACCGGATCCTGTCGATGGATGGCGTAGGCCAGAAGGATGAGCCCCCCTCCCAAGCTGAAGTACCAGAAGGCCAATGGAATGACGCTCTCCTTGCGGCGCTCCGAGACCACCCACTGGGTCAGAAATCGCATGAAAAACATCGTCTGTCCCAAAAATCCGATGAGGATCCACGGATCACTAATGACCTGCCAGAGCTGAGTGTTACCCGCCGAGTTCATCGAAGCTCCTCTTCGATCCGATAGCTCAGCCGCCTCTTCTTGAGCCAGCGGACCCCCCAAAGGTCCAAGAGGCCCCTGAAGAGCCGGTTGCGGATATTGTACTTGGAGGTCCCATGACGCCGGGGGTGATGTGAAACGGGCACCTCGCAGACGCGGAGACCTTGCATCCGGAACAAGGTAGGAAGGAACCGGTGCATTCCATCGAACGGGATCAAGGCTTGGAGGCACTCTCGACGGAAGGCCTTGAAACCGCAAGCGGAATCCCGGACGTCCTCCATTGTCAACAAGTTTCGCACTGCATTGGCCACCCGTGTGGATACTCTTTTGGAGAACGGATCCCTCCGTTTCTGCCGCCACCCCGTGACTGCCTGATAGGACTCCAATCTGTCGAGCAACAAGGGAATGTCTTTGGGATCGTTCTGGAGGTCCCCGTCCAAGGTGATGATGATCTCCCCACGAACGGTCCGAAGTCCAGCCCAAAGGGCCGTGGACTGGCCGTAGTTCCGGTCCAGTCTCAAAAATCCCACCCTCCGGTCTTCCTCGTGAAGGCGGCGGAGGAGCTCCGCCGAGCCATCTTGACTGCCATCGTCCACAAAGAGGATCTCGAACCCCTTTCCCCGGGGCTCCAGCACGCGACGGATCCCTTCCACCAACTCCTTCAGGGACTCCCGTTCATTGTAGACCGGGATCACCACACTATAGGTAGGATGCTCTCCAGCCATGGCGACAAGCGACCTCTTCGGCACAAGGAATATCCCCGGAGTCCCAGGGTTCAGGCACTCAGACTTCTGAGTGCTGGCGCGCGCAGTTGACAATGGACTGGAGACGATCCGGGTCGTAGCCGACCAGGACGTCGTTTCCACAGGTGGTGACAGGGACACTGCGCACCCCTGCGATACGGACCAGCTCATCCAACGCCTCGGGATCCTGCGTGACATCCACCTCCTCGAACTTCACCCCCTCCTTAGATAGAAACTCTTTGGTCTTCTTGCACCAAGGACATGTCGGGCTGGTATAGACTTTCACGTCCATGACCTCCTCCTTATCTACCTTTAGGTCCTGGAATTCTCTCTTTATATCAGGTTTGTCGGCGAATCGCCACTAGGACACGAAATCACCCTATCCCGGGAAACTCCCGGCACCCTCCCATTGAGATCAAGGGGCAACAACCACCAAACCGGTCGCTCCCCCATTGACCCACACCATGATGGATGCAAGAACCAAAAAGAAAAGGGGGCTCACTCCCCCTTGAGGCCTTTATGGGACAAGAAAAAATGGGCCCGAAGGCCCATTCCTCTTTCGTCCTTCCCGCCCAGGGGAGCAACTTTACGGTCTACATCTTGACCACCTTGAGACGAGCCAGGGCCCTCTGCAGGGCGGCCTCGGCCCGCGCTGTATCGATCCCCTCGCGGCGTTCCCGAAGTCTCTCTTCGGCTCTCTTCCGAGCAGCTTCGGCCCGATTGACATCGATCTCTTCTTTGGATTCGGCCGTCTGCACCAGGACTGTCACCTTTTGGGGTGTAACCTCAGCGATACCCCTGTTCAGGGCGAACCATTGGACCCTCCCCTCCTGACGGAAGTGCATTGGTCCGATTCTGAGTTGACTGAGGAACGGGGTATGCCCGGGGAGGACCCCGAAATCTCCCAAGGCCCCCGACAGGTTGACTTCCTCCACTTGTCCGCTGAAGGCCACTTTATCCGGGGTGACGATATCCAGTTGAATCCGATTCTCCGCCATCATCCGCTCCGTTGTGCCTTGCGAAGGAATCTGTTTGCCGAACTCCCGAGCCAATCCAAGGCGTCATGGGGGCCTTCCCCTCACAACGGTCCCCGGGAAAGGGGAATCATTTAACCCTCCGCCATCTTCTTTGCCTTCTCCACGGCCTCGTCGATTCCTCCCACCATGTAGAAGGCCTGCTCGGGAAGATCGTCGTGTTTGCCCTCCACGATCTCCTTGAAGCCTCGGATGGTCTCCTCCAGGGGGACATAGGCCCCAGGCCTTCCCGTAAACTCCTCGGCCACGTGGAAGGGCTGCGAGAGGAAACGCTGGATCTTTCGGGCCCGGGCCACCGTCAGTTTGTCTTCCTCGGAGAGCTCATCGATCCCCAGGATGGCAATGATGTCCTGAAGGTCCTTGTACTTCTGGAGGATCTGTTGCACGGCACGCGCCACCTGGTAGTGCTCTTCGCCCAGATAGTTGGGGTCTAAAATCCGGCTCGTGGAGTCCAACGGATCCACCGCCGGGTAGATCCCCAGCTCCACGATCTGCCGTGAGAGGACCACGGTACCGTCCAGGTGCGCGAAGGTAGTTGCCGGAGCCGGATCCGTCAGGTCATCGGCGGGCACGTACACGCACTGGACCGAGGTGATGGACCCCTTGGTGGTGGAAGTGATCCGTTCCTGGAGCTCACCCAAGTCCGTCCCCAGGGTGGGCTGATACCCCACTGCACTGGGCATACGCCCCAGAAGTGCTGAAACCTCTGCCCCAGCCTGTGTAAACCGGAAGATATTGTCGATGAACAACAGGACGTCCTGACCTTCTTCGTCCCGGAAGTATTCGGCTGCGGTCAAGGCGGAGAGGGCCACCCTTGCCCGGGCACCAGGGGGTTCGGTCATCTGGCCATAAATCAAGGCAGCCTTGCTGATGACCCCGCTCTGTTTCATCTCGAGATAGAGGTCGTTGCCCTCCCGGGTGCGCTCCCCCACCCCCGCGAAGACGGAGATCCCGCCGTGCTGCATGGCGATATTGTGGATCATCTCCATCATGATGACGGTCTTTCCGACACCGGCCCCTCCGAACATCCCCATCTTCCCTCCACGAGGGAATGGGACCAGAAGGTCTACCACCTTCACCCCCGTCTCCAAGACCTGCACCGTGGTGTCCTGATCCACGAAGGAAGGAGCCGGACGATGGATGGGATAGTATTTCTTGGCCTCCACGGGCCCCAATCCATCCACGGGCCGGCCCACCACATTTAACACTCGCCCCAACGTCTCCGGGCCCACTGGCATGCGGATGGGGCTTCCAGTGTCCTTGACGGGCATCCCCCGCCGGAGGCCATCGGTGGTGTCCATGGCGATGCAGCGCACCACGTTGTCTCCAAGGTGCTGGGCCACTTCCACAACGAGATTGTCCTCGCTGTCGTCGATGGTCGGGTTGGTGATCGTCAGGGCGTTCAGAAGAGGAGGAAGTTTTCCCTCCTCAAACGCGACGTCCACCACATTACCGATGACCTGAACGATCTTTCCCACGTTCATTTTCCAAACAACCTCCTCGAGTGATGGGTAGCATTCCTACGATTTCTTGAGGGCCTCCGCGCCGCCCACAATGTCCATCAACTCTTTGGTGATGGCCGCTTGGCGGGCCTTGTTGAAAAGCAGCGTAAGCTGGTCCACCATCTCCTTGCAATTCTTGGTGGCGTTGTCCATGGCCGTCATGCGGGCGGCCTGCTCGCTGGTATTATTCTCCAGAAGGCCGTGATAGATCTGCACCCTGACCTGTTCAGGCAAGAGGGCCGAAAGCAGCACCTCGGGCTCCGGTTCATAGAGGTAGTCCACCCGGCCAGCCGCACCCTCCTCCTCCGAGGCCATGGGAACGAAAGGCAGCAATGGTTCGATCACGGGTCTCTGCGTCACCGTGTTGACAAACTGGCTGTAGATGAGGAGAATCTCGTCGACTTGCTCCTGTAGGTAGGCGGCCACAATATCCTCGGCGATCCGGGAGGCGAGCTCATAGGTGATGCGCCGATTATCCACATAGGTCCCCCGGATATCCGCTTTCCGACGTCGGAAGTAGTCACGTCCCTTCCGGCCCACACAGTAGAAGCAGACCTCCTGCCCCCGCTCTCGTCGAGAGTCGGCCTCTTTCTCGGCCTTGGTAATCAAGTTGGTATTAAAACTGCCGCAAAGACCCCGATCCGCCGTCACCAGCAGGATCCCGACACGCCGCACCTCGCGACGCATCAGGAGGGGATGGGCATCGGGCTCCACCCGCGAGGCCACGGACTGGACCACTTCGTTGTACTTCTCCGCATAGGGACGGAACGCCCGCATCCGTTCCTGGGCTCCACGCAGTTTGGCCGAAGCCACCATGTTCATGGCCCGGGTGATCTGCTGCGTCTTCTTGACCGCGGAGATCTTTCTCTTGATATCTCGTAGCGTCGCCATGGGATCTCGCTTCCCTCCGAGCCGTATACGCGGCCTTTAGGCCTCTACCTGGAAGACCGAATCGAACTCTTGAAGGGCCTTCTGGATCTTCTGGTCGAGTTCGTCGTCGATCTCCCATTTCTGACGAAGGCCCTCGAAGACCTCGGGGTGTTTGGCCTCCACGAACTCGTAGAGCTCTCTTTCGTAACGCTGAATCACCTCCACCGGATACTTGTCCAGGAACCCTCTGGTGCCGGCATAGATGATTAGGATCTGCTTCTCCGCAGGCAAAGGTTGATACTGAGGTTGCTTGAGGATCTCCACCAGCCGCACCCCTCGATTGAGCTGGGCTTGGGTGGCCTTGTCGAGCTCGCTCCCGAACTGGGCGAAGGCCTCCAACTCCCTGTATTGGGCCAGATCCAGGCGAAGGCTCCCGGCCACCTGACGCATGGCCTTGACCTGTGCGCTACCGCCCACTCGGGAGACGGACAGACCCACGTTCACCGCAGGACGAACACCGGAGAAGAACAGACCGGGCTCGAGATAGATCTGGCCGTCGGTGATGGAGATAACGTTGGTGGGGATGTAGGCTGACACATCCCCCTGTTGGGTCTCGATGATGGGGAGGGCGGTGAGGCTTCCCCCACCCAGTTCATCGTTCAGCTTGGCCGCCCGCTCCAAGAGTCTCGAGTGGTTGTAAAAGATATCTCCTGGATAGGCCTCCCTTCCAGGCGGGCGCCGAAGCAACAGAGAGATTTGGCGATAGGCCGCGGCCTGCTTGGAGAGGTCATCGTAAATGATCAGGGCGTGGCGTCCTGTATCTCGGTAGTATTCTCCCATGGCGCAGCCTGCATAGGGGGCGATGTATTGGAGGGTAGCTGGCTCGCTGGCGCAGGCGGACACCACCACGGTGTAGTCCATGGCCCCGTGGCGACGGAGGGCCTCCACCACCTGGGCCACGGTGGACTTCTTTTGGCCGATGGCCACGTAGATGCAGATGACGTCCGAGTCCTTCTGGTTGATAATGGCATCAACTGCCATGGCGGTTTTGCCGATCTGGCGGTCCCCGATGATAAGTTCCCTCTGGCCCCGGCCGATGGGAGTCATAGCGTCCACCGCCTTGTAGCCCGTGTACATGGGCTCCTTGACCGGCTGTCGGGCCACCACTCCCGGAGCGATCATCTCGATCCTTCGGAATTCGGTGGCCTCGATGGGCCCTTTGCCGTCCAGCGGGTTACCCACGGGGTCCACCACCCTGCCCAGGACCGCGTCTCCCACTGGTACCTGGGCGATGCGCCCCGTGCGCTTGACGATATCGCCCTCTTTGATATGGGTGTCCTCTCCTAGGATGGCCACACCCACATTGTCCTCCTCCAGGTTCAAGGCCATCCCCAGGATCCCGCCGGGAAATTCCACCAACTCCATGGACATGACGTTCTCGATCCCGTATATACGGGCGATACCGTCCCCCACGGAGAGGACCACCCCGGTCTCGCTCATCTCGATCTTCTTGTCGTATCCCTGAATCTGCGTCTTGATAATCTCGCTGATCTCTTCTGCCTTGATCTGCATGGCCATGGATCACCCCTTCATGAGAGTTTCTTTGAGATTCTCCAATTGGGTCCGGATGCTCCCATCATAGAGGATGTCTCCGATCTTGGTGACTACCCCACCGATGAGCCGGGGATCCTCCTGCACGGAAAGCAGGACCTTCCGACCCGTCATCTCCTCCAGCTTCTCCTGGATGGCCTTCAAGGAAGCCTCATCCAGGGGCACAGCGGAAGTCACCGTGGCTCGAAGACGCCCCGCCACCTCATCCGAGAGCTTCTCATAGCATCGGATAATCTCGGGCAGATAGCCCACTCTCCGTTTGTCAATCAGGAGACGAATGAAATTTACCATGATGGGAGACAGCCCCATCTTCTCTTTGACGGCCTCGAAGATGGCCCGTCTTTGTTCCTTGGGATAGATGGGGTTCTCCATCACATCCCTGAATTCGGGGCTTGCTTCCCATAACTGCCCGAAGGCCTTCAGTTCCTCTCCGTAGGCCTCGTATTTCCCGTCTTCCTGTCCAATCCGAATCAAGGCCTTGGCATATCGTCGGGCCACGATCTCTCTCATGAGGCTGCCTTCCCCAATCTTTTCACGTAATCCTGTATCAAGCTGGTGTGATCCTTGGGCTCAATGCGCTGTTTCAATAGTTCCTCGGCCATTTGGGCCGCCAACATCACGGCCTCCTCCCGAAGGAGCTGCTTGGCCTTCTTCAGTTCTTGTTCTGCAGTAAGCTCCGCCTGCCGCCGTATCCTCTCGGCCTCCTTCTGAGCATTGACGAGGATCTTCTCTTTCTCGGTCCTCCCCTGGTCGATGAGCATTTGCTTGAGCTCGGCCATCTCCTTCTGGGCTTCGGCCAATTTCTTCTCCATCTGACGGTACCTGGCCTCGGCTTCCTCTTTGGCCCGCTTGGCTTGCTCCAAAGACTCCCGGATGCCCTGCTGACGCTGATGCAGGAAGTTGCTCAAGGGCTTCCTCAACAGATAGAAGAGGATGGCGGCCAAAAGGAAAAAGTTGATGGCCCGCATCAGGAGGGTGAAGGGGCTTTCGATCTCCACGGCCTCAGAGCCCCCCGACGCCCATGTCACCACAGGGAGGAGACAGAGGATCCCATTTAGAATCAAGGTTGACCAAGGAATCCTCCATTTCTCTCGGTTTCCGGTAAGAGCGCTCATTGCAGACTTCTCCCCAGGATCTTCTCGGCCATCTCCAGGGCGAGGGCTTCCGATTGCTTTCGAAGGTACTCTCGGGCCTTTGCGGTCTCCTCCTCAATCCTCTTGCGGGCCTCTTCCACCCTCTGAGCGGCCTCAGCCCGAACTTCCTCCAGGAGCCTTCGCTCGGCCTCCATCCCCTCGCCCTTGATCCGTTCCTTCTCCGCACTGGCCTCCAACTTGGCCTCCTGGAGCTGTCGTTGGTAGGCCTGCCATCGTTCCTCGATCTTCGCCTCCATTTCCTGGACCCTCTGTTCCGACTCCCGAATCCTGCCTCTTCGCTCTTCAATGAGATCGAGAATAGGCTTGTAGAGGAAACGATTCAAAATCCAGAGGAGAACAAGAAAATTGATCATCTGGAGTATAAGGGTCTTATCGAGACTGATCACCGCGTCCTCCCGTATCCAGACAGAACTGGCAGAGGCCACCATCTCCCTCCCGCAGCCCCTGCCGGTAGAGTTTCAAGACCGAAAGGAAGAGCCCTCCCACCGAGGGACCCTCCCACGCGGCGAGACGAAGTCGTGATCCTTGATCATCGAATGGGGGGACTGAGAAGATGTGCCGTCCAACGTGGAGATGGAGGCCTTCCACTGCCCGCCCAGCATCAGAGATCCCTCAACAATCATCCCCAGCCCGCGCAGCGTCTTCCAATGGAACAGGTCATCTCGATACGAAGCCGAACAACGGGCCCGTGAACCACCACCAGCTCGACTCTCGGCTGGTTCCCATCTCCCCAGGACCGATCTGAAGACCGTAATTCGGATGGAAAATCAATCAGTTTGGTCGGCCCCGGCAAAATTCAGCGCAGTATTATCAAAAAAAACTCACCCTGTCAACCTTTTTCTTTTTGACGTTTCAGGACTACATCCAAGCCAGCGGCACGGGGGCCGAATGATATCCCAAGGACGAGCTCAGGAAAAATCCGTTGGACCCGACTCTCCGCTCAAGCGCGATCTCTGAATCTTGCCGAAGGATGGCCTCCGGGTGAAGGGAGTTGGTGGAGTACCGCCCGACGAACCAAAAAACAACGAGGCCATAGCCTGTTACGTTGCTGGGGGATCAGGAACCCTCGCTCTGGGGCGAGGACTCCGGTTCCTCCCGTCGCTGGCTCTTGCTGAGGAAGGGAATGCGCTTCTCACGGTCCCGGCCGGGTTCCGCCGTCCCTTCCATTTTGGCCTGACCGTCGAACAGAACCCCTTCATTGATGACCAACACAGGGGTCTGGAGGTTGCCGACAATCCTCGCCGGAGAGAGGGCTTCCACACGTTGGGTCGCCTGGATGTCGCCCCTCACCTCACCGCTGACGATTAGGGTGCCACAGCGGATCTGCGCCTCCACTCGGGCCCCGTCGCCCACAATGAGGGTCCCCTCGGCGTGGATCTCTCCCTTGAACGTTCCGTCGATCCGAACGGTCCCCTCGAATTTGAGCTGCCCTTGGAACTCCGTCCCTTTGCCAAGCAGTGCATGGATCTCATCCGGTCTCTTGGCCATGGTGCCCCCCCTTTTCCGGGATCCAAACATCTCTGGCTCCGGTTTCGGCCCCGGATCCGCCGCCCGACCTTCCCCTTTCCAGGCGTAGTCTCAGTGGCTGTGGATCTCCAAGGCGTTGAAGAAATAGGCGATCTCCGAGGCGGCCGTCTCGGGGGCATCGGATCCGTGGACGACGTTCTGCTCGATGTTCGATGCGAACTCCCTTCGGAGGGTGCCGGGGTCGGCCTTCCGTGGATCCGTAGCCCCCATGATTTTCCTGGTCCGTTCGATGGCGTCTTCTCCCTCCAGGACCATCACCACCACCGGTCCCGAGGACATGAAGTCCGTTAGGCTCTCAAAAAAGGGTTTACCCCGATGGACCGCATAGAACCCCTTGGCCTCCTCTTTGTCGAGATGGACCATCTTGAGAGCCACCACTCTCAATCCCTCGCGCTCGAAACGACGGATCACCTCCCCGATGAGGCCTTTGGATACGCCGTCGGGCTTGACTATGGAAAGCGTCCGTTGGAGCATCTTCCTCACCTCCTGGAGCGGATTCGATCTTCAAGCAAATACGTTCCTACCGTCCTCCTCCACCATCTTCAGCAATTCTTCGAACTTCATGTCCGCAGCCAGGATCCCCACGATCTCTTCCATCTCGTTGCGAATGGGGGCGGACACCGTCACTGCCAGTTGATGGGTGAATCGCGAGATGTAGAAATCAGTGACGTAAGTGCGGCCGTCCTTCAAGGGACCTATGAACCAAGGGCGATCGGAGTAGTCCTCCTCGATGACCAAAGGAGGATATTTGGCACGATCCACGATCTGCGTGATGATCTTTGTGGTAATCCGTCCCTCCATGTTCGTCACGTATACCCACTGGATAAAGGGGTTCTCCTCGGCCAAGGCTTCCATGAGGGGTTCCTGCTGAGCCGGATCCATGCTCCGGATCTCAGGACGCTCCGCCAGCTCTTCGATTAGGTGGACTCCCACCTCGGCGGCTTTCTGTTTGAGGAGCTGTAGATCGCTTACGAAGTACTCTGGGAGATACTTCTTGACCAGCCGTCGCATCTCGTCGGATCCGATGGCCGTGGTCCGCCCTTCGTCATATTGCTTCATGATGGCCTTGTGAATCTTGGCCACGCCCGGATGCCGTTTGTCCACCTGACGGTCCCCCTCAAGCCGAAGGTGGGTGTTGATCCAATGGACGATTCCGGCCATACCAGACTTATCCGTGATGACAACGGTCAAGGGACGATTCAGGAATTTCTGTGTGTTAAAGATACTGTAGATCTCCTGATTTTTCAGGATCCCGTCCACGTGGACCCCTGCAGAGGTGGCGTTGCACTCCGATCCTACGAAGGGGTAGCTGGGAGGAATCCTGATCCCCATCTCCCTCTGCATGTACTCCGCGATCTCCGAAATGACCCGGGTGTCCATCCCATCGTCACGGCCTCGTAGAGAGATGTACTCGATGACCAGGGCCTCCACCGGGGTGTTGCCGGTCCGCTCCCCCAGACCGAAAAGGGCCCCGTTGGCCGCGCTGCATCCATAGAGCCAGGCCGTGGTTGCATTGATCAGAGCCTTGTGGAAGTCGTTGTGGCCATGCCACTCCAGGAGTCTCCCCGGGACTCCGGCATCGTCGATCATGGCCCGGACCAGCTTGTCTACGGCCCGAGGGAGGGCCGCCCCAGGATAAGTCACTCCGAAGCCCAGAGTGTCACAGAGCCGGATCTTGATGTCGATGCCGCTCTCCTCCCGAAGTTTCATCAGCTCCTTGGCCAAGGGCACGCAAAAACCGTAGATGTCCGCCCGCGTTACATCCTCGAAGTGACATCGTGGGACGATGCCATAATTGAGGGCCGCTTTGACCAGGCCCAGGTAATCTTCCAGGGCCTGCCTGCGGTTCTTCTTGAGTTTCAGGAAGATGTGATAATCGGAGACGGACATCAGCATCCCCGTCTCCTTCAGCCCCATCTCCTTGACCAGCCTGAGGTCGTCTCGATTGGCCCGGATCCAGGCGGTCACCTCCGGAAAACGGTAGTCGAGGGCCAGACAACGCTCCACGGCCTCCCGATCCTTTTGGCTGTAAAGAAAGAACTCGCACTGCCGTATGACCCCCTCGGGCCCCCCCAGCCGGTGGAGCATCCGGTAGATCGTCTCGATCTGATCGGGAGCAAAGGGAGGGCGCGCCTGCTGGCCGTCTCGAAAGGTGGTGTCGGTGATGTACATCCCCTTGGGGGGATTGATGGGGATGATCTTCTGATCAAAGTCGATCCTCGGGATCTCCTCGTAGGGAAAGATGCTCCTGAAGAGATTGGGTTCGGAGACATCTCGGAGATCCGGCTCCTCAAACTTGGAGATCTCATGGTAAAGGATTCGTTTCTCCCGATCCCATCTGGCCATCCATAAGCCTCCTGGTCCAGCGGAGAGTCAAAGAATCCGTTCTGTCCGGACTTACAGCCCGTTCCGAAAAGACAAACCCCCTTCCTCATGATGGAATCTGGCTCGTCGGCCCCGAAGGGCCCGCCCCGGCACGGGTTCTATTTCGGAAGGATGCGGATCCAGAGTTCTTCCAGTTGCCTGGGGTCCACCTCTGCCGGGGCTTCGGTCAAAAGACAGGCAGCCCTTTGGGTCTTGGGAAAAGCGATGACATCACGAATGGTCTCGGCCCCTGCCAGCAACATAACAATGCGATCGAATCCAAAGGCGATCCCCCCATGGGGAGGGGCCCCGTACTGCAGGGCCTCCAGGAGGAAACGGAACTTTTCCTCCGCCTCCTCCAAAGATATCCCCAGGGCCTGGAAGACCTTCATCTGGACATCCAACCTGTGGTTTCGGATACTCCCTCCCCCGATTTCGTTGCCGTTCAAGACCAAGTCATAGGCTCGAGCCCGCACCTTATCCGGTTCGGTGGAGAGCAACGGAACGTCCTCAGGACGAGGCGCCGTAAAGGGGTGATGCATGGCCGTGTACCGGCCTTCGTCAGGATCGTACTCCAAAAGCGGAAACTCTGTAACCCAGACGAATCGATAGGTCCCCTCCTCCAGGAGGCCCAGTTTCCTCCCGAAATGGGTCCTAAGGAGGTCCAAGGTAGCATTGACCATCCCCTTTTGACCTGCCACAAAGAGGACCAAATCCCCTGGCTCAAGCCCACACCGCCGCTGGATTTCCTCTTTCTCCTGCGGGCTCAGGGCCCGGGCCACGGGACCCTGCCAAGCCTCGGCCTGGACTTTGATCCAGGCCACACCACGCGCACCTGTCTGGATCCCGTAATGCCGCTTGAGGTTCTCCTCTCCCTGCATGCGATCCAACTCAGAGCGGGGCATCTTCGCCTCCCCCTTGAGCGGGAGGGCCTTGACCATACCGCCTTCCTTGACGGCCCGCGCGAACAGTTGGAATTGGGTCTCGCGGAAGACCTCGGTCAGGTCGACCAAGGTCAGATCGAAACGGAGGTCGGGCTTGTCCGTTCCGTATCGATCCAGTGCTTCCTCATAGGTCAACCGGGGAAAGGGAACTTGGAGCTCCAACCCCAGGACCTCGTGAAAGAGCCTCTGAAACATCCCCTCGGAGAGGGCTTGAACATCCGCCTCCTCCACGAAAGTCATCTCCAGATCCACCTGGGTGAACTCCGGCTGCCGGTCCCTGCGGAGGTCCTCATCCCGAAAACACTTGACGATCTGGTAATAACGATCCAGCCCGGCCACCATCAGGAGTTGCTTGAAGAGTTGTGGAGACTGCGGGAGGGCGTAGAACCGCCCTGGCTGGATCCGGCTGGGCACCAGATAGTCCCTGGCGCCCTCGGGGGTGCTTCGTGTGAGAAAGGGGGTTTCCACCTCCACAAACCCCTCTTCTTCCAGGTACTTCCGGATGGAGGAGGCTACCCGATGTCGAGTCAGGAGATTTCGGGTCATCCTGGGACGCCTTAGGTCCAAGTAACGATACCGGAGACGTAGGTTCTCGGCAGTGTCGATCTCGTCCTCGATGGGGAAAGGCGGCGTCTTGGATTCGTTGAGGATCTCCAGTTCCTCCGCCAGCACCTCGATCGTCCCGGTGTGGATCTTGGGATTCACAGTCTCCGGAGAACGTCTCCGAACGACCCCCTCAACTTGCAACACATACTCGGAGCGAACTGTCTGGGAGACCTCGTGGGCGGAGGGGGCCACCTCCGGATTGAAGACCACTTGGACCACACCGGCACGATCTCTAAGGTCAACGAAGACCACGCCACCTAGGTCCCGCACGGTCTGCACCCAACCGGCCAGGACTACCCGTTTGCCCACATCATCCTCAGAAAGGCTCCCGCATCGGTGCGTCGGCCGTTTCATTTCTCCTCTCTCAGTCCCTGAACCCACTCGGCCATCTGAGCCTCCAAGCGGTCCAGGGGGACCTCCTCTTGTTCCCCGGAATCCATCGCCTTCAGGAGTGCCCTTCGCTGGTGGAGTTCCCTCTCTCCCAGAATCAACACCCGACGGGCAGACAACTTGTGAGCCCTTCGCAACTGCGATTTGAGGCTCCCTCCCCTGAGGTCTGTCTCGGCCCTCAGTCCTAGCCTTCGTGCGCGATCCAGCCAGAGGAAGGCCTCGGATTCGGCCCGGGCATCCACCGCCACGACGAAAAGGTCCAAAGGAGGACGGCTCCTCTGCCTCCCCCCTTCCAAGAGGAGAGAGACCAGACGCTCTTCACCGATGGCGAACCCAATGGCGGGCATATCCGGACCGCCCAGTTCTTCGATGAGATTGTCGTAACGTCCTCCTCCGCAGACCGCGTTTTGGGCACCCAGGTCGGAGCTGATCACCTCGAAGATGGTCCGGGTGTAGTAATCCAAGCCCCTCACGATAAGGGAGTTGACGGTATAAGGGATCTCCAGAGAGTTCAGGTGGCGCTCCAACGACTCCAGGTGATCCCGACAGGGGCCACATAGGTGCTCCAATGTCTGGGGCGCCCCCCTGAGATTCTCCTGGCATTGGGGGACCTTGCAGTCGAAGATCCTGAGGGGATTGATCTGAAGCCTCCGTCGGCAGTCTTCGCAAAGGCGAGTTTCCCGATCACGAAGGAAGCTGAGAATGGCCTCTTTGAAGGAAGGCCTGCAGGAGCGGCAACCCAGGGAGTTGATCTGAAAGTCCAGCTCCCGTAGCCCCATCCCCTCAAAGAGGGTCCGCAGCATGGCCAGGAGCTCCGCATCGCATCTCGGGTCAGGGGACCCTAAAATCTCAGCGTCGATTTGATGGAACTGACGGTACCGACCTTTTTGGGGTCGTTCGTAGCGAAACATAGGCCCGATGCAGTAGAACTTTTGGAACGGCTGGGTCCTGTAAAGGCCGTGCTGGATATAGGCCCGAAGGATCCCCGCTGTGGCCTCGGGTCGAAGTGTCACGGAGATGTCACTCCGATCCCGAAAAGTGTACATCTCCTTCTCCACAATATCCGTGGCCTCACCGATGCTCCTGGCGAAAAGCTCCGTTCTCTCCAAAAGGGGGATGCGGATCTCCGAAAACCCGTAGATCTCCAAGATCTTCCGGGCCAAGGCCTCCACCGCCTGCCATGTCTCCACTTCGCCCGGAAGAATGTCCTTCATCCCACGAACGGCCTGGATCCTTCCCTCCATGAATTCCTTCTCCGAATCTTAAAAAGAGAACTCTATTGAATTTCTTCAAAGACGTCAAGGAAAGCCATCAGGCCCAAGCATCGTCCCCAGAGTTCGACTGCATCCTTGGGCCCCTTCACCCATTCAGGGAGATGTCCGGCCCTGCTCTAGGAAGAAGAGCTAAAACCCCTTTTCATACCAAGCTGAGAGGCATCCCAGTAAAGCTAGCCAATTTTGAAGTTCTTTGGACCTCTCCCGGGATCAAGTACCGTCTACCTGCGTCCGATCTTAATTTTAGGAGGCATGTCAAAAAGTGGGGAATGATCTCAATTGTTAGGCGAGTCCTCACTTCCCAAGAGGTCTCATGGTGAGGTGGTCAAACAGTCTTCGGCTACGGAGAGAAGTCCTGTCCACTGGCTTCGGCAAGAGGGTCGGCTTGGCCCTTGTCCTTTCCTTGGCCGTTATAATTACGGGCAGCTCAGGTTATATCCTTATCGAGGGATTCTCCCCATGGGATGCTCTCTATATGACCATAATTACCATCTCTACGGTAGGATTTGGAGAGATCCGTCCCCTCTCGCCCACAGGGCGCCTCTTCACTACGTTTCTGATCTTGGGAGGCTTTGGGGTCTTGGCCTTCGTGGGGCATGTGGTGGTGGAGGCCCTCGTTGAAAAGATGATGAGTCCTTATCGGGAGAGAAGGAAAATGCGTAAGGAGATCGCCCGACTGCAGGATCACTATATACTCTGCGGCTTCGGAAGGGTCGGGGCCTCGGCGGTGGAATTCTTCTTGAAGGCCGGCGTAGAATTCGTGGTAATTGAGGCCCACGAGGGACGTTGCCGTTTCATCCAGGAGAGGGGCTTCCGTTTCATCCAAGGGGACGCCACCAACGAGGAGACCCTTCTGGAGGCTGGCCTCAAGGAGGCTAGAGGGTTGCTCGCGTTGCTTCCCTCCGACCCTCATAACCTCTTTATTGTCCTGACCGCCAGAGAACTCAACCCAACTCTGCATATCATCACCCGTGCGGAAGAACCCTCCTCGGAGAAAAAGCTTCTTCGAGCAGGAGCGGACAATGTCGTCTCTCCCTTCACGACGGCGGGCCAGAAGATCGCCATCTCCATGCTTTCGGCCACTGGAAGGCCGGTGCCCGCATCTTGTGGCCCGCCATCCAGTGAACTCAGGCCATTATGGGTGGAAGTCCAAAAGGGCTCCAGCATGGAAGGGCTCACCATAGGGCAATTGACCCGAGAGACAGGAGGGGAGATCCTCGGGGTCCGGAAGGCCTCTGGGAGAGATCTCCTGGCTCCGGCCCCTGACGTAAGAGTGGAACGAGGCGATCTCCTTTTGATTCTCACCGAGGGAAGACCGGAAGAGGAAGAAGAAGCTCTTAAGTCCAATAGTGCCCAGAAGAAGGTCCTCCTGGTGGACGACAACCCCGTCATTTTGGGTCTGTACAAGAGGCTCCTGCGAAGGGCGGGCTTCTTTCCCCTGACGGCCTCCAACGGCCAGGAGGCCCTGGAGGCCCTTCAAAGGGAACGTCCCTCCGTGGCTATTATCGACTACCGACTCCCTGTGCTTTCCGGGATCGAGGTCTGTAGAAAGGCGCGCTCCATGCCGGAATTGCAAGAGATCAAAATCCTCCTCTTCACTGGAGATGAGGACCCCCGGATACGGAAGAGGGCTTTGAAGGCCGGGGCCGATGCGTTTCTCCGAAAGAGCCCGGACGCCCACGAGCTAATCGAGGCGGTCAACAGACTCCTACAAGGGGACGGCTGCGCGGAGGAATTGGGTGACGGGGCCCGTCCGCGACAAAAAGCCGTCATGCCAAAGGGGGGGTCATCCGGCCGCAGCCAGAACCCCCTCTCCCACGAGGAGATGCAACGCATCCTGGAACGAGTCGATGGAGACCTCTCCCTTCTCCGGCAGATTCGGGGGCTTCTCTCCTCGCAGATCGCACAGTTTGCCTGTCAGATCCAAGAGGCCCTCGAGACCCAGGATTCCGCCTCCCTCGCCCAGGCCGCCCACCAGATCAAAGGCTCCATGGGCAACCTTGGCGCACAACGGGCCTTCGAGGCGGCATGTCTCTTGGAGGAATCCGCGAAAAAAGAAGACTTCCGTCGAACCGAGGAGACATGGCAAGCCCTCAAGCAAGAACTGGATCGGCTGGAACGAGGCTTGGCCCTCTTGCTGGATGGCAGATCTGCTTGACCTTTCTGGGGCTTGGTGCGCCTTGTACATTCACAACTGCAGCTATAAAAAGAATACCCCCTAAAGTCTTTGGCTTTAATGTTCAACATCCTGGCCTCAAGGCTGCTTCAGGGACGCGCCTCCGCGCTCTTCAGCAAACAGCCGAATTCGCTCCCTCCTACGGGTCTTGTAGGTCATGACGGACAGCTCTCTTCCGTCCGTCATGAAGCTCACCATGCCGTCCTCACCTGTATGGAAGGACTTTACACCCAGCCGTTTATACCGCTCCCGAACAACGGGAGAAAGCAGACTACCCCGCCCGGCCTTTGTCGAAAAGACCACACATCGAGGCCGAACAGCCCTCAAGAAGGCCTCGGAATTGGAAGTCTTGCTTCCGTGATGGGGCGCCACAAGGACCGTTGAACGAATCCCACCGCGTCCATAGAGCCACGCCTCGGCTTCCTTTTCTATGTCCCCTGGGATCAAAAACGAGACGGCTCCCATGGAGAGACGAAGCACTGCGGAGGAGTTGTTTATTTGGGCCGAAGCTGTATTCCCCAGACGGAGTGGGCCTTCCTCTGGAGGGAAGAGAACCTCGATGCGGAGTGGGCCTTCGGTCCAGCAAATCCCCCTCTGGAGCGATCGGATATGGAGGCCCTTTAGGGCCGCGGCACCTTTCAAGCGCTGGAAGACCTCGCTCTGCGAAAAGACGCCGTTTCCCCAGAGCTCTCCAACAGGAAATCGGCGAAAAACGGAGACCAGTCCCGTGATATGGTCTGGGTGTGGGTGCGACAGGACAACACGATGGAGCCTCAGAATCCTTCGATGCCAGAGGACAGGGGCCACCTCCAACTCCCCCAGGTCCCTCCCCCCTCTCGTGCCTCCTCCGGCGTCCACAAGCATTCGATAGCCGCCCGGGCCCTCAACGAGGACGGCTGCGCCGTTTCCCACACTGATACAATGGACCCTGAGTGTGGAATCGCGTTCCCGCATAAGACCCTCGACCCCCCATATCAAAAGGAGGAGGATCGAGAGGCCTAGAATCCCCCATCGGGTCCATGGGACCCTCCGGAAATGGCACAGACATACAAAAATCCCATAGAAGATGGCCACTTCCCAAGGCCGAGGGGCTGGAAGGAAGATCCCCTCTCCCAGATACTGCGCCGCCACGGACATCCCTTGAGCGATCCCCTGCAGGAGCCAGGCACTGACCCAGAGGATCTCGACTCCTCCAGCGGGCCACACCAAAGAGAGGGCGCTTCCAGTCAGGGCCAAGGGGAGGGCGAGGAAGCCCACAAGGGGCACCAAAACCACGTTGGCCGGAACGGCCACCCACGGGAGTCTATGGAAGTGGAGGAGGATCACAGGAAGTGTGGCCAGAAAAGCCGCCGTGGAGCATAAAGCCAGCCCCACCGTAGAGCGAAAGAGCCTCCATCCTACTATATCCCTAGGCTCCAGGCGGTCCAATGGATGAACGGGAAAGAAGACCTCCATCCACCGTGGAACAGCATAGAGGATCCCCATCACGGCAAGAAAGGAAAGCTGGAAGGAGAGGTCGTAGATCGACTCCGGACGGATTAGAAGGATCCCCAATGCCGCCATGGAGAGGGCATGGGGCAGTGCCCGAAGACGATCCCAGAGCAGTGCCGCGGCCAGAAAACAACCCATGAACAGAGAGCGCACCGTGGACGTCCCGAGCCCTGCAACCCCTCCGTAAAGGAGCATCATGGGAATGGCAAGTCCCCACGAGACCTTCTCCACCGGGACTCGGAGGGCCAAGGTGGGAAAGACCAGGAGGGCTCTCCGGGCGAGGCCGAAGACGAAGAGTGCCACGATCCCCACGTGAAGGCCGCTGATGGCCAGCAGGTGCGACACCCCCAAGGAGGCGAATACCTCCCTCCATCTCGGGCTCAAGGCCCCTCCTTCGCCCAACACTAGGGCCAGGAGGAGCTCCTTCGCAGGCGTCGGAAATTCCTTAGTGAATAGAGAAGAGAGCCGGAGACGAAGGGACTCGAGACCACCACGGACGATACCCCCGAACCCGTGACGGATCAACAGGATGAAATTGTCATTGGGGACGAAGGCTGTTGCGTAAATCCGCCTCAAGGCCAAATATCGCCGCCAATGGAAGGTCCCGGGATTGGCTTGGCCCGGAGGTAGCCGAGGGCTGCATCGCACCCGGATTACATCTCCATATTGAAACCTTCCCCCACCCCTCCCTACGGTCAAAAGGATCTTCCCCCTTGCGGGGACTCCTTGGGATCGTCCCTCTTCATAGACCCTGAAGACCTCCATGAGGAGCCGTACCGAACCGCTCCTCCTCTCGGGGGCCCGAATGAGGATCCCTTCAAGATCCACCCTCGCTCCCGCCCACCGGGCCACATGGTCATCGGGCAGATCCTTAGGGAGAATCCGTTGGGCATGGAGGGTTCCCAACAAGAAGAAAAGAAATGTAAGGACAAGGCGGGCCTTCTGTTCTCGGAGAGAGTTCCGCAACAGCACCAAGGTCCCCAAGATCACGGGCACTACGCTCCACGCCTCCCACGGAACCTGCACCCAGGAACCCAGGATCAGTCCCCCTACAAAGACGATCACCAGCCAGGGAAAAATCGGCTCCATCTCCATCCATCCCAAAGGGCCCGGACCATGTCATTGGGGGTCTCAACTCGCCCCAGTGGGAGGCAGTCCCTTCCGCCTCGGGCATTGACAGGGGTTGACCGGCTATAGTATAGACGCATCAAGGGAATTCTGGGCCGTTGAACGTCCCTGACTATCCAGGTGGAAGTCGGACGCACCCGTTTCTCTTGGGCCCCTCTCCATACATACATGGGGCCTCCTATGAGCCGCAAGGTTTCCATCGGGAAAAGACGCGCAAGGTACTTTGACTTTCTGCTGGGTTGCAGTGTCGCCGCCCTGGTCGTTCTCCTTCATCTGTTCAACTTTTCCCCGCTGAGGGTTGCGGAACTGCAGCTCTACAATCTCTGGATGCGGCTTTCCGGCCCTCTGGTCCCCAGCGGGAAGATCGCCATCGTGGCCATCGACGACGAAAGCCTCCGGAGGCTGGGACGCTGGCCCTGGCCTCGATCCATCCACGCCACCCTCATCCGGAGACTCTCTTCGGCCGGTGCCAAAGTTATCGCCCCGGCCATCCAGTTCCATGAACCCGAGGAGAGCTCAGGGCTTCAGGTCCTAGACCGCCTCTCCCGTCGCCTAGAATCCCTCTCCCGTCGCCCCACGGGGGCCCTCAAGAAACTCCAGGAGGAGATGAGAAGGCTTCGGGAAGAGCTGGACCACGACGCCCATTTGGAAAAAGCCGTCCGGGATGCGGGCAACGTGGTCCTTCTGATGTCCTTGAAGACAGACCGGGAGATGAGATCTCCGGATGTAACCCCTCCCAAACTCTCCCTTTCAGTAATCCGGCACTCCTTCCGGGTGGTGAAAAACATCGGAGAAGGGATCGTGCAGAAGGCCTCGGCCTGCGACCCCCCGCTGGAGCGCTTCGCACGCCAAGCCGTGGCTCTGGGGTCCATCAACTTCCCCCTCGATCTCGATGGAGTGGCCCGTACCTCTCAACTGGCCTTGGCCTATCAGGAGGAATACTTCCCCGATTTCAGCCTGATGGTGGCGGCTAAATACCTGGGGATCCCCTCCCAGGAGATGGTCCTCCACTTGGGGAGGGGCGTCTCTCTGGGGAATCGTTTCATTCCCACCGATATGCAGATGCGCATGTTCATCCGCTATTTGAGAGATACAAGGACCTTTCCCTATTACTCATTCGCAGACGTTCTGGAAGGAAGGGTCCAACCCACCGTCTTCCGGGACAAGATCGTGCTCATCGGATTCTCCGCCGTCGGCTTGACGGACCGGTTGGTCACCCCCACGGCCCCCCGGATGCCCGCTGTGGAGTGCGTGGCCAATGGGATCGAGAACATACTGCGCGGCCTCTATCTGGAACACCCCTCGTGGGGTCCCCTGCTGGAGGTAGGGATTCTGTTGCTCCTCGGCTTATTTACGGCCCTGGTCCTTCCCCGCTTGGGGGCCGTAATGGGAGCCACGCTCTCCCTGGTTCTCATGCTCGGGACGGCCCTCCTGCCCTACCTGCTGTTCAGGCAGGGGCTCATCGTCTCCCTGGTTCCGGCCATGATACTGCTGCTGATGGCCTATCCGGTGATGATCTCCAGAAGGTTCTTTCTTACCGAGGTGGAGAAGGAGTCCGTGGAGGAGGAGAGCGAAGAGGCAAACAAGATGCTGGGGTTGGCCTTCCAGGGCAAGGGGATGTTGGATCTGGCCTTCGAAAAATTCCGAAGTCTCCCCATCGACGAGGAGATGAAGGATATCCTTTACAACCTCGCCCTCGATTTCGAGCGCAAACGCATGCCTAATAAGGCCGTCTCGGTCTACCAGCATATCGCTACGGTGGACCCGCACTACCGCGATATCGTCAAGAGAAGGGAAAGCCTGGAGAAGGCCCTGGTCGCCCCCACTGGCGCTTCAGCCTTAAGGGGCACTCGCGAGGAGACCACCGTAATGCTGGAAGGGGCCACGGAGAACCCCACGTTGGGTCGATACGAGATCGTAGGCGAGTTGGGCAAGGGGGCCATGGGTGTTGTCTACAAGGGGATCGATCCCAAGATCCGCAGAGAAGTCGCCATCAAGACGATCCGGTTTGAACAGGACTTCGAACCCGAGGAGATCGAAGACGTCAAAAAGCGGTTCTTCCGAGAGGCTGAGGCGGCAGGCAGACTCACTCATCCCAACATCGTCACCATCTATGATGTGGGGGAAGATTGGGACCTCTCCTATATCGCCATGGAGGTGCTGGAGGGTGAGGATCTGAGAATCTACACCCGTAAGGGGAACCTTCTGCCCATCCGCCGGGCGGTGGAGATCGTTGCCCAGGTTTGCGACGCCTTGGACTACGCCCATGAACAGGGGGTAGTCCACAGGGACATCAAGCCCGCCAACATTATGGTCCTCAAGGACGGCCGGGTTAAAGTCACCGACTTCGGGATCGCTCGGATCACCACCGGATCCCGGACCCAGACGGCTGCAGGCATCGTTCTGGGCACTCCGAGCTACATGTCCCCGGAGCAGGTCTCGGGCCTACCTCTCGATGGACGCTCCGACATCTTCTCGTTGGGGGTGGTCTTCTATGAGCTCCTTACGGGAGAACGCCCATTCAAAGGCGATGGGATCATCAATCTGCTTCATACTATAACCCAGAAGCCCCACAGGCCCATGAGGGAGATCAACCCCAAGATCCCGGAGTTCCTCGATAGGGTTATCAACAGGGCCCTGGCCAAGAATCCGGACAAGCGGTTTCAACGGGCCTCGGAGATGGCCAGGGTCCTAGGGGCCTTCCTCGCTCGAGTGGACCAGTTGAGATCCCGTCGGGGCAAGACTGATCAACCTACGGGAAGGGCCCCCACATAGGTCTATATTGAGGCGCGGCGCCAAGAAGAAGACCGTGCAGCAGTTGATCCTCTTTTTTGGAAGCGGGAGCCTCTCTTGAGGCGCTTCAAGCCAAGGAGAATCTCCAAAAAAACAGCCCCTTGACAAGGATGACGATGTTCGAGATTATGGCCACAGGACGAACCCATGTTGGCAAGATCCGCACCAACAATGAGGATAGCTACCTCGTCAGTAAAGAGCTTGGTCTCTTTCTGGTGGCCGATGGGATGGGTGGTCATGCCTCCGGAGAAGTAGCCAGCCGTATGGCCGTGGACATTGTCCAGGAGACCTACCTCAAGCATCTCCATGAGAAAGACGTTCCTCTGGTGGGAACACATCTTCCCCAGGTCTCCCTTGCAGCCAACAGGTTGCTTAGTAGCATCCGTCTGGCCAATCGGGCCATCTTCGAGTTGGCTCAGAAGGAGCCCCTTTACCAGGGTATGGGAACTACGCTGGCTGGGTTGCTCGCTCAGGAGGACCATCTCTTTCAGTTCCATGTGGGAGACAGCCGTATCTATCGACTCCGGAAGGATCGGCTGGAACAGCTCACTGAAGACCATTCCCTGGTAGCTTATCAGCTCAAAATGGGCCTCCTTACAGAGGAGGAGGCAAGGACCTCTCGGTCCAAGAATGTCATCACCCGGGCCGTGGGAGTCTTCAGGGAGGTGGAGATCGATTTCGCCAGACATCCTTGGCAGGAGGGGGACGTCTATCTGATATGCAGCGATGGGCTTTCTGACTATGTTCCCCAGGAGGGGATCCGGCAGGCCTTAATGGAGGCGGTCCCGGATCTGGAAGCCGCAGGAGATGCCCTTATCCAACGAGCCCTGGATAAGGGAGGGCATGACAACATTACTGTGGTATTGCTGCTGTTAGGTAAAAAACCGAAGGGCAAAGGGCTCCTAAAGGGAAGATTGGGGCGGCTCTTGGGTGCAAAGGACCACTAGCCTGCAAGGATGTTTTTATAAACCGGAGGCATAACATCTCTAACTACTCACGCGATTTAGGACGTGTCGTTGGCCCAATCGAACAAGTCAATCAGGCAAGGTGGTGACGCCATGGCCAAGATCCTTCTGAAGTTTAAGGGCGCCCTCATCAAGGAATATCCCCTCGATCGTCCATCCATCCGCATCGGCAGAAGAGACGACAACGACATTCGCATCGACAACCTGGCCGTCTCTGGGCATCACGCTAAGATCCAAAAGGTGGACGATGGATATATCCTCGTGGACCTCAAGAGCACCAACGGCACATTCGTGAACCGGAAAAAGATCCTCCAGGCGAGGCTCCACCATCTGGACGAGATTACCATCGGCAAGCACACCCTCATCTTCGAGGATGAAACCCAACCTCGCCGAGAAGTCGAACCCCAGCAAGTGGGGGAGACCCTGCAAGAGGCCCCTTCCAGGGAGAAACACCCTCCCACCAAGAAGACCTCTCAAGTTCAGGCGGCGAGGATCCATTTCATCGAACCACCCGATCATCCCGAGGTGGTCCTCGAAAAAAAGCTCACCATCATCGGCCGCAGGGAGGATGCGGATATCCGACTGAAGGGACCCTTCGGGCCCAAAGTGGCTGCCTTCATAAGCCGGAAACCTTCGGGGTACGCTATCCTCCCGGAGGAGAAGGTCAAGGTCAAGGTCAACGGAGAGCTCATCACCCACCAGATAGACCTCTCCGACGGCGACGTCATCGAGACCGGATCTCTAAAGCTGCTCTTCGTCGGACCGGAGTCCTAGATCTCTACCCCCTATCCCTCTGCTCCTCAAAAAGATGAAACGGCCTAGTCCCAAAGGGACAACCCCCCTTCTTGTCAACTCCCTAGTGGTGTGTTACTTTTACATTGCGTCTTGGGACCGAAAATCCTTGAGATCTGGCATCTTAACTCCCGCCTAGCGGCGATGGATTGTCGGCTATCATTCATTCTCTTACCGATGCCGGTCCCGACAACGGGGTGACCATCCGTCGCTTGGGGGAAGGGAGGAACTGGAGGCGGGGAGCAGGCCCGATCCATGGAAGAGGATCCAAAAGCGGGCGCCTCGTTCGGTCAGTATCTGAGAAGGGAACGGGTCCTTCGGAATATCCCGCTGGAGGAGATCGCGCAGAAGACCCGAATCCCCCTTCGCACGTTGCAAGCCCTCGAGGAAGACGAATATCTACTTTTGCCGCCTCAAGTCTATGTTCAAGGCTTCCTCAGGGCCTATGCTAGACACATCGGTCTGGACGAACATGAGGTGATTCTCCGCTATGAGGACCATCTACGCCAGGAGACCCGCGGCAAAAGGGAAGACAAGACAGGCCCATGGGCAAAACGGCGAAGGAGAACTCTATGGATCGCCGTGGTCCTCGTCGGAATTTCTTCCCTCTTTGGGGGGCTGCTGCTATGGCGGCATCTGAAGACCGAATCAGACAGGCCTGTCGGGTACTCCCCGTCAGCCGGAGAGATCTTCACATCCGACGGTGCCTCGATGCTGCCCTCCAAGCCCCTCCCCCAGCCTCCCCATCCCTGATAGAGGATCCTCTTTCCTTAGGAGCCTCCACCACCAGGAGTCGGCCATGAATGCAACCCGATTCCAGGAGTCGGTGACGGATGTCGATCGTCTCCGTGAGCTCATCGAGCAGGGAAGGGAGTTCGACATCATTCATCTCTTCACTGAGATGCACGCCGCCGACATTGCTGAACTCATCGACCGTCTTCGGGAGGAGGAGAAGAAACGCCTCTTCGCCCTCCTGGATGTGGAGAAGGCCTCCGACGTGATCTCCCAGTTGAGCGTGGAGTCGAGGGATCAAATCCTGGAGGATCTCCCCACGGAACGGCTCGTCCAGATCGTGGACGATATGGAATCCGACGATGCTGCCGACCTGTTGGCCGAGCTCCCCGAGGACCAAGTAAGGGCTGCGTTGAGGGCCATAGACCGGGTGGACTCTCTGGAAGTCCAGCGTCTGCTCGCCTATGAGAAGGATACCGCCGGGGGCCTCATGCAGGCGGAGCTGGTCAAAGTAAGCCCCCAGTGGACTCTTCAGGAGGCCCTCGAGTCGGTGCGGGAGCAGGCCAGGGAAGTGGAGGATGTCCACGACATCTTCGTCGTGGATGAACATGGACGCCTTCTGGGGGCCTTGGAGATCGAAGACCTCATCCTTCATCCTTCGGAGCGGAGGGTATCCGAGGTGATGAAGACATCGATCCCCCGAGTTACCACCAACGTGGATCAGGAGGAGGTCGCTCACATCTTTCAAAAATACGATATCATCACCCTGCCCGTGGTGGATGCCTCGGGGAGACTACTCGGCAGGATCACTGTCGACGATGTGGTGGACGTGATGGAGGAGGAGGCCTCGGAAGACTTTTTCAAGATGGCTGGCATCGAGGGCGAACTGGTCTATTCCGGCAGGCCCTTCCAGATCGCCCGGCTCCGGCTTCCTTGGCTCCTCACCAATCTCTTCGGAGGGCTGTTGGTAGGATATCTCATGTGGCTATTCAAGCTCACCCTCAAGGAGGCGTTGGTTCTGGTCACCTTCGTCCCCGTCATCACGGGGATGGGAGGCAATGCAGGAATCCAGTCCTCCACCATCATCATTCGGGGGTTTGCCACAGGGCGACTGGACATGACCCGCTTGTGGCGGCATCTCTTTCAAGAATTCCGCGTGGCCATACTCATGGGAACGGCCTGTGGTCTCGTAGTCGGGCTCGTGGCGGCGGCCTGGCACGGCATCGGGATGCTCGGCTTCGTGGTGGGAACGGCCATGGTCGGGGCCATCACCGTTGCCAATCTCATGGGGACACTGGTCCCTGCCCTGTTCAAAAGGCTCGGGATTGACCCTGCGGTGGCGGCAGGTCCCTTCGTGACTACGGCCAACGACATCACCGGGATTCTCATCTACTTGGGCATCGCCACGGCCTTCATCCATCTGATCCGATAGCCCCTTCCGGCCCGGAAACCCTGGACTCTCCCCCCTCGGTTCGGATATAACTTCCCATGCTCCGCCTACCCAGCCTCGGCGGGCGGGGCGTGGCACTCTCGATGGATGAAATGGATGAAAATGCTTGCCAGATGCGAGGATTAATGCCTCTATCGGAGAGGGGCGACTTCAGTCACCCCCATTTGGGAGGCTGAAGCCTCCCCTACCCAATCAAGACCAAATAGACGAGATAGACGAAATGGACGAGATAAGCGAGAGGCTATTTTCTAGCTAACTGCCATGCCCCTGCGGGGCACCCTAGAGTCATGAAAATAGCAACCCAGAGTTCCGAGGCCGGACAGGAGGTGCCCTGAACGAAATTGAAGGTCTTTTCGCAAATCCCGCCTCTGGCGGGATCGAAAAGAACTTCTCAAAGTGAAGAGCACCTCCTGTGGGGCCGGCTATTTTCTACGTAACTTCAAACCCCCTTTCGTATGTCGTATGGACTGGGAGGGGATGTTGGTCGTCTCCATGCCGAGGAAATGGTTCAAGAGGGGACCAGGAGCCTGGAGCGCCTGGGGGCTCATGCACGGGCTTCGGCTCCTCCTTCAGGTCCTTCCTCTCTCCTGGATCGAGCCCATGGGAAGCACCTTGGGAGCGGCCCTCTATCGCTTCATGGGACCCCGAAGAGATGTGGCCCTAGCCAATCTGAGGACGGCCTTGGGGACCTCGGTGGATCCGGCCAGAAGGAGGCGCATCCTTCGATGCCTCTCCCGCCACCTCGGCGTCATGGCCCTGGAGTTGGGACACCCCCGATATCTGGGTCCGCAGTCCATGAGGCGATTCGTGGCCTTATCAGGGAAAGAGCATCTGGAGACGGCGTTGGGAAGGGGACGAGGGGCAATCCTCGTGACCGCCCATTTCGGCAATTTTCCCCTCATGTTGGCCCGGCTGGCCTTGGAGGATTATCTTCTGGGAGTCATCATTCGAGCTCCCAGACACCGTCCAACCGCTCGGTTTCTCGATGAATGGAGGTCCCGTTTCGGGATCGTCACACTCCGGGATAAACCGCGCCGGGCCTCGGTTCGGGATGCGCTGCATCACCTGAAACGTAACGGGGTATTGGTGGTCCACATCGACCTCAACGCCTCGCGGAAGGACCTCTATGTCCCCTTCTTCGGCCAATGGGTCCCCACGTTCCGGGGGCCTGCCGCCCTGTCGCTTCGGACCGACGCCCCTCTCCTCCCCGCCTTCATATATCGTGTTGCGGGGCTTCATCATCGGATCGAGATCCAGCCCGGCCTCGAGATCCCCCATGAGGAAAATCCTGAGGAGAGGAGCTGGAAGCTGCTGCTTGATCTGACCCGAGCGGCCGAGGAGACCATCCGCCGTCACCCGGAACAGTGGTGGTGGATGCACCGGAGGTTCAGAAAAGCCCGCCCTCCCGAGGAGGTGGGACGCCCCCTCCCCGAGATCCGAACCTGAGTGCGGCCGGTGGGTCAGGCGCTTCGGCGCCCTTCCTGCCGTTTCAACAGAGGGAAACCGAGTTCCTCCCTCTGGCGGATATAGGCCTGGGCACATGTCCGTGCCAGTCTCCTTACCCTGGCGATATACCTAGTCCGTTCAGCCACGCTGATGGCCCCTCTGGCCTCCAATAGATTGAAAGTGTGAGAACATTTCAGACAGTAGTCGTAAGCGGGCAGGACAAGCCCTTTCTCGGCCAAACGTGCGGACTCCGTCTCATAAGTCTCGAAGAGGCGCATGAGCATGGAAACATCCGCCTCCTCGAAGTTGTATCGACAGAACTCCACCTCCCCCTGGAAATGCACGTCTCCATAGGTGATCCCATGACCCCATTGGAGGTCAAAGACATTGTCCACCCCCTGCAGATACATGGCAATACGCTCGATTCCATAGGTGATTTCCACGGAGACGGGCTTCAGGTCAATACCGCCTGCCTGCTGGAAGTAGGTAAACTGGGTGATCTCCATGCCGTCGAGCCAGACCTCCCATCCTAGACCCCAGGCCCCTAAGGTAGGGGACTCCCAGTCATCCTCCACGAATCGAATATCGTGCTTCAAAGGATCCACGCCGAAGCTCTTGAGGCTGTTGAGATAGATCTCCTGGATGTCCGGAGGAGAGGGTTTCATGATGACCTGGAACTGATAGTAGTGTTGGAGCCGATTGGGATTCTCTCCGTAACGGCCGTCCGTGGGCCTTCGGGAGGGCTCCACATAGGCCACGTTCCAGGGCTCGGGACCCAGAACCCTCAGGAAGGTGGCTGGGTTGAAGGTCCCCGCCCCTACCTCCAGATCGTAGGGATGTTGTATGATGCATCCTTGTCGAGCCCAATAGCGCTCCAAGGCGAAAATGAGCTCTTGAAATGTCATTCTTCCCTCCTGTCGGCAATTTGGGAGACCCGCGCAGAGATATCTTCTCCGCCTCGGAGAACCCCGTCCAGGAAAGCGCTGCTTCGAAGGGGACGCCCCACATGTCGGATGTAAAACGCCCTGGTCACGGAGCGGCTCTCCTCAAGGGATCGAGCGGAAAATCCTAACCGATGGGTCCTCTCCATGGGGATTCGGCGGGCCTCCTCCAGGACACGAAGGGTCCCCAGGCTGACTCGGAGCCCTGTGGCATTGCCTCTATGGCATCTCCTGCAGAGGATTCCGCCCCTTCCCACATCCAGAGGTATCCCACCCTTGCGCTCAATCTCTCCCCCGCAGGCCACACAGGCATCCAGTTTGGGGGCATACCCGGCCAGCTGGAGGGTCTTGATCTCGAAGATCCTCAACAGTTCCTCCCCGCCGCCTCTATCCGAAGTCATCCTTCGAAGGGTATCCAGGATCAACCTGAGAAGTCCCTCAAGGGGTTGGCGGAGGGCCGTGCAGCCCTCAACCCACTCGGCAAGATAGGAACAGACGGCGAAGGACCTCAGGTCCTCCCGCATATTGGAAACGTGCTCCAGCAGGTCGGCCCCATCGATGCGAAGGAGCTCCCGCTGCGGTCTCTCGAAGCCATGGACCCGAACCAAGGAGAGGAGGTCCAGATTGGCTCCAAAGCGCCTTCTGCTCCGTTTGGCCCCTTTGGCCACCCCCCGAAATTTCCCCATCTCATCGCTGTAGAGGGTGACCAGCCGATCCCGCTCCCCAAAATCCTGGACACGAAGAACCACGGCCTCCGTGCGGAAAGGAGGCATCGATGAACCCTCCACATCTCCAAGGGACGCCTTGCAGACTCATGATCCAACCTTTTCGGGGATCCGTCAAGAAGGCCCCCTGAGTTCGGAAAGGTTGCAACGAACCTGTCGCCTTCTGCAAGAGAAGCCGCCACAAATTCCGCCCTTCTCCGGGATCTCCCCGGGCCAAGTCCCCTTAACTTTTCAGCATGACTCCAGTGTGGTACGCTTAAAGTCAAAGGCTATGGCAAAGTGAGGGAGGTTTTCTTTGAGGGATCCCCTCGATGAGAGGACGTCCATGGAAGCGCTCCCCCCAGCCCATCTCCGAAGGATCCTCCTTGCCCGCCCTAGGGGCTTCTGCGCTGGTGTCAAGCGGGCCATCGAGACCGTGGAGTGGGCCCTGCGCCATCTCCCCACGCCCGTCTACGTCTACCACGAGATCGTCCACAACACCCACGTGGTGCGGAGTCTCGAACATCGCGGGACACGCTTCGTGGAGGAGATCGAGGAGATCCCTGACGGAGGTGTGGTCATATTCTCGGCCCATGGAGTCTCCCCTCAGATCAGGCTTCAGGCCTCTGCCAAGGGGCTTCGTATCATCGACGCTACCTGTCCGCTCGTCACCAAGGTACATAGGGAGGCCCGGCATTTCGCCCGTCAGGGAAGGACGATTCTCCTTGTAGGCCATCGAGGCCATCAAGAAGTGATCGGGACCATGGGGGAGGCCCCCGGGCACATCCGGCTGGTCATCGCACCGGAGGACGTCCAAAGGGTGGATGTCCCGGATCCGAGCAAGGTGGCGGTCATCACCCAGACCACTCTCTCCTTGGACGAGACCGAGGGAATTATGGAGGCCATCCGGGAACGGTTCCCGAAAGCCGCCCAACCCGCCAAAGAGGACATCTGCTATGCCACCACCAACCGTCAAAAGGCCGTGAAAGCCATAGCCTCTTCAGCCGACCTCATCCTGGTGCTGGGGTCTCGAAACTCCTCCAACTCCCGAAGACTGGCCGAGGTGGCTAGAGCCTTGGGCACACCCGCTCACCTCATCGATGACGTCCATGAGCTGGACCCCACCTGGCTGGATGGAGTCAAGACCCTGGGGATCACGGCCGGCGCAAGCGCTCCAGAACACTTGGTGACCGAGGCCGTTGAGGTCCTCTCCCGTGGCGGAGATGTGAAGATCGAAGAAGTGGCCGCGGTCAAGGAGGAGCGAGTCCACTTCGGGCTCCCCTCCGAGCTGAAAAGGTGGCCATCGTCACCGGACGGTTAAAAATTCCGCCCCCCACTGTGTTGCCGGACATCGCTCAGAAAATCCGTCGTTATCGAGGGTTTTCAGGGCATCCTTCTGGTGCTCGTGCCCAGCACCTGAGTGCCTTCTCCGGTCACTTCAGGGAGAACCGTATGGGAACCCGGACCTCCATGGGAATGGGCCGGTCACCTCGCCGTGCTGGGACGAACCGCCACTGCTTCACGGCTTCAAGGGCGGCCCGATCCAGTACAGCGTATCCACTGGATCGAACCACCCGCACTTCGCCCACCGTCCCGTCCTCCAGCACCCGCACTCGGAGCAGCACCACCCCTTGATAGCCCCTGCGCCTGGCCGAAGGGGGATAGCGAGGCGGCGGGTTGACATCGTAGCGGGGAACAGCCCGGATGAGAGGAAGCGCAGGGGCCTCATGGGGAGGGCCCTTCATCCCGAGGAGGTCCGCCTCTCCTTTTCCCTCGGGGACGCGCTGCGGAGGAAGCGTCCCCGATCCTTTGGAAGAGCTTGAGATGCTGGCCGGCATCCCACCATTCCAGGGGTGAACCACCGACGGGGGGGGAGAGATCTCTCGGAAGACGGCACCGGCGCGCACGGGGGTCGGTTTCCGGGGTCGCTCGTGCTTTGAAGATCTCCGAACCCGCCTTGGCCTTCTCTCCAAGACCGTCTTGGCCGGCTTCGTGGGGGGTGACGGGCGCCTGTGGGGGGAGATTCGTGTGGGAGCAGCTCCCGGAGGAGGTCCCTTCCGACCCTTGGGCTCCGGACGAGAGAGGGGCGTCTCGGGAGCAGAGGGCGGCCTTTCCCACGAAAGGGAGATCTTCAGGGGGGGCTTCGATTCCGGAAGGGCTGCAGGGCGGCCGGGCCACGGAAGTCTTGCCAGCCCCACATGGATGAGCATGGAGAAGAGGATCGCCCCGAGAAGCTCGCGACTCACCTCACGTCTCCTCCTCCGCCACCAGGGTCACCTTCTCCACTCCTGCTTCTCGGAGCTCATCGAGCACTTCCATGAGACGTTGATATGTCACCCTCCGGTCCCCACGGAGGGATACACCTTGGGCTCTCCGTGCCTGCATGAGCTCCCGAACCCTCTCTCCCAGCCGAAGAAGTCCGACTCTCTCCTTCTCAACATAGACGAACCCCCGCTGGTCAACGCTTACCTCAATGTTTTGACTGCGTTGGGGGAGGGATGTAACCGCTTGCGGCAGTAGAAGAGGGATCCCCCGCTCCAATGTCATAAAGAGCGATAGATAGATAAAAAACACCAGCAGAAGAAAGGTCACGTCAATCAGGGGAATGATCTCGATCCTGGCCTTCCGTCGTTCACCCCTTTGTACCCTCATGGGCCGAACTCCCCCTCGAGCCCCTCAGGGCGGAGCCGAGCTCGGTTCACCTCGTGATGCTTCACCTTTTGATAGAGGATCTCCAGCGAGGTCCCATAGGTCTCCATCTCCGCCGCCGCCTTCTCGATTCTTCTATGGAAATAGTTGAACGGAATGAGACAGGCCAAGGCAATGGAAAGGCCCGCTGCCGTGGTAATGAGGGCCTGGGCGATCCCCATGGTCACCGCCCTCGGATCCTGCATGCCTGAGTGTCCGAGGAGGTCGAAGGATTGGATGATGCCCGTGACGGTTCCCAGGATACCCAGCATGGGGCAAAGGGTAATGAGGGTGTCCAGAATGGACAGATGGCGCCTCATCCTGTTCAGCTGTTCCTGTGCGGCCACCTCCATGGCGCTGGTCAGGGAAAACTCCCTGTGGACCAGCCCACTGACCAGCATCCGCACGATATAGTCCTTGGCCCCCTGCGTCCTTCTGCGGATCTCCTCATAGTCTTCCCTCTCCGCCAAGGCAAGGACTTCTTGAATCAGCTTGGGGTTTCGCCGGCGGGACTCACGAATCCAGAAAAGGCTCCTCTCCAGGATCACGGCCAGGGCCAGGATGGAGCACACCGCCAGGGGGATCATCAGAGGGCCCCCACGATGGAAGGCCTCAAGCATGGTCTTTCCTCCCTTTTGAGGACATGGGCAGAGATTCCAGACGGGGCCATAGCCGAGGGATTCCTGTCTCGGGATCCCGATCCGCCCGGACGGAGCGACCGTAGACCCTCCGAATGGACTCCTCGTTGAGGACATCCCCGGGGCTCCCTAGGCTGAAGACCCTTCCTTGGTGCAACAGGAGCATCCTCTGACAGCAAAGGGCCGCTAGATTGAGGTCGTGGGAAACCCAGACGATGGTCAGGGTCTCCTCCGCGTTGAGGCGGACAATCAAATCCACGAAATCCATCTGGTGGCGTAGGTCCAGATGGGCCGTGGGCTCGTCCATGAGGAGAACCCGTGGTTCCTGGGCCAAGGCCCGAGCGATCAACACCCGCTGACGTTCTCCTCCGCTCAACTCATTGAAGGAACGCTCCTTCAGATGCAGACATCCCACCCATTTCAGGGCCCTCTCAGCAATCTCCAGGTCCTTTCTTCCCTCGAAACCGAGGGGGGAGAGATGGGGGGTGCGCCCCATGAGAACCACATCCAGAACCGTAAAGGCATAGAGGAGCGGCGATTCCTGGGGGACCACTGCCACGGCCCGGGCGATCTCTCTCCGTCCCATGCAGCGGAGATCCCTTCCCCGAAGCTCCACTCGTCCCCGTTTGGGCCGCAAAAGACCGCAGAGGAGCCGTATTAAAGTAGTCTTACCCGAAGCATTGGGTCCGACCACACCAAAGATCTCCCCCCGGAAGACATCCAGGCTAACGTCCATGAGGACCCATCGATGCGTATAGGCATAGGAGACCCTCTCGACCTTCACCACAGGTTCCACTGGGGTCCTCTCCTCCTTAGCAACAAGATGAAAAATGGGGCTCCAAGCGCGGCCGTGACCACGCCTACCGGGATCTCATTGGGGAAGAATAGAGTCCTGGCAGCGATATCGGCCAGGATCAGGAACACGCCTCCCCATAGGGCCGAAAGGGGGATCAAATATCGATGATCCGGCCCGAAGGCCATACGCACCACGTGAGGGACGATAAGCCCCACGAATCCGATGATCCCGCTCAAGGCCACTGATGCCCCGGCCAGAAGTGAAGTGAGACCGATCAGGATCCACTTGTAGTGTTCCACGCGGATCCCGAGGGTAAGGGCTGTCTCCTCCCCGGCCACCAGCACATTCAGGCCGCGGGCGTGGAATTGGATTACCCCCAGGACCAGCAACAACAGAAGCGCCAAGGCCAGGGTCCGGCCCATTGAGGCGGAGGCCAGGTCCCCATAGAGCCAAAAGAGCATGGACTGGAGCTGGTGCTCGGGACTCGTCACCAAGAGGATCATGATCCATGAGGTAAAGAAGGCATTGACGATGACCCCCGTCAACAGAAGGGTGGTGGTCTGGATGCGGCCTCGGCTGCCCGATACAGCGAAGACGAGGAGAACCGTTCCCAGCGCCCCCAGGAAAGCGGCTGCCTGGATCGATAGCGGATGGACGGCCGCCCCCAGGAGCATGAACAGGAGGGCTCCCACGGCCGCGCCGCTGGAGATGCCCAAAATGAAGGGCTCGGCCAGGGGGTTGCGAAGCAGGGCCTGGAGGACCACTCCGCAGATCGAAAGGGCCGATCCCACAGTCGCACTGAGAAGCACCCGCGGAAGACGGATCTCAAGGAGGATGGACCTCTGGGCAGGGTCCAGGGGTGAACGCCCGGAAAGGATCTCTCCCACAAGAGCCGGGATGGCCTGGTTCAACCCCAGGGAGGCCGAACCCACGCTTAAGCCCCCCGCTGCAGCAAGGGAAAGGGCTGTCAGGGCCACCCCGCACCAAACGACCATCTTCCCGTGGCTGAGCACCTATGATCCTCCTCGAGCTGCCCCCTTGAGTCTCCGACCGTCCCTTCCCATCATCACCGGGCGAACCCTCTGGCGCTCCTAGGAGCCCTGGACCCGGAAGAATGGCCTTTACCGCTTCCTCCCCTTTCCGCCTCTGGTCGCCACGTCGTCTGACCCAGCAGGGTGGAGCACCAAGGGAATTTCCGGATGAATCCACTGGACCATGTTCTCCAGCCCCTCCAGGATCCGAGGGGAGGGTCGATCGATGAGGTCTCCGTCAATGAGGTGGACGCGCCCCTTTCGCACGGCCTGCAGGGTAGGCCACCGACTCCATTCACGCAAGGCGCGTCGGGACCCCGCCTCTCCTACCATGGAGGAGACGAGGATGACATCGGGGTCAGCCTCCAGGACCCGCTCCATACTCAGGATCGGATAAAGGATGGGACCATCCCCGGCGATGTTCTGCCCCCCGGCCAATTCAATCAACTGACCTTGAAGGGTCGAATCTCCTACGCTCACTAACGGGTCCACGCCGATCTGGAGCAGTACCCGAGGCCTCGGTTTGCCCTGGACTTCTCGACGGATGCGATCCAAACGCCTTTGGAGGTCCTCGACGAGCTCTTCGGCCTGCCCTCTTCTTCCAACCAATGCCCCCAGTCCGCGCAGGGTCCGAAAGAGATCCTCCACACTTCGAGGGTCGACCACAAAGACCGGAAGCCCCATTCGCTCTAACCGGGCCACCACTTCCTTGGGGTTGCCGTCGCGGATAGCGATAATCAAGTCCGGTCTCAGGGAGATCACATGTTCCAGGTCCACATGCACGTAGCTGCCCACTTTGGGCAAAGAGGCGGCCTCTGGTGGATAGTTGCTGAAACGGGTCACTCCCACCACCGACTGTCCCGCTCCTAATGCATAGAGACACTCTGTAATGCTGGGGGCCAAGGAGATGATCCTCCTGGGCGAGCGGGGGACTCGAACTTTCCGACCCACTTCATCCCGGACTTCTCTGCCTGAAGCCATGGGTGTAAAGATCAAGGCCGCGGCGATGGCGGCCACTCCGAGGATCCAAACAGGCCTCCCTTGAAGCGCTCCTGGCTTGCTCATGGTCATGACAGACAAAACTCCGGATTTGGATCACCCGAGCGCCTTTAGAACTCGATCCCTCGTCTGGCAGGGACCCCTTGGTCAAAGGGGTGCTTGATGCAACGCATCTCCGTGACCAAATGAGCCCGTTCCAGAAGGCATTCAGGCGCACCTCGCCCGGTGAGGACCACCTCCACCCCTTCGGGACACTCTTGAAGAAACTCCAACACCGACTCCACGGGGAGCCATCCCTGGGCCAAGGCAACGTTGATCTCGTCCAGGATGACCAGGTCCGTCTGCCCCCCAAGCACGCCCTCCCGCACCTCCTCGAGGGCCTTGCGGAGTGAACGACGAAGCTCCTCCTCTCCCCCTCCTCCTTTGCGGAACATGGGTGGGATCTGATCGTCGAATCTTCGCCATCGGATGGGAAGACCACAGTTGTCCAAGGCCAACACCTCACCTGAAGGCGGGCTCCCCCCTTTGAGGAACTGGTAGATCTGAACACGAAGTCCCCTGCCAGCGGCTCGAAGGGCGATCCCGAAGGCCGCTGTGGTCTTCCCCTTGCCGTCACCGGTATAGATCTGGATCAAACCCCGTTTCAAGATCCCCTCCTCGATCCTCCCGCAGACTTCGGCCCGGTATAAGCCCGGTCCTTCACCATAAAAAACACGAAGCTCTCAGACCCCGGCAAAAAACGAATAAGCCCCGACCTTCAGAGGTCGGGGCACACCCCAAACACCGTCCGCCGCCTTCCCCTCGAAAGGTCGTCCAGACGGAGCCCGGGTCAGGTCTCCTGACTTACGGCCGCCTACTCTCCACGCCTTCCCATTCCGCCTGATGCGGAACAGTGGCCGCCGGTCTCCCCATTGCACACGGAGAGACGGGTGGATTTCGTTCCGATCACAGTTGCGGGGCAGTGATGGATTCTCACCATCTTCCCTGACCGTCCCTACTGAAGGGACATCCGGGCCCTCCTATGTCCTTGGATCCCATGGTAGGTCACCGCCCTAGGGTATGTCAATGGAGGACGACATGGAAGTCCCGCGGCATCGGTCCACGGCTTGTCCTGAAGCTCATTGACTTTTCCCAAGAACATTGATAAGTTAACATGAACTTTGGGGAACGGATCCAGAGTAAAGAGGGGCCAGGGGGCCCCTTACATTTTGATCTCTTCGCCACGAGGTTATTTAAGGGGAAGAAGGCCTTTTACGGAAGGTCCGCATTCTCCAGTCCAGAATCCCGACTCCTTCCTCGGGTTGTGGAGCGTGCCTTATGGATTGGAAGGTCTTCTTGGCTACCTTCGGAACGGTATTCCTCGCAGAGATGGGTGACAAGACACAGCTCGCCGCGTTGACCATGACTGCGGAGACCAGAGCCCCTCTTTCGGTCCTGATCGGTGCCTCCCTCGCCCTCTTTACCGCCACCTTGATCGGGGTGGCCGTAGGGGGCCTTATCTCCCAGTGGGTCGCCCAGGAGTGGATCAAGCGGCTGGCCGGAGCGGCGTTCATCGTCATCGGAACCATTATGTTCCTGGGGAAGTGGTGACCGCTGCTCCCATCGTCCAGCGAGGGAACGAACGGTGCAACCCGGAAATCTCGTGGAGTTCCTCGAGGGAGGGAGGATCCGTATCGGGGTCTGCCTAGAGGAACGTAAAGGAAGGATCCGCGTCCTGAACGACGCTCAGAAAGAGATCTCGATCCCCGCCTCCCGAATCCTTCATGCGTCGTCCTCTAGGGTGCCCATCCACAGGCCCCGCGAGGAGCTGATACGGACCCTGAGGGAGACCGCGGACCGGAGATCCCGTCTGGCCCAGCAGATCGATGTGGAGGGTCTATGGGAGGTGCTGTGGGAGGAGGGAGGGACCTATACACCGCGGGAACTGGCCGAACTCCACTATGGGGATTCGGAAATCGACGACGATCGGATTGCGGCCATCATCCGGGCCCTCTTGGCGGATCGCCTCTATTTTCGATTTCACCCGCAGGGATGCCGGCCCCAAGATCTCGAGACCGTGGAGAAGGTCCGCACGCAGAGGAGGCGGGAGGAGGAAAAGGAAAGGTGGATTCAGGAAGCCAGCCAATGGATCCGGTCCGCCTGGGAGGGAGGAGTTTTGGAGCCTACGGAGCACTACGATGAGATCATCGAACTGCTGAAGGAATACGCCACCCTGGGAAGCGGTGCCACTCGAGGGAGGCAGACGGAAGAGGTCCTGCGGAGGGCTGGTCTGACCCATCCCATGGCGGCATTCCAGCTATTGGTCAATCTGGGGGTATGGTCCCCCCACGAGAATGTGCTGATGCACCGATTCGGAACCCGGCGCGAATTCCCCGGGGACGTCCTCGAGGAGGCACGACGCATACTCTCAAATGGGCCGTTTCATCCCTCCATGGACCCCTCTAGGGAGGACCTAACCTCCCTCTACACGGTGACCATCGACAGCAGCTACACACGCGATATCGACGACGCCTTGAGCATGGAAACATGCGGGGATCTTATACGCGCGGGAATCCATATTACGGACCTCTCCTCACTGGTCCATCCCGACTCTCCCTTAGATAGAGAGGCCTTCCTGCGGGCGACATCCCTCTACCTGCCCGAGGAGCGTATCCCCATGCTCCCTCCCGAGATCTCCGAAGAAATCGGGAGCCTGAAGGCCGGGGAAGTGCGTCCTGCAGTCAGCCTTTTGTTGGATGTGGGACCCTTCGGAAGGATCCTGGCGTACCGTTTCGTCCGTTCCTGGATTCGGGTCAAGGAGAGATTCTCATACGAGGAGGCCGACTCCCTTCTGGAGGACGAAACCTACCCCCTCGCCTCTCTCCACACAGCGGCCCGTATCTGGCGACAACAGCGACTGGAGCAAGGTGCCCTTTGGCTCCCACTGCCGGAGGTCTCCGTCCGGCTGGACGAGGAGGGACGAATTCTCATCGAACGGCGGGACCGTGAGGGGCCCGCCCAAGTGTTGGTCAGCGAGATGATGATTCTGGCCAACCGACTGGCCGCCCAGCAGCTCCACCAAAGGGGATACCCGTGCATCTACCGATGTCAGGCAGAGCCCCGGGAACGCCTCGTATCGGGAACACAAGACGATCTCTACAGCAACTACAAACAGCGCAAGCTGCTGCTGCGCGCCGAGCTTCAGTTGGATCCGCAGTACCACCACGGCCTTGGTGTGGATCTTTACACCAACGTGACCTCGCCCCTAAGACGGTATCTGGACTTGGTGGTGCAACGTCAGCTAACCGCCCTCGTGCAGGGGAAAGGGCCGGAGTATACCCGCGAGGACCTGGAAGAGATCCTCATGAAGATCGAGGAGCCTTTGGGACAGGCATCCCAACTGGAGTACACCCGCAGACGCTATTGGCTCCTCCACTATCTCGAGGGAAAGAGGGGCCACGAAACCCTAGCCGTGGTCCTGGGCCGTCAGGGAAACCGGCTCTGGTTCCTACTTCCCGAATTCATGCTGGAGGCATGGGCTCCGGCGAGTCCTTATCCGGACCTGCGGGAGGGGCAGTGGATCACAGTCCGGATCGGCCGCGCAAAGCCTTTGGAGGATGAATTGAAAGTAACTCCCTCATGACGTCCACTAGGGTTCTCATGAACCCACAGGACTGGCACGGGCACGGCATGGAGGGGTCACTCTCCTTGAAGCCTGCGGCGCTCCTCGTCTCGGATCTCCCTTCTCAGGAGTTTCCCCACTTTGGATTTGGGGAGCATGTCGCGGAATTCCACGTACTGGGGGACCTTGTAGGGAGCCAGGCGCTCCCTACACCAACGGATCAGATCGGTTCCCCCGACTCCCCTGGCATCTTCTTTCAGGACCACTATGGCCTTGATGCGTTCGCCCACCCGAGGATCAGGAACGCCCACCACACAGGCTCCGATGACCGTGGGATGATCCTGAAGCACAGCCTCCACCTCTGAGGCCGACACCCGATATCCTTTGTACTTGATGATATCAGCGGAGCGCTCCACGTAGTAGAATTCTCCCTTTTCCCCCTGCCGAACATAGTCCCCCATCCGATAGTAGATCTCCCCGTACAGTTCCACGAACGACCGGGCGGTCTCCTCGGGCTTGTTCCAATACTCCTTCAAGGTGTAGGGGCTGGTCACCAACAACTCCCCCACCTCACCCGGTGGGACCGGCTTCAGGGTCTCGGGATCCACCACTAGGCAACGGCGGCTTTTGAGCGGGCGGCCGATGGAGGAAGGAGAAGGTTCCTCATCGATGCGGCTATACGTCACATGGCCTGCCTCAGTGGACCCGTAGACCTGATAGATAGGCACCCCGATCTTCTCCTTCCATCGGTGGAAGACCTCCAAAGGCAGGACATCTCCTCCGCAGTAGCAGAACCGAAGGGAGCTGAGGTCGTACTGATCGAAGCGGTCGTTTTCCAGAATCATCCGATAGAGGGCCGGAACCCCCAGGAACCATCGGACGCGATAGCGTTGAATAGCCGCTAGGATCGCGTCTACCTGGGGCACCGGCATCAAGACCGTGGTGTTGCCCTTGTTGAGCCCGAGGGCCAGGAAGAGCCCCAAGGCCATGATGTGAAAGAGAGGACTGACGGCAATGAAGACGTCGCCTCCCTCCAGGAGGTGTCCTCCTGCCACATCCTCGGTGATATCGTGAACGAAGGAGGTCATCCCCGCGTGATTGCCAGGCACTCCTTTGGGAAAGCCCGTTGTCCCCCCTGTGTAGAGGATATAGGAAAGGTCCTTCCAGGGATCGATAGTGATCTCCCGGTCCAAGGAGCGGTGCCGAAGCAAGCTCCGGAAAGGCCTGGCCCACTGCTCCCATTCTACCTTGCCCCGAGGGACCTTGTCGAAGAGGAATCCTACCCAACGCTTCCAGGCGGGGAGCATCTCCACAAGGTTGGTGACCACAACCCGCTTCAGACCGCTTCCGTGAAAGACCTCCCGGACATAGCAGAAATTCGTATCCAGGCAGACGATAGTCTCGGCCCCCGAGTCCCGGATCATATAATCGATCTCATGGGAGGTGTAGATGGGAGAGACGGGGACCACTACGGCACCCAGCTTCTGGATCCCCAAATAGGCGATGGCCCACTGGATGCAGTTTGGGATGTAGAGCATCACCCGATCCTTGGGCCTTACCCCCCATTCGAACAAGGCTCCGGCGAAGCGTCCACTGAGGTCCCGGAGCCGGGCGAACGAAAAGCGTTCTCCCAGATAGATGACGGCTGGCCGTCCCGAATAGATCCGACTCATCCGCTCGAATCGGCCGAAGGTCAAGGCATCCCTGGGGTCCATAGAGTCCCGCAGCATCCACTTCCCCTTCAACGACCGTCTGGCCCAAAGGTCCTGGTGAATTCAGATTCCAAAGTAGGCGGACCTGACATCCGGATTGTTCAGCAGCTCCTCTCGATCTCCTTCCATCACAGAAGCCCCGTTCTCCAGGATATAGGCGTAGTCCACAATGGGCATCACCGGTCGGGCATACTGCTCTGTGACAAGGATGGTGATCCCGCGCTGCTGCCTGATCTCAGTGATAGACTTGACGAGAAGGACCTGGACGAGGGGGCTTAGGCCGAGCAACGGCTCGTCTAAGAGGAGGATCCTGGGCTGGGCCATCAGCGCCCTTCCGATGGCCAACATCTGTTGCTCGCCCCCACTCAGGAAGCCCCCTGGCCGCCGGGCGATCTCCTTGAGTTTGGGAAAGATGTGAAAGACGTACTCCAGAGTCTGCTTGCGCTGTTTGCGGCTAGCTAGAAATCCTCCGATCCTGAGGTTTTCCAGGACGCTGCTCTCCGGGAAGATGCGCCTTCGCTCCGGGCACAGGATGATCCCCATACGAGCCCTTCGACTGGCCTTCAGGTGTCCGATGGAATCCCCCTGCCAGAGGATCTCACCGAAGACGCTGATACGTTCGCCACCGGCCATCTCCTCCTTCCTCTGGATATCCAGGATGATCCCGGAGAGGGTATACATGAGCGTCGATTTTCCAGCGCTGTTCGCCCCGAAGACCCCCACGATGCTGCGGTTCCCGCAACGGAGGCTGATGTTGTTCAGGGCGAGCATATTCTCATAGAAGACCATCAACCCGGTGGCTTCAAGCATGCTCCATGATCTCCGCCACTTTTTCCGAGCCGAAGTAGGCTTCTCGGACCCGAGGGTCCTCCAGGACCTCTTCCGGTGTCCCCTCCATCAACTTCTCCCCGAAGTTGAGCACGAGGACCCGATCCGCCACGCGAAAGAGCTCCCGCAGACGATGTTCGATCATCACCATGGTGATCCCGGCCATTCGGAGGCGCTCGATGAGGGGGAGGAGGCTTGCGATCTCGCTCATGCTCAACCCGGAGAAGACCTCGTCGCAGAAGATGATGACGGGGTTGAGCGCAAGACAGCGGGCTAGCTCAAGGCGTTTGAGGTAACCGGTCGGCAGCGCGGATGCGGGTTTATAGGGCACTGAAGAGTCCCGCTCGAATCCGATCTCCTCGAGGATGTCGATGCTGACGGTGTCCCTGTCGCCCAAACGGCCTCCACCTCTCCATCCTCCCGTCCGTCGTGCACGTGGAGAAAAGAGGGGAACAATTAGATTCTTGTAAGCCGGCAACGAGTAATAGGGACGCATCACCTGAAAGGTCCGGGTGATGCCCAGGTCTGCGATCCGGTGAGCCGGCAATCCAGTGATATCTCGACCGCGGAAGACCACCCTCCCAGAGCTCATCCTGACGAAGCCAGTAATGCAGTTGATCAGAGTGGTCTTTCCTGAACCGTTGGGCCCGATGATCCCGAGGACCTCCCCTCCTCTCAGGTCGAAACTTACCCGGTGAAGGGCCATCAATCCTCCGAAGGCCTTGGTCATTTCCTCGACTCGAAGCAACACGGACGTGCTCATACCCTCACCCATCTCTCGAACTGATGGTATTTCCGCTGGAAATAGGGCAGGAGACCCTCACTTCGGAAAATGGTAAATCCCACCAGGATCAGGGAGTAGAAGGCGATGCGCAGGGTCCCGAAGCTGCGGAGGACTTCCGATATGGGGACGAGCAGCAGGCATCCCAGGAGGGGACCGGTGACTGTCCCGCCCCCTCCCACCACTGTGGCGGCAATGGGGATGATGGAGAAGTCCAAGGCGAACTGAGAGATTCCCGCCCACATATAGATATGCACGAGGACCGCCCCTCCCAGACATCCCATAAAGGAGGTGACCAACACAGCCAAAGCCTTGTGTCGGGTGATGTCAATGCCCGATGCACGTACCGCTTGGTCGTTGTCCTTGACGGCCCGAAGGACGACCCCAAGGTCCGTGTGGACGAACCGACGAAGGCCAAAATGCAGCCCCAGGGCCAAAAGGATCAGGAGGTACTGTTCCACCCATCTGTTGGGAAAGCTCTGGACGCCGAGGATCCCGTCGGTTCCACCCAGAATGTTAAGGGCCTCAATGATGCGGGCGGCCGCCAATGGGTACATAAGGGTGACGATGGCGAAGTAGACCCCTCGGAGGGGGAGACACGGCAGCAACAGCAACGAACAAAGGAGCCCGCCCGCAAGGGTGGCTGCCGGGATGTCCAGAAAAATGGGGAGGCCCAGTTTTGTGTTGAAGATGGCTGCCAAGTATCCCCCGGTCCCGATGAAGAAGGCTCCCCCCAGGGAGACAAGCCCTACGAAATGGGCCAGGAAATCGAACCCCATAGCCAGGAAGGAGTAAATCAGGACAATGGATATCACCCTCTGCCAGTAGGGGTTCTTCAGGAGAAGGGGAAGCGCCAGGAGGCCCACAATGAGCGCAAGCCGGGGAAAGGTCAGGTAGCCCAGCTCCCTCCAGGAGGAGAGGGCGTAGATCCCCTCGGTCCGCACCTTGATCCCGCGATCCAGGCGTTCCTTTCTGAGTAGCTCCCCTTCTGCCATGACTTAGACCCGCTCCTCCAACTCCTTTTGCCTCCCGAAGAGACCGGACGGCCTCAAGATCAGGGTGATGATAATGGCCAGCAGGGCCACCACCATCTGGAAGTGGGATTCGATGTAGACCACGGTCAGGATCTGAGCGAACCCTATGAGGAAGGCCGCCATCAAGGCCCCCACCCAACTGCCCAGTCCTCCCACGATGCATACAGCAATGGCCAGAAGCAACACATTATAGCCGCTCTCCACCACGATGTTCCCCAAAGGCAACAAAAGCACGGCGGCTAAGCCAGCCAAGGCCGAACCTAGGCTCATGGCCACCACAGCCATAAGGTCCGAATCGATCCCCAACATCATGGCCGCCTGTTCATCTTGGGCCATCCCCCGCAAGGCTAATCCGATTCGGGTGAAGTGCGTAAAGGCCCATAGAAGGCCCACCACCATTGTCCCCAGGATGACCGTCAGGATGCGGTGTCCGTCCACGGGAACCCCTACAAGCTCAATGCTTCCCTCCACAAATGTCGGCAACGTATACGTAAGGCCCTTGAAACCGAACCACCGGAGCCCTTCCAAAATGGCGAGCCCCACCCCGTAGGAGGCGATGATCTCCGAGATTGGCATCCCGCGGACCCGGATGAGGACGAACCGATAGATAAGCCCTCCCACTAGGGCGATGATCAGTAGAGCCAAACCGATTCCAAGGATATAGGGAAGCGCGAGCCTTCGGACGAACTCCCAGGTAAGGAACCCTGTGACCACATAGAGGGCTCCGTGGGCGAAATTGGGCAATCGGCTGATCCCGTAGACGAGGGTGAATCCCAAGGCCGTCAGGGCCAGAGCAACACTGTTGATAATACCGTAGATGATGATCTCCATGGCATACAGAGAAAGTTGGTCACCGGGGATGAGGAGATCCTCTCCCCATCCCCGCAAGAGGAGGTCATTTCATCCAAGGAGGAAGCAAGATCTTTCCCGTAGCGATCTTGGGAGGGAAGACCACCACGCGCTTGCCAGCCTGCCATTGGAAGATGGTCCCCACCGCACCTTCCTGAGGATCCAGGCTGGGGATTACCTGGTGGCTCTTGGGGTCGAACCGGATCCTCCCGTAGACCCCCATCATGTCCGTGGCCTCTAGGGCCGCCACCACATTATCCGGCTCCAGGGATCCGGCCCTCTCGATGGCCTCTTTGAGCACATAGGGTCCCATGTAACTGCTGGAAGTTCCATAGGCCTCGGGCTCCACCTTCCACCTTTTGGTGTAGGCCTCGTAGAACTTCATGGTCCAATCCGTGGCGTCGGAGGGAGCGTTTCCGGCGTTGACCACATTGACCAAAGTGTACTCCCCTTTGCCACCGCTGGCCTCCCAGTATCCTGGCTGTTCGGCCGCCGACAAGATGGAACCGAAAGGAAGGGCTGGCACCTTCATGTCGTGCCACTGTTTGAGGAGGATAGAGGTCTCAGGCATGTCCATCCAGATGAGCAATACTTGAGACTTAGACTTCTTCGCCTTAATCAAACCCATGGAGAAATCGGTGGTCCCGGTGGGATAGATCTCCCTTCCCGTGACGGTCCACCCTTTCTTCTCCATAAGCTTGGCGATGATACCGGTCCCGGCACGGGAGTGGGCCACATCCTGGCCCATGATGAACATACGGTTGAGGCCGAAGGTGGACTGGATCTGCATCAGGGCAGTGATGTTCTCCTTGACCATCCACTTGGCCTCTCCGGTGATGCGAAAGCAGTACTTGAACTTGCCGTATTCTTTGGCCACACGGGCATGGTACTTGGGGGTGAGCACCCCCGTAGTCAGGATGGAGACCTTTTTGTACTTGGAGATCAGGTCCATGGCCGCCAAGGCCGCCTCCGAACGGACGGGCCCTCCCATAATGAAGTCCGCACCTTTCTCTAAGATCAACTTCTCCACCGCCAGGAGTGCTTCACTCACCGGGACCCCCGGCTCCAGATCCCGGGTGTCGATGACCTCCACCTGAAACGGCCTCTTGGCGCCTCCAACATCGACCCCGCCTGCAGCGTTGATCTCTTCCACAGCCAAGCGGATCCCTCGCTCCGCATCCCATCCGTAGACAAAGGCGGTGGACAGGGGAAGCCCCAGGACAATAGGCTCGGCCGCCTGTGAGGAGCCCTGCGGGACGGCCACTCCTGCTAGAACCACGGCCCCTAAGACTAGGGCATAGCCCAAACGGGAAAGGTTCCTCTTCATTTCCCCACCTCCCGGTCATCGATAATGGTACATTACAGACACCTTCTCTTCGGCGGGGCTTTACCTGGCTGATTTGGAACCCAGAAGAATGATTACGAGATGCCGACCGGTCCTCTTGCGAAAAGATGGGAGTATCTCAATAGAGTTATAGAGACAGGGAGGGCTCAGCGTCGCAACAGGCGCTGGAAACACTACAGAGAAGTGACCCGGGTTGAAATCCCCGACCGAAACCTGACCACCGGACGAAAAAAAGGATGAAACCTCGCGACCGCATCCGGGCCGCCTGAAACGTTATGATCTTTCCTCCCACCCCCTTCTCTCTTTGGACTTTGCCTCGGACGTCTCAACCGGAGCGATCTTGGCCTTCTAACAACTAAGGGATCCCTTGATGAAATGTCAAGTCTTTTTTCTCCCAACGACACATTCTGTCCACTCCCCGATGGAGAAAACTAGGGGACTCTAAGGTCTCCTGAGCCCCCCATCTTGGAGGTCTCCTGAAGGGCCAGTTGAAACGACCGGTCTTCTGCGATATTAAGGGGAAAACTCCGGGAGGGCACTCACCATGAAGGCCGTGGTATTGGCCGCGGGTTTGGGAACCCGCCTCCATCCTGTCACTCAGTGGATACCCAAGCCCATGGTGCCCCTCTTCGGACGACCCATTCTGGAGTGGAACCTCCGTCAGTTGCGTCAGGCCGGAATCACCGAGGTCATTGTCAACCTCCATCATCACCCTCTTCAGATCGTTCATCATCTGGGAGATGGTTCCTCTTTGGGTCTCCGTATCCACTACTCCTTGGAGCCTCAGATTTTGGGCACCGCGGGGGGGCTCAAAAAGGTGGAGAAGCTTTTGGAGGGAGGCGCCTTCCTGGTGGTCAATGCGGACACCTTCCGCCGCATCGATATCCGCCGGATGCTTCGGTTCCACCGGAAAAAAGGGGGGGTTCTTACCCTCCTGCTTCAGGAGAATCCTCACCTGGCGGCCTCCAGGGCCATCCGGGTGGACCGACGGGGAAGAATTCGAGGGTTCCTGGACCTCTTTCCCGAGAGGAGGCAGGCAAAATGGAGGAAAATGGAGTTCTTGGGGGTCCAGGTGGTGGAGCCCGAGGTCCTGTCCTTCATTCCGCGGGGGCAGCCGTGGGAGATGCGACGCGTTTTCGCGGCTCTACTACACGCGGGAATGCCCTTGCAGGGATTCGTTACCCGACAATACTGGCAAGACCTCGGCACCCTCGGCGCGTACCGCCAGATCCACGTGGACGTGCTTGAGGGCCGCTGCCCCCTTCCGCTTCCGGCTTCGCCGGTAGACAAGGGGGTGTGGATGGGGAGGGGGATCCGTCTGAGGCCAGGGGCCGTTTTGGATCCTCCGGTATTCGTGGGAGAGGGGTGCGTTATCGGATCCGGAGCTCGGATAGGCCCCCATGCGGTGCTGGGCCGAGAATGCATAGTGGGAACTGGGGCCCGTGTGGTTCGTTCCATCCTCTGGGACGGGGCCAGGGTCTCCGTCCAGGAGGTGGTGGAAGATCAACTACTGGCCCCCTCCTTTCGCTGCGCCTTACCGCCCTTGGAGGATCCCGTTGGATCCTGAACTCCCCCTCTCGGTGGAGGAGATCTGCCGGAAGTTATGGGGAGAACCTCCCCAGGGGGTGGAGCGCATCCTCCCGGACGGATCCGATCGGGCCTTTTTCAGGCTTCGCTTCTCCAAGGGTTCCATGATCCTCCTGATGCATCCGGAGGGGGTCGCCTCCGGAGAAAACGACTCCTACGTGGCCCTTGCCCGCCATTTCCGAAAGTGCGGGATCTCGGTCCCTGAAGTGGTCGCTTATCTGCGAGAGCGGGGGTTAATCTTTATGGAGGATCTGGGGAAGCAAAGGCTTCAGGAGGCCGTCGTGGAGGCGGTGGACAGTGATGCGGTCCGATCCCTGTACGATCCCGTGTTGAGGCTTCTCTTGTTCTTTCAGCTCCGTGCAAAGGAGGGCTTCGATGAAAGGTGGTGTTACCAAGGGGCCCGTTATGACGTTGCCCTCATGATGGAACTGGAGTCGGGCTACTTCCTCAACGCCTTCTTGAAGGGATACTTGGGCTGGCGGGGCGACGAGGGCCCCTTATGGAAGGAGTTCGAGCGGCTGGCGCTGGAGGCGGCCCGTGCCCCCTCTCTGGTTGTGATTCATCGGGATTTCCAGTCACGGAACATCCTCCTTCCGGAGCCTCACCGGCCCTACATGGTCGACTTCCAGGGCGCCCGATGGGGGCCGCCCCAATACGACATGGCGTCCTTGCTCTTGGACCCCTATGTTTCCCTGCCCCCGTCCCTCCAGGAGGAGTTCCTCCTCGCCTACGCCCGGCTCCAGGAGGAGGCGGGGCTCCTTCCCGCCGAGGAGTTTCTTCGAGACTATCCGCCGGTGGCTTTGCACCGAAATCTCCAGATCCTGGGGGCCTTCGGCCGCTTGGGAGGGGCCCGGGGGAAGACCTTTTTCCTTCAATGGATCCCCACCGCATTGAAGACCCTTGAAGCCCTCATGAAGGCCAACCCTCGATGGGACTGCCCCGCCCTCAAAGAGACACTCCAATGGGCCCGGATGCGGATCCTGCGACCCACATATGGAGACACAGACCCCACGCCCTGAGCCCTGCATTTTGACCCGATTCCGAGGGAATGGAAAAGAAAAGAAGCGGGGCTTTCTTCCTGCGGCTCACACTCCCGACCAGCGGCTTGACCCTTTCCGCGGATTCGGTATAATCGAAACAGACCGTGAGGGCCAGGGATGGGCTGGCCCTTCGCTTTTCCAACCCCTTGGAAGATCCGGAGAAGATCCATGCAAAGAGTGCCGATCACCAAGGAGGGCTATGACCGCCTCTACGAGGAGCTTCAGAGGCTCCGAACCGTGGAGCAGCAGAAGAACGCCGGGGCTATCCTTCAGGCACGGGAGTTCGGCGACGTGTCGGAGAACGCCGAGTACTCCGCCGCCAAGGAGCAACAGGCCTTCCTACAGGGTCGGATCCGAAAGCTGGAGGAGATGCTGGCCACCTCCAAAATCGTCCCCACGGACAACCTCCCCGAAGATCGCGTGGTCTTCGGCTCTACGGTCAAGGTGGAGGAACTGGACACAGGGAAAGTGGGAGTCTATCGTCTGGTGGGCCCCTATGAATCGGCTCCGGAAGAGGGGAAGATCTCCGTCACCTCCCCCATCGGGAGGGCCTTGGTGGGAAAGGAGGAGGGAGACGTGGTGGAATTTATGACTCCGAAGGGGAAAAAGGAGGTGGAGATCCTGGAGATCTTAAGTTGACCCTCTCCATCCTGCCACCCCGTCTACCTGGAGAGTGCCCCCGGTAAGGGGGCTTTTTTGGTTCTTCCGGCAATTGGGTATATGTTGACAATCTTCGAAGGGTGGAAGGAGGGGGAACCACGAATGAAAGCCTAACCCGCACTATTCACAAAAAGGGGAAATAATGCGGGCTAACTAGTCTTAATATGCCTCTTGAAAGCTTCAAGGCTGTGTTTATACCCCGAAAGAAGCCTAGTATATTCGATCGCCAGCCCAGCAAGGTCAGCCAATCCCTCCACAAATTCGATCTCTTCGTAACTGAACTCCGTCGGGGTAGACGTATACAACCTCAGCAACCCAATAACTTTTTCTTTGAATCGGATAGGCACTGAGAGAATAGACGAAATTCCTTCTCTCACGGCTTCTTCAGGATACTCAATGCGAGGATCATTGGCCACATTGTCCACACAAACAGTGATTCCATCCATTCCTTCTTTTATGCTTTTGTCAGAGTGCACTGGGCCTTTGTTAAGATAACGATGACTCAGACCGTAAGAGGATACCAATTCAAGGATCTTGTTCTTTCGATCCAACAACATTAAAGCGCTTCCCTTTACTCCAATAGCCTTGGCTACATTCTCAGTGATTATGTCTATGACTTCTGTATATCGTGTGGTAGAGGATATTCGTTTCATGATATTTCGAAAGACTTGAAAGAAATTATAATAGAGTTCGCCCCTTGTTTCTGAAGGTTCTCTTTGGCCCATTGGTTCCATAGCGTTCTCCTTTATCATCAAAATTATAAAGCTGAAGAACTCGTTTCAGAGAAAACATTCTCCAATATACTAGCTTCGTTCTGAGGTACCAGCAAAAGCCTCCAAAAAGGCACAAGAGCCCATTTGGAGGCAAAGTATCGGCATTTTCAGGGGACTCCATTCCATGACTAACTCCATAAGGTTTGGGTTATGTTTTTAGTATGAAGCCAAAGTGTGGAAGGTCTCTACTTTATTAGACAAAAAATATCGGCTGGCTGTTCCAAGTTAATGATGGATTATTTTGTCCGTCGATTGCATTCAAAGGTTTATCCCTAAACACTGCTGTCCGGTTAAGAGGTAAAGTAATGGCCTGGTCTTGCTTTAGTGTTATATCGGCGTTCAACATAACCGCCATGCCCCGCCCGCCAAACCGGGGCGTGGCACCCTCGATGGATGAAAATGATTGCCAAGATACGACGGTCGGTACCTTTCTATCTGGGAAGGGGGACTTCAGTCGCCCCCATTTGGGAGTCTAAAGCCTCCCCTTCCCAACGAGCTGGCTCGTCTATCTGCTCTGTCTCGTCCATTTGGTTCGTTTCGTGCGTGGTGTTGCACTTTTGATGCGCAGGCTAAAGCCTGCCGGCTACCCCGCCTACGGCGGGACTCCACGCTACTCCGCCTCGTGCCTCTCGTCCCTAGCTTCGGGCACGAACGGCCATTTCCCAACCAGCACCTGAGATTATCAATTGGACGGAAAAACCTGGGTGATTTTGGTGGGGTTTTTTTGGACTCTACACTCCAGGAGGTCTTTGTGCTGGGGTGGGGGGACCTTCATTGCCTTGAAGAGGCTGAGCTGCTCGGCTGTAGCCTTGACCATGCCGTGGACTACCTCAGCCTCGGTGTGACCTCCAGGGCCCCCCGGATGGAGAGCTTCTGAAGGGCCCTCTCAAGGCTTGGGGCAATGCTCGCCTTGTGAAGACGACCCTCTGATCAACATCTGGATCTGAAGGCTCATCACACAGACGAAACGGGCGTTCCCTAACCATAAATTCCATAAATTATCGGGCCGGGGGGCTATGCCGAGAACACCTCCTGCAGGGCTTCTATTTTCTTGATCCCGGGTCTTGAGCCGACCGGGGGTTGACAAATTTCTACTATTAGAATATTATAATTAATAAATAAAGATGAGGAGGATTGCTATGGAGGCTTCGGTCGCTCAGGAAAGGGATCTGGAAAAGCGTATGGAGGAGCTCGAAGAGAGGGTCCGCGACCTCGCCACCCAGGTGGACGAGGATCGGATGGTCATCGGGGTCATCAGCGGTGACTTGGACAAGATCATGGCCAGTTTCATCATCGCCACAGGGGCTGCGGCCATGGACACTCAGGTGGACATGTTCTTTACTTTCTGGGGGACCGCTGCCATGCGCGACCCCAAGGCCTCCCCCCCACCCAAGAGCTTCATCGAGAGGATGTTCGGCTGGATGCTCCCCAAAGGTGTAAACAAGCTTCCCTTGTCCAAACTGAACTTCTTAGGGATGGGCCCAAAGCTCATCCGCAGCGTCATGAAGCGCCATGGAGCCAAGTCGTTGGATGAACTGATCGAAGACGCTGCAGCGATGGGCGTGCGCATCTGGATGTGTCAGATGAGCATGGAACTCATGGGGATCAAACCCCAGGAGATCCGCCCCTATCCTCATCTGGAATACTGCGGGGTGGCAAAGTTCGTGGAACTGGCCTCCCGGGCCAAACAGACCTTTTTCCTGTAACCTTGAGACGGGGGGAAGGCCGATTGTCCCCTCACTGCTGGGCCTTCCCCTCGGTGTTCGTCCGCCAAGCCCTACGGTTCCCCTCCTTCCTTGACAATCCAACCTCGCCTTGTTAGCGTCCTAATGATAACGGTAGTCTCAGGTTTCTCTTTTTTTTCGGTTTTTCGATTCCGTTTCATCTCGCCGTCATGTACCGGGACCCCTTTCCTGTCATGGCGGTCTTTTTCGTGGAACTGGAGAGGATATGCCCATGTCCACTCGCAACCACAGTCACTATCGTCCCAAATGGTCAGATAGAGAAGTGTTCCAGCCCAAGCAGCCCATACCCCGGGGGCAGTATATATCCTTCAGCCTGACCTCGTTCGGGGTCATCTTTCTTGCCTGGATCATCCTTTCCTACGGGCGCCTGGTGGATGCCATATTCCTGCCCACCCCCGGCTCCATCCTCAAGGTGGGCTGGGAGATGGCGGTGAGCGGAGAGCTCTGGGAACACATGCTTGCCAGCGTCACCACCATCCTGATGGGCTTCGCGCTTGCAGCCGTGCTGGCCGTCCCATTGGGGATTCTCATGGGAAGCTTCAAGTTCGTGGAGGCCTTCATCGAACCGATCATCAACTTCGTCCGCTACCTTCCCGTCAGCGCCATGATCCCTCTTCTCATACTCTGGTTCGGCATCGGCCGAACCGAGAAGGTGGCCGTCATCTTCATCGGTACTTTCTTCCAACTCATCTTCCTCATCTCGGACGTATCAGCTAACATCTCCAAGGAACTCCTGGAATCCGCCTACACTCAGGGAGCTCGAAAGCGAGACGTGGTATGGAGGGTCCTCATTCCAGCCGCCATGCCGGGGATCTTCGACAACCTTCGCATGACCTTGGGATGGGCCTGGACCTATCTCATCGTGGCGGAGCTGGTCTCTGCCCAGCGCGGTTTGGGGTACATGATTCTCCAGTCAATGCGGGGCCTCCACACCGAGGCCATCTTCGTAGGGCTGGTGGTGATCGGACTCCTGGGCCTCATTACGGATCAGTCCTTCAAGGTCCTGACCAAGCTCCTTCTTCCGTGGTCCGAGAAGGCGGGATACTGAGATGGCCCGGAAAAAGCTCATCATCGAGAATGTCTCCAAGGTCTTCACAACGGCCCGGGGCCAGACCATCGAGGCCCTGCGCCATGTGAATGCTTACGTGGAAGAGGGAGAATTCGTCACCATCGTGGGCACCTCCGGCTGCGGCAAATCTACATTGCTGCGCATCGTAGCGGGTCTGGAGAAGCCCACCAGCGGCCGGATTCTATTGGACGGGAAGGAGATGCATCGTCCCGGCGCGGATCGAGGCATGGTCTTCCAGTCCTACACCCTTTATGAGTGGCTGACGGTCTCCGACAACATCAGCTTCGGGCTCCGCCTTCGGGGGGTATCCCGGAAGGAGATCCGGGAAAAGACGCGATTTCTCATCGAGAAGATCGGCCTGAGCGGATTCGAGGACACCTATCCCAAGTATCTCTCGGGAGGAATGAAGCAACGAGTGGCCATCGCAAGGGCCATGGCTAATGATCCGTCCATCCTCCTGCTGGATGAGCCCTTCGGTGCCCTGGACGCTCAGACCCGCACCATCATGCAGGAGCTGCTCCTGCAGTTGGTGGAAGAGAACCGCATGACCGTCCTTTTCGTCACCCACGATATCGATGAGGCCATTTTCCTTGGGGACGCGGTCTATGTCATGAGCTTCCGTCCGGGCACCATCAAGGAGGAGGTCAAAATCGACGTCCCCCATCCTCGAAGCCCGGAGGTGCGCACATCTCCATTCTTCATGGACCTGAAGCGGAGCATCACGGCCGCCATCCGCGAGGAGACCATTCGCTCCATCGAGGCGTCCAAAGCAGACATGCGACGGACTTCCCCCCGGGTATCCGGTTGGCTGAGCCGTCTCCGTGGAAGGAGGATCCTTTGAGCCCTGCACGCATTCCTCCCAAGATCGACCCCACCCGCGCGGCACGGGATGAGGTCCTCCGGCTCCACCCGTACATCCCCGGAAAACCCATCGAGGAAGTCCGGGAGGAGTTCGGCCTCCAGGAGGTGATCAAACTTGCCTCCAATGAGTCTCCTTTGCCCCCGTCCGAAGAGGTCATTCGGGAGATACACCGTGCGGCCCGACGAATGAACCGTTACCCGGACGGGCAGTGCCGTCCCCTTCGGCATCGGCTAGCTCAGCGGCTGGGAATTCCCCCCGAGGCCATCCTGTTCGGCAACGGAGCGGAGGAGTGTATCCGCATCATCGCCCAGACTTTCATTGACCCAGGGGAAGGAGCCATGATCTTCCCCCCCACCTTCGATGCCTACGAGACGGCCACACGTTTGGCCGGAGGCCGGGTGATCCACGTTCCCCTCCGCCACTTCCGAGTCGACCTAAAGGAGGCCCTCCGTACGGTGGACCCCCGCACTAAGGTGATCTGGATCTGTTCCCCCAACAATCCCACCGGAACGCTGGTCAAAAAGGCGGAACTGGACGCCTTTCTTCAGGAGCTTCCGGAAGACCGGATCGTGGTGTTGGACGAAGCCTATCGAGAGTTCGTCACGGTTTCGGAGGCGGCCGACTCCCGGGACTATCTCCTGAAGGACGGGAGGGTCATCGGGATCCGGACCTTCTCCAAAGCGTTCGGCCTGGCGGGTGTCCGCGTGGGGTATCTTTTGGCACACCCGGCCCTCGTGGAGCTCATGGCCAAGGTGAAGCTCCCGTTCAACGTCAGCGTCCCGGCACAGGCCGCGGCCCTGCGGGCATTGGAGGAGGAAGGGTTCGTCGAGGAGCATGTGAGACGGATCGTTGCGGGAAGGGAATTCCTCCGAGGAGAGTTGGAATCCCGGGGGCTGAACGCGGTTCCCTCCCAGGCCAACTTTCTCTTTGTGGAGGTCCCTTTGGACGGGGAGGAACTCTTCCGCCGCCTCCTGCCACGAGGAGTCGTGGTCCGACCAGGAAGGATTTTCGGTGCCCCGAGATTTATCCGCGTCACTGTCGGGACCGAAGAGCAAAACCGGAGATTTCTCGCCGCACTGGATGAGGTATTGAAAAACCCTTGAAAAAGGATCGACGGAAAGCCCTGTTTGACGTATCATGGGATCTCCGCCCCGGTGCGGCTTAACATCAAGGACAAAGGAGGGCAGCCATGAGGTGTAATAAAGCTGTATGGATCCTGGTGGGTTTCCTGGCGTGGCTGGGAGCAACGGGCTGGTCCGCTGCCGCCCCCTTGAAGATCTCCATGCCCACCTGGGTGGGCAACGGACCCCTCTACCTGGCCCAAGAGAAAGGCTTCTACAAGGAGGAGGGGGTGGAGGTTGAGCTCTCCATTATGGACGACATCTCCATGCGCTTTGCTGCCTACTATGCGGGCCAGATCGACGGGATGAGCACGGCCCTGGCCGCTTTCATCCTCAATGCCAAGCCCGACATCCCCTCCAAGGTGGTCCTTCTCCTCGACGACTCCAAGGGAGGGGATGGGATCGTGGCCAACAAAGATATCCGGACCATCTCGGACCTCAAGGGCAAACGGGTCGCCTTCAAGGAAAGCTCCATATCCGAGTGGTTCATCGCCTACCTCCTCATGAAGGAGGGATTGAGCTTGAAAGACATCCAGGTGGTCAACATGGAGCCCGGAGCAGCGGGCAGCGCCTTCATTGCCAAGAAGGTCGATGCGGCGGTCACCTGGGAGCCCTACCTCACCAAAGGAAAGCAGGCTCCCCACGGCCACATTCTTATAGACAGTTCCCAGACCCCCGGGCTGATCTCCGATGTGCTCATCTTCCCGGATCGAGTCATCCAGGCACGCCAGCACGAGATCCAGGGAGTATGCCGGGCCGTGGTGAAGGCCATCGAATACTGGAAGTCCCATCCAGAGGAATCCAATGCCATCATGGCCAAGGCCATCGGGGGCTGGCTCAAGGACCCAAAACTGTTCGGGGAAACCCTCACGGGGATCCAATATTACGACCGGGCCATGAACCAGGAGGCCTTCGAGAAAAGGATCCACGGCATGGTGGCCGACCGCATCAAGGTATGGAAGAAGTTGGGCAAGCTCGGCTTCGATGCCAAAGCTGAGGATTTCTATGACCCATCTTTCGCCAAGGGTCTGTAACGTGAGGATCCGTCGCCGCTTTCGGTCTCGCAGGTGAGGCCACCCACCTTGCAGTGACGGAAGAGACTTGGAAGTCCGAGCCTGCTCTTTCCGGCTGGAGCATGAGCCATAACGCCATCACCGACGTTGCAGGGATCCAGGTGGGGCATTACACCGACCGTGATGCAGCATCGGGGGTGACGGTCGTTCTCTGCCTCCAGGGAGCCGTGGGAGGTGTGGATGTGCGGGGCTCGGCCCCTGGAACCCGCGAGACGGACCTCTTGGAGCCCGGAAACCTGGTCCAGAAACTCCAGGCCGTGGTCCTAAGCGGGGGGTCGGTCTTCGGTCTCGCCGCCGTGGATGGTGTGGTCCGTTGGCTGGCCGAGCGAAAGAGAGGCTTCCCCCTCGAAGGAGACTATGTGGCGCCCATCGTTCCGGCCGCGGTCCTCTTTGATCTGGGTCGGGGGCGTTCCTACATCCCTCCCGTGGATCCCTCGTGGGGATCTCTGGCCTGCGAGAACGCCTCGAGCGGGGCTGTGGCCATGGGCTGTGTAGGGGCTGGTACCGGAGCTGTAGCCGGAGGGCTCAAGGGAGGGATCGGAACCGCAAGCGAGATCCTCCCATCGGGGATCACCGTGGGAGCCTTGGTGGCCGTCAATTCATACGGCACCGTGGTGGATCCCCGCACGGGCCGTCTCTGGGAGGCCCGGCTGGAACAAAACCGGGAATTCGGGACCGCAGGACGCAGGGCCGTGAGGGTCCCCTCGCCCCCTGGGGGATCCCCTGCCCGAAACACCACCCTGGGTATAGTGGCCACCGATGCCCGGCTCGACAAAGCCCAGGTCCGCAAAATGGCACAGATGGCCCACGATGGGATCGCCCGGGCCGTGCGCCCGGCCCACACCCTCTTCGACGGGGATACCATCTTCTGTCTGTCCACCGGCGAGAGGGAACTCTCTGCCACGCCGGGCTTCTTCGCCGCCCCCGCGGCCCAGGCCCTGACCGATCTGGGCAGAGCGGCCGCCGACACCGTGGCTCGGGCCATCATCCACGCGGTCCTGTCGGCCGAGACCATGTACAGCTATCCGGCCTTCGCCGATCTCGAGGACCGTCCCCGGGAAGAAAACGACTGAAAGCCAAACACCAACAAGGAAAGGAGAAAATGGAAGATGAGACGTTTGGTCTTCGTCCTGTTGGCCCTCGCATTGGCCTTCCCTGCCTTGGCCCAGACACCGCAGCGGGGAGGTCATCTGATCGTCTGCCAGCCCGCGGAGCCTCCGGGTCTCGACCCTACGGCAAATACAGCCGCTGCCATCGACCGGGTGGTCTACTCCAATGTCTTCGAGGGACTCATCAAGGTCGACAGCGAGGGACGGTTTCTGCCCGGCCTGGCCGAACGGTGGGAGGTGTCGCCAGACGGCCGGGTCTATACCTTTCACCTGCGAAAGGGAGTAAAATTCCACAACGGCGAGCCCTTCGATGCCGAGGTGGCTGCGTGGAATCTCCGCAGGGCCATGGCTGATAAGACCCAGAATCCCCATCCAGAATACTTCCGGGGCATCGCCGAGATCCAAACCCCGGACTCCCACACCCTCGTGCTCACCCTCAAGGAGCCCGACGCCCTGTTCATCCCCCACATGGCCGAGGGGGATGCCGTCATGCTCCCCATGGGAGCGGCCGACAAGGCCAAATCCCATCCCATAGGGACGGGTCCTTTCCAATTCGTCAAGTGGGTCCGGGGTGATCGCGTGGAGTTAAAGCGCTTCGAGGGCTACTGGGACCCCGAGCTCCCCTATCTGGACCGTGTGACCTTCAAGTTCATCCCCGACCCCAGCGCCCAAGTGGCGGCGCTCAGGGCCGGGGACATCCATGTCATCGGATACATCGCAAGCCCCGAGTCCGCCCAGGAATTGGCTCGTGACAAACGCTTCAAGGTCCTCAACGGGACCACCACCGGCGAGGTCATTCTCTCCACCAACAACAAGGCCAAGCCATTCGATGACGTGAGGGTGCGCCGTGCCATGGCCCATGCCATCGACAGAAAGAAGCTCATCCAGCTGGCCATGTTCGGCTATGGCACTCCCATAGGGTCCCATTGGTCTCCCTCCACCCCCTATTACATCGATCTGACGGGCATGTACCCCTACGATCCCGACAGAGCCAAGGCCCTCCTCAAGGAGGCGGGCTACCCGGACGGCTTTGAGGCGGTGATCAAGCTGCCGGCCCCCTATTCGTACTCCCGTCGGTCGGGCGAGGTCATCGCTGATATGCTGGCCAAGGTGGGGATCCGACTCAAGATAGAGGTCATAGAGTGGGGCCAGTGGATCGACCGGGTCTTCAAGAACAAAGACTACCAGCTGACCGTCATCGGCCACGTGGAGCCCTGGGATATAGGTATCTACGCTAACCCTAACTACTATTTTCAATACGACTCCCCCAGGTTTCGGGAGGCCTACACCAAGGCCCTTAGGGCCCGAAACGAGGAGGAGAAGGCCCGCTACTTCGGTCTTTGCCAGCGGATCATCGCCGAGGATGCGGTCAACGGATTCCTCTTCTCCGCCCCCAGCCTCCCGGTGATGCGCTCCGAAGTCATGGGTTGGTGGAGGAACTATCCGACCATCGCCCTCGACTGCACCCGGGTCTGGCTGAAAAGATAGGAGGCCGCAAAGAGGAATCCGAGGGGCGGGAGACTCTCTTTCCGCCCCTTTTTCCTTTGGAGGGACATGACGGCCTGGCTTGTAAAACGGTTCTTGACTTTGGTTGGGATGCTGTGGCTGGCCTCGGTTGCCGTCTTCTTGGTCCTCTTCATCCTACCCGGCGACCCTGCCCAGGTCATCCTGGGAATTAACGCCACCCCCGAGACCCTGGCCAACGTCCGGGCGGAACTGGGACTCGACCGCCCCCCATGGGTCCAGTACGGCGACTGGATCCTGGGGCTCCTCCAAGGGAGAAGTGGCCGTTCCATTCACTATGACGTTCCAGTGACGGAGCTGATCCTCTCCCGGATGGCCGTCACAGGGCCTCTGGCGCTTTTGGCCATGGTCTTCGCGGTGGCCTTCTCCATTCCTTTGGGTATCTACGCAGCCAGGCACCAGAATCGGCCTGGGGATCTGACCGTAATGGGGTTCACCCAACTGGGGCTGGCCACCCCCGAGTTCTGGCTGGGCATCCTCCTGATGCTCCTCTTTGCGGTCCGCCTGGGATGGTTCTCGGCAGGGGGGTTCCCAGGGTGGTCCGTCAGCTTCTGGGGGTCCCTCAAGGCCCTCCTACTTCCCTCCTTGGCCCTTGGCCTGATCCGAGCGGCCATCCTCACCCGGCTTACCCGCTCTTCTATGCTGGAGGTCCTCCGGGAGGACTTTGTCCGGACCGCACGAGCCAAGGGGCTGCGGGAGCGTACCGTCATCTACGTTCACGCCCTCAAGAACGCCCTCATCCCGGTGATTACCATCCTGGGCCTGCAATTGGGGCAACTGCTGGCAGGGGCCATTGTCATCGAGAACGTATACTATCTGCCCGGGATCGGACGGCTCGTATTCCAGGCCATCGGGCAGAGAGACCTGCCCGTGGTTCGCGAGGTGGTCCTCTTGATGGCGGCCATGATCATCCTGGTCAACTTCCTTGTGGATGTGGTCTACGCCCTGGTGGACCCTCGAATCCGACTGGAGTGAGACCTTGCGTCGGTTCTTCGGAAACCTCAATTTCACCGTGGGCTTTATCCTGGCGGCCGTGGTCGTCGCGGCCGCATTGGCCAGCCTCTTCTGGACGCCCTACGCCCCAAACGAGATGAACGCGGCCCACCGCCTTCAGCCACCCTCCCTCAGTCACCCACTGGGAACGGATCAATACGGCAGGGATGTCCTGTCTCGGGTCATGGTAGGGGCCGTCAACTCCATTATCGTGGGGCTGGTGACCGTGGCCATCGGTTTCGGCATAGGGGTCCTTCTGGGGCTGCTGGCCGCCTTCTTTAGGCGGTTCATTGAGGAGGGGATCATGCGCCTGTGCGATCTCCTCTTCGGCTTTCCCGCGGTGCTCACCGCCATCCTGATTACCGCCGTTCTGGGGCCTTCTGTACTCAACTCCATGCTGGCCATCGGCATCTTCTATATCCCCGTCTTCGCCCGCCTTACGAGGGCTGTGACCCTGAGCATCTGGCAGAGGGACTTCATCGCCGCGGCCCGCGCCTGTGGACTGTCCGAGACGGCCATTGTCTGGCACCATGTGCTGCCCAACATTCTCTCCCCCTTGATCATCCAGGGGACGATCCAGTTTGCCGTGGCCATCCTGGCTGAGGCGGGCCTCAGCTACCTGGGACTTGGCACCCAGCCGCCCCATCCCTCCTGGGGACGAATGCTCTATGAGGCCCAGACCTTCCTGGGGACGGCCCCATGGATGGCAGTCTTCCCGGGACTGGCCATTGCCTGGGCCGTCTTGGGCTTCAATCTCCTGGGGGACGGGTTGCGGGATACCCTGGACCCCAAGATGACGAGACTGAGGTAGGTTATGATCCCTTTGAAGACCCAACGGGCGGTGTTGGAATGCCTTCGGTTCGAGGAGCTCGTTGACCTGACGGCCCGACTGGTCCGCATCAATTCCGTGTGGGACCCTGAGGCAGGGAGCAGCGAAGAGGAGGCGGCCCGGTTGGTGGCCCGCTGGGCAGGAGATCAGGGCTTTGAGGTGACCCTGGAGGAAGTGGTCCCGGGGCGGCCCAATGTCGTGGTCAGGCTCCGATTCTCTGACGGCCCCAGGAAGCTGATCTTCGAGGGGCACACAGATGTGGTCACTCCGGGGGATCCATCCCAATGGCGCTATGACCCCTTCGGCGCCCGGGTTGTAGGCCGTAGGATGTACGGCCGGGGTACCAACGACACCAAGGGCAACTTGGCCGCCATGCTACTGGCCATGGCCGCCCTCAAACGCTCGGGGATCTCCCTGAAGGGGGAGGTCATCGGGGCAGTGCTCTGCGACGAAGAGGGCCTCATGATCGGAGTTCAGGACTTCATCCGTCGGGGGCATGCCGACGGGGTCACCGGTGCCATTATCTGTGAGCCCCAGGACGGAATCATCTGTTGCGCCCAGAAGGGGGCGCTGCGTGCCCGCTATCGGGTTAAGGGGAAGATGGGCCATGGAGCCATGCCCCTCACGGCCCTCAATCCCCTGCCGGCCCTAGCCAGGCTTATCCACGAGTTGCGCCGATTGGAGTGGGAGGCCGTGGAGGCGGCGGGAAGGGATCCGTGGTTGGGCTGGCCGAGCTTCACCCCCACGGTAGTGCGGGCCCCTTCCCGAGGCCCTGGACAGCTCAATGTCATCCCGTCTGAAGGGGAGCTCCTGGTGGATATTCGAACCCTTCCCGATCAATCCCATCCCTCCATTGCGGCCCGCCTCCAGGAGCTCGCCGCGGAGGTATGCGCCGCCACAGTGGAGGACTACCAACAGTCGGACAACCACATGGGGGTCAGCCGACCCTATCCGCTGGAGGTCTCGTTGGAGATCCTCACCGACCGTCCTGCCACGCGCACTGACCTTAACGACCCCCTTGTCCAGTGCGTGGATTGGGCCACTCGTCGGATCACTGGAAAGGAGCCCGTTTACGGCGGCGTCCCGGGGGCCACGGACGGGACTTATCTCTGGTCCTGGAAGGGGATCCCCATCGTGACCATCGGGGCCGGAGACCGCGACATCCCCCATCAGGTGGACGAATGGGTGGACCTGGACCAGTTGATGGACACAGCCAGGATCTATGCCCTGAGCGCATTGGCCTATCTCCTGGGGGAGTAAGCATGGGAGACCCCTTGCTGGAGATCCAGGGTCTGTCGGTCCGATTCCACACCCCTGAAGGGACTGCCCAAGCCGTGGACGGGGTGGATCTTCGGGTCGGGCCCGGAGAGATCCTGGGTCTTGTGGGCGAGTCCGGATGCGGAAAATCCGTAACCGCCCTGAGCGTGCTGCGGCTTATCCCGTCTCCTCCTGGAGAGATCCATTCGGGGAGAGTCCTGTTCGAGGGGCGGGACCTTCTGGACCTCCGGGAGGAGGAGATCCGGCGGATCAGGGGCAGAAAGATCTCCATGATCTTCCAGGAACCCATGACCTCCCTGAATCCTGTCATGACGGTGGGGCGGCAGATCATGGAGCCCTTGTGCCTGCATCTGGGCCTGTCCAAGGCCGAGGCCCGCCAGCACGCGGTCCAATGGCTCGAAAGGGTAGGGATCCCTGCCCCCGGCAGGCGCCTTCGGGACTATCCCCATCAACTCTCTGGAGGGATGCGTCAGAGGATCATGATCGCCATGGCCCTCGCTTGCAGCCCCCGGCTCCTTATGGCGGACGAGCCCACCACAGCCCTGGACGTCACCATTCAGGCCCAGATCCTCTCCTTGATCCTCCGTCTTCAGGAGGAAATGGGCATGGCCGTGGTCCTCATCACCCACGATCTGGGGGTAGTGGCCCAGACCGTGGATAGGGTTGTGGTCATGTATGCGGGTGAAGTCGTGGAGGAGGCAGGGGTGACAGACCTCTTCGACCGTCCCTTCCACCCATACACCCAAGGGCTTCTGGCCTCTATGCCTAGGCTAGGGGCGGCCGTCGGAGGACGGAGGAACCGGCTCGCCGAGATCCCGGGGATGGTTCCCCCTCTCACCCACCGCATCCCTGGATGCCGATTCGCCGACCGCTGTCCCCACGTCTTCTCCCTCTGTGGTGAGCGACACCCTCCCCTCTTCTCCATCCGGGAGGGGCATCGAGCTCGATGCTGGCTCAAGGAACACCCCAACAAGAGAAAGGAACCATGAGCGAGGCGCTCCTTTCCGTGGAGGATCTCGTCAAACACTTCCCCCTGGGGGGCGGCATCTTCCGTCGGCCGCGGGCATGGGTGCGGGCCGTCGACGGGGTATCCTTCCAGATCCACCAGGGCGAGACCTTCGGGCTGGTGGGGGAGTCGGGCTGCGGAAAGACCACCATCGGTCGGCTGGTCCTGCGGCTCATGGAGCCCACCTCCGGGAGGATTTTCTTCCGGGGACAGGATCTCCTCGCTCTCCGAGGAGAGGAACTTCGGCGCATGCGCCGCCACATCCAGATCATCTTCCAGGATCCCTACGCCAGCCTCGACCCCCGCATGAAGGTAGAGCGGATCATCACCGAGCCCCTCAGGGCCTTCTCCCATCTTGGCTCAAGGGACAGGCGCAAGCGGGCAGCGGAGCTCCTCGAGCGGGTAGGCCTCCAGCCGGGGGACCTGGAGAAGTATCCCCACGAGTTCTCGGGAGGGCAGAGACAGCGCATCGGCATCGCCCGGGCCCTGGCCGTCCGTCCGGAGCTTGTGGTGGCCGACGAGCCCGTAAGCGCCCTGGACGTCTCCATCCAGGCCCAGGTAATCAACCTCCTTCAGGACCTCCAGGAGGAGTTCGGGCTCTCTTATCTGTTCATCTCCCACGACCTGAGCGTGGTAGACCATCTGTGCGACCGCATCGCCGTGATGTACCTCGGGCGAATCGTGGAGCTAGCCCCCAAAGAATTCTTCCGCGAAGGCCCCAAGCACCCATACACCCGGACCCTGCTGGAGTCGGTCCCCCTCCCCGACCCACACCGGAGGAGGCCCCTTCGCTTTCCAGAGGGCGAGGTCCCCAACCCCATCCAGCCACCGTCTGGGTGCGCGTTCCACCCTCGCTGCCCACAAGCGGTGGAGCCCTGCCGCAGGCACCGCCCCTCCCTCGTCCACATTGGTTCGGGCCACTACGTGGCGTGCTGGCTTAATCAGGAGGACGATGTGTTATGAGCGTCCCCAACGCTGAAGATGGATACCCGAATCCATCCGGCCTCAAAGGAAGAAAAATCACGGTCGGTATCAGCGCCTGTCTCGTGGGAAAGGCGGTTCGGTACGACGGATGTCATAAACTGGATAGGTTCTTGATCCAAGCCTTGGGCAAATACGTGGATTTCATCCCGGTCTGCCCAGAGGTGGAAGCCGGCTTCGGGATCCCTCGGGAGCCCCTTCGCTTGGTGGGGGATCCAGGAAATCCTCGGCTCGTCACCGTGTATTCAAAAAAAGATCACACGGAAAGGATGCTCGCCTGGGCCCACAGAAAGGTCAGTGAGTTGGAGACAAAAGGGCTCTGCGGCTTCATCTTCAAGAGCAGATCGCCCAGCTGCGGCAAGAGCGGCGTCGAGGTCTTCGACGAAAAGGGCATCCCTGCAAAGGATGGGGTTGGCCTCTTCGCCAAGGTCTTCATGGAACACTTCCCCCTCCTCCCTGTGGAGGACGAAGACGGCATGCGAGAGCCCGCCCACCGAAGGGCCTTCCTCCATTCCATCTTCATGGTCCACCAAAAGCCCCATCCTCAGTGAACCGAGCGCCGCCAAAAAATTCAAATCTCCAAAGAGAGCACGGCCCTGTCCCGAAGCCGCACGTACCCTTTGTGGGTTAGACGAAGGTGCGGGATGGCCGCAGTCCCCAAGGTATTGAGGGTCAAAAGGGGCTTTTCCCATGGGACGCCGTTTTCCCGAAGGACCGACTCCAGGCGTCGGATCTGGGCTGCCGCCGTCTCCATGGACTCCAAGGAGGCCACTCCGCACAGGGGAGCGGGAAACTCGGCAATCACCTCCTCCCCCACAGCATAGACCGCTCCCCCGCCCAGCTCCTTGAGGCGGCCTATGGCGGTCTCCATGGAGCGCGGGTCGAGTCCCACCACCATCATATCCACTGTATCCCAGCACATGGTGGTGCCGCAGGCCCCTTTTGCGAGCCCGAATCCCTTGAGAAACCCCAAGAAGGCCTCTTCTCCTCCCGTCCGATCCAGAGCCAGGGCCGGAAGGAGGTCGGAGGCCTCCTCTGGATCATCCAGGTCCACAATCCTCTCTGTGGTCACAAGCCGGGTCACCAGCTCCATCACCCTGACCGATCCCGTGGATGGGGGAGGCGGGATGGACAGACCGCTGATCCGCACTGTCTGAAACATCCAGTCCGGGAATGCCACCGGCGCAGGCTCCACCAGGACCTCCTTCTCCCGGAAAATGGGGCGTCCCTCAAAAAGGATCAACCGGGGGTCATACTCCCTGGGTGATGGGATGAGCACCACGTCGGCCCGCATGCCTGGGGCCAGGGCGCCGATCTCGTGATCCAGGCAAAAGTGCTCGGCCGCATTCAGGGTCACCATCTGGTAGACCTGCGACGGTTCAATCCCCAACTCCAGGGCCCTTCGCACGGACCCGTCCAGGTAGCCTTCCTCCAAAAACCCCTCCGGGTCCTGACTGTCCGTACAAAGGATCAGGCGCCTCAAGTCCACGGGCTCGGAAAAGATACCCTTAACACCGTCCAACTCCTTTCGAATCCCGCCCTCTCGGATCATCACCCAGTATCCCAGCCGGATCCGCTCGAGCACCTCCTCGGCCTGGATGGGCTCGTGACACGAGGCGACCCCATAAGCAGTATAGGCCTGGAGTTTCGGGCCCGACGCTCCGGCCGTGTGTCCTTCCACCCGTTTCCCCAGCCACCGAGCCCTAGCCGCAAGCTCCCGAACACGCTCCCCTTGTGCCCCTTCCAGAAAGAGGTTGGCCCAATAGACCTCACCCAGCCCCAGACACCTGGGTTCCTTCAAATATTCCCCCAACTCCTCGGTGGGGGGGGCCGCCTTCTCCACCTCCGGGATCAGACCACAGAGGGGGGCCACCGTATAGTAGAACCGGATGGGCTGGGCGAGGAGTCCTCGGACCAGCACCTCGATCCCGGCCCCACCTACCACCGAGGCCAGCTCAATGGTCTCGGAGACCACAGTGGTCACTCCCGATGGAATGACCCGCCTCACGAACGCCTCGATCCCCGCGAAGTTGATGACATGGGTGTGCGCTTCGATGAGCCCTGGAAGCATGACCCCTCCTCTGGCGTCGATGCGTTCCGTCTCCTTGAACGAGGCAGGTTCCCTACGGGGCCCTGCATAGGCGATCCGTCCCCCTGCGATCCAGAGACAATGATCCTCGAGAAATTCTCCTGTGAAGGCGTTGAAAAGAACGCCGTTTTCGATCACCAGATCCGGGGCTTCCAAGCCGCGGGCCACCCTCTCGAGCCGTCTGCGCTGATCCATTCCTTCCATTGGTGCTATCTCTCCGAGTCAGGTCATCGGGACCGCCTCCGGGTCCACAGGGACAATCCGGTCCAACACCAAGAACCAGAGTTCAAAGCGGGGAGGATGCTCCAGGGCCAGGGCCTCCTGGATCGCCCTTACATAGACCCTCCCCTGGAGGGCGTACGCGGAGATCCTCGAGGCCAGTTCTTCCTCCGAGGCCACTTCATCGGTCTTGAAATCGGCCACGACCCACCCTCCATCGTGAGGATCGCGATAGAGGAGGTCCACGCTTCCCGTCAGGAATCCCAAGGGGGCATTCTCTCCACGGGGAGCCAGAAGCACGGGAAGTTCCCTGGCCACCACAGCCTCCGCCAAGGAAAACAGTCTCCGCAGGAGGTTCCCTTGAGCCATCCGCTCCAGCAGGGAACGGGCCCGGTGGAGGGCCTCGGTCTCCTCATCCTTCTGCTGCACGAGACCGAAAAGGTAGTCGGGAAGCCGGCCCAGTTGGCGTCGGATCTCTTTCTGAGGGTCTCCCTTAAGATTCAAGAGCTCAAGGGCCTGATGTACGGCCGCCCCCACAGCCAGGGAGACGCGGGACCCTTCCCTCCGCCGTGCGCTTCCCATCCAGGCGGTCTGGAACTCCTCCAGGAATCGCTCTCGAAGGGCCTCGTGGGCCTCTGCTGAAGCCGGCCCTCCGAGCTGCTTCTTCATCCTGATCTCAGCCTCTCTTCGCCTCTTCGCCAGCAGGGCCGCATCCCGATCCAAACGCTTCGGATCCAGCCCGAAGCCTCCTTCCAAAGTTGGAAGGAGCCCCTCCTTGGTTTTCTCCCCCAGAGAAGGAAAGCACCAAAGGATCCCTTCCTCCATCTCCACCCCCACGTGGCCTGCAAGGGTTGTCTCACGGGAGGCCGAGATCAGATCCGGGATCCCCCCTTCCCGATGCGCCAAAAGGTCCATATAAGTCCGGGCCGTCTCCAGATCCCTCCCCTCGAGGGTCTTTGGCCATCGACCGGCCATGACGAGCCGATCCTTAGCCCGGGTCATGGCCACATAGAGGGTTCGAACCCGCTCCGCCGCCTCCACCTCCTTCTTTCGTTCCTCTACTTCCCAGTATCCTGGAGTGGGCATCCCGAGGAGGAGATACTCTACCCGCCCCTTCATCTCCTCCACCCGAGTCTCCCGTCCCTCTCTTCCCCCAGTCCCTCGGTGGAGTTGCATGAGGTAGACATGTTGGAAGTCCAACCCCTTGGCCTTGTGGATGGTCATGACCTGAACCGCATCCTCCACGGCCTCCTTGGGGCGGCCCTCCTCGGCCTCCAGGCCTCGCGCCACCCCCATCCGTAATGCGCGAAGGATCCCCTCCGAGTCTCCCTGACCCTCCCCCAATGCGGCGTTCACGATGCGAAAGAGGCGCTCCAGGTTGGCTGTACGAAAGGACCCGAGGTGGCGCACCGCCTCACTGGCCTCCATGAGGGTCCAGAGCCTCAACCTCTCCAGGAAGAGGTCCGGGGGGTCCTGTTCCAGGCTTTGCCTTAACTTTCCGAGGCACCGGAGTGCCCAAAGAAGGCTCTTCTCCCACCCCTTGATGCGCTCCAGCCCCGGAACCTCGTTGGGAAGGCCCTCGCTGGCCTCTTCCACCAAGGCGGTAAGTTCACGGAGACGATCCGGGGCATCCTCCCTCAATTGGGAGACCAGATCCGGCAACCCCCGCCGCCAGAGAGGGAGGAGCGCCGCATCCGGGACCCCCACCCAGGAGGACCGAAGGACCGTAAGTAGAGCCAACAAGTCATTGGGATCCAGGATGCACCGGATCAGGGCCGAGGCCTCGATGACCTCACGTCGTCGAAAATAGCTCCGATCCTTGGAGACCGCATAAGGGACACCCGCCCGGCGCATGGCGGCAAGGTAGACGTCCACATCCCCGGTGCTTCGCAAGAGGACCCCCATCTCCCGCCAAGGAACCCCCTCCTCTTGGTGGAGCCTTAGAAGGTCGTGCGCCAGGGCCTCGGCCTCCGCCTCCACGGCCTCCTCATGGGTCGGCGGGGGGCGCACCTCCCCAGTGTCCTCGTCCCGGATCCAGTCCACCCAATACTCAACGGGCCTCCACTGGCCTTTCCGAAACCCCGGATCCAAGGAGCGCCGGGCACATGGGATCAGAGACTGAAAGGAGGGCTGAAGTCCTCTTCGTTTTTTCATCACCTGGGAGACTACCCGTTCCGTCTCTTGGAGGATAACGGGAACGGAACGGAAATTGACCGAAAGACGATAGAGCTCCCCTCCTTCGGCGAGGACCCGCTCGATGAAAGCATCGTAGGCCTCCAGATCCGCGTCCCTCCAACCGTAGATGGACTGTTTAGGGTCCCCTACCAGAAAGAGCCCGGGACGGTCCTCCGGGGGGCCTTCCAGGGCCAGGAATTGGAGGATCTCACACTGGATGCGGTCCGTATCCTGGAACTCATCCACAAGAAGCTGCCGAATGCCGCGGCGAATCCGGTTGCGGACCCCTGGATTCCGGCGAAGGAGGTCTCTCGCTATGCGAAGGAGGTCCCCGAATCCAACCAATCCCCTGGCGCGCATCTCCTCTTTGACCTCCCGCCAGAGCCCCCCAAGTGCCTTGCGGGCGTGTTGAAATAAGCCAGGCCGCAAGCGCAGGAGATGTTGGATGCCTCTCAAGACCGGCTGAACACGCCTCCTCACCTCTTCCGCCCCATCACCTAAAGCCCGGAGCTCGGTCCGGTTGAAATTGCCCGACGCCCAGTCCCGAAGACGCTTCAAAGCCGAATCCTCCCACACGGCCCCCAGCGCCTCCAGCATCCGAATCACATCCTCCTGAGCGGCTCCCTCCACTGCCCGAAGAAGCCGCTGTGTCTCGGCCAGGGCCTCCAACATCCGAGGGGTGGTAGTGGATTTCCCCCATCCATCACCGTTGAGATTCTCTATGGTCCCCAAGAGGGCCTCAATCATTCCGCGCTGGTGATCCAGCAGTCCATGTAAACGCTCTGGGGCAAAGGGATCCTCATCCAGGATCTCCGGGCTGTAAGGCGAGTGGACCAGACTACCCAGCGCCTCTAGGAGTTCCTCCGGCCCCCACCCCTCAGCCACGAGGGCAAGAAGATGAGGATCCCCCGGCTCTCCATAGGCCTGCTTGAGTGCCCTCTCCAGTACATGCTGCATGATCTCCTCGGCCCTGGATCCTTCCCCGTCCACCACGAAGTAGGGATGGAGACCCGACTCCAGAGGGGCCTCGCTCAGTAACCTCAAGCAGAACCCATGGAGGGTCCGCACCGTAAGCCGATCCAGATTGCCCAACAGGGCCCGAGCTCGGATGCGGCGTTCGTCGGAGGACTGGGGGAGGACCTCAGGCAGCAGACCTATGGGACAACCTCCGGACTCGATCCGACTCAGGCCCTCGGCGATCCTGGAGGCCATCTCCGCGGCGGCTGCCTCCGTGAAGGTGATGGCCACCACACCTTCCAGGACGGCCCCTGCGATCCGGTCCGGTTCCGCCTCCAGCTCAGGACGAGACCCCATTTCTTGATCCCAACCCTTCCCCACACACCAAGAGAGGACGCGGGCCGTCAAGGCGGTGGTCTTCCCCGTGCCAGCTCCGGCTTCAAGCACTACAGGACGGTGGAAAATGGTCTGGGCCGCTCTCCGGGCGACCTCGTCCCCGCGTCTCAGATCCTCTTCCTTGGGATCCCTCACCGAGATACTCCCGTTGAAGGCTCCTCTCCCAACCACCAAAGCCTCAACAGACTCTTCTCTAGATCGTTCCTGGGACCGAAGACCTCCTCCATCTTCTTGAGCCATCGCACCCATCGTGTGCGGAACCCCGAGTCCCCTCGAAGACAGGCCTCGGAAAAACCGCAAGAACCGCAACGGCCAGGCTCCCGTCTTCCATCGGGCTCCACAAGCCTCGGGAAGAAGATCCCCTTCTCCCAGGCCGCCTTCACTGTAACCACAACTTCCTGACAGGCTTCAAGGAATTCCTCGTCCTGCGAGTCGACGGAGAATTCGGCGCATCCATCTGGGGCGTCCGGCCGAAGGAAGAGGAAGCGTCCCTGAGCCCTCTGTCCTTTTGCACCCAGCACATAGGCCGCGGCCTGAAGCCACCTCCCCCTTCGGACCTCCTTGAGGAACCTCCCCCTTCTGCCCTTTTGTGTCTGGTGCCGAGCCACAGGGCTCCCAGTCTTATAGTCAGTCAGCCGCACTCCTCCCCCCCACTCATCCACCCGATCGGCCCGAAAGCGAACGGGACGACCCTCTACCTCGAACTCCCCCTCCACCTCGACCCCGAGGACGGGGACTACGGCGTCCGGTTCAGACCACTCCAGCTCCACCGCCCGCCAGAGATAGGGAAGGACCGCTTGAACCAGAAGGGCTTCAAGACCAGGAAGGAGGGTCCCTCGTCCCTGAAGGATCCGTTGGGCTTCCTCCCTTGCAAGCACCTCGAGTATCCCTTCCTCGGGGCGATCTGCCCTCACATGGGGCGTCTCCACTATCTCCTCAAGATCGCCCCCCGAGGAACAGCCTGACTCCCGAATCCACCTCTCCAACACTGCGTGAACCAGCCTCCCTAAAAGAGGGGGGTCCGGGATGGGGAGGATCTCCATGGGATCGGGAAGCCGCTCCAGGCGGAGCACCCTCTCCACAAATGCCTGCCAGGGACAGGCGGCCATGGATTCCACGGTGGTGATATAGAGATCCGAGCTGCGGGGATCTCCGGTCCCTGCGATGTGCCCCACAAACCCGAAATAGGGCCCCAACTCCTCCATGCGGGATCGACCCTCCGGTGTACGCGGATCGGGATCCATCTCTTGAAGGATCCGCAATCGGGCCTCCGTCAAAGTCTCGGCTCGGCGCCCCTCCTCCCCCTCTCCAAATTCCTGGAGGGCTTCCTCCAAGGCCCTACAGAAGGCATAACGAATCTCGTCCCTTCGTCCCCTCAACCCGGCTGCCACAGCATGCTCCAATGGGATGAAGGGCTCTTCCAAATCGCGATCCGGGGCCGGGGGACCCACCGTAGGGGGGGCTTGGCCGAGGGCGATCCGAATCCTCTCTGCAAGTGGGGAGCAGGGAATGGGGCGGCCGTCCTCGTCCACGGCCTGCCAGGAGAGGACCACGTGCGGAGAAGAGGAAAGGAGATGCGCGAAGAGATAACGCTCTTCATCGTGGCCCTGCGCCTTGCAGGGGAGATCCGGAAGGACCTGCGAGAGGAGCCTCCGCGTCCGATCCGAAAGGATGGGGTCCTCCCGGATCCTCCGCGGGAAGATATCCCTGTTCAGACCCATGATAAAGAGATGCTCGAAAGTCCTCCCCCTTGCTTCCATCACATCGAGCACCTGCACCCCCCCACCCTTGCCTCCCAGATCATCTTTTCCTTCCTCCTCCAGGCACCGCCCCAGGAGGAGGACGAACTCCGACAGGGTGAGAAGGAGATCCTCGGGGATCTGCTCCCTAAGGCGTCCCAGCGCCTCCATCAGCGCTTCCTTTTCTTCCCCCCTCCAGCCGAAGTCCTCCTCCAGAGAGCGGAGGAAGTCTTCCAGGTGGGCCCACAGGGCCACCTTAGGGGGCCAGCTCCGCCATCTCAGGATGAGGGTGCGGGCCGCCTCAACCGCCCCCTTAAGGACTATCCCGGGCAGGAATTTCCGCGGGCTTGCGGTCCGGGGATCCGTCCCGTCCTGCTCCACGATCCCTCTGCGGACGGGCAGAGGAAACCGGCCACCAGCATCGAGGACCCTCTCTGGATCCAGTTGGGCTGCATCGACCAGACGAACCACTCCCAGGGCCTTCAGAGCCAGCCTCAGATCGAAGAGCGGCCAAGACCGCCAATCCGAGCCGGGCTGAAACTTCTGGGCATCCAGCCAGCGGTCCACGGGGACCTCTTCCCTGCGCCTGTAGACCTCCGCGAGGGCGCGCAGCCTTCGTCCCCATGGCAGAAGGGGGCCCTTGACTCCCAGCCCGGAAAAGGGGATTCCCAACCGACGGAAATGGATGCGCAGTGGGGAACGATAGGCACTGAAATCCCGGGCCACCACGGCGATTCGCTCCGGTGTCGCACCTTCCTCCAGCAAACGGGCGATCCTTCGGGCCACCTCCCTCACTTCCGCCTCTCCCCCAAGGGCCTGGAAAAGTTCCTTACTTGGGGGGGGGGTCTCGCCATGGTCATGTTCCGGGGAGGCCAAGGTAAAAAGACGTCGCAGGAATCGCTCGGTGAAGATGGCCCCGGGGTCCTTCTGTGGGGGTTGGGAAGGATCCGGGGGATGATCCATATAGACCCATGCATCCTTCCAGCGCATCAACGAGACTATGAAGTCCGCGGCCCGTCCCGTGGCATCGGCGAATCCATGTATCAGAAGGGCCCGGGCCGGAAGGACTTGCTCGGGATCGGCTTCCAGGAGCTCGGCGGCCTTCTGCAGGAGAACGGATGGAGGATAGATCCCCCAGCGTGTCATCTCCACCCATGCACGCCTGGCTATTTCCACCACGGCTTGGGCGCACTTGGTTTCCTCCTCATCCATTCCCTCCTCGATCCTCTCGGCCATGCACTCCATCAGGGCCTCTGCGTGGGCTGCCTCGAATCCCGCATCCAAAAGATCCATCACGGCCCCCACCACCGTCCCGTATCCGTCCTCCAGGGACCCCAATGGGACCGCTAATGCCTCAGCATCGGCCGCATAGCGCCGCACCAGGATCTCCACGAGTTCCCGACCGCCCTTCCACTTAAGCCCGCATCGGCCCAGGATCTCCAAGGCAGCCCCGTAGAGAGTCTGAATGCGCAAGGCGGCCACAGCGCCTCCCCACCTGCGCACAACCTCCATGGAGAGATGTTCCCGAAGGCTTCGCGAGGGCACCAGAACGCGAACAGGTTTGGAGAGAAGACGGGGCTCCAGGCCGCCCCCCGGACGCACTAGGCCCTCCAACTCCTCCATGAGCCGCTCTTCAGTACGACGAGCCCCTCTGGCCAGGAGGATACGCGGCATCAGACCATCGTCTCCCTGTTGTGGAACTTGGCACCTTCAGAATTCGAACACAGGAAGGAAATCGTTGTCAACGCGGGCACCCCGCCCATTGATCCCACCCGAAAGAAAGACTATTCTAATCCAATCTGGGTTGTGTGCGGGTCTCCCTCAACCTCGATCCTGCATTTCCTACAAGGAGCCCATTCCATGGAGACACGCCTCCGAGATCTCCTGCCCCATATGGAGCAACTGGCCCTGAAGGCCGCTCTGCGGGCCGGAGAACTCCTTCGTCGGCGCATGGGAAAGATCGCCTCCATTGAGAAAAAGGGGACCTTCGACTACGTGACCGAGGTCGATCGGGAGAGTCAGAATCTCCTCGTCGGCATGGTACAGAAGGCCTTTCCGGACCACCATATCCTCTCTGAGGAGGAGCCCGCCTCCCTGTCAGAGTCGGGAATCATCTGGATCATCGACCCCCTGGACGGAACCACCAACTTCATCCACGGGATCCCCATTGTGGCGGTCTCCCTGGCTGTATGCATTGAGGGCGAGACCCTCTTCGGCCTGGTCTACGACCCCTTCCGCAAGGAGCAATTCGTGGCCCGAAAGGGGCAGGGGGCCTTTCTCAACGGCCGACCCCTGAAGGTAAGGGAAGGCTTCCCCCTCTCAGAGGCCCTTGTGGCCACAGGCTTTCCCTTCCGTGCCAAGCATCTCATCGACCCCTATATGGCCACGTTCAAGCGGATCTTCCAGGAGGTAAGTGACATCAGGAGAGCGGGCTCCGCCGCCCTCGATCTCGCCTATCTCGCTGCCGGCCGTCTGGACGGATTTTGGGAGATCGGTCTGGGCCCTTGGGACGTGGCTGCAGGCGGGCTTCTCATCGAGGAGGCCGGAGGAAAGGTGAGCGACTTCTGGGAAAAACCCCAATTCATCCAAAACGGTCATATCGTGGCGGGGACGCCCTCGGTCTACCCTTTCCTCCTCGAGGAAGTAAACCGGTCTTTGGCCCCTGTCCTGGATCCTAATGCCCTTCCTTTGTGATGAAGGCTGAGAAGCCTCTATGTACATCCGTGCATCTCGGCCAGTATTAATGGCAGCAACTCGCCAGCCTTTCCCCTTAGGAACAGATCGCAAAGGTGAGTCAGCTCCGACTCCTTGGGGTTGATTTCCACCAGGAATGCCCCGTGTGATTTAGCACTCCGGGGCATGGCCGCTGCGGGATAGACCACTCCTGATGTCCCCACCACGAGCATCACGTCGCAGATGTCCACCTCAGCCATGGCCCCCTTCAGATCCTGCACAGGCTCCCCGAAGGCAACAAAGTCGGGCCTCGCCAAGCCTCCGCAATGACACTGAGGCATCAGGCGGAACATCTCTCCCAGGCTGAATGACATCAAACGATCCAGAATCCCCCGCATCATTTCCACGAAGGCCTCCCGGGAAAGGTCCCTCCTCTGACCACAGCGGAGGCAACGAAGTCGGAATAGGTTTCCGTGGAGCTCGTGGATGTTGGTTGTTCCCGCCTCCCGGTGTAGGTTGTCCACGTTCTGAGTGATGACGGCGTGCAAGTATCCCATGCGCTCCATCTGGGCCAGAGCTAAATGTGCAGAGTTGGGCCGCGCCCTCTCAATCTTTGAGAGAAAGTCCCCCAGTTTCGGTGAGCATCCTGTGGGTGTCTGGCCAGAACGCCCAGTATTCCCCCAGAGGACCCTTCTCGATAACGATCCCATAGCCCTCCCGGATCCCGATAGGTTTGAATGCCGCTTTCGGCCGAGATCCCTGCACCGGTCAGGGCTACCGCACAGCTGGCCTTGAGGAGGACCTCCGCGACACGCCTAATTTCCTCGAATGCACGATCCCGTCCCATGATCCTTCTCTCAGCCATCTTCCGCGACACCGATGAAATCCCGCATGTCGAGAAGGTCTTCCAGTTTCAGGATCATCTCTTCGAGCCGGAGAGCCCTGGCCTCGCCCAGAACCGGGTCGCAAAGGTCATGGAACTTGGACGTGATCTTCCCACGTTTGACGGCCAACTCGGGGACCTCTTGGGAGACATCCGCACTTGCAGCCAAGATTCGGCCAGATTCGAGCTCGATCTCCACATTCGCCAGCCAGGATCCATCTGGGATTTGTGGGTCCCCTATCACTTTTACCTTCTCTATGAATTCTTTCCGCTGGGGGTCATTCACCCTTTCCAGAGTGAAACCCCTCAGGCCCGTCGGCCCGCCCAGAAGGGCATTGGCCACACAATAGCGCATGCTGAATTTCCCCTCCAACTCGGTCCTGGGATCCTCGATCCCAGCGGTCCTGGCGGCGAGCTCCGACACACGAACCCTAACTTCTCGAATTTCCTCTGGCGCCATATCATCCTTCTGTGCGACTGCCTTCAAGACCCCCTCTATGGGTGAGTGTGTGAAGTGGCAAGAGGCGTGGTACTTCTGAATGATGGCCTCCACCTCCCATTTTTTGCCCAATCTTTCGAGAAAATCGTCGTTAACCTTTCCGCCGAAGACTTGAAGGAATCCGAAGGGACCTTCGAGGATGTTATCAGTGCTGGTGAAGCCGTCCGAGGCCAGAAGGACCGCTGCAAGCCCTCCCTGAGAAGCCGCCCCCGCGTGGAAAGGCTTGCACATGCTGCCGAAGACTCTCTTGAGCCCGCAGGCTTGGGTGGCGGCGATCCCTAGAGCATGGACTACCTGCTCTTCGCCGAGCCCCATGAGCTTAGCGCAGCCCGCCGCGGACGCCAGTCGACCGATTGTGGAGGTGGCATGCCACCCCGCGCTGTAATGCTCCAGCCCTGCACTGGCACCTATGCTTGCACCCACTTGCAGTCCCACCAAGTAGGCGGTGAGAAGGTCACGTCCACCCAAGCCCCTCCATTCGCTGTAGGCCAGAAGGGCCGGAAATAGGGTCACCGAAGGGTGGCCGATGAAGGTTCTAAGGGTATCGTCGTAGTCCAGCGCGTGCGAGGCCGCCCCATTGATGAGGGCCGCTTGGCATACGTTCTTCTTGACTCCATGGCCCAAAACTGTGGCCTGTGCATGGCCTCCCAAGAAATCGGCATAATTGATGAGCTTTTTGACTAAAGGCTCGTCCTTGCCGGCCATCAATACCCCGATCCAGTCCATGAAGGCAACCTTGGCGTGCTCAAACACTTGTGGGGGGATATCCTCGGCAGTGGTGTCTGCCACAAATCTCGCCAACCTCCTGGTCATGTCGACATTGGGTTTCTCCATGGATCCTTCCTCCTGAGGGAGTGCTAAACGTTGTAATATCTGCCTTAAGGGGGGTCTTGCCGGTCGAGAAGCCTTTCATGGAGTCCTTCGAGAACCTCCTTGGCCTGCCTGATCATCCCGGATATGAGATCTCCAATGGACAGGACCTCCCGCAGTAGCCCCGAGATCTGACCCGCAGGCAGGATCATCTCTTCCACTTCGGAAACCGACGCATCCGAAGAGAGTGCTCCAGCCTCCTTGGGAGGCTCGGGGGGTGAGTCAGCATGCCCGCTCAGGAGCCTCTCGGCAGCCTTGGTCCGCAGGACACGAAGGGGCATCCTCCCGTCGCCGATCACCACCGTCCCATCGCAGGGGGCCTCCACGATGCCTCGCTTGTAGGACTCGGGAACCGGGCACTCGTGGGTGGCCAGAAGACGCGTCCCCACCTCCACGCCCTCCGCCCCCAGGGCCAGAGCGGCCAAAAGGCCACGACCGTCGGCGATGCCACCGGCGGCCACCACGGGAACCTCCAGGGCGTCCACCAGCTGAGGGACCAGGCAGAGGGTAGTGATGCCGCCTCGGCCCAGGTGTCCACCTGCCTCGTATCCCATGGCGATGACCCCGTCGACCCCTGCCTCCTGGGCCCTGAGGCCCATCTCCACCGTGGAGACCTTGTGGAGCACGCGGAGTCCGGCCTCCTTGATCCGGCCGATCAGCTTGGCCAGGTTTCCGGCTGAGGTGGTCACGGTGCGGACCCCCATTTCGATGGCCACCTCCAGGGCCTCCTCAGCATTGGGCCGGTAAATGGGGATGTTGACCCCAAAAGGCCTTTGTGTCAGAGACCTGGCCCGCTCTATCTCCCGTCGAAGCCGATCGGCGGGAAGACCCGATGCCGCGATCTGGCCGAACCCCCCGCTGTTGGAGACAGCGGCCGCCATCTCCCCGAGGGTGATCCCCCGCATAGGTCCCTGGATGATGGGAAAGTCGGTGCCCAAAATACCGCAAATACGATCTCTTCGCATGGCCTCCCACCTCATGGTCTCCCATACCTCTCCTTCAACTCCACCTTCTTGATCTTCCC
>Ga0209426_1000142_pt1 | contig 111839 bp, 93 predicted proteins | sample Deesub1362B_J571_FD_187697 | JGI IMG/M metagenome (GOLD analysis project Ga0209426, IMG submission 187697) | Deep oceanic, basalt-hosted subsurface ecosystem from Juan de Fuca Ridge flank, Pacific Ocean, CORK Borehole 1362B_J2.571 (SPAdes)... ... | reverse complement strand
TTTATTCAAAATGAGAAATATAAATGATAACCTTGAGATTAAAAGGGAGGAAAGGATTCCTTACGGGTTAAATGAAAAAAGGATTTTTTATGTTTTGAGAAACAGATTTAATTTTAAGAATAAAAAACTGAATTTTTCATATTTAAAATTTTATGAGAGGGGAGAGGATATTTCCAGGATAAATGAAGATAATATAAGGGCGGGTTATAAATTTAATAACAGATTTACCCTTTTAACCTTTTATCAGATAAAGAAAAGAAAAAGGAATATAAATCAAGGGTTTGATTATTTTTATTTTGAAGGAAAAAGGATTGAATTCAGGGAAAACTGGAGAAAAGATATGAGAGGGACGAGTTATTTTGTTTTTAAAAAGGAAAGAGGGGAATATAAGGGCGTGAACAGTTATCAGAGGGAGATAAAGGTGAAAGTGTTTTCTCAGGATATAAGTTTTCAAAGGGAAAATGTATTTATGAAGATAAAAGGAATTTTATCTGATTCTTTGTATAAGGATACTTTAGAAATAAAGTTAATGAGTTTCGGAACAGAGTTTACCGCTGAGAGGGGTTTAAAATATCTAAAAATAGGGGGTGGATTCGGTGTTTTTTATAAAAGGGGTATAAACAGTGTTTTATGGGAGGGAGAGGAGAAATTTTTGACTTTAAAGCCGATTTTCAGGGCAGGTGTGAGTTTAAAAAACTTTAATTTGAACTTATTTTTAACAGAGGAAAGGAGTATCGGGAAAAACATTTATGCTGTAAGGAATTACGGATTTGATTTGAATTTAATAATTGATCCTCTGATTTTCAGCTTTAATTATGAAAATAATGAAGATTTGAAAATGAGATCCTATAAAAAGAATTATACCTTGACTTTATCTTTAAAAATTTAATTATAAATCTTTAGGCTTTGAGTAAACCTTACCCTCTATATTAAAATTAAAAGGGTTCAAATCCTATAAAACTGAATTAAAAAATTATGAAGGGAGAATATGCGTTAATACTCGGTTCATCAAGCGGTTTCGGAAAAGCTACATCCCTTTATCTTGCTGAAAAGGGATTTAATATTTTCGGAGTTCATCTTGACAGGAAGTCAACAATGCCACAGGTTGAAGAGCTTATAAAAAATATTGAATCAAAAGGTGTGTTTGTTAAATTTTTTAATATAAATGCTGCTGACCATGAAAAGAGAAGAGGAGTGATTGATGAGGTTGAGAAAAAATTAAAAGAAGATAATAAGAAAATAAAAGTTTTTTTACATTCTCTTGCTTTCGGAACTTTAAGACCCTATGTGGGAGAGAACAGTTTAAAACCCGAGCAGATGACAATGACACTTGAGGTTATGGCTCATTCCCTTGTATGGTGGGTTAAGGATTTATTTGATAGAGGTCTTCTTGGAGAGGGTTCAAGGATTTTTGCAATGACATCAGCGGGTTCACATAAAGCGTGGAAATCCTATGGTGCTGTTTCGGCTGCAAAGGCGGCACTGGAATCACATATAAGGCAACTCGCACTCGAACTTGCCCCTTATGGAATTACATGTAATGCAATACAGGCAGGTGTTACGGATACCCCTGCTCTCAGAAAAATTCCCGGACATGAGGAAATGATTGAGTATGCAAAAAGGGTAAATCCTTCAGGAAGATTGACCGAGCCAATGGATGTGGCAAAGGCAATCTATGCCCTCTCCCTCCCTGAGGCTCAATGGATGACAGGAAATGTTATAAGGGTTGACGGAGGAGAGGATATAACAGGCTAACCATGTATCAAAAAATAAGCCTGAAATTTAAATTTTATTAAATCTTAAGAATTTAAAATGTAAATTTTTACATTTTTACAATTGACGAAATGTGAAAATATCAAGATTTTATATTTCGTATGGTATCTACGAAAGCTTCCAGTTCCTTAAGAATTTTCGAAATTTTACGGTGTTTTAAAAAATACAATTTTTCTCTGTTATATGTTTCGTATCTTACAAGGTCTATTTTTCTTAAAATTCTCAGAGTTTGAGAAATGGTTGTTACAGCTAAATTTAACTTCACGGCTATTTCAGAAGGTGTTAATGCTCTCTTTTCTAAAAGTTTTATGATTTTGTAAGCTGTTGGATTTCCTAAAACCCTGCAAATTCTCGAACTTCTGTAATGTGTTTCATTCATATATTTTTTCTTAATTTTCCTCATTAAAAAATTTTAAAAAACATATGATATTTATTTCAAATTTTATACACCGTACTTTTACATTTTTACAATTGACGAAATGACAAAATGTGAATTTTGTATTTCTGTGTCTTGGGTTAAACTTTTGGTTCTCTTAAAGAGTTGGAGTAAGGTTTTATTTTAAAAATTTTATTTTTGTTTTTATTGTGTTATTCTTCTGTGTTATTTCTATTATTCCTCTTTTCCCCTTTCCAAATACGTCAAAGGCTGTTTTTTCCAGTTCTCTCATTACAATACTGTCAATGCCTCTTGCTCCCACTCCTTTTTCAAGTGCTTTGTCCACTATAAAATCTTTTGCTTTTTCGGTTATTCTTATTTCAAATCCCTCAAATTCAAACTCATTTCTTATTTTTTCAAGTTTTACATCAAGTATTTCTTTCAACGTTTTTCTATCTAAAGGCTCAAAGGGAATAATTCTCTGAAATCTTGCTATAAGTTCGGGTAAAAATCCGTACTTGAAAAATCTGAATATATCTTCCTGCTCATCCTTTAATTTATAGGCAATCGGATTTCCTTTTTCATCAACTTCCTTAAGAAATCCAACATCTTTTGCAAGCATTTTTTCAGAGAATCCGCTGAATGCTCCCATTGCTATAAATAATATGTTTTCAGTATTTAAAATACCTGTTACATGTGTATCTTCTCCGTATTCAGCTTTTGTATGCTCAAGCAATTTTAAAAGTTCTCTCTGAACTCCATATCCTGACACATCTTTTGTTGTTCCTGCCCCTGCAAATCTCAGATTACTTGTTGCTCCTGCGATTTTATCAAATTCATCAATTATGATAGCCCCGATCTGGGCCAGATATTTATTACCTCTTGCAGCGTTTATGAGTTTGTAGGGAATATTAATTATATTTTCCCCTACATACCCCGTTTCAGAATATTTTGTTATGTCAATTATCACAAAAGGAAGTTTTAAAATTCTTTCAAATAAAAGCTGAATTATGTATGTTTTTCCGCATCCTGTTGGACCCATGAATATATAATTTATTTTTTCAGGCAGTTTCTCTGGGGGAATTTTATATCCGTAAATCATTTTTATTCTTCTCAGATGTCTGTAAACTGCAACACATACCATTTTTCTTGCCTCCACCTGTCCCCTGTATCCCTCTTTTTCAAGGAGATTGTAAAGGTCACGGGGAGTATAATTCGGCAGGTTTTCCACAAATCTCTCAAATTCCCTTCTGTGAAGTTCGTCAATCTTGTTCTTCAGGTTCAGAATTTCTGTCATCTCAAAGAGAAAATCCTGCTTCTTTTCTTTTGTTTCTTTTTTATTTTTTTCCTCCTCAAAATCTTTCATGGTAATATTATAAAGTTTTATCTATTTACCTACACAAAAATCAGAAAATATTTTTGAGAGAATTTCCTCATTTATGTCTTTCCCGAGTATTATATTGAGTTCATGAAGAGCCTGCTTTAAAAATATACTCGCAATTTCTTCCCTTTTTTCCTTTAAAAGTTTTATACTTTCCTTAAGATTTTTTATTACTTCTTTAAGTCTTGATTCTTCAAAAAGTGTAAGTGATATTTCAGCCGAACCTGTCTGTGACTCTGAAATTTTCTCTATTTCTTTTGTTAACTCCTCTATTCCGTTTCCTTTAAGAGCACTTATTTCAAATATTTTCTTATCCAGATTTTTTAGAACATCCTTTTTCCATTTTAAACCCCTGTCTATCTTGTTTATAACAATGATTATCTTTTTTCTTTCTGTAAACTGTTTTATTTTTTTTAACTCCTCTTTATCAGGTTTTTTTAAAGCATCAAACATCCAGATAATTAAGTCAGATTCCTTTATTATTTCTTCTGCCTTTTTAATCCCCTCTTTTTCTATCTTTGAAGAGGGTTTAATTCTTAATCCTGCTGTGTCATAAATAAGGGCGTTTATTCCTTTTATATTAATGTATTCTCCGAGATAATCCCTTGTTGTCCCCGGAATTTCGGATACAATTGCCCTTTCTTTTTTCAGCAATCTGTTAAATAATGTTGATTTTCCCACATTCGGAGCTCCGCATATTGAAATTTTTATACCTTCAAATATTTTCTTCGAAATTTCTGACTCTTTCAGGTAATTCTTTATTTTTTTTATTGTTTTTTTTAGTTCATCTATAATTTCATCATAAGAAAAAGGTGGCAAATCTTCTTCAGGATAATTCAAATTTACTTCGATTCTTGCGAGAATGGTTTTGATTTTTTCAAAGATTTCTTCAAATTTTTTGGTAAGTTTGCCTTCCAGTCTGTTTAATGAAATTTCAAGTGCCTTTAGATTTTCTGATTTCACAATTTGATTTATTGCCTGGGCTGATAAGACATCAATTTTGCCATTAAGCACTGCTCTCAGTGTGAATTCACCCGGCTCAGCAAATCTTGCTCCGTTTTCCATGAGTATTTTTATAACAATTTCAGGAACAATAAATCCTCCATGGGTAAAGATTTCTATCATGTCCTCTCCTGTATAACTGTGAGGTTTTCTGTAGTATACCCACTGAACATTATCAATCAGTTTTTTTGTTTTCGGATCAAAAATTTTACCGAGAATCATTTTTCTGTGTTCATAGGGTGGAGAAGGCTTTGCTATTTTTGAGAAAATTTTTAATGTATTTTCACCCGATATTCTTATAATATTTATAGCCGAATTTTTTGAAGGCTGAGTAGCCGGAGCGCAGATTGTATCTTCGAATTTGAACAAATCAGGTTAAAGGGGCAATGATGAGATTTTTCCTCTCACCCCTTCCAACAGTGTATATCTTTATACCCTTTTCCTTTCTTAAAACCCTTTTTACAATCCTTTCTTCTTCTTCTGTTAATGGGTCAAATGTTATTTCTCTTTTTGTTTCTTTAACAAGTCTTGCTACAGCTTTTGCTTTATGAATTATAAATGATTGCCTTTTCTTTCTGTAACCTGCAATATCAAGCCGAACTTTTAAATCCTTAAATCTTTTTCTGAAAGCCTGATAAAGAATATGCTCAAGAGCTTTCAATGTTTCTCCTTTTCTTCCTATTAAAAGCATATCAGACCTTCTTGTTGTAAGGTTCACATGTATTCTCGGAGGATGAAAGGCAAATTCTATTTTTCCCTTATCTTTCAAGATATCCAGAAGACCATTGAAAAAGTTTTCAATGAATTCAAATTCCTTCCAGTCAAGATAGACCCTTACCCTGGCATTATTATCATTTTCATTCAAAACTTCAATTTTTACATCTTCTTTTTTTACACCCGTTTCATAAAGTGCTTTTTCAATTGCTTTTTCAACCGTTTCACCAGTTGTTTCATAGTATTTCATTTGTGTATTCTTCTTTTTATTAAAAGGGTCTCAAAAATTCCAAATATATTATAAAGCAACCAGTAGTATACAAGTCCAGCAGGAAAGTTTAAAAATATAATTGTAATAAAAGCTGCCATGAAAAATCCAATTCTTCTTGCCTGTGGATCCTGTGATGGCTGAAGGAATTGCTGTAATAAAGATGTTAAACCCATAAGAACAGGCAGAACATAAAAAGGGTCTTTATATGACAGGTCTTTTATCCAGAGGAAAAGTTCTGCTCCCCTGAACATTATGTCATATCTTAAAACCTGATAAAGAGCCCAGAATACAGGCAATTGCAATAAAAGGGGCAGACATCCTGAGAAGGGATTAACCCCCATTTCCTTGTATAGTTTTAGAGTTTCCTCGTTTAGTTTCTTGGGGTCATCCTTGTAAGCTTTTTTCAATGCTTCCATTCTCGGTCTTAACTCTTCCATCTTTTTCATTGCTCTCAGGGATTTGAGTGTGAGAGGCATGAACACCACTTTCATTAAAAGGGTGAAGATAAGAATTACAATGCTGAAGTGTTTTAAAATCCCGTAACTCCATTTGAATGAATAAAGTATAAAGAGTGTAAATGGTTTTACAATGGCAAATCCCATTGGATAGAGATTTTCAAGAGCAAATCCCTCTTTTTTCAGTATAAAATAGTCCTTTGGTCCTATATAGACATAGAAAGAGTCTCCGGGTTCAGGAACTATTTTGAAAAATTTACCTTCTTTATATTCTTCACCTTTGATTATTTTCTTAAAATATGAAGGTTTTATAATAACACTTATAAAATATTTTGTCTCACTTCCAAACCACAAGGTGTTTTCGCCTGCATAATCTATGTTAAGAAAATCTTTTAGTTTGTGTTTTTTGATTTTTCCTTTGTTGTATTCAATTAAAAGGTAATTCTTTTCGTCACCTTTGTCTATGTAAGGTAGAACTGAAAAAAGAACCTGACTGAGATTTTCAAATTTTACCTTTATTTTGTAACCTTCAAGTAATTCGTATTTCTTTTTAATTTTCCCATCTTCAGAACTGAAAACTATTGAATTTCCTTTAATTTCTTTAAAACGGAGTAGAGTATCAAAAGGTGAGATGAAGTTGTATAAGAGAATGTTGAGTGTTTTTTCACCATTGAGTTTGTATTTTTTAAGAGTTATGTTCTTTATAAAACCTCCCTTTTCTGAAAAAATGATTTCAAGATTTTCGTTTTCTATTTTTATGTCTTCGCCCTCTTTTATTTTAAGAGACGGTAATACATCCGTGACTTCCTCTTTTACCTCCTTTTTCTGAGGTGTCTGTTTCTTGGTTGGCAGGAATTTCATTAAAAGTATGTTATAAATTATGAAAAATATAAGAAGGAATAGAATAAGGGTTAGATTTTTATTCATTTTCTGAATATCCTCCTGTAGTCTTCTTCAGGGTAATTTATACCACCTTTTGAAAAGGGATTACATCTTAGCACTCTCCAGGAGGAGAGTATTAGACCTTTAAAAAATCCGTATTTTGTTATTGATTCTTCTGCATAATGGGTACAGGTTGGATAATATCTGCAGGAAGGAGGAAAAAGATTTGAAAAAGCCCGTATTCCCTTTATAATGTAAAGTGAAGTTTTTTTCAGGATTTCCATGTTTTTATAAGTTCCTTTTCCACATCAAAAGATTTATATTTCAGCATATTTTTATTGCCTATTAACACCACATCAAACCCTTTAAATAAAACTTTATTTTTTCTATATGCTTCTCTTAAAAGTCTTTTTATTCTATTTCTGTCATGTGCTTTTAAATTTTCCTTTTTACATGTGAAGGCCACTTTGCCTTTTCCTTTTTTGTATAAAATTGTTAAAACTTTCCCTTTTTTGAAAGTTCCTGTTCTAAAAAGTTCCTGAATTTCATCTTTTTTTAACCTTCTGGGTAGTTTCTGATCTAAGCTGTTAATCTCCATCTTCCCTTCTGCCTTCTTCTCTTAATAACCCTTCTTCCTCCTTTTGTTCTCATTCTTGCTCTGAAGCCATGTCTTCTTTTTCTTTTAATTCTGCTGGGTTGATATGTTCTTTTCATTTTTTTATGGAGTTTTAAGGGGATAGAACCCTCTTAGAAGTTTAATTATATCCTGAAATTTTAATTAAATCAAGTAAAACTCAGGGAACCTGAAAGATTTCGTTATCTTCTCCTTCAATACCTCCTATATTATCACCATTTGAGTCAAGTTTAAGTCCTTCTTCATCCGTTACATTTCTGCTTATCCATATATATACAGGGTCTGTTTTATTTGAGAGCAGTGTGATTTCAATATATGTTCTTTTATCTTGATGATTCTGCCATTTTCTCATTGTAAAGGGAATTGCATCCTGGAGATAGTTTTTGAATACTTTAAGGGTTGTAAAGTTGATTGTTGAGGTATCCATAAGTTCATCAAACCAGATTGTTATGATACTTCTGTTTGTGTTATTTCTCTGGTAATCCTCCCATGAAGGAAAGTCTGTCATATTACTGTCCTGGTCAAATGTGACAAAAAGTATTTCAACCCTGTCAATTTCATCGGACTCAGAGTATCCATTGTTGTTTCCATCAAGTGAGTTTCCTGCCGTATCCTTCAGAGCTGTGGTTATAACAAGTTTGTAAACGGTGCTGTAATTGAGCGTAAATCCCTTGAAGATAATATCAGTTGTGTTTCCAGGTGTATCAACGACAAAATCAGGTGTTCCAAGTGTTATTTCTGTATTTGTTTCATATTCGTAAAGATGAAATGCTCCCTGCACTGTATTTCTGTCAATATCTGCTGTGTAAAATCTTACATGCACGCTATCCTTTGTCCCTACAAGTCCACCGAGTGCAAAAGGATTGGGTGATATGAGGTTAATGGCTGTAACAAATCCAGGGGGATCATAGTCAGGGTCAGGGACAGTGTTACCATTATTTGTCCATAATGTTATATGGTAATCATCAAGACTACCCTCTGCAAGGTCGTTGTTATTACCGTCAAGAGGATTCCCTGAAAGGTCCTGTGCATTACTTGATATTGTTATTTCATATTTTGTGGAATCTGCATATCCTGCATTTGCAGAAAGGGTATATCTCAATCTGTTGCTTTCTTTTTCATACACCCAGGTTCCTGAAGGCACAGTGGGTCCTTTTCCTCCTACAACCCTGATTGAGACAGCGGAAAGAACGGAATTCTCATCCATGGGTTCGGAAAACTGAATCACTATTTCATCCTGAATATCTGCAATTGTTGTGTCATAATCTTCTATCACTAAATCTCCATCAAGGGTATATACAGATACCACAGTTGGAAGAGTTTTTTCTTTTGTAACCTCACTACCAAGGGTTCCTGGTTCTAAGGATAACTCTTTTCTTTTACAGGAAAATCCTATTAAAAGAGCTATTATACTCAAATATATAATCTTCTTCATTTTTTATACCTCCTTAAAATTTAAAAATAACAGATAATTTCCAGTTTGTTAAGTTTGTTAAATTTGCAAATCCCATAAAATCCATTACAAAGTTCTCACCTATTTTATATGAGAGACCATAGGAGAAGTTGACACCAGAGGATTTTGATTTTGTAAGATTTCTTGTTCCTGTATCAATCTGCACAGGGTCAACAGTTACTGTTTCGGTTCCGTCTCCTCTTACAGTCCTTGTTACACGTGATGTTGAATAAAGTGGTGTATTTGTTATTTCCTGTTCTGTGAATACAAAATAAGGAGTTGCTCCTATTCTGAAATAAAGGGATTTTGTCATCCTGAATTCACAGGCAGCGGGTAACTGTATGGTCTTTTGTGAAGTTGACCTTGAAAGTTCATTTGTTTTTTGAAATGTGGTTGTTGATGTAAAATCATCAGGATCATTGGGCTGATTATCTCCGTCGTTGAAGTAATTTACAGTTTCAAAAATAGAATCCGCTGTAAAGGTGGAATTAAAGATTCTGTTTATGAAGAAAAATCCGATTGCAAAATAAACTCTTTTTTCTGTATCTATAAAGCCTTTATATCTGTATCCAAAGAGAAAACCTTTTGTTCCTTCTTCATATTGTAGGGTTCCTGTTGTGCTGTCAGTTAAACGATTTTCCCTTAAAACTCCTGTTCCCAGGTCTTCACGTGAATAAGTTTCTTCATAATTTTCAAAGGAGGTGCTGCTTCTTGAAATTCCTGAACCGAAAAAGGTGAAGTAAAGATTATCTTCAGCACTGTATTCTTTGCTGATAATTCTTCTTGTGAATAATCTTAAAAAGTAAGCAGTGCCTCCAGGATTTAGTTCATATCTGTTTCTGTATATCATATCCTGTCTTGAAATTGTTCCTCCTGGATTATAATCTATGTAACCTTCTGTATTTATATCTTCTTTTATATTGAGGTTATTAATTCCATATCCAATATGTAAACCCAGGTCAAGGTTGGAAATTAAAGAAGGAATATATATACTTCCTCCGAATAAATTACCCTGGAATACAGAATCCCTTTTACCTGAACCGTTCCATTCTTCTCTTTCAAGAAGGTTTCCATTTACAAGGTCTCTTTCTTCTCTGAGATAAGAGAAGTTGCCAAGGGGTGAAAAGGTGTGTCCTGCGGGTTCAAAACTCTCTCCATATTTGAAATGGAAAAAGAATATCCCTGCCTTCATATTACCCAGATTTTTGGATACTCCGATGAAAAAGGGATTTTCTTTTGTTTCAGAGAAAGAGGATGAAACAATTTTTTCTGTATGCAGGGAATCATAACTTCCATTTCCATCTGTATCATATTTCTCTGAAGTATAATTTTCACTTTCTCCTGTTCCGCCCAGAAGGTTGGGCTCGGGAATTTTTGTTACCTGGTGGGCATAAAGAAGAGCAAGCGGGAGCAGGTTGCCCATGGGTTTGAATGTATTTTTGAATCCAAACATGAAATAAGCACCATCAAGACCTGAAAAAGCCATGTCATTGTCAGTAGCAAAATTTGAAAGCCCTGTATATAGAATGTTTTTTTCAACTTCAAAATATTGAGAGGGGTCAAGGAGCAAATCAAGGTCATCCTCCATCAATCCAGCAGTGGAGAGGTATCTGAATGAGTGAAATCTGTCCCCTATGAAAGGAGGTATTATCTGGGCACTTATTACTACTGGAATTAGTATTGCTACCAGTTTTTTTATCATAATTTAAATTAAAAATTTGATGGGAATAGAACCCTATTTTCCTACTACCTCCTCAATCCATTTTAAGTAATCCTCGTTTCCTTTTTCAATTCTAAGAGAGATAATTTCAGGAACCCCATAGGGATGAATTTTCTTGATAAAATTCTTTAACTCTTCAAATTTTTCTTCTTTTGTTTTTATAATCAGGAGATATTCCTGTTCTAATTCTATTTTACCCTTCCATTCAAAAATTGAATTTACTTTGAAATAATTAACACATGCACCGAGTTTTTCTTTAACTATTTTTCTGGCTATCTCTCCTGCCTTTTCCTCACCAGGGACAGTGCAGAGGACAGTGATGTACATGATTTAACCCAAATGCACCGCCCGGGACTCGAACCCGGAACCCTCGGATTAAGAATCCGATGCTCTACCAATTGAGCTAGCGGTGCTTGATTAAATTTTAGGATAAGAGCCTATAAAAAAACAAACCCCAGGGATAAATATCCCTGGGGCAGGAGGGGGTATGGGGTCCTAATCTTATCCTACCCTCAGCCTATGACATGGGGTATTTTTAATTATAACATAAAACAGGCAAAAATTCAAGTTTGGAATCAGAATAAATGTTGATTATTTTTTTCTGAAAAATCCAAAGAAACCTTTATCTTTTTTCTCTTCCTTTTTCTCTTCTTTCTTTTTCTTTTCCTCCTTTTTTTCTTCCCTTACAATTTTTTTAATTCTTACAAGCCCTGAACCTATAAGTCCAAATAATATTTTTGCAGTTTCTATTTCCCCGATTTTTAAGACATTTGCTATATCTCTTATGTTTTTCTTTCCATCAATCTGTGATAGAACCCTCCATTCATCAGCATTGAGATTTATTACCTCTATATCCGTGTTCGGATTCGGTTCAAGTTCAAAAACAGTATCAAGTGAAGGTATTACTTTTTTTATTCTGTTCCACTCATCTATTTTTCTTGCAACTTCCATTATGAGTGTGGGAATTGGCATATTAATTGTCTTTTTTTCTGTATTCTGACCCACTTCAAATCTGAATTTACCCTTATTCCAGCCAAAGATTTTGGCTATTGCCAGATCCCCTGTTTCCCCTCCACATTCAGCATGCACAACTATTGATTTTTCAACAAATATATACGCCTTTTCTCCAGATGGGTGTTCTATGATGAGTGTTCCATCCTTATTCCCCATCTGGATAATCTGTAATATGTCAGTTAATTCAAAATCATCAAGTGTTCCTTCAAGTGCCATTTTTGACCTCTTTGAACATACCTATTTTAAGATATTTTTCCCTCCTTTTGCTTTTTAGTTCATCAATAGTTAAATTTTTTAAAATTTCTGAGTCTTTTAAGATTTTCTCTTTAACTCTTTCATATATAAATGATGGATTTTTGTGCGCTCCTCCAGGAGGTTCCTCAATGATATCATCAACTATTCCCAGTTCCTTTAAGCTTGGAGCGGTTAGTTTTAAATATTCAGCAGCCTTCTGTGCCTTTGAAGAGTCTCTGAAAAGTATGGCTGCACACCCTTCGGGAGAAATTACAGAATATATAGAGTATTTCAGAGCATAGACTCTGTCTCCAACACCTATGGCAAGAGCTCCACCAGAGCCACCTTCACCAATGATAAAGGTTATGATTGGAATATTTAAGTCAATCATTCTGTATATGCTGAAGGATATAGCCCATGCCTGTCCTCTTTCTTCTGCTCCTATTCCAGGATATGCTCCTGGTGTGTCAACAAATGTTATAACAGGAAAATTGAATTTCTCCGCAAGGGAAAAAGCCCTCATTGCCTTTCTGTATCCTTCAGGATTCGGCATTCCGAAATTTCTTTTTATTTTCTCCCTTGTATCTCTTCCCTTTTCCTGTCCAACAATAACGAATTTTGAATTTTCAATCTTTCCTATACCTGCTATTATGGCTAAATCATCGGAAAAGTTTCTATCACCTCTAATTTCAAAGAATTCATCGAATATGTTTTTTATATAGTCAATAGAATGGGGTCTTTCAGGGTGTCTTGCTATCTGGACTATCTGCCAGGCATTTAAATTTTTGTATATATCTTCTTTTAATTTTGATAGTTTCTTTTCCATTCTCTCTATCTCTTCAATTAATTCAGGTCTTGACTTTGAAAGTTCCTTTAATTCTTTTATTTTTTTCTCAAGTTCGTAAACCGGTTTTTCAAACTCAAGCATATTAAAATTCTATTTTTAAAGTAAAAGAGTTTATATCTTCAAATTCCTTTGATGGTCTGAAAGAATAAACAAGGTATAAGAAATCCTTAAATTTTAATTTAAATCCAATACCGAAGTTCCCTATGTTGTCCTTGTTCCCGAATCCACCGAATAGTGTCATGAAATCCTTTATGCTTTTTTCAAAAGAAACAAAATATCCATTGTAATAATTATCAGAACCCCAAAGTCCCCTTCTGTACATTAAGTTTAAAAGGATATCAAATTTTTCAATATAAATAAAACTTTTTGCATCCACATATGAGGGTATTCTTATATATTCCTCATGATAGGAGGGTTTCGTTCCCACATTGTAAAGGGATATCTCAAATTTTGCATCATCATAAATATTAACAAACAGGTCAGCATTGAGTGTAAAGTTGGATGTTTTTTTATCAAAAATTTTTTCTTCATTATAAAAAATTGAGATATATAAAGGGAAAATTTCAGATATATTCAGAACAGGAGTTATACCTATGGAAAGAGCAAAGGGATTATAGGTCAAGAGAGGATTCTCAGATGGAAATTCATAGTATTCAAATTTACCGTAATCAAAATATCTGAAACTCAAAATGGCTCTGAATTTTTTATAATAAAGGCTCACCTTATTTATTTTTGAACCGGCTATCCATTTCAGATAACTGAATGAGATAAAGGAGTATTTTGTCTCAGGTGGAACAATTATTGATTTATACCTGTATTTAAAGAATTTATTTTCAAAAACTTTATACACATCACTTTTCAGGAGTATGTCCTCCTCAGGTGAATAGGGCACAAATAGATGCTGAAACCCGAATGAAGATACATAGGAGAAAAGTAAAATTTTCAAAATCACCTTAATACCTCCTTAATATATGAAATAATCAATTTTTTTGTTCTTTTCAAATCCCTTATGTCCAGGACCTCATTAGGGGAGTGCATATATCTTAATGGGATTGAGATTAATCCAGAAGGAACTCCTCCGTCCTTTGAGAAAAATCCATCCATATCCGTGCCCGTGCGTCTTTCTATAACCTCTATCTGAAAAGGTATTTCTTCCCTTTCTGCTATTTCAATGAGTTTTTCTGAAATTTTACCTGTGATAAAGGGTCCTTTTGCTATGCATGGTCCTTTATTCAGTTCTGTTTCCGTATTTTCATCTCCTTTCGCTTTGGCAAAGGTTACATCAAGACATAGAGCTATATCAGGACTATATTTTTTAACAATAAGAGAAGCACCGGGTCCTCCTATTTCCTCCTGAACAGAGAAGTAAAGAATAATCTCCCCTTTAAAATTCATATCCTTCAAATCCTGAGCACTATCAAGAAGCACAGTTACAGAAGCTCTGTTATCAAAAGACCTTCCTGCAAATACATTCTTATTTAATTCTTTAAATTCAGAATAAAAAACCACAGGGTCTCCTGGCTTCACCCCGATTTCTTCAGGACTTAAAAGTCCTGTATCAACATAAAGATAATCCTTTTCACCTTTTTCTTTTATATGAGGTGGTGTCATTCCTATGATTCCCTTATATTCTCCCTTTTCAGTGATCAGAATTACCTCTTTTCCTTTAAGAAGATTTTTATCCGTCATATGAGTATCAATTAATACATATCCTTTATCAATTTTTAATACATAAAAAAGTATCTGGTCGATATGAGCTGTTAACAGAATTTTTTTCCCTTCATTCTTTTTCAATCTTCCTGCTACATTTCCGAAATAATCAGTTTCAACCGTAAATCCATTTTCTTTTAAAAATTTTTCAATATATTCTGAAATTTTTCTCTCCCTTCCACTGGGTGCATTAATTGAAACCAGTTCTTTTAAGATTTCTCTGGTTTCCCTCATTTCAGAAGTTCCTCCATTAAAAATCTGAATTCATCTTCATTTTTAAATATAAATTCAATTTTACCTCTTTTCCCCTTTTTTGTTATTCTGACTTCCACTCCCCATCTTTTTTCCAGTATTTTTTCCTCATTTTTAAACTCCTTTTTTATTTCCTTTTTTACCTTCCGCTCAAGCTCTCTTACAGATAGTTTTTTCTTTGTAATTTCCTCTGCAAGTTTTATCATTTCTCTCTCATCCTTTGCACCGAGTAAAGCCCTTGCATGTCCCTCTGATATTTCTCCTTTTTCTATTTTATCCTTTATTTTCTGGGGTAATTTGAGCAATCTCAAAATATTTGTAACATAAACCCTTGATTTGCCTATTCTCTTTGCGATTTCCTCATGAGTAAGATTAAATTCATCAATCAATTTTTTAATTGCATTTGCCTCTTCAAGAGGATTTAAGTTTTCTCTCTGAATGTTTTCAATAAGAGAAATTTCTGCAGCTTCTGTATCATTTACTTCTTTTACAATACATGGAACTTCTGTAAGTCCTGCCTCTTTTGCGGCAAGAAATCTTCTGTGCCCTGCAATTATTTCATATCCGTTCTCAGCAGGTCTTACAATCAATGGTTCAAGAATTCCTTTTTCTTTGATTGATTCTGTTAAATCTCTTAAAGATTCAGGTGTGATTTTTTTTCTGGGCTGAAATTTACCTTCTATTATATTTGAAACAGGGATTTTTATAATCTCTTCCCTTTTTGAAAGTAAATCACTCAGCGTGCGTCCCAAGGGGTTCCTTTTTCCTTTCAAGTTTTAAAACCTCCTTTGCAAGTTCAAGATATTTTTGAGCACCTGTTGAATTTTTGTCATATTCAAATATTGTTTTACCGAAGGATGGTGCCTCAGCAAGACGGACATTTCTCGGAATTACTGTCTTGAAAACTCTGTCTTTAAATGCTTCTCTAAGTTCCTTTTCTATATGTTTTGAAAGTAGTAAACGGGAGTCAAACATTGTAATTAAAAAGCCCAGAATTTTTAGTTTTGGATTATATTTTGCTTTTACATGTCTTATAGTTTCAAGAAGTGATACAAGACCCTCAAGGGCAAAATATTCACTCTGAACAGGAATAAGCGCATAGTCACTTACTGAAAGTGCAAAAATAGAAAGGTCTCCGAGTGAGGGAGGGGTGTCGATTAAAATATAGTCAAAACCCGAATTTTTAAATATGTTATTAAACTTTTCAATTTTTTCTTTTTCAAATATAAAGTTATAATTTCTGGAAGAGGGTATGATATAAAAGTTATTTCTTTTTAAAATACAGTTTCTTTTTTCTTCGCCTTCAAGGATTTCAAATATTCCTTTTTTTATATTTTTTAAACCTAAACCACTTGTCAGATTTGCCTGAAGGTCAAGGTCTATTAAAAGCACTCTTTTTTTTAAAATGGAAAGTGCATGCCCGAGATTAATACAGCTTGTTGTTTTACCAACACCGCCTTTCTGATTGCAGAAGGATATTACCTTCAATCTTCCTCCCTCAGCATGGGTATTTTTATTCCCTTTTCTTTGGCAATTTGGATTGCCTTTTCATAACCTGCATCCGCATGTCTTGCAATCCCTATTCCGGGGTCATTTGTTAAAACCCTTTCAAGTTTTTTCTCTGATAATTCTGTTCCATCAGCCACAATTACCTGTCCTGCATGAATTGAATATCCTATTCCCACACCTCCACCGTGATGAACCGATACCCAGGATGCACCGGAGGATGTATTTAAAAGAGCATTTAAAATAGGCCAGTCAGCAATTGCATCAGAACCATCTTTCATACCCTCTGTTTCCCTGTTAGGAGATGCTACAGAACCTGTATCAAGATGGTCTCTTCCTATAACAATCGGTGCTTTTAATTTACCTTTTTTGACAAGATGATTAAAAAGCACTCCTGCTTTATCCCTTTCTCCGTATCCCAACCAGCATATTCTTGCGGGAAGACCCTGGAAAGGAACCTTTTCCTGAGCAAGTTTAATCCATCTTGCAAGTGTTTCATTTTCAGGGAATAATTCAAGGATTGCCTTATCTGTTTCATAAATATCCTGAGGGTCTCCTGAAAGTGCAGCCCATCTGAAAGGTCCTTTTCCTTCGCAGAATAGAGGTCTTATGTATTCAAGAACAAATCCCGGAACTTTAAAAGCATCTTCAACACCTGCTTCCTTTGCTCTTCCCCTTATATTGTTGCCATAGTCAAAAGCAATTGCTCCTCTTTTTTGCATTTCAAGAATTGCTTCCATATGTCTTGCTATTGATTCATAAGACCTTTTAACATATTCTTCTGGATTTTTCTTTCTGAGTTCAAGTGCTTCTTCAAGTGTCATTCTACCGGGAACATAACCGTTTAACGGGTCATGAGCAGATGTCTGGTCTGTTACAACATCAGGGATTATTCCTCTTTTTACAAGTTCAGGATGAATATCAGACGCGTTTCCTACAAGACCTATTGAACGGGGTATTTTTTTCTTTAATGCTTCATCAACAAGTTTCAGTGCTTCATCAAGGTCCCACACCATAAATTCACAGAATCCCTGTTTTAATCTTCTCTCAATTCTTTTAGGATCAACCTCCACATCAAGTATCACACCTTCATTCATCGTAACAGCAAGTGGCTGGGCTCCTGACATTCCTCCCATTCCTGCTGTTAAAACAAATTTCCCTTTCAGAGATCCTCCGAAATGCTTTCTTGCACATGCTGCGAAAGTTTCGTATGTTCCCTGAATTATTCCCTGAGTTCCTATATAAATCCATGAACCTGCTGTCATCTGACCGTACATTATAAGTCCTTTTGCCTCAAGCATTGAGAAATAGTCCTGTGTTGCCCATTTGGGAACAAGAAGAGAGTTTGCAATCAGAACTCTCGGAGCCCATTCATGAGTCTTAAAAACACCTACAGGTTTTCCTGATTGGACAAGCAGAGTTTCATCATTTTCAAGTTCCATAAGTTCTCTTACAATTGCATAAAAGGATTCCCAGTTTCTTGCCGCTTTCCCTGTTCCTCCATAGACTATCAATTTCTCGGGTTTTTCAGCGACTTCAGGGTCAACATTGTTCATCAGCATCCTCATTGCCGCTTCCTGAACCCATCCTTTTGCATGAAGTTCAGAACCCCTGGGTGCCTGAACCTTCCCGGGTTCCATTTTAAAAAGTTCCATCAATTTTTTCTTTGTCATTTTTAATTAAAAGGATAAATGGGCATTGGACCCGTGATTATTATTATAAAGAAAATATGAAATTTATTTCTTTATTTAATAAGCATGTGCCATCTGTCTCAGAATCTGAATTCTTTTCTGTATAGGAGGATGGGTTGACATAAGATTTGCAAAAAAGCCCTCTTTTTCTCCGAGTTTTGATTTTAAAGGACTTACAATGCACATGTGGGAAACTCCTTTCATTTTCCATTTTTTGGGGTTCTGATTCATTGATATTTTTTCAAGGGCTTTTGCAAGACCGAGTGGATTCCTTGTCAGCTCTGCAGAACTTGCATCAGCAAGATATTCCCTTGAACGGGAGATGGAAAAGAAAACAAGCCGAGCAAAAAGCGGACCAAGGATTGAAAGAATTAGAAGAACTATTATTATAACAAGAATAATTGCTCCTCCACTTGTTGAACTTCTTCTCCTTCTGTCAGACGAATCTCCGAAAAATATTCTATACCTTAAAAGTCGCCATGCTAAATCCGATAACAAAACTATCACTCCTACCAAAGTTGCAGCCACTGTCATTACGAGTATATCCCTGTTTTTTATATGTGCCATCTCATGTCCTATTACACCCTGAAGTTCCTCTCGGTTCATAATTTCAAGCAATCCTCTTGTAACAACGACCGATGAACTTTCAGGATTTTTTCCTGTTGCAAAGGCATTCGGGACATCGGTATCAAGCACATAAACATCAGGCATAGGAAGCCCTGAAGCAATTTTCATTTCTTCAACCACATTTACAAAGGTTTTTTCTTTTATATCATTAAGATTCGGCTTTCTGACTCCCATTACTTTAAGAAGTATCTTGTCTCCATAGTTATAGGATATAAAAGAATTTATTGATGAAAGGAAGAAAGCAAATAGAGTAAATACTGGTATTTTAGTGTATTCAGGAAACCCTGAATATAGATAATCAAGAAGAAAACCAAAAAGAGTTACAAATAGAATGAATATAAAAATAAGTATTTTTGTTTTTCTTAAATTTTTTTCCTGTATATCGTAAAAGCTTAAAGACATATTTAAATATTAAAATTCCAGGTCTACCTTTGGAACCTCCTTCTCGGCTTCGGGTATTTCAAAGAAATCAAAAGGTTTAAATCCGAACATACTTGCCATTATATTCTGGGGAAAAACCTGAATTGCTGTGTTATATCTCATAACGGAGTCGTTGTAATGCTGTCTTGCAAAAGCTATATTATTTTCTGTATGGGTTAATTCTTCCTGTAATTTTAAAACATTTTCATTTGCTTTTAATTCAGGATAATTTTCAAACAATGCAAATAATCTTGCAAGAATACCACCGAGTTCTCCTTCTGCTTCTGCAATTTTCTTTACATCACCTGTTCCTGATGCAGAAACTGCCTTTGCTCTTGCTTCTATAACTTTCTGTAAGGTTTCCTGCTCATATTTCATATAACCTTTTACTGCATTAACAAGATTTGGTATTAAATCATGTCTTCTCTTTAATTGAACATCTATCTGAGACCAGGCATTCTGAACTCTGAGTTTTAATCTTACTAATCTGTTATACATTCCTACGGCAATGACAATAAGGATTACTAAAATTACAACAAGGAGTATTAAAAAACCCACTTTTAAAACCTCCTTAAATAAGTTGGAATAGAACCATTTTAAATATAATGGGAAGGACTTGAAATTTGCAAGTAAATTTTAATACTATTAAATTTTAAAAAGGAGAAAAAAATTGGGTTTTGACACGGAAACTTTAGACAAAATCCTGGAACTTCAGGAAGTTGATAGAGTTTTGCTTTCTTTCAGGGAGAGGTTGAAAAAGATTCCAGATGAGATTGAAAAGAAAAAAAAGGAAATCTCAGAAATTGAAGATAAAATAAAAAAAGAGGAAGAAGAAATAAAAATCATGGAAAAGGAAATAAAGAGTTTATATCTTGACCTTCAGGAAGAGGAAGAAAAAATTAAGAAATTTTCAGCTGACCTTATGAAAGTTAAAACAAATGAGGAATACAGAGCCTGTCTTAAAGAAATAGACCATGCAAAAAAAAGAAAAGATGAAATTGAAGAGGAAATACTGGAAAGAGAAGAGAAGCTGGAGGAAAAGAAAAAACTTTTTGAGGAGTTTAAAAATAAGGTCAAGGATGAAATAAATAAAGAGAAGGAAAATTTGAAAAAACTGGAACAGGAAATGAAGGAGATTCCGATGAAAATTCAGGAGGCTGAAGATTTGAGGAAAAGAAGAGCAATGGTTATAGACAAAATTGCACTTGAGGAATATGAAAGAATCCTTGATGGCAGGGGATGGCCTGTTGCCTGTGAGATACTGATTCAGGCTGAGGGAGGAGAAAAGAAATTTTTCTGTGGAGGTTGTAATTCACAGGTTCCCTTTTTAACTGTTGATGAGATGATTAAAACAGATAAAACAGCAAGATGTCATTATTGCGGGAGAATTCTGTATATTAAAAAAGAGAATTTATGAAAAAGCTCTGGGCACCCTGGAGAATTCATTATATAAAGAATGTAGAAAAAGAAAAAGGATGTATATTCTGTGTAAAATCAAAGGAAAAAAATGATAAAAAAAATTTTATTTTAAAAAGAGGGAAAAAAAGTTTTATTATACTCAATAAATTTCCTTACAATTCAGGACACCTTATGATAGCGCCTTACAGACACACAGGTAGGATTGAAAGTTTAAAGAAAGATGAGATGCTTGAAATATTTGAATTTTTGAAGATTTCTGTTTCTGCTCTTAAAAAGGCAATAAAACCCCATGGTTTTAATATAGGGTTGAATCTTGGAAGGATAGCAGGTGCTGGTTTCCCGGGTCATCTTCATTTTCATGTGGTTCCGAGATGGAGCGGAGATACAAATTTCATGCCTGTTATAGGAGAGACAAAGGTTATACCTGAAGAAATAAAAAGAACTTTTGAAGTTCTCTATCCCTTTTTCAATGAAAAAGATAAAAGATAAACTTATAAAAATTGTAAAGAATTTCAGGGGAAAAAAGATAAAGATTATAGGAGATATTATTCTTGATGAATACATCTTTGGAGAGGTTGAGAGAATTTCACCTGAAGCACCTGTGCCTGTTGTTCTTGTTAAAGAAAAGAGATACAACCTTGGAGGTGCGGCAAACGTTGCCTGGAATATAAAGGCGCTGGGTGCTGAACCCGAACTTTTCGGAATTATGGGTGATGATGAAGGTGCAAGAGTTATTGAGGAGCTTTTGATGGAGAAGAAAATTCGCAAGGATGGTTTGATAAAAGTTGATTCAAGACCCACAACAAGAAAAACAAGAGTTATAGGACAGCATCAGCAGATTGTCAGAATTGATGAGGAAATTACAGAACCACTTAAAAAAAGAGAAAGGAAGTTGTTGATGGAGAGAATTTTTGAAAATAATAATTTCTCAGCAATAATTTTTGAAGATTATGAAAAGGGGACAATTTCAAGAGAACTTGTTAAAAATATAGTCAGTAGAAATAAAAGAAAAATCATAACATGTGACCCGAAAAAACACAACTTTAACTTTTATAAAAATATTACTGTCTTGAAACCAAACAGAAAGGAGCTGGAGTTTGTGTCAAAAAGAGAACTCAGAGGGAAAAAGGAGATGACAAAAGAGATTGTAAAACTTTCAAAAAATCTTAACATACCTATTATTCTTCTTACTCTCGGGGAAGAAGGAATGATTTTAAAGGATAAAAATATAATTTATGAAATTCCTTCTTTAAATGTCGAAGTATATGATGTTACAGGAGCAGGTGATACAGTTATTTCTTCTTTTACACTCTCTCTTATTTCAGGTGCAACACCTTTTGAGGCAGCAGTTATTTCAACAATAGCAGCAGGCATTGAAGTAACAAAACTCGGTGCCTCGGCTGTTTTTCCTGATGAATTGATTGAAGCAATAGAAAAGAGGGGTCAGGAGATTTTTGAAGGAACAAGAAAGATTAAATGAAAGTTTTAATTGTGGAAGATGAAGAAATTCAGGGAAGAAATCTGGAAAAGATATTAAGAGAAAAAGGGTTTAAAGTCAAATATACTTCAGAACCATCAAATGCTCTTTATCTTTTCAGAAGGGGTTATAAAACTGTTCTTCTTGATTTAAAAATGCCTGAAATTGATGGAATAGAACTTATGAAAAAGATGAAAGAGGAAGGAGAGGGTAAATTCATAATAATAACAGCACATGGGACAATTGAAACAGCGGTTAGAGCACTTAAGGAGGGTGCTTTTGATTATCTAACAAAGCCTGTTGATATAGAAAAACTTATAAATTTACTGAATCAGATCGAGGAAAAAGAAAAACTTGAAGATGAAATTGAAGTTTTGAGAGATGAAATAAAGAGATTGAGAAAAGAGGAGTTTATTATAATGAGTGAAAAAATGAAAAAGATTTTTTCAGATGCAAGAAAAGTGGCTCAAACAGATGCAACTGTTTTGATAACAGGTGAGAGTGGTGTGGGAAAAGAGGTTCTTGCAAGATTTATTCATAAAGAGAGTAAGAGAAAAGGAAATTTTGTGGCTATATCATGCACTGCAATTCCTTCGGAATTACTTGAAGCAGAACTTTTCGGTTATGAAAAAGGAGCATTTACAGGAGCTGATAAAAGTAAAAAAGGAAAATTTGAACTTGCGGATAAAGGAACACTTTTCCTTGATGAGATAGGGGATATGCCTTTGAGTTTACAGGCAAAACTCTTAAGATTTTTACAGGAGAAACAATTTGAAAGACTGGGTTCAATTGAAAGTGTTGAGGTTGATACAAGAATTATATGTGCTACGAACAAAAATCTTGAAAATATGGTTAAAGAAGGTAAATTCAGGGAAGACCTTTATTACAGAATTAATGTTATAAATTTTCATATTCCACCATTAAGAGAAAGAAAAGAAGAAATAATACCCCTTTTTGAATTTTATATAGAAAAATTCTCAGAGAAATATCACTTAAAAAAACCTGTTTTAACAGAAAAGGTGAAGAAAAAACTTACGGCTTACAGTTTTCCCGGCAATGTAAGAGAACTTATAAATCTTGCAGAAAGAGTTGTTCTTTTAAGAAGTGGAGAAAAAATTGATAGTATACCTGAAATAGAAAAGGAAGAGGAATATGAATCTCTTAGACTGGAAGATATTGAGAAGAAACATATTGAAAGGGTTATAAGGATGACAAAGGGCAGAATAGGAAAAGCATCAGAAATACTCGGAATTCACAGGAACACTTTAAGAGAAAAATTAAAGAGATATAACATAAAATTTGAGGACGATTAAAAATGAAAATATATTTAAAATTAATTCCCTTTTTTAGAAGACACTTTCTGATATTCCTGTTTACCTTTATCTCAACCGTGCTTTTCTCCCTGGTGAACGGAATTTCCCTTACAATGATACCTCCTTTTCTCCATATCATCTTTGGCGGAAAAATAGAGAGTGGAGGAATGTTTATAAATAAATTCATAAATTCTGTTGAAAGAATCCTTATAACAGAAAATCCTGTTGAATCAATAAAAAGGCTGTGTATTTTAATTATAATTCTCTTTGGAATAAAGGCATTTATGGGTTATCTTTCCAAATTTCTTTCCTTTATGTTTCAGGAAATTGTATCAAGAGATTTGAGAAATGCACTTTTTTCCAAACTTTTAAATTTACCGCTTTCATATTATGCAAAAATAAAAACAGGTTCACTTGTTTCGAGATTTACTCATGACCTTACAATTGTGAGATATGCTCTTTCAGAGGGGCTTTTTTCTTTTTTCAGAGATTTGATGAATGTTTTTGTTTATCTTTCTCTTGCCATATGGGCATCACCTTTGCTTGCTTTGATTGCCTTTTTTATTCTTCCTTTTGCTTTTATATTCATTCAGATAACAGCAAGGGTTTTAAGAAGAAGAGCAAAAAGAGCTCAGGAGAGAATGGGAGAAATTGGCTCAAGAGCTCAGGAAATTTTGATGGGACTCAGGGTTGTTAAATCCTTTGTAAGAAAAGAAGAGGAAATTGAAAAATTTAAAAAAGAAACCGATAACTTTTTCAGAGCACATTTAAGATATGAGAATTTATCAATCATGACTCCACATTTAACCGAATTTGTAGGAGCTTTAATGGCTTCTCTTCTTTTATACGCAGGTGGAATATTTATTTTTAATTTTAAGATTCTGACACCAGATAAATTCTTTGTCTTCCTTGCTGCTGCCCTTTCAATGTTACAGCCTCTCAAAGGTTTAACACTTTCCTATGCAAATCTTCAACAGGGTGTTACAGCTCTTACAAGAACTTTCAGGATTCTTGCAGAGAAAGAAGAAAAAGGTGGAACTTTGATTTTTAAAAAACTTGAAAAAGGTATTGAATATAAAAATGTAAGTTTTTATTATGAAAAGGATAGATGGGTTTTAAATGATATAAGTTTATTTCTTGAAAAGGGAAAGGTATATGCATTTGTTGGACCTTCAGGAGCAGGAAAATCAACACTTTTATCTCTTATCCCAAGATTTTATGACCCTCAGAAAGGTGTAATACTTATTGATGGTATTGATATAAGGGAGTATGATTTGAACTCACTCAGAAATAAGATAGGTGTTGTAACACAGGATACATTACTTTTTTCAGGGACAATAAGAGAGAATATTCTTTACGGAAATCCCTCTGCAGATGATAAGGAGATTGAAAAAGCAATAGAAATATCTGCTCTTTCTGATTTTATATCGAGATTACCGAAAGGACTTGATACAGACATAAGGGAACTGGGTAAAAGTTTATCAGGAGGGGAAAAACAGAGAATTTCAATTGCAAGGGTTTTTATAAAAGACCCGGAAATTTTAATTCTTGATGAATTTACATCTCAACTTGATGCAGAGTCAGAACATCTGGTGAGAGAAGCCATATATAATTTATTCAAAGGAAGAACCTCTCTTGTAATTGCTCACAGATTATCAACAGTTTTAAAAGCAGATGAGATAATTGTTATGGACAGAGGAAAGATTGTGGATAGAGGAACACATGAGGAATTACTCAAAAGGTCAGAACTTTATTCAAGACTTTATAAGTTACAGTTTGAAAAAACCTGATTTTTACACTCTGAAAATAATTCTTAAAATCCAGTAAAGAATTCCTGAGGTTATTCCTGCAAGCGGAAGTGTTAAAAGCCATGAAACAATAATATTTCTGATTACTTTTAGATTTAAAGCTGATATTCCTCTTGCAAGCCCTATACCTATAACTGCACCCACAACTGTATGTGTGGTTGAGATGGGGATTCCGAGCTTTGAGAAGATTAACACAGTTGTTGCTGCTCCGAATTCTGCTGAAAAACCCCTTGTTGGAGTGATTTCGGTCACCTCCTCTCCAAGTGTTTTGATGACTTTGTATCCGAAAAGTGCAGTTCCAAGAGCAAGTCCCACACCTCCTACAAGCAGAATCCACATAGGAATTGTTTCTCCTGATATTGTTCCTTTCTTGATTACCATCCAGACACCTGCTGCAGGACCCACAGCATTTGCAACATCATTTGCTCCATGAGCGAAACCCATATATGTTGCTGTAAGTATCTGAAGAATTGCAAAAAGCCATTCAACCTCCTCAAATTTTTTCTTTGTATTTCTTTTTCTTTTCAAAAATGCCCATGTTATCAGATATCCCAGGAAACCACCTGTGAAAGAAATTGCTAAACTTTTTGAAAATGGGATTTTTAAATGCAGTCCTTTATAAATTATTGATAGCACGATTATAAAAAATACAAACCCTGAGAAAATTGGTCCGTATCTTCTTGCTGCCTTTTGAGGAAAATCGTTTTCCAGTATAAATCTTCTTATAAATCTGAATACCCAGAAGGCAATGAATCCTCCGAGAAGTGGTGAGGTTATCCAGGAGAGAACTATTTTAAGGACTTTCCACCATTTTACAAAGGGAAGACCCCCGGCAAAGAGTCCGAAGCCGATAACAGCCCCGACTATTGCATGAGTTGTTGAAATCGGAAGCCCTAAATGTGTTGCTACCTGAACCCAGAATCCTGCTGCTATGAGAGAGGCAAACATTCCGAGAATAAATCTCTGAGTATGGGCATGGAAAAATTCAGGAGAGACTATTCCTTTCCCTATGGTTAGACTGACATGTCCACCAACAAGGAGTGCTCCAAGAAGATTGGCAACCGCTGCAATTATTACAGCCTCTTTATAACTGATTGCTTTTGAACCCACAGAAGTTGCCATCGCATTTGCAGCATCATTACCTCCGAGAGAATAAGCCATGTAAAAAGCTGCGAGTATTACAAGAATTAAGAATATCATTTTAAATTGTTTTTAAAATTTTATTATTCAATTATTTTGCGATCATTAATCTCAGTGCTTTTCCAAGGGAATCGGCATGGTCAGCAATTCCGGCAATCTCATGGATTATATTGAACCAGAGCACAAGGTCTGATGGTTTCAGTTTGTCTTCCAGAGAAAAGAGCTTTTTAGCAGCAAGATATGCTTTTTTGTCTGTTTTCCATTCAAGTTCACTCAATTCATCAACCATTTTATGAATCTCTTCAACTTCTTTATCACCGAATGAAGTTTCCATAAGCTCATCAAGTTTTTCTGTAATCTTGCAGGCAAGTTTGGCACATTCTATGGATTTTTCAAGGAGAACAAAGAATTCCTCTTTTAGTTCCTGTGGAAATTTTAAATCTTTGAGGGAAACAAGCACCGCAATATCTTCAACCCTATCAGGAAGTCCATCCTGTTCGTGCAGGTATCTCAGAAAGTCCTCCCTTGATACAGGCATGAACAGACTTCTCGGAAGGTGGTCTCTTATTTCATTTTTTAAAACATCGCATTCATGCTCTTTTTTATATATCTCTTCAATTGTTTTTTCCACCTCTTCTTTTTTGCCGTCCATAAGATTTTGAAAAAGGGGATTTAAAAGGTCAACAACCTCAATTGCCTTTTTCATATGGTCAAGCAGGGGTTTAAAAGGAGATTTTCTAAAAATTTTGAGCCATGCGGGTTTCATATTGAAATTATTTTTATATTAAGGATTTGAACCCTTTTTATTTATGTTATCTTAATTTTACAATTTTTACACTTCTTTTTTCTCTATTTTTTTCGTATTTTATAAAATAAATTCCTCTTTTCAATTTACTTTCTTTATAGAGATTGTAAATATTCTTCAGGGTAGCAATTCTTCTACCCGAGACATCGAATACGATAATTTTTTCCTTTTTTGAGAAAATATTATTTGCTGAACTTATCAGCTCTTTAAGATTAAGCTTTGCTGATATAAGTTCATTATTTCTGATAGAAGATGTATTTCTATTATCCCTGTATTTTTCATCCCAGTCAGGGGTTTCTCTAAAATCAGAAAGTTTAAGGATATAGAATGTTCCCCCTGCTTTTACACATAATTCTACTTTTCCGTCGTTGTCAATATCATTTATTAAAGGTGTGGAATTTGTGAAACCACCGAGATATACAGGATATCCTGGAAGTGGCTGAAGATTATTGTTAAGAATATAAAGATAACCATCCGGTGTGATAACAATTATCTCTTTTTTGTTGTCCCCAAAAAGGTCTGCTATCAATGGTGAAATTCTTGAATTTTGCTTTTCTGTATAAAAAATTGCCTTTATATTTCCATTCCTGTCAAATTTATATAAATTTCCATCCCTGGCATAATTGAGAATCTCCAGGGTTCCATCCTGTTCCAGGTTGGAAATTATAGGTTGAGATAGAGAACTGAATTGAGTTATATGTTTTATTATTTCCAGGCTTTTGTTTAAAATATAAATTCCCTGATCTCTCGTTGTGACTATTATTTCAAGTTCACCATCTCCATTTAAATCTGCTGTAACAGGTGCAACTTCACAGATTCCGTTAAGATCAATAGAGTTTAGAAGTGTTCCATTTGAAGAGATGATACCAACTTTGGCTCCCCATGTTACGAATACAATCTCGTCACTCTCATATTGGGGATATAAGTCGTTTATAGAGAAGCCCATAACTGAACCGCCTGCATTCACAGGGAAGCCAGGTGCCTCTTCAAGATTATAATTTGTTTTATGTATCTGATAACCAGAGTAGTAGTAAAGATAAGAGTTATTTGAAAGAGATATGTCAGTTGAACTGGGTCCGTTTTTAATTTCTATGGAATCATTGTCAAATTTCAATAACTCATAATTTGTGCTGTAAATTCTTCCCATGAAAAATTCATCCTTTCCATCACCATCAATATCAAACACAACGGGTGTGCCTTCAATATAGGTATTTTCAAATTCAAAAGTATCAATTTTTGAATTACCATACAGAATAAAAATTCTGCCCCTTTGAGAAGGCAGTATTATGTCATTTAATGCGTCTCCATCAATGTCTCCTGATTTTGGTGAGGATACTCCGTAAATTTTTCTTCCGTTAACAGCAAAATACCCTTCCATTGGAATTTCCAATGTTTTGTAAACCAGAATAGGATTTATGGTATCTGTTACCAGTTTTTTCATAAGATTTCCGTTTATATCTGTAAAAAGAATTTCTGCCTGGAAACTTTCTGATATATTTTCAAGATTTATTATCTTTTTATTAAACACCTCTGGATAAACATATTTTTTATTTATTGTATTTAGAAGAACAACCGAATTGAACTTTATATCAGAATTTAAAAATATCTTTACATTGTTGAGTTCAATATCTATATTTTCAATATTCACATTAAAGCTGTCAGGTTCTGAATCCAGAATAAAGGTTCTCTCTGCTATCTTTTTACCATTTTCATATGCATACACATTTATTTTCTTACCTATTAAAGGAACATTAATATTTTTCAAAACCTTTATACTTTTTCTCTCAATATCAACAGGAATTGAGTAATTTCCGATTTTTATAAATAAATATCTACTATGATTTGAAAAATTCACAAGTAAAAGCGAATCAATTACTCCATATGTATGTGGAATTGATGAGAATTTTATACCAAAGATTACAAATGAATCTTTAATCACAGGTAGATTTACAAACAGCTTCTTCTCGGTAAAAGGAGCACCCGTTTTAATTTTCAGGAAGAAACTTGCGTTTTCTCCTGTTATAATTCCTTTCAATGCTTCTATCTTCAATACTTTACCAGGATCTATTCTGTTTATGAATATTTCACTCTGCTTGAATTTTATGCCCTTTGCCGAATCTGCTTTTATTGTCAGGTAATAATATGGGATTTTGCTTTCATTTTTAAGATTAAGATACAGGGTAAAACTTTTGTTAATTTTCAGGTCACTGTCTGTATAAACTGACAAAATTTTTAACTCATTGTATTTTATTATTGAATCAACATAGAGATAATAATCAGGATGATAAACAGATATTTTTATTTTTCCTTCGTTTATTAAGGGTATTTCAGCAATTCCGTTTGAATCTGTATAATCTGTTTTCTTATCAAAATCATTAAATATTGTGACTCTTGCATTTTTTATAGAGTTTCCAGATTCGTCCTTTATATAAAAGATAATTGAAGTGTTGGTTAGTTCATAATTTACCTTCAGACTTTCAGGTTTGACTTTCCATATTCTTGTCAAGGGATCACCTATAAGAGCAAGAACTTTTCTAAAATATACATCACCGGTCATTGCATTTTTCCATGCCATACCTATATTTTCGACATTTTCTTTAATAAGAGAATAAAGTATATTGAGTAATTGATAACTCTGAGCTGTCCAGCCAGTTCTTGTATTCACAATTGAAACAATTGGACCTCCTGAATTTTCAAGCCATTCTTCTACGATACTTTCCTGGTCAAAAGCTCCGACATCACATGCAGGACTCAGGAAGAAGAAAGGACTTTGAGAATAAAAATTATTTATTTCAAATACATTGATAATCTCATTTTTTAGCCAACCTGTTCCAAGAAGCAGATAACTTCCATGATCAAAATGTATTATGAAAGAGTATCTGGATGAAATTATCTGATTTAGAAAGTTAACCTTTGATAATTCCTCGTCTCCTCTCCATTCTATTCCGTACATATTACCAGAGTCAGGGTAATAAAGCCTGTAAATATTCTGGTTAACTGTAAAAGCTGAGTCTTTTATCCATTCCAAAATTCTTGGGCCGTATCCATCATTTTGATATGCTATTGAGGAACCAACAAAAAGAAAATTGCCACCCGCCAGATGACCTGTTCCATGTGATTCATATTCCTTCAATCTATTTATATACTTCTGTATCAGATTTCTGTCAGATACAGGTAACCATCCTACAATAACATCAGGATAAGCATCAAGACTATCAGAGTTTCTTTCTCCATAGATTCCGTCTCTGTCAGCATCCCATGTTCCATCAAGGTCTGAGTAATAAAGAATTGTTGGAACAAAGTCATGATACCAGAAAGAACCTTCATAGGCATACCTTATGGGAATTTCATTTATATCACCTACAAGAAACACATATTCAATGCCATTTACCTGATATAGATTCTTTATAAAGTTCCTGATTTTCTCCGGAGGGTCAGACCCTTCACTGTTTCTAACTATTGAATCCACATCAAATAGAAGAATTTTATATCCAAATTTCTCTCTGAATTTTACATATTCTTTCAGAATGTCAAAATTTCTTTTTTTGGTGATTACAATACAGTCGATTTTTTCTGGATAATAGGGAATTTCTAAGGTTTTTGTTTCAGGAATAAGTTTTAATCTGAAAGAAGTATATTTTATAATTTTTCCATCCTTGAATTTATAAGGATATAGGAGAAAAGAAATATAAAAACTATTTCTTTCTTTTTCTATTTTTACATTTAAAATTGGATATTCTTTTATTCTTTGTATTTTACTAATTTTTCCTGATAGAGGGAATGGTCCTTCAAAAATATTGAAGGTGTCCTGGATGATAGTTGAGTCTACAGGTCTAAATTCCTTTATCCTATAGGATATATTTTCTCCCAGGAATTTTTTCCCCATATAAAAAGGTAGATCCTTTTTAACAGGGAGTATTCCATTAACTGCTTTTAGCTCATTTAAGCTTATGTTTAGAGTCAAACTCAAGAGTATCAGAGCAATCATTTTCTCACCTCCTGTTGGATCTTTCTATATTTGCAAATTCTATTCCTGGCATTGTGTTTTAAAATATGCTGTGGCACAGTAATTTTTGTAAGGTTTCAATTTGAGAATTGTAAATTTTTTTTGACAGATTAAATTAAATTTAACAATTTATTTGAAAAACATAATTATTGAATTCTGAAAGTTCTCACTGGTATTATTACTTATGGAGAAACTTATTAATTTTTTTATCGAAAAAATTATAAAAGTAAATAACATTGATGATTTTATAGAGGTGCTGGAATGGCTTTGTGAAACTCTTAATTGTGGTATATCAATTAATACTTCTGATATTAATTGGGAGTTTTATCCTTTCAAAAAAGAAGGTAATTTTTTAAAAATAAAATCAAATAAGGGTTTTGTGGAAGTTACTTTACCTGAGGATGAGGATATCTTAAGATTTGAGAAAAGACTTGAACTTCTTGTTAATGGCATTGAAAAAATTCTTGACTTTTTAATTTTGATGAAAAGAGAAGAGGAAGAAAGGAAATTACTTGATTCAATTTTAAATGCCATGGATTTTCCTGTATTTATATTTGATAAAAACAGGGTTATAAAATACGCAAACAAAAAGACAGGTGAATTTTTTGGAGAGAATCCCATAAATAAGAGATGCTTTGAAGTTTTTCATTATTCTTCATACCCACCTGTTTTCTGTATTTTTGATGAAATATTGAGAAAAAAAGAAATGGTAAGAAGGGAGATTTATGACTGGAATTTAAAGAGATTTTTTGAAATAATTCATTATCCTATTATAAAAGACGGTGAAGTTGAAGAAATCATTGGTATTATAAGAGATATAACAGGATTTATTGAGACACAGAGGACACTTACCCAATCAGCAAGAATGGTGTTTCTCGGAGAAATGGCGTCTGCTATTGCTCATGAGTTGAATAATCCCATTTCAGCAATAATGGGACTTGCAGAACTAATTTTTATAAGTCAGAATGTTCCAAAGGAGATACAGGATTATGCGAAAAAAATAAAAGAAGCAGCACAGAGAAGTTCAGAAGTTGTGAGGTCTATACTCAGATTTGCAAGAGGAGGAATTACTAAAAAAGAAAAAGTACCCTTTGAAGTAAATTCAGCAATTAATGACATTCTTAATTTTATAAAAGTTTTTATAGAAAAAGAAGGGATAAAACTAAACTTTGAAAAAAAGGAAGATGTGATTTATTTGTTTGGTAATAAAAATCTGTTCCAGCAGGTAATTTTAAATCTTTTGCTCAACGCAAAAGACGCAATTGTTGAAAAAGGAAAAAGAGGTAATATATGGATAAGAACATATAAAAGGAATGGAGAAGTTTATATTGAAGTAGAAGATACAGGAAAAGGTATTCCACATGAGATAAGGGATGAAATATTTTTGCCATTTTTTACAACAAAAAAACCCGGTAAGGGCACAGGACTCGGGCTTTCCTTTGTAAAGAATATTGTGGAAGACCATGAAGGAGAAATTTTTCTTGAGTCAGAGGTGGGGAAAGGAACAAAATTTATTTTGAGATTTAGGGAATATGAGAAAAAACCCATAGAGATTAAACCTCCTGCAGAACCACAGGAAAAGAAATCATATAAGATACTGATATGTGATGATGAGAAGGTTGTTTTAAATTTTCTGAAAGCAGGATTTGAGGCTCTTGAGCATGAAGTGGACATCACCTCAGAACCCCTGGAGGTAATGAAGTTTATAGAAAATAAAAATTATGATATAGTTATTCTTGATATATTTATGCCTATTAAAAGAGGTGACCAGATTTACGAAGAATTGATTAAAAAATTTCCTGAATATAAGAAAAAAGTTATATTTATAACAGGAGTTATTGCTGATGAAAAGATTGAAAAGAAGATAAAAGAATGGGAGATACCTGTTTTTTATAAGCCAATTTCTTATGCCGATTTACCCTATATAATCAATCAGATTAAAGGTATGTAACTTTTCCGTTTATAATTACTTTTTTAATTTTTTTATTCTCAATAACAATTAAATCAGCTAAGTATCCCTCTTTTATCTTTCCTGTTTTTTGTTCATCAAAGGAAAGAAAAGAGCTTCCCTGAGTATAAATTTTTATTGCCTGCTTTAAGGTAATCCTTTCCTCTGGATTTGGATGGTTGATTGCCCCATCAATTCCATGTAAAGGTGATAAAGGCATACAATCAGAACCAAATCCAAATCTGGTTTTTAATTTAATAAGTGATTTTAAAGGATTCATTTTATAAACCCATTTTTCTCCCAGCTTTTCCTCATACATACCATCTTTAAACTGCCAGTTTTTTATAAAATTAGGCTGAATCGAAAGGGTGAACCCGATTTCTTTAAATTCCTCTGCAGTTTTTAAATCTATCATTTCAGCATGTTCTATCCTGTGTCTTAAATCTGTCTTTTTTATTATTTCCTTACTCCATTTTAAAACACTTTTTATTGCTCTATCTCCGATTGCATGTATTGCAAGCTGGAAACCATTTTCTTCACATTTTTTCAGAATTTTCTGGAATTCCTTTTTTGATATAAGCATTTCTCCTTTTTTTCTTGAATTTTTGTAGTAAAAACTTATAGCTGCTTTTTCAGAACCTATTGAACCGTCTGTAAAAATTTTTATCCCGCAAAATCTAAAAAACTCATCTCCGTATCCTTTAATAATACCGAGTTTCTCAATTTCGTTTAATAAATCTTTTGGTGCATAATATCTTATTTTTAACTTTAATTTACCTTTTTCTTTTAATTTTAAAAAATAGTAGAATCCCCTTTTACCCACCATTTCGTGAACACATGTAATTCCTTTTTTTATTGCTTCTTTTATTGCTTTTTCAAGGGAATATAAAAATATTTCTTCAGGAATATTTAAAATTGTGAAAATTCTTAAAGGGATTTCCTCCTTCATTATTCCTGTGTTCTTTTCAATTTTCCCGAATTTTGAGAAATATTCAATACCTTTTGTATTTGTTACTGCAAGGTGACCACATATTCTTCTGAATATTACAATTTTTCTTTTTGAAATCCTGTCAAGGTCATATTTTGTTGGCAGTCTTTTTTCCTTCCATTTTGATTCATCAAAATTAAGAGCAAGTATAAAGGGTAAGTCTTTGCTATAAGAATCAGCTGTTTTTTGAATTGCTTCTTCCAGCGAATTTGTATTGTATATATCCGGAAAAAATAGAGTTAATCCGTAATGAATAAGATGGGTATGTGAGTCAATAAATCCCGGTATTATTAATCTGTTAATTAAATTAATTCCTTTTTCTTTTTTGAAATATTTGATTTTCTTTATTTTATCTTTTTCTATTATTACTTCTTTAAAATTGTCTTTGAGTTTTGGTGTCATAATTTCAATATAAGTTAAGAATTCCTTTTGTTTTTTTGTGATATTTCTTTATAAGTTCTTTATATTCTTTTTTCATTTTTATTTTTCTTCTCTTCATCATCTTTTCTGCAACTTCAATTGCTTTTAATAAATTATAGTCTTCTTTTCCATCAGGTCCCCACCATGTAAAAGGTTCTATAAGTCCTTTAAATAGAAGCCCTCCATACAGATTACAAAACGGCATTATCACGGTTCCTGAAGATAATAAAGTTCCAATTCCTGTTTGAACATGGTCAGAAATAAATGCTCCTATTTTTATTTTTCCTGTTCCTATTCTTTTTTGCGGTGAGATATGCACTCTTATCTCAGAGTAAGTATTCTTGAGGTCACTTGTAGTTGTTAGAGCCCCGAGATTTGCCCATTTACCTATGACAGAATGCCCTATATAGCCTTCATGAGCTTTGTTTGAATATCCATAAAATAAAGAGGAATCAATCTCGCCTCCGAGACGAAGAACATCCATTAAAAATGAGTCTTTTACAAATGTTCTTAAAAGATGAACATCCTTACCTATATACAGGGGTCCTTTCAATGTAACAGGTGGCATTATTTTTGCAAATTCTTCTGTAACGATTGGTCCATCTTCGGTATTAATATAAATACCATTAGGAATCTTTCCTTTTTTTATATAGAAATTTTTTCTTACCTTTTTGAAATTTTTATCAAACCTTAAAACACATTCCACAAGTTCTCCTATCAGATAGGGGATTTCGTAAAAGGTTTCAATAAATATCCCTTTAATTTCCTTTGTTTCAAGATTTTTGAATTTTTCAAAATCAAAGGGTGTTTTAATTTCTCCCTTTTTTAAAAACACACCGATAATTTTCCCTTTATTTGTTAATAATTTTTCCTTTTTTAGAGAAGGGAGATCAAAAGGAATAAATAGAGAATCAAAAACAAATGTTTCCTTTTTTATGATTGCTCTGTCAGAGATATAAGGTGTTATATTTTTTAATTTAAAAATTAATTCTTTTCTAATCACCACTTTCGGTTTTAATTTTTTTACTAAAATCTTATATAAGGGGTTGAGTTCAAAGGTGGAGTTTAAATCGCTGAGAAAGAAAAAATTTTTAATTCCTCTTTTTGTTTCAATGAAAATTATATCTGCCATTTCTTATTATAAGAATTATGATTTTTGGTTCTCTATTTGCCCTTCTGTCAAGTGTCCTTTCAGGGATTACGCCCAATTTATTGAGAAATGTTACAAGAAGGGTTCATCCAATTTATGTTAATTCTTTTAAACTGCTTTTTGCTCTTATATTTTTTTCCTTTTTTCTTCCTTTTATTATACCCGAAAATTTAAATCAGATTTCTTTAAGGTCAATTCTACTTACGATTTTTATCTCTTTTTCGGGTCCGTTTGTTGCATGGACAAGTTATATGTATGCCATTTCAAAGTCAGATGTTTCTCTTGTGCATCCTGTTATGGGTACCTATCCCGCTTATGCAATTCTGTATGATTTTATATTCTTTTCTGTGAAACCAAATATTCTTTCAATTTTCGGATATTTCTTTATAATATTCGGATTATGCTTTATATCGCGTGATGATAGTGGAACCAGAGTTTCTTCAAAAAAAGGATTACCCTTTGCTTTTTTCACAGCTTTTTTGTGGGGAACAAACTCGTTTCTTTTTAAAATTATTCTTGAAGATATAAACCCGCTTTTTCTTTCCTATCTCAGAATACTTTTTGCCATCCCTTTTGCACTACCAATTATGATTAACTTTTTTGTAAAAAAACATAAATTCTCAAAAAGAGATTTCCTTTTGATTTTACTTTCAGGAATAATAGGTGATTTATTTGTGGTTTTCTTTTATTTCAAGTCAATATCACTTGCACACCTTTTTATAGTGGTTCCAATATCAGCAACATCCCCTATTTTCAGTGCTCTGATAGCAATGGTTATCCATAAGGAAAAAATAGGTCTAAAAAGAGCAATAGGCATTACGGGTGCATTAACAGGCACACTTATACTTGTTGTAGTATCATATATATTTTCTTAGCTCCCCTTTCAATAAAAGCGAGTAGCAATTTTGTAGCCGCAATCTTCAGGTTGCGTAAAAATATAGAAAAATACAGATTTTTAAACATCCACCGCCCCTTCTAAAGAAGGGGGAGTTTTTATATATTTCCCCCTTAGTGAAGGGGGATTAAGGGGGATGGATAAAATTGTAGAAGTTGCATTTATAAACAATTAAATAAATTCAATTTGCGTGATAAATTACACCGCTACCTTTTCGTAGTTAGGAAATTACTCTTATGATTCCTTTTTAATAAAAGGTTTAATCAGGTCAAGAGGAATCGGCAAAACAATTGTTGAGGCTTTTTCAGTTGCAATTTCAACAAGTGTTTGTAAGAATCTCAATTGTATTGCTACTGGACTTTGCTCAATTTTTTTTGCAGCATCAAGCATTCTCTGTGCTGCCTGATATTCACCCTCAGCAGATATAATTTTTGCTCTTCTTTCTCTTTCTGCCTCTGCCTGTCTTGCCATTGCCCTCTGCATTTCCTGAGGAAGGTCAATGTGTTTAACTTCAACCATTGAAACCTTAATTCCCCAGGGATCTGTATGTTCGTCTATTATTTGCTGTAATCTTGCATTTATTTTCTCTCTTTCAGCAAGAAGTTCATCAAGTTCTGCCTGACCGCAAACACTTCTTAAGGTTGTCTGTGCTAACTGACTTGTTGCATAAAGAAAATCTTCCACTTCGATTATTGCTTTTGCAGGGTCAACAACTCTGAAATAAACAACAGCATTTACTTTTACAGAAACATTATCTTTTGTTATAACATCCTGCGGAGGAACATCCATTGCTATTATTCTTAAAGAAACCTTTACCATTTTATCTATCACAGGAATCAGTAATATAAGTCCTGGTCCCTTAACTGATTGAAATTTCCCCAGCCTGAAAATTACCCCCCTCTCATATTCCCTGAGAATTCTTATCATTGAGGCAAAAAGAAATATTAATAGAATAAGTAGATAAATTCCCCACATTGTAACATCTCCTTATATTTTAAAAGGATTTGAACCTATTTTTAGTTCTCAAATTTTCTAATAATTAATTTTAATCCATCAAATCCTGTTACTATTATTTTATCTCCCTTTTTTATTTCTTCTTCTGAAATGGCTTTCCATATTTCTCCGTGCACAAATACAAGACCCTCCTTTCCTTTTTTTATGTCTGTTTTAGCTATTCCCTTTTCACCTACCATTCCTTCCTTGCCTGTAACAGGTCTTTTTCTCTGTGCCTGAACTGCTTTCATAATAACAATAAAGAAAAAGAGCAGTGTAGTTACAAGCACAGTGAATATTGCAATTTTTGAAATTCTTAAAAAAGGCACATCAGAACTGAAAAGTAAAAGGGACCCGAGAAGCAATGATAACACACCTCCGGCTCCGAGTATACCTTGGGATTGAACCTTTATTTCAAGTAAGAATAATATCATTGAAAGCAGAATTAAAAGGACTCCTGCATAATTCACAGGTAATGTTTGAAATGAGTAAAAGGCAAGTATCAGACAGATTGCTCCTATAACTCCCGGAAAAATTGCACCGGGATGGGTTATTTCAAAGAAAAGCCCGTAAAATCCCAGAATAAGCAATATATATGCAACCGTGGGATTTGATATGACCATTAAAATTCTTTCTCTTAATCCCATTTCAACTTTTTTAATTTCTCTATCCTTTATTTCTATCTTTTTCCTTTCTCCATTAATTTCAACATCAAATCCATTTAATTTTTCTATTAAGGAGTCAACGGAAATTGCAATAATATCAATTACATTTTCTTTAAGTGCTTCCTCAGCGGTGACAGAAGTTGATTTACGGACCATATCCTCGAGAACTTCCACATTTCTTCCTCTTTTTTTGCCGATGCTTTTTATATACGATACAGCATCATTGACCACCTTTTTTATCATGACAGAGTCCATCTGACCCTGTATCGCAACAGGATGTGCAGCACCTATATTTGTCCCGGGTGTCATTGCAGCTATATGTGCTGAGATTGTTATAAATGCCCCTGCTGACGCAGCTCTTGCTCCTGGTGGAAATACATAAACACAAACAGGAACATCACTTTCAAATATTTTTTTTATTATCGTTCTCATGGATTCATCAAGACCACCAGGAGTATCCAGCTGTAATATGTAAACATCCGCACTATCTTTCTCAGCTGCTTCTATTGTTCTTACAATAAACTCAGCTCCAGGAGGGTTTATAATTCCTTCATATTTTGCAAGATAGATAACCGAGAATATTAAAAGATTAAACATTTGCATATTTTTCCCATTTTACATTTTCCTTTATCTTTTCTATAACATCCCTTGTTTTTATATTCTCGGCCTCAGCGTAGAAATTCAGAATAATTCTATGCCTTAAAACAGGTTCAAGTAGATACTCTATATCCTCTATTTCAACAGAAGAAACACCTTTTAAAATTGCTCTTGCTTTTGCACCTATTATCAGAAACTGAGACGCTCTGGGACCTGCTCCGTATCTCACATATCTTTTTACAAAATCTATTTCTGTTGATTCAGGTCTTGTTTCTCTTACAAGTTTGACAGCATACCTCAGAACAAAATCAGGAACCGGTATCTTTTTTACCATATTTTGAATTTCAATTATTTCTTCTTTGCTGAGTATTTTTTTATATTTAATCTCCTCTCTCTCCACAAGTTTAGCAATCTCTATTTCCTCCTCTTCAGAAGGGTAATCAATTCTTATTTCAAGCATGAATCTATCAAGTTGGGCTTCAGGAAGGGGGTATGTTCCTTCCTGTTCAATGGGATTTTGTGTGGCAAGCACAAAGAAGGGTTCATCGAGTTTATAGGTAACACCTGCAACGGTTACTCTCTTTTCCTGCATTGCTTCAAGAAGAGCTGATTGTGTCTTTGGAGGTGTTCTGTTTATTTCATCCGCAAGAAGGCAATTTGTAAAAACGGGTCCTTTAACAAATTTAAATTCTCTTTCTTTTGTTTCAGGATTTTCGTAAATCATTTCTGTCCCTGTTATATCCGAGGGCATCAAATCCGGTGTGAACTGTATCCTTTTAAAATCAAGGTCTAAGAGAGAAGCAAGATTTTTTACAATCATTGTTTTTGCAAGTCCTGGAACACCCACAATCAGGGCATGACCTTTTGATATAAGAGTTATTAAAATTTGATTTATTACTTCCTGCTGACCGATTATGGTTCTTGCAAGTTCTTCTTTAACTTTATCAAATTTTTTCTTTATTTCTTTGATTTCATCCATCTATCTATTATAAAGAAATTAAATATCAAGAATAAACCTTGTTTCAAAATAATTTCCTTTGTTTTTGAGATAATAGTCGTGATATGTGATTGCCTTTACATCTTTCTTAAATTTATGTTTTTGAAAATTAAGTTTTTCACCCTTTAAATTTAAAATTACCTTATTGTCTTTGATTGATACATGAACATCTTTCCATATAAAGTTTTCTGTTTCAAAAAAATATAGGAGTTCTCTTAATACATCAATTATGATTAATTCTTTATCTGAAATTACAATCTCAACCGTTTTTGTTTCTTTTTCCTCGACCGTTTTTTCTTCAATCATGATGTTTGCTAGAAGTAGAGCTGTTTTCTTTATCAATCCTTCTAAATCTTTTGACCTTACTATAAATCCTATATCAGCTGTATGTTCTAATTCTATAATTTCTTCTTCCATTCCTGTAATAAAAGTCTTGCCGTGCTTTTTACAGCTATATTTGATTCGTTTGTCAGTTTTTCTATTACTTCCATCCATTCAGGAAAGGGTTCAAAGTTTCTAAGTGCTCTTAAAATCATGGTTTTTACTTCAGGAGGCTTTGATTTCTTTGCTGAGAAGGGTCCTTCTGGTTTTAATGCTTCAACGAATATGTTTCCAACTTCAAATTTTTCATTAAAAACAGCAAGAGAGTTTATGGCTTCTTTAACAAGGGAAAGCTCGGGTTCTGGTGAGAATTTCCCTTTTTTTTCTACAAATTTCATCAGTTCGGGAATGGAAGAGTCAATTCTGTATTTCCCTGCAAGTCTTATGGCAAAAATTTTTTCTTTATTGTCCCCTTTTGCAATTTTTTCAATTAAAATTCTCTCTCCTTCTGCAGGTTCGTTTATAATCAGGGCTTCAAGTGCCTTGATTCTTATTATTTCATCTCTATGATTTAAAAATCTTTCGAGTATTTCCTTATTTATATTTATTTTTTCCTCAATGATTGTATCAAGAAATATCTCAAGTGTTCTAACCGGAGCTTCTTTTTTTAATTCAGAATTTACAAATTCTTCACCTGTTTTTATTCTTTCTCTCAACATTTCTTTGACAAGGTCGGAAAGTAGAGGTTCCCTTTCCACTTTCTCAAAAAGATAGGGAATGGAGATTGGTTCAAGTATTCTGAAGAGAACTCTTATTCTTATCAGGTCATCCCTTCTATCTGCTCTTTTTAATTCAACATATTTATCAGAAATTGTGTCCAGGAATTCTTTTCCTATATCTTCATTTTCTAATTTTAAAATTAACTCAGCAAAATCCTGAACTTCTTCAAAATATCCTTTATTAATTTTCTCTTTTATATAGTCAGAAAATAATTCAAAGTATTCTGTAAGAATATCTTTATTTTCTTCTTTTTTCATATATTGAATACTTGTCATAAACAGAAAATCCTGATTGTTTTCAAAGAATTTTTTCATAAGATGAATTGTTTTTTTTCTTATAAGTGACGAACCATCAGAAAGATTCTGTGTTATCTTTTTAAGGATTGTTTTTCTTTCTTTTTCAGATAGTTTATCAAAGATTTCCGTCAAAATACGCTGTGTTTCCTCCTTTAAAAACTCTTCTCTCTCGTAATTTATAAGCTTATTTTTTTCTTCTTCAATCAGTTTTTCCCTTTCAGGGAGATATTTAAGAATTTTTCTTATTTTTATCGCTTCTTCAATTTTCTCTGATTTTTCTGCTTTTTCAAGTTCTTCTTCAAGTGTTTCTCTTATTTTTATTGCCTCTTTTGATTCCAGTTTTGAAAGTTCCTTTAAAACTTTTTCATTTTCTGGTAAATTATAAAAGAGTTCTTTTAAATCCTCTGATTTAAGGTCTTTTATAATATCTTTCAGCCTTCCTATCCATTCATCAGATTTTTCTGGCATGGTTTTTATAACATCAAGTATCTCCTTTAGTCTTTCAGAGGTGTCCTCTGGGATTTTTTTCAATGCTTCAAGTTCATCTCCGAGAGCAATATAAACCTTTTGGTTGATCACAATGTTCTCAAGTGCTTCCACTTCTTTTAAATTTTCTATTCCTCCTGACTTTTTAACATCAGATGGTCTTTTTGAAAAAGTAGATAGAAGATTTTTTACTTCCTGTTCGTTCACTTCATATATAAATGAAATTGATTGAACTTCAAATTCATTTATCAATTCCACAAGTCTACGAACTGCATGTAATCGTTGATTGGGAAATTGGACTCCGTCAACAATAAGATTATTCTCATGTACAGATAAAGTCAATGATTTTCTTTCCTTTAAAAGTTTATTTATATTTTCTTTGAATCTTTCAATGTTATCATGAACAATTTTTGAATTTTCAGGATAGATACGGAAAGATTCAAGAGCTCCAAAAAAGGATGTTATTGAATCCGTGATTAAAGGAAAATCTTTTTCCTGGGGTGGAGGAGTATATGGAATCTCTTTTCTTTTTAATATTTTCCTTTTTTCAAGTAACCTTTTTATATCCGCTCTTTCTTCAAGATGTTTTGCTAAATTTGAAAGTTTAAGAGAAGCTTCCATTGCTTCTTTTGTTTTTCCCGCAAGTTTTGAGTGAAAGGCAAGTGTTCCTGTTAATACCTCCTCAGGAATATCTTTCAACCTGCTGGCTATCTGTGTTATTCTTGTATGAAGTTTTCTCCTTGAATCATCTGAAAGCTTCTCATATATAAATCTCCTGAAATTTTCATTTATAAAAGAATAGCCCTCTCTACCATAAGGTTCGAGAATGTGAAGATTAACGGCTTTATCAGCAAGATCAATAAATCTTCCTGGATTTATTCCAACATATCTTGAAGCCACATCTATTTTAAAGGATTTTCCAAGAACAGAGAGAGAGACAATGAAGTTTTTCAATTCTTTGTCAAGTGATTTTATTTTATCAAGATAAATCTCATTGATATTTGATGGTTTTTCCTCAGGAAATTCAGAAAATTTAAATTTACCCTTTTCTATTGTAATCCAATCCTTTGAGACAGCATATCTGAGACATTCCTCTATAATATAGGGTATACCACCTGAAATTTCATAAACCCAGTTTAGAAATTTTTCAGGAATTTCTGTATCAGGAATAAGTTTTCTGACATATATCTCTGTTAGTTCTTTATTTAAAGGTAATAATTCAATTGTTTTGCCTTTCCATTTTGAATCGCATGTTCCTGCTGAAATAATTGATGGGAATTCTTCTGACATGCTTTTTAAAAACTCTTCGGAGTGTTTATCTATATAATCAATATCGTCAATTACTATAAAATCAATTTCTTTTTTATCCATTTTTTCTTTCAATATAAAAGGAATTTCATCAAATTTTTTACCAAAATGTTCACAGAATGAAGAGAAAGGCACATCTTTGAGGTCTTCTTTAAATGAGATCTTTATAAACTTTTTACCTTCCTTTATTAATTCGTTTACAAAAAAAGAAAGTAATCTTGTTTTTCCCGTTCCATGTTCTCCTTTAATATGAAAGGGTTCAGAAGGGTTATGCAGAAAATTTGTTATTTCTGCAATTTCTTTTTCCCTGTCTATTATTTCATCTGGAGTGCTTTTTTCTTTAAGAAACTTCTCTTTTTTTATTTCATCTTCTACTTCTGAATAAAATCTGAACTGAAATTTGCCTTTTCTCTTGCCAAAGTAAAGAGCTGAATCAGCCTTTTCAAAAAGCTCATATACATTCTTGCCCTCCTCAGGAAAAATAGCTATACCTATACTTGCTCCTACATAGATTCCCTCGGAACTCACAGGAATCCGATATGGAAAGGTCTTTATTAAATCAAGCAGTTTCTGACTTTTTTTACTCAATATATCCTTATTATTTTCTTTTGTAATGATAACAAATTCATCTCCTGCATATCTGATTAATTCTTTTTCCTCACCTTCAAAGGCAGAATAAAGACACTTTGCAACTCCCCTTAAGACCTCATCTCCTGCTAAGTGTCCGAATTTATCATTAATCTGTTTGAAATTATCAAGGTCAAAAATAATGAAACTACCCTTGCCCCATTCGTTTAAAATTTCATCACCCTTCTCAAAAAGAAATCTTCTGTTTTTAAGCCCTGTTAATTCATCAAGATAAATTTCAATTTCATTTTTCATATAATTTACCCTTGGTTTTATCCTATAATTTATTTTATAGTATTCAGTCTATAAAAATTCAAAGGTTCAATCCCTTTAAAAATTCTAATTTTTTTTAAAATGATTGAAAAACTTTTAAAAACTGATTTTGAAGATATTTTGAATTCTTTGAAAAAGGAAGAACTTGAGGAAATGGTTCGCTTACATCTTGCACCTAATTATAAGCCCCTGCCTGTATGGATAAAAAAAGGTTCTGGTTCAAAAATGTATGACATTGAAGGCAAAGAATATCTTGATTTTATTGGATGTTACTCTGCACTTTCTCATGGACATTTAGATGGTGAAATAATTGAAAGGGTTAAAGAGCAGATGGAAAGATTGACTCTTACAGGAAGACATGTGATTTATCCTGAACTTGCTCTCTTCTCCAAGGTTCTGGCAGAATATACCGGTCTTGAGATGGTTTTACCCATGAATTCAGGTGCTGAAGCAGTGGAAACAGCCATAAAGGCAGCAAGAAGATGGGGATACAGGGTAAAAAAGATTGAACCTGATAGTGCTGAAATAATAGTAATGGATAGAAATTTTCACGGAAGAACAATTTCTGTTATAAGTTTTTCAACAAATGAGGAATATAAAGATGGTTTTGGACCTTTTACTCCGGGTTTTAAAATTGTAAAGTTTGGAGATATTGATGAGATTAAGAAAAATATAACAAAAAACACAGTTGCGGTTCTTTTTGAACCGATACAGGCAGAAGGTGGTGTTCATGTGCCTTATGAAGGATTTTTAAAGGATGTTAGAAAGTTGTGTGATGAAGAAAATATTTTGATGATACTTGATGAGATACAGACAGGTATGGGAAGAACAGGTAAATCCTTTGCCTATATGTGGGAAGATATAAAACCGGACCTTCTTACTGTTGGAAAAGCACTCGGCGGAGGTATTATGCCTGTTTCTGCTGTTGTAGGAAAAAGGGAAATTCTTTCTCTTATGGACCCGGGTTCACACGGGAGTACCTTTGGAGGAAATCCTCTTGCATGTGCGATAGGTGTGGAAGCAATTTTACAGATGGAAAGAGAAAAACTTCCTGAAAAGGCAAAGGAAAAGGGTGATTATTTGATGAAAAAATTAAAGGAAATTGATTCTCCTAAAATTAAGGAAGTTAGAGGGAAAGGACTTCTCATAGGAGTTGAAGTGCATGAAAAATATGGAACAGGAAAGAAACTTGCCGAAATTCTGTTAAAGCACGGGATTATTACAAAAGAGACCCATTTAATGACAGTGAGAATGACACCGCCTCTTACGATAAGTTATGAAGAACTTGATGAAGGTATTGAAAGATTTAAGAAAGGACTTGCTGAACTTTAATACATAATTAAATAGGTTTCAAATTTGTAATTCCTTAATTCTTCTTAACCAAATCTGATTTTTAATACTTTTGAAAATTTGTTCTGCTTTATTAAGATACAGGCTCATTTTTTCCTTATTTCCTCTTTGTTTTTCCATTAAAGCATAATAATAAAATACACAGGCGATTTTATATGGAATTTTCAGATTTTTAAATATATCTATTGACCTCTTAAAATAGGTTTCAGCTTTTTTATTTTCCTTTCTTTTGGTCAGAATTCTTCCCAAGATTAGATATGCTGCTCCTTCAAGCTCCTTTAAATTTAATTTTCTTGATAACCTGATTGCCTTTTTAATATAAATTTTCGATTTCCTCAAATTCATATTCTCCATTTCAAATTCTGATAATGAAATATAAATTTCACATAAAATGTCTTTATCTCCAAGTTTTTCCGCAATTTTGTGTGCTTTTTTCAGATGTTTCTTTGTTTTATTGAGGTTTTTTAATTCTATATAAAGATTACCCAGTTCTAAGTGACTGTAAGCCAGGCCTTGATAATCCTTTATTTTCTTCTCAATTTTCAGAGACTGATTATAATATTTGATTGCCTTTTTATATTCCCCTAAACCCTGATAAATAATGGCTATATTATGATAACTCATAGCCTGACCGTAAAGGTCTTTTATAGTTTTTCTTATTTTTAGAGCCATTAAATGATATTTTAGAGATTTTTTGTAATCTCCATATAATCTGTATATGTTGCCTAAATTATTAAGGCCAAAAGCCTGTCCGTAGAGATGACCGATTTCGGTTGACAATTTCAGTGAATTTTTAAAATATTCAATGGCTTTATTATAATCTCCAAAAGAGAAGTATATATTTCCCATGTTATTTAAAGTGGATGCCTGACCATAAGGGTCCTTTATTTCTTTTTTAATTTTTAAAGATTTTTTATAAAATCTAATTGCCTTTTTATATTCCCCAAGGTTTTGATAAATAAGTCCAATATTATGAAAAATAGCAGCTCTGCCATGATTATCTTTTAATTTCTCTTTTATCTTCAATGACTCTCTGTAATTTTTAAGTGCTTTTTCATATTCACCAAAAGATTCGTATAAATTTCCAACCAGATTTAAAGAATCAGAGAGGCCTTTTTTATTATTTGTCCTTTTATAAATTTCAATTGCTCGACTTATTATGTTGAATGCTTCTTTATATTTACTGATATAGCAATAGATTTTACTTAACTGTAAAGTAAAATCAGCAAAAAGTTCTCTATTTTTAATTTTCTTTGCGAATAAAATTCCTTTTTTGCAATCATTTATTGCTTTATTGGTTTTCCCTGTGAAATTAAAAACATCCGCCCTTCCTTTTAAGGCATGGATTAGAAGAATTTCATTCTTTTTTAATTTTCCAACTTCCATCCGTGTAAATTAATAAATTAAAAATTTTTAAAAGGGTCTTCTATTTCTTCTTCTTCACCAGATGTTATTTCTTTTGCTTCATGATATAACTTTGTAAGCAAAAGAAGAGAAGCTGGAATCAGTATTCCGGATATAACGAAAAAAATATAAGGATTTACATTAAAAGCCCTGGAAGGGGTGTATCTCATGATGTTGAAAATTATAAGGGACACAGAGAACCATATAACTGCAAAGTTTGATAATGGGTTTATGGACTCTGCAAGTCCTATACCCGGAATTCTTTTTTTTGTAAAAGGCCAGAGAAAATTAACCCCCATATAACCCAACTGGTCAAGAAAGCCATGGGACATAAACCCTATGAAAAAAATAAGCGAATTCTGAAGATAATAAGGACTCTTTATTAAATATAAAAATCCTCCGAGTAAAAAAGAAAATAAAATTGCGGGTAAAAGTCCGTGTGTCCATTCCCTGTGCCAGGGGATAAACACTATTCTTATTTTATCTCCTTCAGGAATGAAAGCAAGTGAGGGTCCGGAGAATATATCAATGGTTATTTCTCTATATCTGTATTCAAAAGGTATATTAATTTTTCTTTCTGTTTCTTTTTGGGGTTCCTGTTCTTCAGGTACAGGCATCTGTGAGGTGTTAACCGAAGGCCCATAAAATGCTTTTATTTTATTTTCTTTTTCATCAAAAATTATTCCATATCTTCTCCATAAATCAGGTCCTATTAAAAGGGTATGAAGTTTAACTCTCACTTCCCTCTTTTCTTCCCATGCTATCTTTATTGCCTTTTCAATGAAATCAACTATCTCCTCGGGATTTTTACCTTCAGGGTCAGGTTCAAACTCAAAATCCCATTTTTCAAGAAACCTGTAAACTTTAAAATCAAGAAAATCCGGAAGATATCCTCCTATGCCTCCCCATACAAGATCAAGAGTTCCTTTTGTAGCTGCAGACTGAACAAGTTCAGGGAGAAATGTTCCGAGTGCAAGACCAAATGTAAAATGAGTTATTCCTTTCATAAAATAGAATTATAAGATTTTTGCTATGAGTTTCCAAATAATAAAAAAATTAAAGGAAAATAAAGCACGGTTTTCCATTCTTAAAACACCTCACGGAGGTGTTGAACTGCCCAATTTCATGCCTGTTGCCTCTCAGGGCACTGTCAAAACACTACCTCCAAAGGATTTAAAAGAAATAGGAGTTCAAATTATTGTTTCAAATACATATCATCTGCATTTAAGACCAGGAGAAGATTTGATAGAAAAATTCGGAGGACTTCACAGATTTATGAATTTTGATGGAGCAATTTTGACGGATTCAGGAGGATTTCAGGTCTTTTCTCTTTCTGAATTAAGAGAGATAAGCGATGATGGTGTGGAATTTAAATCACATATAGACGGAAAGAGAATATTTCTTACACCTGAAAAGGTTATTGATATTCAATTAAAAATAGGTTCAGATATAATGATGGTTCTTGATGAATGTCCTCCATATCCTTCAGAAAAATCCTATGCTGAAAAATCGTTAAATTTGACCCTCAGATGGGCTGAAAGAAGTTACAGGTATTTTAAAGAAAAGGTTACGAAAAGAGATGAGAGACCTCTTTTATTTGCAATTTCCCAGGGTTCAACCTTTCCTGATTTAAGAAAAAAAGGAATGGAAAAATTACTTGAATTTGATTTTGATGGATATGCTATAGGCGGTCTTGCGGTTGGAGAACCAAAGGAGATAAGAGAAGAGATAATTACCGAGATTATTGATATGTTTCCTGAGAATAAACCGAGGTATATTATGGGAGTAGGTTATCCTGAAGACATATTTTTCTGTGTGGAGCAGGGTATTGACCTTTTTGATTGTGTATTACCAACAAGAAATGCAAGAACAGGCCTTGTTTTTACATCCGAGGGAAAGATAAGGATTAAAAATTCTATTTATTCAAAGGATGAAAGACCTCTTGACCCTGAGTGTGACTGTTATGTTTGCAGGAATTTTACAAGAGCTTATATAAGACATTTATTCAATGCAGAGGAGTATCTTGCTCTTTATCTGGCTTCCTATCATTCTGTTTATTTTTACATAAATTTGATGAGAAAAATAAGAGAGAGTATAAAGGAAGATAGATTTTATGAATTTAAGAAAAAGTTTTTTGAAAGATATAAGAGTGAATAAAAAGTAATTTGTTCCTTTTTTAAGTGACCTGAACTTATATTAACTTGTTTTTAAAAGTTCCTCTATTTTATTTTTTAATCTTTTACCTGTTCCTTCTAAATATCCTATCTGTTTAAAAATAATTCTTCCTTTTTTATCAATTATAAAATGTGTCGGAAATGCGTTTACCTTGAATTCCCTTCTCAGTTCCCTGCCGTTAATTGCTACTTTATACAAAAATTCCTGTTTTTTCATGAAATTTTCAACAGTTTTTTTGTCCTCATCTGTTATTGCCAGGAATATGACATTTTTATTATCTTTAAATTTTTCCACAAGTTCATTCAATTCAGGAATTTCTCTTCTGCATGGCCCGCACCATGTTGCCCAGAAGTTGAGAACAATGACTTTTCCTTTGTTTTCACTGTATTTAAATTTTGAACCATCAATAAGAGTAACCTCAAAATCTGAAACTTTTTTAAGTTTTGATATTATTTCTTTCTTTATTTTATCAATTTTCTTTTCGTAATCTTCTCCAAGAATACTTTTAAGTGTGTCCTCATATTCTGTATCTCCGTAGTAATAAGCAAGATAAGCATATGCTTTTACTGCCTCTTCTGTTTTTTGGTTTTTCCAGGCTGATTTTGCCAGTAATTCAAGAATGCCAGGGTCTATTTCTTCTGGTTTTTTACCTTTGACAACCTTTTTAATATAAAAATATGAAGAATCAAACTTATTATTCATAAGGTAGAAACTTGATAAAAGAGAGTACATATCATTTTTTGTTTCCTTTACTGCTTCAAGCACATTCTCAATTCTTGGTGGAAAACGACCGAAAATTAAATGTTTTCTGAATTTGATGGGATCGTTAACAATTTCTTTCTCTATTTCAATAAGTATTTTGAATTTGTCCCATTCCCTTCTGTTAAATAAAATATTTTCAAAAGTCCCAAGTTCTGCAAGCCATACAAATCCTTCTTTTTTTCTTTCCTTTATGTACTCAATTAACTTGTCAGTTTCGAGAACAGGATAGATAAATTTGGAAATTGCATAATATCTGAAATCCTTTATAAAATAATCAATTTTTTTCTCTTTTAAATATGAAGCAACTTTATCAATTCCTTTATCACTTAAATAACTTATATATGTGCTTATTTTGTAATTATCTTCAGGTAAATCTTCAAAATATTTCAAAATTTTATTTGCAAGAACTGTATCATTTAAAACCCAGTTTGCAGTAAGATAGGCTGCATGCAAAAAAGAGGGATTATCTTTTTCCTCTTCAAGTTTTTCCTCTATTTTCCTTTTTACTTCTTCAGGAGTTTCTGCACCTTCCTGAATTGCAAAGTAGGATTTATTATCCATGAAATCATAATGGTCTTCATAATATTCATTTTCTTTTAACCATAAAGAGGAGAATTTTCTCAAATTTTCAAAAGGAGCATTTTTGCTGAAATAGAAAAATCCGAGCATTGATAGAGCAAAGGGAGCAGGTTTTCCTTCTTTTGTGTAAAAAATCACAAAATGAGTAGAATCAATTTCCAATTTTCCTTCTTCATTTTCAAAGGCAAAAAGTATAAGGGATGTGTTTATATCATCGGGTTTGATTTTTATTTCTCTTGCATTTTTTATTTCTTCTACATGAGGAATTATCTTATAAGGATCACCTCCTGAAAGTTCAATCCACCAGAAATACCCCGAGAATTTCTGTGATAATTTAAACCTAACTTCCTGTCCCTGAATCGGTTTATTAGGTTCAAGAGTTATTCTGAATTCCGATTTCTTACATGAAATTATAAACACGAACAAAATAATTGATAAAATTACCCTTTTCATATTAGAATTATATTGAAAGTATTTTTCAAGGTTCAAATCCATTTAAAAGGGAGTATTTATAATAATGATTAATTTAATTCTAATTTTATTTGTATCTCAAATGCCCTATCCTATGCCTCATATGAAGCAGGGTTCTCAGGGTGGAGAGTGGAGACCCTATAATTTTAAGGGGACCGAATATTTTAAATATGAGGTAAAGGGTGTTGAAGATGGAAAGATTAAAAAGGGTTATGAGATTATTGATATTAAAAAATCAGGAGATAAATACAAGGTGAAAATAGAGGGTAAATATGGAGAAAGTGAAGGAACTTTTACCACAACTGTTAATAATAAGGAGGATATACCAGGTGCCATAATGGGTCAGGCGATGTTCAACCCTTATCTTGCTCCTTTAGCTATTGCACTTTTTTCACCTGCATGGACTCTTTACTTTGGTTTTACAGGAATGTCACTTGAAGAAGGCTCAAAATGGAAAACAAAGGATGATGAAGGGAATGTAACCGAGATGGAAGTTACAGCTTCTGAAACATATGCAGGTAAGAAGGGTAAGAAACTTGTTGTTAAAGAAAACGGAAAAGAAACCTGGGTTATAGTGTGGGCAAAAGATGTTGCATTACCCCTTTATATAAAAATGGGAAAAGAGGGTGAAGAAACTTACGAATTAAAACTTGTTGAATACAAGGAATAAGTTTTAAATATAACTCTCTAACTCTTTAAGGTCTTTTACATAAGGGATTTTATAGGGTTTATCTATTTCAAACCCATAGGTAAATATTTTCTTTTTAAAGGCAATTGCATAGGCAATTTCCGTAAATGTTCCTTCTGATAATCCACATGCAATTACAATATCAGCAGAAAGCATCAAAAGCACATTTCTCATTCTTCCCATACCTGTGGGTATAACAATATCACAGTATTCATTTGCATCCTGCTTTTTATCAGTGGGTATAATTCCGAGTGTTAATCCTTCTTTTTCTTTGGCACCTTTCATTGCTTCCTCCATTACACCATAAAGCCCTCCTGTTGCAATTATGTAACCCTTTTCTACAAAGAATTTCCCTGCTTCATAGGCCCTTTTTCTTTCAATTTCGTTCGGCTGTGATGGACCTATAATAACAGCGATTTTTCTCATGGTAATGTTACCTCCCTTATATATCCTTTATTTATCTTAAATTCTCTTTTTTCTTTAATCTCTTCTTTAAACTCCCTTATGGCTTGGATTGCCTCCTTATATTCGGCTCCTGCATGCCATAGATAAAATTCTCTTACACCCGAAACATAGGCTCCCTCAATCTGTGATTTTATATAATCTTTACCGAATCCAGGAGCCCTGTAATTAAATGCCTGGACATAAACCACAATTTTGTTATTTATTATTTTTCTGGCCCTTATGGGTGCAAGTGCGTAAATCAGATATTCTCTTGCATAATAATATCCGTTTTTTCTTTCAACATATAAAAAATTTTTTCCGAAATGTGATGGGTATAACATAAAGGCAAATTTATCCAGATATTTTCCCATTATTTCAAGATTCTGTGCTTCTCTTATAAGCTTTCCCCAGTAGGCAAGGAATCCGAAAGAACATCCTGTTATTGTTATGTCTTTTAAGCTATCCTTTGCTTCCTTTAAAAATTCACCCAGCACTTCCTCTTTTTTAATGGTATCCATTCCTTTAAAATCCATCAGGTATAAGTCACCATCCGAAGGAAACCTGATGTAATCTAAATGAATTTCTTCAAATCCTGCTTCTTTCACTTCTTTTAGTAAACTTATAATAAAACTTCTGAGTTCTCTGTTATAAGGATTCAACCATGTTTTACCGTGAATATCCTGCCATGGTTCGCCTGTTTTTTTATTTAAAATAGCCCATTCAGGTCTTTTATATGGTAAATTAAGGTCTCTGAAACATACAAATCTTGCTATCGGTCTCAAATTATTTTCCTTTAATCTTTTGACAAATTCTTTTAAATTACCAAGTGTTGGAATTACAATCCCGAGTCTTTTTGCTTCCTTATTTTGAGTTTCAAATCTTATATATCTTTCATCCTTAACATCAACAACAATTCCATTTATGTATTTATCTTTTGAATATTCAAATATTTTTTTTAGTATGGAAGGATTTGAAGCAGCATAGGCGTTTAAATAAAGAGCAAAGAAGAGCGAATCAATCAATTTATTTTATTCTTATTATTTTCTTTGTTTTCTCCTTTCTTATGAATAAAATTCTTCCCTTTTTATTCTTTCTTCCTGATATGTCATATATACCTTTTTTTATATTTAAAACAGGATTTATTTTTGTAATTCTGCTTTTTTCTTTTATTTCAAGACCTGCAATAAGGTCAAAAAAAAGATGTCCGAGTGAATCGGATGAGTTTATATCACGGTATATTCTGAGAGAGAGTTTAACCAGGTCAGCAGTATCAGGAGCCACATCAGAAACAGAGAGCTCCTGCCATGTATTCTGATTATATGAGGGTGAGGAACGAGCGTAGGCACTTAAATAAACAGTGTCAATTCCCTGAATCTGATACCAGGATACTGTTATTCTTCCATAAACATCAGGGTCATTATCAAAAATATAACCTGTGAATTTATATTCCATTCCAGGATAATCAACAATTATCCATTGTGACAATGCTTCTGTATTGGATGTTGTTTTACTTGCTCTTACAACTTTTACACTGTAAATGCCAGAAAAAATTGTATCAAACTCTTTATAAACAGGTAGAGATAAAGGATGCATAACCATCCATCCTTCAGGAGTTGTTGAGTCTATCCAGTTTTCAAAATCAGGGTTTGTAATATTTAAATAAATCTGTGCTGTCAGGAATAAAATTATCATAACTTCCCCCTATTTTGAAAAAAATCTATATTTAAAGATGTAAAAAAGGGCTTTAATACCATCTTTCCAGTTTATTTTCTTCCCCTCTTCATAGGTTCTTCCGAAATATTTTATTCCTGTTTCATAGATTCTCCATTTTTTCGCTTTTGAAATCTTTACTGTGAACTCAACTTCAAAACCAAAATCGTTGGCTGTTAGATTGATTTCTTTAAGAACTTCTCTTTTAAACATTTTTGTACAGACCTCTATGTCTGAAAAGGTCATATCACATAAAAAATTTATGAGATTAGTAATTATTTTATTTCCTATAAAATGATGAAAATATAGAACCCTGTGGGGTTCTCCGTAAAACCTTGAGCCATAAACCACATCGGCTTTTCCTTCTAATATCAAAGGTAACATTTTATTCCATTCATTCGGGTCATATTCAGGGTCAGCATCATGTATCACTATTATGTCACCTGTTGCCTCCTTGAACCCTCTCCTGAGTGCTGCACCTTTTCCCATATTCTTTTCTTGAAAGAAAATTTTAATTTCAGGATCATTTATGTTTTTTAATATTACCCTTGTACCATCGGTTGAGCCATCATCCACAACAATAATTTCTTTTTTTAAATCACCGTATAGTTTAACAGATTTAACATCCTTCAAAACCTTTTCTATATAATCCCTTTCATTATAAACAGGAATAACAACCGAGAGTTTCTTAATTTTTTTCATTTTAAAATCTCCTTAAAGTATTCTAAGGTTTTTAAAAGTCCCTCTCTGAAAGGTGTAGAGGGTTTCCAGTTAAGTAATTTTTCTGCCTTTTCTATATCAGGACACCTTTTCTTAGGGTCATCCTGAGGAAGAGGTAAAAATTTTCTTTGAAGTTTTTTATTTACAAGTTCTTCTATAATTTCAGCAAGTTCTATTATTTTTATTTCATACGGATTTCCAAGATTTATGACTTCGCCCTTTAAATCTTTATAAACCCCGATTCTGTATAGTCCTTCCACCATGTCATCTATATAACAAAAGCTTCTTGTCTGTGTTCCATCACCATAAATTGTAAGAGGCTTTTCTCTTATTGCTTGAACCATAAAATTCGGGATTACCCTTCCATCTTCAACCCCCATTCTCGGACCATAGGTATTAAATATTCTTGCTATCCTGATGTCAATATTATATTTTCTTAAATATACCATACATAAAGCTTCACCGAATCTTTTTGCCTCATCATACATACTCCTTGGTCCCACAGGATTAACATTTCCATAATAATTTTCTTTTTGAGGGTGCACAAGAGGATCTCCATATACTTCAGAGGTTGAAGCAAAAACAAATGTTGAGCCGTCTTCTTTTGTTTTATCAAGTAGATTTTCTGTACCCACAGAATTCACAAGCATTGTTTCAAGCTGATATTCAGAATAGTGTTTAGGAGAGGCGGGGGAAGCAAGATGATATATTATGTCAAATTTTTTATTTATCTTTATTCCTGAAATTACATCCTGTTCAATAAATTCAAAATTGTTATATTTTTTTAAAATATCTATGTTTTTTCTGTTACCCGTTATGAAGTTATCAACACCTGTAACTTCGTGTTTTTCCTTTAAAAATTTTTCACAAAGATGTGAACCGATAAATCCTGCACATCCTGTTATCAGTATCCGCATCCTTTTCTTCCTGTTGGAATATATATGAACTCGAGTTTACATATTTTTTCCATATTAAGACAATTCCTACCATCAACTATTATAGCAGTTTCCATCATTTCTTTTATTTTTGAGAAATCTGCTTTTTTAAACTCATTCCATTCTGTTAATATAAGAATTGCATGTGCATTCCGGCAGGCATCATATATATCTTCAGCATAATATATTCTCTCACTCTCCCCAAATTCTCTTTTGAAATTCTCCATTGCATATGGATCATAAACTCTACATATTCCTCCTTCTTCAATAATTTTTCTGACAATTTTCAAACTCGGTGCTTCCCTTACATCATCTGTTCCTGGTTTAAAGGATAAACCCCAGACAGCGAATACTTTATCTCTTATTATCCAGAGAATCTTTTTTATTTTCTCAATAAACTTATTTACTCTTTCTTCATTTATTTTATCCACACATTTAAGAAGACTGAAATCCAGCCCCAGTTCTTCTCCTATGCGATAAAATGCTTTCACATCTTTCGGAAAACAGGAACCACCATATCCAATACCTGCATTTAAGAATTCTCTTCCTATTCTTTTATCAAACCCCATTGCTTCTGCGACCTTGATTACATCTGCTCCTGTTCTCTCACATAAATCAGCAATCATGTTTATAAAGGATATCTTTGTTGCGAGAAATGCATTTGAAGCATGTTTTATTATTTCAGCTGTTTCAATATCTGTGAAAATTATGGGAGCTTTGAAGTCCTTATATATTTCTTCAAAAATATTTTTTGCTTTATCTGATTCAATACCCACAACTATTCTGTCAGGTTCAAGAAAGTCTTTGATTGCTGACCCCTCTCTTAAAAATTCTGGATTTGAGGCAACCTCAAAAGGTATATCTTTTTTTACATACAATGACATTACCTTTTTAATCCATTCAGCTGTTTTAACAGGAACTGTACTTTTTTCAACGATTAAAAGGTATTTATTCAAATTTTTCGCGATTTCTCTTGAAGCGTCTTCTACCTGTGACAAATCAGCACTTCCGTCAGGTAAGGGGGGAGTTCCAACGCACAGAAATACTACATCAACATTTTCGATTATTTCCTTTATACTATCCGTGAATTTCAACCTGTTAAAATTTTTTTCAAGAAGTTCACTGAGACCCGGCTCATAAAAAGGAAGTTTTTTATTCATTAAATTTTGTATTCTTTTTTTATCCTTATCCATACCAATAACTTCAAAGCCTTTCTCAGCAAAGCAGACTGCTGTTACAAGACCCACATGACCGAGTCCTATTACGCCAAGTTTCATACCAGAACCTCCATTTTTTTATTTTCTGATGAATAAAATGCAACAGGCATATATTTTGTATTCTTTGATATTCCTATATTTCCATTTTTGTCAATACATATTATACCACCTGATGATCCTGTTTTAACATCAAGTTCTTTTACTGCTAAATCTGCTGCTTCCTGTGCATCTTTACCCTGTTCAATCATAAAAATACAGTATCTTGCCATTGTTACTTTTATTATATCCTCTCCTATTCCTGTTGCTGATGCAGCCCCATAAGAATTTGCATAGGTTCCACATCCTATAAGAGGTGTATCTCCTACCCTTGAAGGAAGCGAAAGAAAAAGACCACCCGTAGATGTGCATGCAGCCAGGTTTCCATTCTCATCAAGAGCAACTGCTCCTACTGTTTCCATAATTTCCTTTTTCAGTTTTTCAAGTTCTTCTTTTGGCTTTTTAATTATTTTTTCCCATAATTCTCTTCTTTCTGCTGTATGAAGATTTTCCTTTTTGAACCCATAATATTCTGCAAATTTTTCTGCTTCATTACCAGCAAGTAAGATATGATTTGTTTTTTCCATCACAAGTTTTGCCAGTTCAGAGGGATGTAAAAAACCTTCAATTCCTGCAACCGCTCCTGCTCTTAAAGTCTTGCCATCCATGACTGCAGCATCAAGTTTTATACTTCCGTCAATTCGGAGAACTGACCCCCTCCCTGCATTAAAGATTTCTTCTTCTTCCATCACTTTTACAGCTTCTATTACAGCATCAATTGCATTTCCTCCTTTTTCAAGAATTGAAAGTCCTTTTTCAGCTGACCTTTTCAGAGGTTCATACACCTTTTCCTTCTTTTTATATGAAGCACCACCATGAACTATTATCACGTGCATCCTGTAAGTTTAAGTTAATAAAATACTTTGTTGCAAAAAAATCCTTAAAGTTCTTAAACTATATTCTCAAATGAAAAAATTTGATTTGTATTTACGCTCCGCGGAGTTTATTTATGTTTGTAATGATGAATTTGATGTATATCATAAAAAAGATGTTGGAATAAAAGACGGTAAAATTACTTTTATAGGGGATTATAGAGAAGGTAAAAAGTATATCGGGGATAATACAAGGATTTATAATTTAAGAAAAAAAATCTTACTTCCCGGTTTCGTTGACCCTCATACCCATCCTGTATATGCAGGAGATAGAGTACTTGAGTTTGAGGAAAGAACAAGCGGTAAAGATTATCTTGAACTTTTGAAAGAGGAAAGAGGAATACTTCACACTGTAAAAAAAACAAGAGAAAAAAATAAAAGAGAATTAAAAAAAATTGTCAAAAAAAGACTTAAAAAGTTCATTGAATATGGCACATTAGTGGTAGAAGCAAAGACCGGTTATGGACTTTCTGTAAAAGAAGAAATTAAACATCTTGAGATTCTTAACGAACTTAAAAAGGAAATGCCACTTGATATTAAAATCACGGCTCTTTTTGCACATGCAATCCCTCCTGATAAAGAAAAAAAAGAGTATATTGCTGAAATAATTGACAGGGGTCTTGAAAGAGCTTCTCAACTTGCAGATTTCTGTGATGTATTTGTTGAGAAGGGAGTATATACAAAAACCGAGGGAAAAAAAATTTTGAAGGAGGCAAAAAAGAAAGGGTTATTGCCCAGAATTCATGCGGATGAGATTACAGAATCAGGTGGTGGAGAACTTGCCTGTGAAATTGGAGCTATTTCTGCTGACCATCTTGAATATACGTCCAAGGATACACTCTTAAAAATGAAAGAAAAAAGAGTTTCTGCTATTCTTTTACCAGCTACTTCTTTTTTCATGAGATTACCTTTTCCGGATGGAAGAAGAATGCTGGATATGGGATTAAACGTATGCCTTGCAACCGACCATAATCCGGGAACCTCCTTTGTGTTTTCCCAGCTCTTTATTGCAGGTCTTTCAATTTTTTTAATGGGTTTTAAAATTGAGGAAGCTTTAAAAGCAATTACAATTAATTCTGCAAGGTCTCTTTTAATCAATGACAGAAAAGGTTCGATTGAACCCGGGAAAGATGCTGATTTGATTGTGTTTGATGTTCCGAGACTTTCATATCTTTTTTATGATTTCTTTGAAGTGCATAAACCCGTGCTTGTTATAAAAAAAGGAAAGGAGGTGATAAATGAAATTGGTTGAATGTGTTCCCAATTTTTCTGAAGGAAGAAATAAAAAAGTTATTGATGAAATAGTTGATGCCATTAAATCTGTAGAAGGGATTAAGGTTCTGGATGTGGATATGGGATATGATACAAATCGGACGGTTGTGACATTTATAGGACCCCCTGAAGCTGTAAAAGAGGCTGCTTTCAGAGGTGTTAAGAAAGCTTCAGAGCTTATAGACATGAGAAAACATAAGGGAGCCCATCCCAGAATGGGAGCCACTGATGTATGTCCTTTTATTCCTCTTAAAGATATAACCTTTGAGGAATGTAATGAAATAGCAGTTGAGGTTGCAAAAAGAGTGGGAGAAGAGTTGAAAATTCCTGTGTATCTTTATGAAAAATCAGCAAGGATTCCTGAAAGGAAAAATCTTGCATATATCAGAGAAGGGGAGTATGAGGGACTGGCGGAAAAAATTAAGAAACCAGAATGGAAACCTGATTTTGGACCTCAGGAATTTAACCCCAGAGCAGGTGCGACTGTAATCGGAGTGAGAGAGTTTTTAATTGCCTATAACATCAATCTAAATACAAGGGAAAAAAGATATGCCACTGATATTGCTTTTGAGATAAGAGAAAAGGGAAGAACGAAAAGAAAAGGAAATATTCGCCCTTTTTATTTTAAAGGTGAAATTGTCAGATATAGAGAAAATGAATACCCCTGCGGTGAATGTGATTTTATCGGTAAAACAATTGAGGAAACCTATAATCATGTAAAAGAAAAGCATGGTTATGATTTATATGAATTATTGAAACAGCATGGACTTGATAAAAACAATCTTATTGGAAAAGCAGTTAAAAAGAAAGGGAAATTTAAGAATGTGAAGGCGATAGGATGGTATATAGATGAATATAAAAGAGCCCAGATAAGTATAAATTTAACTGATTATAATGTAACAAATATGCATCATGTGTATGAGGAAACCAAAAAACTTGCAGAGGAAAGAGGCTTATCTGTCACAGGAAGTGAAATTGTTGGACTGGTTCCTTTTAAAGCACTTTATGAAGCAGGAAAATATTATCTGGAAAGACAGAAGACATCCAAGGGAGTACCTGTGAGAGATGTTCTTGAAGCAGCAATTCAATCACTTGGTTTGAGGGATGTATCGGAGTTTGATGTTGAAAAGAAAGTCCTTGGGTTGCCTGATATTTTTGAGTCCAAATTCCCCAAGTTTACAATATGGGATTTTTCTGATGAGCTTTCCAGAACTTCACCTGTCCCTGGAGGAGGCTCTGCATCTGCTCTTTCAGGTGCTCTTGCGTCAGGACTTGCATGTATGGTTTTAAATATTACCATATCAAAATTAAAAGATGAAAAAGATTACAAGTTGTTATCAGATTATTCGGAGAAATTTCAGGAACTGAAGGATTATTTTCTGGTCGCAATTGACAAGGATAGTGAAAGTTTTGACAATTATATGAAAGCCTTAAGGGAGGGAAGAAGTAAGGAAGAAGTAAGAAAAGCATTGTTGCAAACAGTTGAAATTCCTTTAGGAGTTTCTGAAAGGTCACTTGAAGGATTAAAAATGATTGATGATATAATAGATAAAATTGATATAAACGTTATATCAGACCTTGGATGTTCAATTGAGCTTTTTAATTCCTCTTTTAAAGGTGGTTATTATAATGTTTTAATAAATTTAAAAAATTTTGAAGAAGAGGATAAACTTAGATATCAGGATAGGATGCAAAAAATTCTTAAGGATGTTGAAAATTATGTAAAAAAACTTGAAAATATAATATTGAAAAAATTATTAGAAGGAGGTGAAGGATGATTTTAAAGGAACGGTTCCAAAATCTTGCTTTCAGATATTTCAACAATAGAGAATTTGATAAGGCATTAAAGCTTGTAGACAGATTACTTGAGGAGGACAAAGATAATTTTGACCTTCTTCTTTTCAAAGGTGATATTCATGCAGAGATAGAAGAAATTGAATCCGCTCAGAATTATTATATTTCTGCACTTGAAAAGGCAAATAAGGAAAAGGACCATTTCAAAAGATTACTTGCCTTAATGAAACTCAGAAGAATTCAGGGTGAGACGAATGACCTTAATTCACGAATTTTTGTTTCTGCATACAATCTAGGTATATTGAAATTATGTAAGGATGCTATTTCAAAACTTTTGAGGGAAGATGTTCTTGGTGATTCTCAAAAATTCATTGAAAGAGTTATAAAAGAAATAAAAGGAGAGGATTCTCCTATTACAAACTTTCTTCTGGGTATTCTCTATATTAAGCTTGAAAAAGAAGAGGGAATAAAACTCCTGAATCTTGCTCTTGATAAAATAGAAGAAGATGAAAAATTAAAAAATTACAAGGAATTTATCGAGAAATTTACAATATCAGGCTCAGGAGTCAGTATTGAAGAACTGGAAAACATACTTGAAATTGAGGGACTTTCTGAGAAAAAACTGGAGCCAGCAGGTACACTTGAACTTGCTGATCTCCTGAAAAGCATAGGTTCACATGAGGAAGCTCTGCTTGAATATTACAGTGCAATTTACGGTTATCTAAAAGCTGAAAGTAATATAGAGAAGGCGAAAGAAATTCTTGAAAAAATAAAAGAAATGGCTCCTGAAGATGAAAGAATTCCGAAAGTTGAGGAGTTTCTTGAGAGATTTGAAGGAACACCAGAGGAGAGTGGAACTGAGAAACCTGAAATAAAAGCCGATGTAATTTTAAAAATTTATAATGATTTTCTGTTACCTGAAGAGAATACTGAGAATTATATTAAATTTTTGAATATGATGGCAGAGTGGAACATGTTTGAGGAAGTAATTGAAAATTATAAAGAGATAGAAGAGAAAGTTGAAGTTGACCTTTTTGCTCCATATTATCTGTATGTGCTTTTTATGATTGGCGAATTTGAAGAGGTGATATCAAAAGCAGACAGATATGCAGAGGAAACAGAAAGTGAAGAAACACTTAAGTTTATTAAATATTTTAAAGCACTTTCCCTTTACAGACTTGATAATAAAGAAGAAGCACTTGAAATATTCGGTGCTATCTATGAACAGGACCCTGGATTTCTTGATGTAAAGGAGTATATTGAAGTTAAAAGACCTGAGGAAATTGCTGTTAGCGAGAGTGTTCTTGAGGAGGAGGTAGAAGAAGAAGTTGAAGCTGAAGAGATTCAGGAAATTGAAGCAGAGGAAGTAGAGAAGGCAGAAGTTCAGGAAATTGAGGAAGTTCAGGTGGATGAAGAAGTACCTGCTGAGGAAAAAACTGAGGAGATAGTTCCTGAAAAGGAGACAGTTGTGCAGAAAGATAGAGGAGAATTTTACAAAAAACCAATTAATGAACATTTTGTTATAATGTGAAGGAGGTAAGGGATGGAATTATTTGAATTTTTTGGATTTAAAAAAGACCCCTTTACAATGGTTCCTGACCCGGAACTGTTCTATCCTTCTAAAATTCATAAGGATGCTCTTGAAAAGATAAAGTTCTGTATCACAAAAAACAGAGGAGCCTGTGTTCTGACAGGTGAAGTTGGAACAGGAAAAAGTATGATACTCAGAAAGATATTGCTCGACTTTTATCAGGACGATAACTATATACCCCTGTTTGTTCTTTTTGCTCACCAGGAGGTTGATGTTAAATGGTTTCTTAAGAAAATATCAAGGTTTTTTAATCTTGATGAAAAAGAAGATATATCAAAGCTGAAAGAGGACTTTATAAGTGCTTTACTTGATAATTTTGAAAAAGGAAAGAGGTTTATTTTTCTGCTTGATGAATCCCACAAAATAAAATCACCTGAGCTCAAAAATTTCTTCAGAGACCTCCTTTCGATAGAAACACTTGATGCAAAACCTGTTTCTTTTGTATTTGTCGGTCTTTCTGAAATAAGGGAAAATTTTAGAGCAGATCCTAAATTCAGTCAGAGAATACCTCTATGGATTTCTCTGGAGAAATTAAATGATGATGAAGTTGTGGATTATATAAATTATAGAATTGAGAAAGCAGGCGGTGATAAAGAAGTTTTTTCTGATGAGGCTAAGGAAAAGATAAAGGAAGTTTCCAAGGGTATACCAAGAATAATAAATGCGATCTGTGATGCAGCTTTACTTGAAAGTTATATGCAGGGGAAAAAGAATGTAGAACTTTCAGAGGTGGAGAAGGTGATTTCAGGTATGGGATTATGAGTATTAGTGAACTCAAGAAAAAGGCGAGAGAATGTGAGCTGAAAGGAGATTATAAGAAAGCATTACAGATTTACCAAAAAATCTTAAAAGAAAATCCCGAAGACCCTGAAGTTCTCTTCAGTATGGGTCAGATATTAATCAGATTTAAACAGGATAAAAAGGCAGGTGATTTTCTGCTTAAAGCATTTAATATTTTTGAGAAAAAGGGTATATACAATAATAAAATAATAGCCCTTTTGCGGAAACTTATACAAATTTATCCTGAAAAGAAGGAACTTTACAAAAAGCTTGCAGAAGCTTATTATCATGTTGATATGCCGGGTGAAGCGGGTAAAACACTTGAATCATATATTGAATATCTTTTTAAAAATGGTGAGTATGAAAAGGGTTTTGAGAATTATGAGGTTCTTTTATCCTGGCAACCTGAAAATTTTGCTTTAAAAGAAAGAGTAGCAGACCTGTACCTTACCTTTAAAAAGAAAGATAAGGCAATTGAGTTATATGCTGATTTACTTTCTCATTATGCAAAGAGAAACAAGAAAAAAGAAGAACTGATAAGAAATAAGCTGATATCTCTTGGAGTAAGTGAAGAGGAAATAGAAAATTTTATAAAGTCTGACCATGAGGAAGAAAAGAAAGATAGTGTTTTTGTGACTCTTGACCAGTTACTTGCAGGAGACCGACCTGTTAGAAAGAGAGGTAGTATCTCAGAAGTTACAAAGAAAATAGAAGAGAAAATTCCTGTAGAAGAAGTTCAGAGGGATGTCGAGGAGGAATTCAGGGATGAGATTGAGGAATCTGAGCAGGAAAAAGAGGAGAAAACCACAGATGTTGCTGAATCTCAAACTGATACAGTTATTGAAGATGAGATAACCGAAGAAGATATAAAAAGTCCTGTAAAGGTGAAAACTCTTGCTGAAACACTTCTTATAATGGGAGATTACACGGGTGCACTTGACACATATTATAAAGCTTTTGAGTTGTATCTAAAAGAAAATTCCCTTATCGAAGCTTTTAATGTACTTAAAGAAATAGCAAATAAATGGCCAGAAGAGATAAAGGCAAGAAAAGAAATGGTTAAGATTGCACATATGTTAAAGAACAGGGAATTACTTGTGGACAGTATTATTTCTCTTGCAGAATGTCTTTATAAAAGGGGAGCAAAGGATGATGCTTTAAAATGGTTCCTTAAAGCCCTGGACATTGAGCCTGAAAATAAAAAAGCCATCGAGTATATTTCTATAATTGCTCCTGAAAAACTTGAGAAATTTAAGAGAAAGGAGAAACCTAAAAAAGTTGTTAAAAAAGTAAAGAAAGAAAAAGCAGAGGTCAGCAAAAGGCCCAAGCAAAAAGAGAAAAAAGAAATTAAACCTAAGAAAAAAGAAGTTAGGCCTGAAAAAAAAGAAAAAGAAGAGGAATTCTTTGATTTTAAAAAGGAACTTCTGGAGGAAATTGAGAAAGAATCAGAAAAGGAAGGGGGAATATTTGAGGAGGTAAGGGAGACCCTTCATAAGTTCTCAAAAAAAGTTGATTACAAGGGAAAACTTGAACTCGGAATAGCAATGAGAGAGATGGGACTTTATGAAGAGGCAATAAACAATTTAAAAGAGGCAGCTGAAGGAGAAGAGACAAGAGTGGAGGCACTGGAATTACTCGGGCAAATATTTATGGAGTTAAATAAAAATAATCTCGCTATAGAGTATTTTGAAAAAGCCCTTCAGGAAAAAAATATTGATGAAAGAAGAAGAATATCGATTGAATATCATCTTGCACAATGTTATGAAAAATCAGGTGACCCTGTTAATGCTCTTGTGTATTATAAAAGGGTTTATGAAAAAGACCCGAATATAAAGGGGTTAAAAGAAAAAATAGAAGAACTGGAGTCAAGTGAGAGAAGAATAGTGGATGAGGACAGGATTTCTTTTCTGTGATTTAACTTTAAACAAATTTTTGGCATAATTATTCTTTTTAAAGTATAATATTCTCTAAAAAATGCAGACCATATCGTATCTTGAGTTTTACGGTTTAAAAAAGGAACCTTTTTCTGCTGCTCCTGATGAGAGTTTCTGGTTTAGTTCTCCACAACATACAGAAGCACTGATGAAAATTTTACATGCAATCAAAAATTACAGAGGTTTGATTCTGGTAACAGGTGACATAGGTCTGGGTAAAACGACACTTGCCAGAAAATTATTAAGAGAACTTTTAAAAGAAGAAATTTTTGAACCCGCACTTATTGTGATTGTGCATTCGTCTGTAGGGACAATCTGGTTTTTGAGAAAAATAGCTTCCTATCTCAAAATAGAATCCACTGATAACAGTCCTGTCACACTTGTTTCAAAAATTTCAAGAAGATTAATTGAGATGTATAAGAAAAATAAAATCCCTGTTTTTCTGATTGATGAGGCAAATATGTTAAAAAATAAGGAAATTATGGAAGAAATAAGAGGACTTTTAAATATTGAAATTCCTGGTAAGCGTCTTTTAAACTTTGTTCTTTTTGGTTTACCTGAAGTTGAAGAAAACCTTAAAATGGATATGCCACTTTATGAAAGGGTTGCTCTGAAGATAAAAATAAAGCCCTTTGATTTTGAATCAGCGAAGAAATATATTCTTCATAGACTAAGGGTTGCAGGTGGAGACGATAAACTCTTTTCTGAAGAAGTTTATGAAACAGTTTATAAACATTCAAAGGGTAAGCCCAGATTGATAAATACAATCTGTGATAATGCTTTACTTGAAGGTTTTTTAAGAAAAAAGAAAATTATTGATGGAGAGGTTATTGAAAAGGTTTTAAAGGAGCTGTCCTTATGAGTGGCTTGAAAATTGATCTTCATACTCATACCTTTTTCTCTGATGGTGAATTATCGCCTGCAGAACTTATTAAAAAAGCTGAAAAGGAGAGAATTGATGTTATAGGTATATGTGATCATGATACAATGGAAGCGATGTATAATATTCCTGAGAGCAATATTGAGATAGTGTTCGGAACAGAACTTTCTTTGAGGGATGGAAATAAAGATATCCATCTTCTTGTTTATTATCCTGAGAAGAATTCAGAACTGGAAAAAACATTGATAAGAATCAGAGAAGTGAGATTTGAGAGAATAAAAAAGATTATAAAAAAACTGAATGATATGGGAATTAAGATAACACTGGAAGAAGTGCTTGGTGAGGGTAATATAAAATCCTTTGGTAGACCGCATATAGCTAAGATTCTTGTTAAAAAGGGATATGTCTCTTCAATTGATCAAGCTTTTGAACTTTATCTCGGAAGAGATAAACCTGCCTATGTTCCAAAGTTTAAATTGACTCCTAAGGAAGGGATAGAACTTGCTTTAAAATCCGGTGGTATTCCGGTTATTGCACATCCGGGAATAGAAAATCTTGATTATGATTATCTTGATTATCTCAAAAATCTTGGAATGAAAGGAGTGGAGGTTTTTTATCCTGAACATGATGAAAAAGAAGAAAAATACTATTTTGAGTATGCTGTCAAAAATAAAATGCTTATAACAGGTGGTTCTGATTATCACGGTGATAATCATGATGGAAAAAATATTCTCGCCCGGAGAACCCTTCCTGAAAAATATTTTCTTGAACTTAAAAAATATAAATATGAAGTGTTTAATAGTAAATAGGGGAGAGATAGCGGTAAGAATATCAAGGACTCTTCGTGAAATGGGTATATCTTCCATAGGACTATACTCAGAACCTGATAAATATTCACTTCATAATTTTTTTGTTGATGTGTCATATCCTTTAAATGGTAGGACATCTGCAGAGACCTATCTTGATATTGACAAAATTCTATGGGTAATAGAAAAAGAAAAACCAGATTTTGTGCATCCAGGTTATGGGTTTCTGTCAGAAAATCATGAATTTGCTCAGGAAGTTGAAAAGAAAGGAGTTAAGTTTGTTGGTCCTTCTCCTGAATCCATGAAGATAATGGGAGATAAGTCTGAAGCAAGGAGAATTGCGGAAAAATGCGGTGTCCCTGTGGTTCCAGGATATTCTGGGAAACTTTCAGATGCAGAAGAGGCACTCAGGGTAGCAGAAAAAATTGGGTTTCCTGTGATGTTGAAGGCAAGTATGGGAGGTGGAGGAAAGGGTATGAGAATAGTAAAAAATAAAGAGGAATTTGTTTCACTTTTCAATCTGGCTTACAGGGAGGCCCAAAATGCATTTGGTGAGGGTTCTCTTTATATTGAAAAATTTATTGAAAAACCAAAACATATTGAAGTCCAGATTATTGCTGATGAAAAAGGAAATTATTTTGCACTCGGGGAAAGAGAATGTTCCATCCAGAGAAGACACCAAAAACTTATAGAGGAAAGTCCATCTCCTTTTATTGATGATAAAATCAGGAAAGATATTCAGGAAGCAGCTATTGAAATAGCTAAAGCCTGTAAGTATTACAATGCAGGCACAATTGAATTTATTTTTGATAAGGACAAAAATTTCTATTTTATTGAAATGAATACAAGATTACAGGTTGAGCATCCTGTAACAGAGATGAGAAGTTTGCTTGACCTTGTTAAACTTCAGTTGCTGGTTGCAATGGGTCAAGAATTAAAACTTGAAAATCCATATCCTTTAAAAGGATATGCAATGGAAGTGAGAATTTATGCTGAGGATCCTTATGAGAATTTCATGCCTTCACCCGGGGAAATTAAATGGCTTTCCCTTCCTTCAGGACAATTTGTTAGAGTGGATTCAGGAGTATATCAGGGATATGTGGTTCCTGATGAATACGACCCTCTTCTTTTAAAAATAATAGCATGGGGGAATGATAGAGCCGAGGGTATAGAGAGGATGAAAAGAGCTCTTCAGGAGTTTTTTATTGCGGGAATAACAACCACAAAGGAATTCTGTCTTGAATTACTGGAAACTCCATTTTTTAAGAAAGGTGAATATGATACTTTTCTTCTTGAAAGGTGGAAACCTGAAAAAAAAGAAGCAGCTGTTTTTTTTGAGGATGAAGTTACAGAATTTCTCGAAAGAGAAATGATTATTTCTGATAAAGGTCACAGTAAGATTAGCAGATGGAAGGATTTCAAATTCTTTTTTAACAATTTTGAGTTTTAATGAAGGATATTTTACTTAACGATATTCTCTGGAAAACATTACTTGTAGGACTGATTGCTCAAACAATCAAATCAATAATTTATATGATAAAGTTTAAAAAATGGAACTGGAAATGGCTAACAGAAACAGGAGGAATGCCATCTTCCCATACTGCTTCAACCTTTGCGTTAACCACAATGGTTGGAATGAGGGAAGGATTTAAGAGCCCCCTTTTTGCTGTTACTGCTTTTTTTACCTTCATTGTCATGTATGATGCAGCGGGATTAAGAAGAGCAGCAGGAAAACAGGCACAGATTTTGAATAAAATAATGGAGGAATTTTCTCATACAGGAAAGATTAAAGAAACAAGATTAAAAGAACTTCTCGGTCATACTCCTTTTGAAGTCTTTGTTGGAGCTATTCTCGGTATAATTCTTGCCTTGATTCTAATCTGATTTTCCTTTATAATTTTACATATGAGGGATATCCAAATAGGTGAACCTGTTTTTCAACGAAATCTTTTACTTTTTCCAATTTACGGTAGTAATGGAAAAAATGGAAATTATGAAAAGTTAAAAACAATTGAGGAGGCACATAGGGAAGGTTTCGGAAAATTTGAGGAGCTTAGAAGTCCTGATGTGTCAAGAATTATTTTCAGAAATTCAGGAAATTATCCTGTTTTTGCAATTGATGGTGAGGAAGTACTCGGTGCTTTACAGAATAGAGTTATAAATACTGCTTTTTTTTCAGAACCAAACACTGTTATAGAGGTCCCTGTTTCATGTGTTGAAGAAAGAAGATGGGAAGGCAAGAGAAGTTTCAGTGCATCTGGAACAGCGCTTTATCCGAGTTTAAGGGCGATTCTCTTGAAAACCACCAATAAAAATCTTTCAAGATATAAAACGTATCGTTCTGAACAGAGTATAGTATGGGAAAATATAAGAAGCACTCTTTATTCTCTCAGGGTTTCATCAAGAACACTTTCTGTTCATGATGCTTTTAAAGGATATGAGTCACAGATTGAATGGTATCTTGAAAATCTTGACTTTGGTGAAGCAAAGGGTCTTATTGCTTTTGCAGGTTCAAAATTTATATGTATGGACCTTTTTATATCACCTTTCCTTTTTAAAAAATTTATGCCAAAAATTTTGAGAGGTTATGCACTTGATGCATTACTTCTTAGAGAGAATCCCACTGACCTGATAAAACCTGAAGAGGCGAAAAAAGTAATAGATAAAATTCTTAGGGTAAAAATGAAAAAATATCCTGCTGTTGGAAAAGGAGTTGAATTTCGGGGAGAAGGAGAAGGTATTATTGTAAGAGGATTGAAAGAAAAAGAAAATAAAGAGTTTTTACATTTAGCAGTTTTCCCTGATATAAAAATATAACTTGGATTTTCTTCACATAAGATTCGTTGATGTTATAGATATAGCACTTCTTTCTTTATTTTCCTATTTTATTATCAGATTATTCAGGGGAACAAGAGCCGGGTTTATGATACTTGGACTTTTTATTTTTCTCTCTCTTGCATTGCTTGCCTATATTCTTGACCTTACAGGAACAAAACTCTTTTTCAGTGGTTTAAAAACAATTGGTCTTGTGGCTTTTATCATAATATTTCAACCTGAAATAAGAAGATTGCTTGCAAGTTTTGGTAGAATTCCTGTTTTGAGGAGCTTTACAGAACAGAGCAGAGAACTTGAAGATACAATGCAGATTCTTGTAAAGTCATCCTTTTCTTTGCGTGATAAGGGTTATGGGGCACTAATTGTTGTGCAGGGAAGAATGGGATTAAATGAATATACAGATAAGGCTCTCTTTATTGATGCAAAACTTTCTGAGCCGCTTCTGCTTTCAATTTTTAATCCACTTTCTCCAATGCATGATGGTGCCTGTGTTGTTGTGGGAGATAGGGTAAAGTATGTTAGATGTATTCTACCTGTCTCTGATTCTCCTCTTATAGATCCTTCTCTTGGAACAAGGCACAGAGCAGCTATAGGTATAACAGAGCAGAGTGACTCTTTTGTTATAGTTATTTCTGAAGAAAAGAGGGAAGTTTCTTTTGCCTATCAGGGTAAATTGATTAAAAAGGTTACCAGGGATACTCTGAGAAGGAACCTTGAACTTTTTTATACAGGAAAAGTTTAGGGAGATAGAAGAAAATCAAAAACCCTTTTTACATAACTTTTAAAGTTTGACTCATCAGAAAGGGAATACTCTATCATTGCCTGATAGATAGGAAAAAGTGTTAGAAATCTCAGAACTGAACCTGCACTTACTTCCTCTTTTGGTCTTGTTATCTCAACAGGACCAAAAAATGTCACTTCCTCTGCCTCTGTAAAATACTGGTCAAGGAAATCGATTATTTTCTCTGTTGATGTAAGGTCAATCTGTTTATCCATCAGTTTTGCATAAACAAAGGCATTCTGAATTACTGAAACAACATCTTCAGAGAATTGGTGAAAAAGGAAAGCAAACCTTGATTTTTCGTATCTACCTTTTATTCCCAGATAAACACCTGATTCTTCAGGGGAATGTATTTCAAATCTTAAAAAGATTTTAAGAATATCAGAATCTTTTTGATAACTTTCATTTTTTCGTGGCTCTATACCATAAGCTACAAAATCTGCTGACTCATCATGTAGTGAAGGAAAAACCGAAATTTTTGAATGCCAGAAAATATCAACCCCGAGTATCTCCTCGAGTGTATTTAGTATCGGAGTTACTAAATCCTGAATTTTGGGTCTTAAATTCTCATAAAATAATTTAACTCTGTTATTTTTATCCTTAAAAATTTCTTCAAGTTTTTCTAAATTTATGTACGGTTTTAATATAATTTCGTCCATTTTAAACCTCTATTTTACTCTTCCATTTTAAAGCAAGTTTCCTTATTTTGTCAAGGAGTAAATTTATATTTTCCCCTGTCTTAGCAGAAACAAAAATTGCAGGTTTATATTTATTCTTCAGATATACTTTTTCTTCCTCATCGATAAAAAGATCATATTTGTTAAATACATAAATTATATCCTTTTTATCCAAAAGTCCCATCTCTTCTAAAATCTTGTTTACTGCTTCTATATGGTCTTCTTTTAGTGGATTAGAGATATCAACTACATGTAAAAGTAAATCAGCATCTATTGTTACTTTTAAAGTGGATTTAAAGGCGTGAATCAAATGTAAAGGAAGATTTTCTATAAATCCAACCGTATCACTTAAAAGTACAGGAACACCATCTACATAAAATTTTCTTGTAAGTGCATCAAGGGTTACAAAAAGTGCATCCTTGGTTTCTGCATTTTCCTTTGTTATCAAATTTAAAAGAGAAGTTTTGCCTGCATTTGTATAACCTATAAGACAAATTTTAAAAAAATTTTTTCTTCTTTTGCTCTGAACATTTCTCTGATTTTCTATTTCCTTCAGTTTTCTTTTTAAATGTTTTATCCTTTCCATAATGTTTCTTCTTTTTACTTCAAGTATTTTTTCTCCGGGTCCCCTTGTTCCGATACCTCCTCCCAGACGTGATAACCACTTTCCCATTCCTCTCAATTTACTTAATCTATACATGAGCTGTGCAAGTTCAACCTGAATTTTTGCCTCTTTTGTTTTGGCATGCTGGGCAAAAATATCCATGATTAATTCTGTTCTATCTATTACTTTTACCTTTAAGAAATCCTCAAGGTTTCTTGTCTGTCTCGGCAAAAGATCACAGCCAAATATAACAACATGGACATTATTCTGTAATATTTTTTCTTTTATTTCTTCAAGTTTACCTTTGCCTATATAGTATCTCGGGTTTGTCTCATCTTTAAACTGGACAACTTCTGAAACTACTTCTACACCCGCTGTTTTTGCAAGATTTTCAAGTTCATTTAATTTATAATATGAACTTTCCCTTTCTTCTCTTTTAAATACTCCTACTAAAATTGCTTTTTCTTTCAAGATTTTATGGGAGCTATATGGGTAAACTCCTCTGTTTTTATTTTATTTTTTAACAAATCAGGATAAACTATATTTACTGCCTCATTAATGGACTTTACGAAATAAAACTCAATTCCCTTCTTAAGTTCCTTTCTTAATTTCTGAATATCAGGTTTTGATTCTTCAGGCAAAATTATTCTTTTCAAGCCACCCCTTTTAGCAGCGTTTATTTTTTCTTCTATACCACCAATTCGGAGCACATCTCCTGTAAGTGTTATTTCTCCTGTAAAAGCCATATCAGAGGGTAATTCTTTTTTCCTTAAGGCAGATAGAATGGCAAGGAGTATTGCAAGACCTGCGGATGGGCCATCCTTTGGTATTGCTCCTTCAGGTATATGTAAATGAATGTCGTATTTTTTATGAAAATCCTTGGGTAAATTATAAATTTTATTCATTGATCTTAAATAGCTTATAGCTGCATATACAGATTCTTTGAGAACATCTCCCAGATGCCCTGTTAAGGTTAATTCTCCTTTCCCCTCCATTAATAGCACCTCAATTTTCATTATTTCACCACCGTATTCTGTCCAAGCAAGTCCGTATGCAACTCCGGGTTTTAGTTTTCTCTCGCTTTCAAAAATTGTATAGGGTGCTGGTCCGAGAATCTTTGATAGATTTTTTACATCTATTTTTGTTTTTTCCTTTTTTTCAACATAATTTTTTGCAGCATATCTTATTATTCTTGAAAGCTTTCTTTCCAGTTCTCTCACTCCTGCCTCTCTTGTGTATTTTCTTATAATTTCAAGAATTGCGGAATCAGTGATTGAGAAATGTCTCGGATTTAAATTAACCTCTTTCAGAATCCTTTTAATCAAGTGTCTTTTTGCTATCATGAGTTTTTCATCTTCTGAATAACCCGGTAAATGAATTATCTCCATCCTGTCTCTTAAAGCAAGGGGAATTGTATGAAGAGTATTTGCAGTGGTTATAAAAAGTACTTCTGATAAATCAAATTCGACCTCGAGATAATGGTCAACAAAATGTTTATTCACGTCAGGGTCAAGAACCTCCATAAGTGCAGCATATGGATCACCCCTGAAATCCATTCCGACTTTATCAATTTCATCCAGAAGGAATACAGGATTTTTTGAATCTGCTTTTCTTATACCCTGAATTATTCTGCCCGGAAGTGCTCCCACATATGTTCTTCTGTGTCCTCTTATTTCTGCTTCGTCTCTTACCCCTCCAAGTGACATTCTTACAAATTTCCTTCCCAGCGCTCTTGCTATTGATTTTGCAAGGGAGGTTTTACCCGAGCCAGGAGGTCCAACAAAGCACAAAATCTGGCCTGCTATTTTACCCTTTAATTTTAAAATGGCAAGATATTCAAGAATTCTTTTCTTTGGTTCAAAAAGTCCATAATGGTCTTCATCAAGAATTTTCTTTGCTTCTTTTAAATCAAGTCTATCTTTTGTTCTCTTATCCCATGGCATTGAAATTAACCAGTCAAGATAATTTCTTATTACAGATGCTTCAGGAGAAATAGGAGGTGTTATTTCAAGTTTTCTTAATTCTTTCAAAGCATGCTCTTTTACATCTTTTGGCATTCCTGATTTTTCTATTTTCTCTCTTAAAGTCTGAAACTCGTCACCTTCTTTATATCCCAGCTCTTTCTGTATCTGTCTCATCTGTTCATGTAAAAATACCTGTTTCTGACCTTTTTGCAATTCTTCTCTTGCTCTTTCTTCTATTTCAATTTTTAATTTTCTGAATTCTATTTCTTCAAGAATCTTTTTATTGAGTTTTTCAAGATATTCAAGTGAATCATCAATTTCAAGGAATTTCTGTTTTTCTTCTGCTTTTACAGGCAGGTGGGCACACACAAAATCTGCTATTTCTACAGGTTTTCTTCTCGCAAAAAGGTGAGCAAGTAAATCTTCAGGAAATCCAGGGAGATAGGTGGTAAGTGTTCTGAAATTCTCTGTTATTATTCTTGCAAGTGCATATGCCTTTTCATTTTCTACAATATTTCTCTCATAAGTCTCAAATTCTGCTTCATAAAATTTCCCGTTAAAGATAATATTTGTCACTTTTATTCTTTCAACACCTTCAGCGACAATTCTGTATGTCCCTTCCGGTGTCTGGAACTCTGTTATAACAAAGCCAAGAGTTCCCACAGTATATAAATCTTTCTTCTTGGGTTCATGAACAGAGGGGTCTTTCTGTGTCAGAAATATGAGTTCCTTTTCTCTGGTTGCAAGTGCCTTTTCAAGTGCCTTTTTCGAGAAATCCCTTCCTATTACAAGAGGATAAATAGAATGGGGAAAAAGCACAACTTCTCTTAATGGTATCAGTGGCAGTTTTTTCATACATTTAAAATTACTTTTATAATTTGATTTTTTCAAGTTCAATTTTTTATATTAAAACAATGAATTTTATCCTGATACTATTTGCCCTCACAGCCAATTTTGAAGTAACAGATTATCCGAATGATTCAGGAGATAAACTTAATATAAAAATATTTTTGTCACATCCTGATTCTGTTATAAGTGTTAAAGTTTTTAGAGAAGAGGAGAAAGAACTTAGAGAACTTGAGCCGATTAAAATTTTTCCTGAGCAGAAAGAATATCTCCTGACAGATAAAGGGATTGATAGAGGAAGGAGTTATAATTACATACTTGAGGTAGAGACAGTTGATGGTAAAAAAATCAGAAAAATCATTTCTGATGTTGTTCCTAAGGCGGAACTTTTTCATAAGAAAAGATTAAATGTTCTTGTTTTTCTTATTTTTTACTCTTTCTTTCTGTTTTTCTATCTTGGAAAAGCGAGAAAGGGTGAGGAGTTATTTCTGAGAAAAATTCCTGGACTTGACGCTATTGATGAAGCAGTTGGTAGGTCAACGGAGATGGGAAGACCGGTTCTATATATTCTTGGTCTTGGTTATATATCTGATATTGCAACACTTGCAGGTCTTTCAATTCTAGGCAGGGTTGCTAAAAAAGTGGCTCAGTATGAATCAGATATCATTGTTCCGTGTTTTGACCCCATAGTCATGGCTGCAGCACAGGAAATTACGAAACAAGGGTATATGGAGGCAGGAAGACCTGATCTTTATAAAGAGAAAAATATTTTCTTTTTAACACAGGATCAGTTTGGTTATGCTGCAGGTGTTGATGGAATAATGTTAAGGGAAAAACCCGGAGCAATATTTTTCCAGGGATACTTTTATGCAGAGTCCCTTATTCTGGCTGAAACAGGTTACTCAATAGGAGCAATTCAGATAGCAGGAACAACAGCAACTACACAGCTTCCTTTCTTTATTGCTGCCTGTGATTACACACTTATAGGGGAGGAGATGTTTGCTGCAAGTGCATATCTAACAAGAGACCCTCTGATGGTGAGCACAATAAAGGGAGAAGATATTGCAAAAATGGTTTTTATGGGATTTATAGTACTCGGAACAATTTTTGGGAGTTTACCTTTTGCCTCAAATTTATATAATCTTATAATGAATTTCTTACAAACTTTCTGATATGAAAAGAGAAGTCCCTCTTATAATAACGTTTCTTTCAGGAATAATCATAATAATTGCTTTCTTTATACCACTTTATCCTTTTGGAAGTTACAAGAATTTCCCTGGTTTACAGGATAGATTCCTTCAGTGGTATAACATACTTCTGGGTTTCACTCTTATTCTTGGAATTGACACTCTAATTGCCTATCACTGGAAAAAAATAAAGGAGGGTTCAAAAGATGCACCTTATAGTATTGCTCTTATTGTGAGTATATTTATAACTCTTGCTGTTGGTATTTTTTCATGGGTGAAATATGGGGACCCGTTTAAAGCAGGTTCTCCTTTTATGTTTTATTACGATTATATATTTGTTCCTCTACAATCAACGATGTTTGCCCTCCTTGCGTTCTTTATTGCTTCAGCTGCCTACAGAGCATTCAGAGCAAGAAATCTTGAAGCAACCTTACTTCTGATTGCAGCAGCTTTTGTTATGATAGGTCGTGTCCCTGCGGGTGATAATATTTTGAATATTTATCTTTTTGGATATCATATAACACTCCCAAAAATTGCTGCCTGGATACTTGATACTCCTAATATGGCTGTTCAGAGAGGGATACTTATAGGTGTGGCTCTTGGTGGTATAGCTATGTCATTAAGAATTATTCTTGGAATAGAAAAAACCTATTTGAGTTGAGATGAAAAAAATATACGATATTCTGGAATTCCTGGGGAAAATTGATAGAAGGTGGATTTTCCTTTTTGTATTTGTATTTACAACTCTCCCTCTTGCCTTAAAATTCAAAGTCAGAGTGACACCCACTGAGGAGGTTAAGATAGCTTTTAATTATATTGAGAATTTGAAAGAAGGAGATAGAGTTTTAATTTCAATTGATTATGACCCTGCGAGTATGCCTGAACTTCAACCGATGTTGTATGCTATTCTGAGACACCTTTTCAGAAAAAATCTCAAAGTTATAATGATGGGACACTGGCCCTTAGGTTTACCGCTTGGGAAAACAGCTCTTGAAGAAGTGGCTAAGGAATATAACAAAAAATACGGTGAAGATTATGTTTTTCTGGGATTTAGACCAGGGGGTTCTGCTGTCATGGTTGCTATGGGTTCTGAAATAAGAAATGTATTTGCAGCAGACCAGTATGGAACCCCTCTTGATTCACTTCCGGTTATGAGAGATGTTCATAATTATGATGATATTGCTCTTTTGATAGGTCTTGAAGCAGGTTCAACAGGTGATTTCTGGGTTCAGTTTGCAAATGCAAGGTTCGGACAGGAAATAATTCTTGGATGTACTGCAGTTATTGCTCCAAACCTTTATCCCTATTATCAGGCAGGACAGATCAGGGGTATTATAGGAGGATTAAGAGGGGCTGCTGATTATGAAAATCTTGTGGGTAAACTCGGGACAGGTTCAATAGGAATGTGGGTTCAGTCAGCAATTCATATTCTTATTATAATTTTCATTATTTTCGGTAATGTTGGATACTTTGTTTTGAGAAGAAGGAGGAAGAGAAGTGTATAGCGGATTTTTACATGCATTCGGTGTCTGGCTTGCTGCGTTTTTTACCCTTTCTATCTTTTCCTTTTTATATAAGGATAATCCCTTTTATAAATTTGCAGAACATATATACGTTGGTTCATCTGCTGCTTACTGGATTCTTTATCTTTTTGTTTTTGATGTTAAACCTCTTTTATGGGATGCCTTTTTCAGGAATACAGGATTTGAGAAATGGATTCTTATTGTTCCCTTTGCCCTTTCGTTGATGATGCTTACAAGATTTATTCCTAATATTTCATGGATTTCAAGGTATGCAATAGCTTTTGTTGTTGGAATAGGAGCAGGACTTGCAATAACAGGAAGTATTCAGGGAATTCTGATACCTCAATTGAAAGGTACCCTTGTTCCCCTTTTTGGTAAGGAGAATTTCTGGCATTATGTTAATAACTGGATTCTTGTTGCTGGAGTGTTGACCACACTTTTTTACTTTTATTTTTCTATTCATCACAGGGGTATTTTAAGAGGACTCGCAAAAACAGGCATAATTTTTATTATGATTGCTTTTGGAGCTGCTTTTGGTTATACTGTAATGGCTCGTGTTTCCCTTTTAATAGGAAGAATACATTTTCTTTTATTTGAGTGGCTCTCCTTTATATTTCATTAATCCTTTCACAATTATCTCATAAAGAGTATATTGATCTGAGAAGAGCTTATATTGAAAGTAGTAATTGTTCAAAACTTGCTGAAATTTCCTATCAGAAATTTAAAGATGATAAGAAAAATTTAATGTATATTTCCGATTTATTGCTATCTCTTGCCTGTTTGAATAGAGAAGGAGATTTTAGAAGTTTTTCTGATTCACTTTTCAAATATTTCAAAAACCCATCAGCAATTTATTCGGTTATTAAAGTCTTTGAAAGATATGAGTTTTCTGATGAAGTTATCTATCTGGTGGAGAAATCAAGAAGTTTCTTTAAACATAGGAGATTATTCGAGAGAGAGTATCTCAGAGCACTTGTTAGAAGAGGCAGATTCTTTGATTTCTGGAATGAGTTTTTGAGATTGAGAAACAGGCTTGGTTATCTTGACCTTTTCTCGGATTTCATAAGAAGGGTGGACAGAAAAGAACTTATTCGTTTTTATGAGGAGACAAGAAAAAAAGGATTCAGAGAACTCTATCCTTCTTTTTTAAGAGAATTTCTGGACAGGAAAATTTATGATTATGCATTTGAAATTTTTGACCTTTTGAATCATCGAAAAAAAAGAGATTCTCTTCTAGTCTTTTTATATGAAGATGATCCTGAAAGTTTTTTCAATATTGTCTCAAAAAAGCTTAATAATTGTGAAAAAGTTCAGATTTTTATAAAAACGAAGAATTATAAAAGGGCTTTTCATTTTTCAAAAAATTGCAATAACGAGAAATTAAAGATTCTTTCTTCTATATTCTATTTTATAGAAAATAATGAAATTGAAAAAGCTGATTCTGTTTTATCAAATAATCTTAAGTTATTAAAAGAGAATAAAGAGGAGCTGGGTAAAATTTATTATCATTTGGCAAAATACCGAAAAGCTGATTCACTTTTAAAAGGGTTTGAAAATTTTGAGAATTTGTTTCTGAGAGCAAAGGCAAATATTTTTTCAGAAAAGTTAGGAAGGGCAGATTCGATTATTTCAAAAACAATACTAAGATTTCCTGATGACGAAAATATATATAAAGCACTTTTTATTTATTATCTTTTGAAATTTGAAGATAAAGAAAATGTGAAAAAAATTTTGAAATTAAATGAGAAAATCGAAAAGGGTCTTAATATAGACCTTTCTGAGTATGATTTGAAGGACAAATGGAAGCACTTTTTTGATTTGAAAATAAAGGTAAGTAAAGGGGAATTTTTTGAAGTCAATGATACACTCCTTGACAAAAATCTTCTTGCTTCTCTTTATTTTGAAGGATATAAGAATTGTATTAAAAAAGGTAAGAAAGAAGAGGCAAGGAAATTCCTTGAATATATTATCAAAAATTTTAAAGATACTCCCTATTTTATAATTGCACAGAGAAAGTTAGCGGAGAAATAAAAATTTTATTTACAGATATTTTGGAGGTTCGTAATTTGGAGCTTCTTTTGTGATTATTATGTCATGTGGGTGACTTTCTTTGAGTCCAAAGGAACTTATCACAACGAACTTTGCTTTTTTCCTTAATTCCTTTATATTTTTAGCACCAACATAACCCATTCCTGCTCTTACTCCTCCTGCAAGTTGAAACAGAACCTCTCTTACAGGTCCTCTATAGGGAACCATTCCTTCAACACCCTCAGGAACAAATTTGGTCATCTTGTCCTGAAAATATCTGTCCTTTGAGCCTTTTCTCATTGCTGATATTGACCCCATTGCCCTGTAAGTTTTAAATCTTTTTCCTTCATATAAAACAATTTCCCCAGGACTTTCCTCGGTTCCAGCAAGAAGATTCCCCATCATTACACAATCCGCTCCTGCTGCCAGTGCCTTAACTATATCCCCTGAGTATCTTATACCTCCATCTGCTATAATTGGAATACCATATTTTTTTGTTATTTTATAGCATTCCATTATTGCTGTTAATTGTGGAACTCCTATTCCTGCGACAACTCTTGTGGTGCAGATTGAACCGGGTCCTACTCCGACTTTAATACCATCAACATTCAATTTTACAAGTTCCTCAGCAGCTTCAGCAGTTGCAATATTTCCCACAACAAGTTCAACTTCCGGATGTTTTTTCTTAATTATTTTTGTAACATCAAGAACCCTTTTTGAATGTGCATGAGCTGTGTCAATAACTATTGCATCCACTTCAGCTTCCAGCAATTTATAAAACCTTTCTTCCCAGTCATCACCTGTTCCAATTGCTGCTGCAACTCTTAATCTTCCTCTTTCGTCTATATTTGCATTCGGATGTTCAATTTTTTTTGAAAGGTCCTTTAAAGTTATAAGTCCTTTTAATATCCCATTTCTGTCAACAACAGGCAATTTTTCTATTCTGTTTTTTATAAGAAGCTTGTGTGCTTCTTCAACTGTTATTCCTTCTTTTCCCGTAATAACTTCTTTTTTCATTACCTTTTTCAATTTGATATTTTCATTTTCCACATATCTCAGGTCTCTTTTGGTTATAATTCCTGCAAGGAACCCTCCTTCCATGACTATTGGAATTCCTGAGATATTCATTGTTTTCATCACATCTTTTGCTTTCTTGACTGTATCTTCAGGAGAAAGAGTTATGGGGTCTTTTATAATCCAGCTTTCAAATCTTTTAACTTTTATTACTTCTTCTTTCTGTTCATCAGGAGGCAGGTTTCTATGAATTACACCAATTCCACCTTCCTGAGCTATTGCTATTGCCATTCTTGATTCTGTAACTGTATCCATTGCTGCAGAAACAAAGGGAGTGTTGAGCTTTATATGCTTGGAGAACTTAGTTCTCAGGTCAACTTCATGTGGAAGAACACTACTTTTTCCCGGCAAAATCAGAACATCATCAAAAGTAAGTGCTTTTTCAAAATTTTTCATTTAGAATTTATAATATAAAAATGTAATGAAAATCAAGAGACTGATTATTTTTATTTCGGTTTTAATTTTTCTTGGCGGAATTTCCGTGATTTCATATAATTATGCAATATGGAAAACAAAAAAAGATATTTCAAAGAGCTTGAGAGATTTTTTTAATTCAAAAATTAGATACAAAAATTTAAACCTTTCTCTTTCAAATTTTTCCCTTGAAGAATTTAATTTTGGATGGTTCAATATAAAGAATTTTTTTCTGGATTACAATATCTTCGCACTCCTTACTTTTAGGAATGCAGGAGTTTTGCAGATAGAGGAGGTGAGTGTTGATGTTGATTCTCTTATTAAATTTTTAAGAAAAAAAGTTACAGAAAAGAAGGGAACTAAAGGAAAGGGGAATCTGATTTTTCTTCTTAATAAGGGGAACGTTAAAAGATTGAAAGTTATATTCGGAGGAAAAGAGTATATTTTTGAAAATGTGAGTTTTTCTATTAATATTCGGGGAAGTGAATACCAGGTTTATACCAATTTATATTCACCTGACCTTTATAATCTTAGAGGAGAAATAAATATTTCAGGTAATCAGCAATTTTTTAAAATTTTTACACATGAGTTCAAATCCGATATATTTGATTTGAAATTTAATATAGTGGTTGAAAGAAATAATTTTAAAATTTCTGTTTTTAACTCAAATTTTGGAGATTTCAAAGTTTACAGACTTGCAGGAGAAGGAAACTGGAAAGAGGATTATATTAAAGTAACAGATTTAAATATAAACTCCAACTATCTTAACCTAAGCTCAAATTTTGTTTTTGAAGATAACAGTGTTTCAGGTTCTGCTATTGGTAATTTCAAATACGATGTCTACAGTGGGAATGTACAGAGTAATTTTATAATTAATATTAGAAAAATGTTTTTTTTAGGAAAGCTATGGTTAAATAATTTCAGTTATGAAGATTTGAATTTTGATGAAATCTTTTATAAAGGTCTTATTTATAAAGATGGTTTTGTTTTGCCTGATTCTGTATATATATCCTCAGAGTTTTTGAAGGGTTACGGAAAAAGAAGAGACGAGGATATTGTGTTTAAAATTGAAAAGTTAAATTCTGAATTAATTCACAGATTTTTACCCCAGGGATTAAAGCCTGTTTTTGATGTTAAAAGTACAGGCATTTTAAGGATAAAAAGAAAGGATTTTGAACTTTTAATGCAAGGAGTGATTGAGAATTTTATTTTTAAAGATTTAAGAAGTAGATTTGTTAATTTTACTTTTAACAGAAAAGATGGGTTTAACGAGTTGAGTTTTTATTCAAATGAATTGCATTTTAAAAAGGCAGACATTTCTCTTGATTTACTTAGACTTAAATTTATAAATCCTGAAAGTATAAGTTTTGAAATTAAGGGTTTATTTCCTTTAATAGGTGATTTAGATGAGGAAGGATATATTATGAAGAAAGGAGAAAATATCCACGTCTTTTTTAGGACAGGAAATATAACTCTTAATCCTTATCCTGAAAATGTAAATCTTGATTCCTTTAGATTTTTGAATGGGTACCTCTCTGCAAAAAGCCAAGATAAAAAGTTTAAAATAACTCTGATTAATGGTGACCTGAGTTATATTCCATTCTTGGACCTGTCTGGAAAAATGGATCTTTACGGTGACTTGAGATTATCTGACTCAAATACAATAAAATCAATTGATGGTATTTTTAAAGCTAATTCCATTTATTATAAAGGAATAAGTATCGATTCAATAAGACTTTCTTTTGTGAATATTGACAGTTTGATAAAGGGAGAAGGTTATTTTTTTAAAAATAAAAGAAAAGGTGTTTTAAATTTGAGCTATTCTCCTGGAAGGTTTTATTTTGAGGTTTACGGAAATGATTTTGATATAAAGGATATGAATTTTCTTCTTGCAGAGCATTTCCGATTTGACAAGGGTAATTTTGATTTCAATGTGGAAGGTGAAATTAAGGATAGAAAAAAAGTTAACTATAGTGCTGAAATAAATTGTGAAAAGGTCGGGGGTATTTTTTATCCTGTTGGACTTGTATTTGATAACTTACATATTTATCTTACATTCAGAAATGACACTTTTTCATATGATTTTACAGGTATCAGTGAAAAAGGAAGATTAAGAGGTAGTGGGATAGGAATAATAGGTCTCCCTGATAATCAGTTTTTAATTGGAGGAAAGGTGAAGTTGTTGAATGTCACAATATATCCCCTATCAAATATTGAGGCGAATATTAATGGTGAAATTGATTATAAAAGTGATTATACAGGACTATACATAGATGGTGATTTGTTTATAAACAGATGTTTTATTTATCCTTCTTTTGAAGAGGAAAGAGAAGAAAAATTTTCTAAGACAAAAATAAATTTAAATCTTGAAGGAGATAATATATTTATCACAAGTGAATATTTTAATGCGGAATTAAAGGGTAATTTGAGTATTTTCAGTCCTGATTTTACTAAAAGGGTTTATAACGGAAAACTTGAGGTCAAAAGAGGAAATGTTTTTTATCTTGGGAGAGTTTTTGAGATTAAAGAAAATTCTTATATTTTATTGAGAGGGACCGAAAGTTTTGATCCTGAGCTCTATATAAATGCAGAGACTGAATATACAGATCCGGAAAGAGGAGAAAAGGTAAAAATTATGATAGAATTAAGGGGTAGTTTTTCATCTCCTCAATTTGTTTTAAGAAGTGAACCTTCATTATATACAGAGTCAGAAATAATAAAGATGCTTACACTCGGCTCAGAAATTCCTGGTTCAATGATAATTGAGGGAACCATATCACAGGAAATAAGGAAAAGATTAAAAATAAAAGAACTTTTAATAACAGGACTTTTGAGAGGTGACCCAACTTTCACAATCGGAACATATGTCAGTGAGAATATATATGTAAGGTATTTACAGGGAATTACAAATCGTTCAAGAAATCTTTATCTTATAAAATATTTTATATTACCTTCTTTATCAATTTATGCAGAAAAAGATGAAAAAGGAAGCCTGCAGAGTGGTGTTGAACTTGAGATAAGATTTTAATTTTATTTCTTTCTCACCCTGAAATCTCTTCCTATGGATGTAAAAAATTCTCTTAAAGGTTTTAAATTCTCATCAGTTCTGACTCTTTCAAGAAATTCAAGAAAATATACAAGTAAGATAGAGAAAAATAAAGACAGAATAACACCTCCTATAAGTACCATACTTCTTTTGGGTACCCTGTTTCTCTTTGAATACCCAGGCTTTGAAACAATGCTGAAAAATGGAATGGATTTTGAAGCTTCAATTCTGGTTTTTTCAAGTTCTTCCAAAAGCAGAGTATATAATTCTGAAAGAGTTTTTTGTTTTCTCCATAACCGCATTAATACTATACTTGCTTCTGGAACCTTTTCAAGTGGTAAACCAAAACCTGCTCCAAATCCTTTTTCTTTTTTTGAACCTTTTTCTATTTCTTTTATTTTATTTTTCAATTCAATATATTTTCTTTTTGCCTTTTTTATCTCTATATTATTTGTGTCCTTAATAATGGAAAGAAGAGTTTTATAATTTATTTCAGCTTCAATTTCTTCTTTTTTCAATTCTGCATATTTTTCAAAGGAATATATATATTCTCCAAACTCTCCTTCCAAGGAGTGAGTTCGATATTTTTCCTGCATCGTCTTAAAAGAATCCTCTACTGCTTTTAATTCTTTCTTCACAGAATTAAATCTCTGCTGTATTAGTTTTTCTCTTTTTACATAAAATTGTGTATGAATTTTCCTTATAAAATTTTCAAGATTTTTTAATATTTCATTTAATATTTTCACTCCCGTTTCAGGATGCTTATAAATAAGTGAAATACTGACCATTCCTTCATCTGTTACTGAAACATTGTAAATACTTAAAAATTTTAGCATTGCGTCTTCCATATCTTCTACTTTAAATGTATCAATTAAGTTCAGTTTTTTAATTACAGGCGCAATAACTTCCCCCTTTTGTGCAAGACCTGCAAGTATATCAAAAGGAGTTATGAAGGAACCAAATCCTTTTGGAATATTTTCAAGTAATCTTATATACTCTGAAGGCAGTATCTGACCCTTCAACTGTGTTTTGTAAGGCATAAGGGTTGTACTTATTACGTATTTTCTGGGTATTAAGAAAGCTACAAGAATTACTATTAAAAGAGTTGTAAAAAAGAATCTATAAAAAATTTTCCGCCATTTTAGAAAAGTTTCAAGGATTATTTTGAATTCCATGGTATTATTATAATATCTCCATTTTGAAGATAAGGATTTTCTTTGAGGTCCCCTCTGGATAAATACCTGTTTATATACAAAGTATCACTTGTTCCATTTCTCTTTAAAATAACCTTCTCTATTTTATGCAGGGGGTTAGCTTGCAAAATTACATCGTAAACCCTTTTTAAACCCTTTATAAGATAACTACCAGGTTTCTTCACATTCCCAACAATATGAACTTCAATATCACCTATTTCTGCAAGAAAAACCCTTGCTGTTGTTCCTGTATATTTTTCCTTAAGAACTTTATTTATCATCTTTTCAATTTCTTTAATTGATTTATTCTCTACCTTAAAAAATCCCAGATTTGGACCTGTAATCTTGGTGAATTCTCCTTCTTTAAGACCTTCAGCTGGCACATTTAACGATGTAGGAGATGTAATAATCCAGATTTCCCCTGAATTTGTGACCTGTTGATAATATATCTGATTAAATGTTCCAAAAAATACAATACTGATGATATCTCCTTTTTTTACTTTATAATCTTCCGGAACTCCATAGGCTCTTGTTGTTGAAATGTAGGGTAAGAAATTGGATGGGATGTTATAATACAAAACTTTTTGAGTTTCTCCTGTCAGTTGGAAAAAGATGTAAAAAAATAAAATCATCTTTTGATTTTATATTAAAGAATTTCTTAAAATCAACAAAATGAATAACATTCCTGAACCCTTAATTTTTAAAAAGAACTCTTTATTGATTCTTGACCAGAGAAAATTACCCTTTAAGGAGATTTATTTTGAAGCAAAGAGTTATTCTGATGTAAAAAAGGCAATCAAAGATATGATTTTAAGAGGAGCTCCTTTAATAGGAGTTGCAGGTGCTTATGGTATTCTTCTTGGAATAAAAAAGAGATTTAAACTTGAAAATTTTTATAAAATGAAAGATGAACTTCTTTCTCTGAGAAAAACTGCATATAATCTCAATTTTACACTCTCAAGGATTGAAAAGTTGATTAAAAAGGGGGCCTCTTACGGAGACCTGTTAAAAGAAGTTAATAAAATTTTTGGAGATGAGAAAAGAAGATGTGAACTGATTGGAAGAAATGGCTTTAAAATTTTCAAAAAGTATAGAAGAGTTCTAACCCATTGTAATACAGGTAAACTTGCAACAGGTGGAATTGGCACTGCACTGGGAGTTATTTATAAGTCCAGAAAGAATCTCGAACATGTATTTATTACTGAAACAAGACCGTATTTTCAGGGAGCAAGATTAACAGCTTATGAACTTCATAAAATTAGAATGCCATTCACAATTATACTTGATGATGAAGCTTCATTTTTAATGCAGAAAGGAGAAATAGATGCTGTAATTGTAGGGGCAGACAGGATTACATCAGATGGCTTTGTCGCGAACAAAATTGGAACACTTTCTCTTGCCATATCTGCGAAGAATTTCGGTATTCCTTTTTATGTGGCAGCTCCAATTTCCACTTTTGACTTAAAATTAAAAGGCATATCAAATCTTCCTATTGAAGAAAGGGTGGGAAAGGAAATGAAAGGCTGGGGAAAGTCAAGATGGGTTCCTGAGAATTTTAACACTCTTTACTTTTCATTTGATATTACACCCCCTGATTTAATAGAATTTTACATTACAGATAAAGGGAATTTAAGAAAAAATGAAATTTCTAAGGTTCAAGTCCTATAAAATGAAAAGGAGTTAGAAAAGTGCCAAATAAACACTATTATGCATTTGTACTTATAAATGTTCAATCTGGAAAGGTCCCTGCAGTAGCTCAGAGATTGTATAATATAAAAGAAGTAAGAGAAATTTTTATGGTTACAGGTCCCTTTGATATCCTGGCAATTATTGAAACCGATGACTATGATAAGTTGGGTGAAATACTCGCAGAGGAAATTCATAAGATATCTGGAATAGTAGATACTCAAACAATGATGGCATTCAGAACATATAAATATTTAGAAAGATGAGAAAGATAATAACACTATTTTTCATATTTGATTTTTCACTCTTTGCTGCTATTACAAGTTTCAACATAACCCCTTCCAATTTTACAGTTGGTGATACCATTACAATATCCATAACAGCAGACCAAGATGGTGCTGTTTCTTTCTTTATAAATAATAATTCAAATCTTATTTATCCAAATACAGGCACAATAGTGGGAGGAGTGTATCAGGGGCAGCATGTAATATTTAAAGCGGGTATAGATTCTGTTTATGCAGCAGGAATACCTGGTAATGCCTACAGCAATACCTATAATGCTTCTCCAAAGCCTCCCAGCAGAATTTTAATTTTATTTGATACTCAGGGTCACTTACCTGGTGATACCATTAATATGGGGCGGCAGTCAATTTCACAACCTATATATAATGTGGGACAGAATGTAACATTTACAATAAAATTATGTGATGTATATTACAATGAGAGTCCATCTACAGATACTGTGAATGTGAATTTATATACAGATGACCCACACGCTACCCTTCAAAATCAGATTCTCTTCCTTCCTGGTGAAACATCAAAGAGTTTTTCAGCAATTTTCAGGAGAGCAACAATTCCATATCAGTTTTCTTCTTCTGATAGAAGACATCTCTGGGGTGTACCTCAAAATACAGGTTTCAAGAGTGATTCTGTTAGATTTGCTCCTAATTCCCCTTATTTTCATATTCAGGCTGGCTCTTATTCAAAATTACTGATACTAGAACACTGGGATTCACTTGGAATAGATATAAGCGAACAGTTTGACCCTGGTAACGAAGCCGGGGGTAAGATTGGCAGAGTTAAACCACATCCTTCAGGAGCAGATTTTATTCTTGAAGCTATTGCATGTGACAATTATTATAATAGAGTTACGGGTAATAACCTTAAAGTTATTTTGAGATTTGAAACCACACTTCCTCAGGGAAGCACGGTACAACCTGATACTGTTAATTTAACCGATGGAAGAGATACGTTTACCCTGAATATATCGTCTTCAGGAATTTATTCCTGTTACCTGCTTGATACTCAAAATGGTATTCAGAGTAATACAGAAATTCTTGATATAAGAGGAAGCTTTTATGTGCTGAGTGTAGACCCTGATACAGTTCTTGCCTGTACACAACTTTTCAGATTTATGGCGAGTTATTATGATGCTTCAAATAATCCTACAAACGCAAGTCATAATATTTATCTCACACCTGTACTTGCATCCGACCATACTCAAAGAGCTTCAGGTTTTCTTTCTGATTCAGTATTTCAATTAAATCAGGGAATAGTTGATGTTTATTTGAGATATTGTACTCAGAGTAACGAGGTTATTTCTTTAAGGGTAACAGATGAAATAGGGACACAACCCTATTACTCTGAACCTATATATGTTAATTATTTCCCGGCCTCCGCGGATACATTTCTTGTCTATCCGAATCCGTTTGGAAATGTTCAGTATGGAGGGGCAAAGTATGATAAAATGCAGATTATGTTTTACTTACCAGAACCTGCTGACGCGGAAGTTCTTATATACGATATGTTTGGGCATCCTGTTAGAAAGTTTAAGCTTAATGCACTCTCATCAGGCAGACACATTGTTACATGGGACGGGACAAATGATAATGGTAAAAAGATCGCAAGTGGAGCTTATATTTTAATCCTTAACGCAGTTAAAGGAGCAAGAACAATTTATAAAAAGAAAAAAATTATCTCGGTGATATGGTAATGATAAAATTGATTAATCTTTTTATTTTTGGAGCCTGGGGGATCCCGGGTTCCTTTATGTTTCATTCTCCTACGGCAAGAGCTTTTTCTCTTGGTTCAGCTTTTACAGCATTTACTGGAGATCCTGCCACAATTTACTTTAATCCAGCAGGAATTGCTGAGGCAAACCCACAGGAAATTCAATTTTCGGAGAGTCCTCTTCCTCTGGGAGGGCAGTATGGCTGGCTTGGATATGTAAGGCCTACGTTAAATGCTGGAAATTTTGGGGCAGCTGTTCTGTTTCTGAATTCAGGTAAAATTGAATTAACTGACCCACAGGCACAGACTGGGGGAAATTTCCATCATTTTGAAACTGCTTTTTATTTTACGTATGCAAGAGAATTCTCAAAATATTTTGATGCAGGAATTTCCTATAAAATTTTATTCAAAAATGTTTCAAGATATTCATCTATTGCACATTCCTTTGACCTTGGATTTCTTCTTTTTCCTCAAAATGTTTATAAAATTGGTCTTTCATTTATAAATTTGATTTCTACCCCCTATAAACTTATTGAAGAATCTGAAAAGTTTCCTCTTACTGTTAGAGCAGGTCTTGCTTCTGAACTTTTTGAAGGTAAATTAAATCTTCTTCTTGATTTTTATACAATAACAGGATGGAACGAAAATTTTTATTCCTTTGGACTAGAATATTACCCTCTTGATATTTTTTCATTGAGAATAGGTTTTTCAAAATATAACTTTTCTGCTGGTTCAGGAATCTTCTTAAAATTGCCGGGTAAAAAAATTGGTATTGATTTTGGGGGTGCCTATCAGTTTGAAAGTCAAGGACAGTTTCCTATGACAGGATTTGTTACCCTTTGGTTTGAGTTTGCAGGTTTCAGGGTTGAGGTAACACCTAATGTTAGAGTTTTTTCTCCAAGATCAAGAGAAAATAACATACTCAGAATTGACCTTTTTACTCAGGCAAGAAAGGAGATAGAAAAATGGCAGTTTATAATCAAAGATTCAAAAGGAGAAATAAAAAGAATTTACAAGGATTTTGGAGCTCCTCCTAAAGAACTGTTATGGGATGGTAGGGATGACCTTGGTATGCTTGTCCAGGACGGTTCATATTATTATGAATTCAGAGTTGTCCAGAAAGATGGTAGTGTTCTTATTGATAATGGATTTCTTGCTGAAATAAGAACTGTTGGTCCAAAAGGAGAGATTTTCTTCAGGGAAAAGGGTAAAAAACCTGAAGAAGGAAAAGAATAAAACATGATATATGCCATTATTTTTAAATTATTAATAGTTGGAACTTTATTTTCTCCACAGGAAATAAAATTAATTGAAGATGCTGAAATTCTCTTCTATGAAGGGATCTATGAAGATGCAGTATCCTATTACAAAAAGATTCTGAAGACAGCGCTTGGGAAGGAGATGAAATATGAAATAAATTATAGAATAGGGGAATGTTATTTTAATCTCGGAGAATATAATAAAGCACTTGAGATTTTTGAAAGACTTGAACAAGAGACGAAGGGGAAATATATTTATCCTGAAGTACTATACGCTCTTGGAATTTTGCATCTCGCATTGAAACATTATGATAAAGCAAAGAATTATCTTATAGAAAGAATGAAGGAATTTCCTTCATATCTATCAGATGTAAGAATTAAAGAAGGTCAGGGAATCTACTATTTTACACAGGAAATTTATGAAAGTGCCTATGAAAAACTTAAAGAAGCTATAAGCGGAGTTGGAATTTTTTATAAAGCTCAAACACTTGCAAGATTGCAGAGACCTATTGATGCTTTAAAGGAGTTCAAAAAGGTTCAGATACTTTTCCCATATACACCTCTTGCAGAATATGCTGCATATGAATCCGCAGAAGCGATGTTTATAAACAATGACTTTACTGGTGCTCTGAATTTATATCAGAAATTTATAGAATCCTATGGAACTTCACCTCTGGTGGATTATGCCAAATACAAGATAGGAGTTTGTTATTTACATTTAGGAAATCCTGCTGAAGCTCTTACTTATTTCAATTCACTTCTTGGTCATCCTGATGAAATTCTTGTAGCTCATTCCTATCTGATGGGAGGACTTGCATTAAGAGAAATGGGAGATTATGAGAAGGCAATTAAATATTTGTTAAGATCTGCTTTTGATTTTCCGGGTATCGGAACAGCACCTCTTGCTCATATGGAACTCGGTAAAACCTATCTGCTTGCAGGGAATAAAGAACAGGCACTTATCACTTTCAAACAGCTTGCAAATACATATACAACAGGTGAGTTTGCAGGAATCGGAGATTATCTCACAGCCTGTATCCTATTTAAAGATGATAGGAAACTCGAAGCCCAGTATCAGCTTGAAAATCTTATAAAATATTATCCCAAATCTTATGTTTTACCGGCAGCTTATGTATTACTTCTGAAATGCATGATTGATACAAGACAGACAAAAGAAGCAATTGTGAGAGGGGAGGAGTTTTTAAAGAGTGAAATTTTTAAACTTGATGGTGTAAATACTCCTTATATGGAAAAATGGGTCTCAAGAGTTAAATTAATGCTTGCTGAGGCTTATTATCAGGAAGGTGATATACAGCATGCAGTTAAATATTATGAGGAATTGATGGAAAGTGGTGACCCTGATATAATGGCTGAAGTTTTTGATGGACTTGGCTGGTGTTACCTGGAAAGTGAAAGGTATGATGCAGCTATTCAGAAATTTGATGTGGTGATTAGTTCTTATCAAAAGGATACTTTTGCTCTTGTTTCTTCAATTTTCGGGAAAGCAAGTGCAATTTATAACTCATGTGCTTTAATTCAGGATCCTGATACAAGGACAGAGAGATTTAAAAATGCTGCCTTTACCTTTAAAGACATTGTTCGATTTTATCCTTCATCAGAACTTGCCCCTGCTGCAATTTTTTATGCTGGTGATGCTTTCGCAAAGGCAAATCTTTATGGAAATGCTGTTCAGGAGTGGGAGGCTGTTCTTTCTGAATATCCCCAAACAAAGTATGCAGGTTTTGCTGCTTACTGGCTTGGTGATACTTATTTCAGAGCAGGGGAAGCTGATAAAGCAGTGGCATATTTCAGGGTTTTGCTTGAACAATATCCTGATAATGAACTTGTAAAGGAAGGATACCTTAGGCTTGCTTCAACCTATTACACGATGAAAGATTATGATAATGCTGCTGATGTTTTGAAGAAATTTATTGGTCTTTATCCAAATGATTCTTTGACAAAAGATGCCAAGTCATTACTGGAACAGGTTTATTATTTTAAAGCAGAAAAACAACCTGAAAAACTCGAAGAATATGCAAAAGAATTTCCTGAAAGTGAGTTGCTTGCCCAGCGTCTTTTTAATGAAGCTGTAAAACTTTACAATGATAAAAAGTATGAGGATGCCATTGAGAAAGCTAAGAGAGTGATACTTCTGTTCCCTTCTTCAACAAATGCTGCTGAAGCACAGAAAATAGTGGTTGCCTCTTATGGAGCTTTAAATAATTTCAAGGCAATGGCAGAGGAAGCAGAGAGATTTGTTCAGTACTTTCCCGAACATGAAGAGGTGCCAACAATGTTAAAGGTGGAAGCCCAGGGTTTAATTCAGGAAGAAGACTATGTAAAGGCTAAGGAAGTTCTTGATAAACTCATAACCCAGTATTCATCCACTCCTGCTGCAAAGGAAGCAGTTATTCTAAAAGCAGAAGTGCTCCTTAACCTGGGTAAATTAAGAGAGGCAATAAAGACCCTGGAAAACACTTCACCTGGAGAAGAATATGCCACAAGATATTATTATCTTTTAGGTGAAGCTTATAATAAACTCGGACAGACAGATAAAGCTATATATTATTACAGAAGTCTTTTAAATGTAGGGGGAATGGATGACCCCTATCGTATAAAAGGTCTCTATACACTTGCAAGTCTTTATCAGATAAAAGGAGATCCTGTAAATGCAGCTGCAATTTATGAAGCAATTTCTCAGATAACCACTGATGAAAGTATTAAAAAAGATGCTTTATCAAGAGCGAATATTTTGAAACAGAAATGAGTTCAAATCTCAGAAAAATTAAGGTAAAAATAAAAAGATGATTTTAGGACAACCTATACTAAAACTTGTTTTAAATCCTTTCATGCTTGCCCTTGAAATATCTTCTCTCTTCGCACTGTGGGCAATAATTGATAGAATACTTGCTTACAGAAAATTATCAGAAAAGGAAGAACAGAAGTTTATAGAGAGGACAAAAATGTTGATAGAAAGAGGGAAACTGGAAGAATTGAGAGCACTCAGCTCAGCAATAAATAGACCTTTTGCCAGAATTGTCAATCTTCTTGCAGAAAATATTCAGTATCCAAGAGAGGTTCTTGAATCGGTTCTTGAAAGTGCCCTTATGCTTACACGTCTCGAACTCGGAAGAAAACTCAATGTACTTGGGACCATCAGTTATATTGCTCCACTTCTTGGTCTCCTTGGAACTGTTGTAGGTATAATTCAAGCATTCTATTCTGTTGCAAAAGAAGGAGCAGCCGTTGGTCCGGAAGCGATGATGGAGGGTGTTGCGATAGCTCTGTTAACAACTGCACTCGGTATAATTATTGCTGTTCCATGTGCTATAATGTATAACTATTTCAGAAATAAAATAAATCATCTTATGGCAAGGATAGAAGTTTCTGCTGAGGAGATTATGAATTTTATGATTTATGTAAAAGAAAAGAGGGAAAGAGAAAGAGTGGTATGAGGAAAAAGAAAAGAGTACTTAAAGAAGAGAATTTTGAACTTGACTTGACCCCTGCAATAAGTGTTGCTTTAATTCTTGTTTTGATTTTTATAACAGGAGCAGCTCAGATATTTCAGACTTGGCTTACAGTGAGTGCACCAAAGGTCAGAAAAGCAATGGGGAAAAAGAGACAGTCATCTACCACAGAATTCAAAGTAAATATACATTTAACATCAGAAGGACAGATTCTTCTGAACGAAACTCCTGTTTCCTTTGAAAAACTTGATTCACTTTTACCATATTTACTTGTAAGGAGTGCATCAGGTCTTGTTCTTGTAAGCGCTGATTCTGAGGTAGAACATGGTAAAGTGGTTGAAGTTATAGACCTTGCCAAGCAAAAGGGAGCAAGAGAGGTTGCTTTACTAAAAAGGAGGCGATGAAATGAGTGATTTTGATGATCAGGATTTTGCACGTGTTAATGTGACTCCTCTGACAGATGTTGCTTTTACACTTCTTATCACACTTATGATGGCTACAGCTTATGTGGCAATTAAACAGGCACCCTTTAGAGTTATACTCCCGAGTGTTGAAACAGTTGAACCCAGAGGCGCTGATATTGTAACTGTTGATATTGATGCCGAAGGAAAGAAAATAGCTGTAAATGGTGTTATTGTAGACTGGGATGTTTATATTCAGATGCTTAAAAAAGAAGCTGAAAAAGACCCTTACAGATTGTTACTTATCAGAGCAGACAAAAAGACACCCCATGGAATTGTTATGAGGATTTTATCAGATATAAAAAGAATGAATGCTGAATTAAAATTAGAGGATAAAGAAACTTTTGAAAAAATAGCTTTTGGCACAAGGAAGAAAAAATGATTGAACATTATTTAAAAAAACAATATAATTTAAAATGAGAGTATCAACATCAAAGGCATATAAATATGTTTATAAGACATCCAAAGGGTCTAATTATATCGGATTTGTTTTATCCTTAATAGTTCATGTAATAATTCTTCTACTTTTATTATTCAGACAGAGTACTTCAGCAGGAAATACTACTTTGTCAGTTACAATAATTGAGGAGGAGGCAAAAAAAGAAAAGAAAACAGAAGTTAAAAAGGAAATAGAGAAAAAAGAGGAGAAAAAACCAGGACCAAGAGTTAGACATAAACCCAATTTATTTGCTGCAATACAAAGAACAATTGAAAAACCGCCACCTATAACAAATATTAATTTAAAGGCAAAAATAGAAACTCCAAAAATAAAGATTTCCCAGAAATTACCGGTTGAACCGGCTCCTATAGTGCCACTTAAAAATATTGAAATAAAATCAGTTACAGAGGATATAGGACCACAGGCAAAAATTGATTTAAAGTCCTTGGAATCAGATGAATCAGGTATAGGAGGTGAGATTGTTGTAGGACAGGGTGTTGCAACTTCTGAAATTTTAAAACACCCTGCATATAAACCATCTGTTGATATTTCAAAATCAGTAGCAGAAGGTGGTATTGGAGCAGGAGGAGCTGCTCCTTGGGGACCAGGAGGTGGAAGTGGTGGGATGGGCACAGGCAGGGTTGAGTTAAAGGTAAAAGCAGAAGAACCACCACCTCCTGCACCTGTGAGCTCTCCAGCAGTTTCTTTAAGACCCTCTGGTAAGAAGAAAAAAGAAAGGAAAATTAAAATTGAAATTTCAGGTTCTATTGCTGGAAGAAAAATTTTAAACAGAATTTTGCCTCAATACCCTTCATGGGCTGCTGAAAGAGGGGTTCAGGCAGTTATTACGGTTAAGGTAGAGGTAGAACCTGATGGGACCGTTAGAAGAAATGTGATTGTGATAGGAACAAGTGGTTATCCTCAGTGGGATAATATTGTTAAAAGAGCGGTACTATCCTGGAAATTTGCTCCACTTCCTTCAGGTTCAAATGTAATTCAATCAGGATACATTACTTTCAGATTTGTTTTGGAATGATGAATAGAGTGATTTACCTTCTGGTTTTTGTTTTTATTTTAACATTTAATCTTTCAGCTCAACAGACAGAACAGTCACAGGAAGAAGTGGAGATTAAGGCAAAGTTTAAGGGTAAAATAAATGAAAGAAAACCTGTCTGGAAAATAAGATTTGACATATTCGAAGCCGCCTATGAACCATTCAGTAATAAGGGATATATATTTGATCAGAGGTTCGGGAAAGGAATAATAAAACCACCAATTCCTTCACTTGCATCTGAAGAGCTCAGGAAACCCTGGCTACAGAGTATTGTGAGAGCTGAAGTTGGTCTTTTTTATCCTTTCTATGGGAGAGATGTAAAAAAATGGAAACTAACAATACTTGATGCAAAAGGCAATGTTTTCAGAACCTACAGTGGTGAGGACGAACCCCCTCCAAAGATTATGTGGGATGGAAGAAATGATAGAGGAGAAATTCTGGATGTCAGTTTAATGTATTTCTATACAGCAGAAGTCCAGGATGAAGCAGGTAATGTTGTTAAGTCTCCTGAAAAGCCCATAAAGTTGAGTGGTATTCTGTGGCAGGACGGTGTTAACTGGATTGTTTCTGTGGATGGAAACGAAATCTTTGATAAAAATTCAAGTAAAATTAAAAATTATGAGTTACTGGAGGAAACAAGAAGTATTATAAAGGAAAAAGCAAAAGTGAAGGTTCAGGTTGTTGTTTATGGACAGAATCCCCAGTTAACAAGAAAAAGATATGAGACACTTGTTGAATGGTTGAAAAAGAACCTGAAGATTCCAAAGGGAAAGGTTATTTATCTTGAAGGATTTTTTAAAAGAACGGGCTACGAAACCTCAAGAGTTGACTTTATTATACTTTAATAAATAATTCACTGTATTTAAAATTTTTGTAGGAGAAAAAGGTTTTTCCATGAAATTAAATCCTTCTTCTTTAAGTTTCTCCAGATCCAAATCTTCAAGATAACCAGAAGTTATTATTATTTTTAATTCCGGCAATTTCTTTTTTAACTCTCTTGCAAAACTGATTCCATTTCCATCAGGTAGTATATAATCGGTTATTAAAATATCAAATTCATAATTTTCTTTTTCAGCCAGTTCTTCTGCTTGTTTAATATTTTTTGCTGTGAAGACTCTGTAGTTATGTTTTTCGAGGATACTTTTTAAAACAAAAAGTAAAGCATCATCATCTTCTATAACAATTATTTTTTCACCTTTTCCCTTCTCAGTTCTTCCCTCTTTTATTTTATCTTTAACCTTTCCAAAATATGCAGGAAATTTTATTATAAAGGCTGTTCCTTTTCCTTTTTCACTCATAACATCAATATCTCCTCCATGTTTTTTTACTATGTCATATACCACCGTTAATCCAAGACCTGTTCCTTTTTCTTTTTTGGTTGTGAAGAATGGGTCAAAAATTTTATTCATTATTTCAGGTTCAATTCCTTTACCTGTATCTTCAACATACAGAATGATATGCTTGTTTTCCTTCCTAAGCCTTATTCTTATTTCTCCCTTTTCTTCAATTGCATCCTTTGCATTTATTACAAGATTCATAATAACCTGCTCAATACTTGCTTCATCTCCATAAATATTGTAAACTTCATCCTCAATATCTATTTCAAGCTTCACATTTTCTCCTGCCATTTTTTCAAGCAATTTTTTCATATTTAAAACCGTATCCTTTAAATTGAATACCCTTTTATCTTCTATTCTTTTCTTTGAAAAAATAAGTAATTTCTTGATAACACCGGCAGAACGATAAGAAGCCTTTATTATCTGTTCTATAAACTCATATGCGGGATTTTTTTTATCAATATAGGAAATGGATAACTCAGCAAGACCATGGACAACGGTAAGAAGATTATTTACATCATGAGCAACACCTCCTGCCAGTCTTCCTATTGCTTCCATTTTCTGAGAGAAAACATATTTATTATAATATTCTTCTTTTTCTTTCTCGATTTCTATATCTTTTAATTTTATACCTATAAGATTAGCAATGGATTTTAAAAACTCTAGTTCATCAAGTTCAAATTTCCTTTTTGTTTTTAAATGAACTCCAAGAATCCCCCATTTTTCTTTTCCCTTTTTTATTAAGACACTCATACCACTTTTTACAGAATGTTCCTTTAAAAGTTCAGGGAGCTTGAATCTCTTCTCTTTATCTGAATCTGCTAAAACCACGGGTTCATCTGTAAGAAGTGTATAGCCTGCCTGAGAATCTCTATCAGCAGGAACTTTTATCTTCCCCACATATCCTCTCTTCCATCCTTTACCTTCAACAAGAATAAACTTATTTTCTTCAGGAAGATATTCCATTATTTTTATAAAATCAGCATCAATTGAGTCCTTTATAATAGAAATCGCTTTTTTAAAAACTTTTTTTATGTCTTTCTCAACAAAAAGATATTCAAGAAATTCATTTAATTTCCTCTGTCTAAATAACTTTATTTCGAGTTTCTCCTGTGTTTTAATTATTTCTGTTACATCCTTTCCAATAGAAATAAAATTGGTGATTTCGTCCCTTTCATTTTTTAAGGGAATAATTGTCTGATACAAATGAAATAACTCTCCATTTTTCTTTCTGTTTATAATAATTGATTTGAATATTTTACCTGATAAAATTATATTCCATAGATTTTTATAAAATTTCTCTTTATGCATTCCTGATTTCAGAATATTTGGTTTTTTGCCCAGGACCTCAATATATTTGTATCCTGTTATTCTCTCAAAGGCAGGATTTACATATTCTATAAACCCGTTTTTATCCGTTATAAAAATTACATCTTCTGTATTTTCAACAGCAAGATAAAGCTTTTTTATGGTCTCTTCAAGCCTTAAAATTTCCGAAGTTTCCTTTATAATTCCGGCAATATAAAAATTATCAATTAGAACAGCGGAAATTAAAAACTTTTTAACTTTTTTATTTTTTGTAACAAGAAATATTTCATAATCTCTTAGAATTCCATATTTTCTTAAGGCATTAAGAAATTCTTGTCTTTCCTCAGCATTTTTATACCTTTTGATAACCCCCTCTTTAATTAATTCCTCTTTTGAATCAAATCCCATATATTTTACAAGTTCATTGTTAACGTAATGAAAATTTCCTTTGATATCTGTTATATAAAATCCTACGGGAAGAGCATCAAAAATTAAAGGAAAAATATTTTCTATATTTTTAAGTGGCATATGTTACATTATAAAGGTATTTTTTAAAAATTTCAAAATTGTGTTATTAAGAATTGCATTACCTTACAGAATTTAACTTATTCTTTAAAAATTATAAATTTGTTTTCAATATGATATGTGAAATTTTCTTTAATAAAAGTTATAATATTTACCTATGAAAAATGAATATATAAAGGTTTTTGGAGCAAAAGAACATAACCTGAAAAATATTAATGTTTTTATCCCTAAAAATAAATTTGTTGTTATTACTGGCATATCAGGTTCAGGTAAGTCTTCACTTGCCTTTGATACCCTTTATGCAGAAGGGCAGAGGAGATATCTTGAATCACTTTCATCCTATGCAAGACAGTTCATAGGTAAAATTGAAAAACCAGATGTTGAACTTATTGAAGGTCTATCACCCGCTATAGCCATAGAGCAGAGAAAAGTTCAGAAAAATCCAAGGTCAACAGTGGCTACCGTCACAGAGGTTTATGATTACCTGCGTCTTCTTTTTGCAAGGATAGGAGTCCCTTATTGTCCCAATTGTAATATAAAACTTTCAAAGAGCACAGTTGATGAGATAGTTGACCTGGTCTTAAAAAGAAAAAACGAGAGAATTTTAATCCTTGCTCCCTTAATAAAAGGTAGAAAAGGGGAACACAGAGATTTATTCGAGAGATTGAGAAAACAGGGATGGTCAAGGGTGAGAATTGATGGTTTTGTATATGAACTGGATGATTTACCAAAAATTAACAAAAATAAAAAACATAATATAGAACTTGTTGTTGATAGAATTGTAATTAAAAAAGATGCAAGAACAAGAATAGCAGAATCAATTGAAAATGCTTTAAGATACGGTGAAGGAAACGTTATAATTTTTTATCTTAAGGATGAAAAGGAAGAAGTCTTTTCTGAATCCCTTAAATGTCCAAAATGTGATTTTTCACTTCCGGAACTTGAACCCAGGTTATTCTCTTTTAATTCTCCTTATGGTGCGTGTAAAAAATGTCATGGACTTGGTTTTAAACACGAAATAGACCCGGAATTACTTGTAAATCCTTATCTTTCAATTCTTGAGGGTGCTATAAGACCGATAGGAGAACCCTATGGTTCCCTTTATTACAAATTGTCAAGACTTGCAAGAAAATTTCGTATTTCACTTGATACTCCGTGGAAAGATTTACCTGAAGATTTTAAAAATATTGTTCTTTTCGGAGATGAGTATGATGAAATTGCTTATGAATACGATTTTGAAGGAATCATTCCTTTTCTGCTCAGAAAATTTGAGGAAACAGAATCGGATTATGTTCAGGAAGAGATTGGAAAATATATAGTTAAAAAAACCTGTCCAGAGTGTAAGGGTGCAAGATTAAATAAATCTGCCCTTTCTGTAAGGATAAGAAATAAAAATATATATGATATTACCCGAATGAGCATAAGAGAGGCAAGGAATTTCTTTGAAAGTTTAAAACTGAATAAAAAGGAAAAGATTATAGCAGAAAGAATTGTTAAGGAAATTATATCACGTTTATCCTTTCTTGATGATGTGGGTCTTTATTATGTTACTCTTGATAGAACAATGGAGACCCTTTCAGGTGGAGAAGAGCAGAGGGTTCGTCTTGCAACACAGATAGGGAGTGGCTTAACAGGAGTTCTTTATGTCCTTGATGAACCATCCATAGGACTGCATCCAAGAGATAATAAAAAACTTCTCAATACCCTTTTAAAACTCAGGGATCTGGGAAATACTGTTTTAGTTGTTGAACATGATGAACAAACAATAAAGACAGCAGATCATATCATAGACCTTGGACCAGGAGCAGGTGAAGAGGGCGGATATGTGGTTGCCCAGGGAAGTATTGAGGATATAATGAATTCTCCTTCATCAATCACAGGAAAATATCTTAAAGGTGAGTTAAAAATTGATATACCCAGAAAAAGAAGAAAACCGGGCGATGGATGGCTTATTATTGAAGGAGCGAAGGGTTTTAATCTTAAAAATATTACTGTAAGAATTCCTCTCGGACTTTTTGTATGCATAACAGGAGTCTCGGGTTCAGGGAAAAGCACTCTTGTTGTTGAAACAATTTATAAGGCTTTAAAAAGAATTCTTTATAATTCCCCGGAAGTCCCGGCTCCTTATGACAATATTAAGGGTGTTAAAAATATAGATAAAATAATCAATATTGACCAGTCACCCATAGGAAGAACACCACGTTCAAATCCAGCAACCTATACAGGTGTTTTTACTCCTATAAGAGAACTCTTTGCTTCTCTACCCGAGAGCAAGATAAGAGGATATAAACCAGGGAGATTTTCCTTTAATGTTAAAGGTGGAAGATGTGATGCCTGTGATGGACAGGGATATAATATTATTGATATGCTTTTCTTGCCCAGTGTTCATGTTCCTTGTGATGTATGCAAAGGTAAAAGATATAACAGAGAAACCCTTGAGATAAAATATAAAGGTAAAAACATTGCCGATGTTCTCAATATGTCGGTTAAAGAAGCCTATGAATTTTTTGAAAATATACCCCAGATTAAAAGAAAATTAAAACTTCTTATGGATGTTGGGCTTTCCTATATAAAACTCGGACAACCTGCTACAACTCTTTCAGGAGGAGAGGCGCAGAGAATTAAACTTGCAAAAGAGCTCTCAAAAATAGCCACAGGAAAAACCCTTTATATTCTGGATGAACCTACCACAGGACTTCATTTTGATGATATTAAAAAATTATTAAATGTTTTGCATTTACTTGTTGATAAAGGAAATACTGTAATTGTTATTGAACATCAACTTGATGTGATAAAGTCCGCTGACTGGATTATTGACCTCGGTCCTGAGGGTGGTGATGAAGGCGGATATATAGTGGCTGAAGGTCCGCCTGAAGAAATTGCTAAATGTGAAAATTCCTATACAGGAAAATTTTTAAGAGAAGTTTTAAATATAAAAGATGAACAGAGGGTAAAAGTATGAAGGAAATTTATAGATTTATATCAAAAAAAGAACTTCTGAATAAAATAAAAGAGGCTCTTGATGAAGATATTAAAAAAGGGGATATTACAAGTGATTTAATATTCAAAGATAATGAATATGCAAAATTCAGTTTAATCTCGAAAAACAACGGAATACTCTGTGGCACAGAAATTTTTACTCTGGTGTTCAGACAGATTGATAGAAATGTTAGTGTAAAATGGCGAAAAGGAGATAGAAATTTTATTAAAAAAAATGAAAAAATTGCTGAAATTGAAGGAAAAATTAAATCTGTTTTAAAAGGAGAAAGAGTGGCTTTAAATTTTCTTTCTCATTTAACAGGTATTGCCACTCAGACATATGAATTAAAGAAGAAAGCAAGAAGCTTAATAATAAAAGATACAAGGAAAACGATTCCACTTTTAAGAAAAATTCAAAAATATGCCGTATATATCGGTGGGGGGGAAAATCATAGAATGAGCCTTTCTGATGGGATTATGATTAAGGATAATCATAAGAAATTAAAAGGGTTGAAAAATATACTGGAAATTATCAAGAAAAAGAAACTTGAAAAAAAAGTAATTCTTGAAGTTGAAAATTTGAAAGAATTTGAACTTGCCATCAAATATGGAATATCTTATATAATGCTTGATAATATGAAAACCGAGGATATAAAAAAAGCTGTAAAACTTGCAGGAAAAAGAATTTTTCTTGAAGCAAGCGGAAATATAAATTCTGAAAATATAAAAAGATATAAAAAACTTGGGATTAAGGCTGTTTCATGTGGTTTCTTAACACATTCTGTAAAATCTTTTGATTTTTCACTTGAAGCAGAGGAGGTTATTTAATGGATAATGAAACAAAGGAGAAAATTGAGAAAATTCTTGAATTAAAGAAAAAAAAGAATGCTCTTATATTAGCCCATAATTATCAGATACCTGAGATACAGGATGTTGCTGATTTTGTGGGTGATTCGCTCGGACTTTCACAAAAAGCAAAGGAAACAGATAAACCGATAATTGTATTCTGTGGTGTTCTTTTTATGGCTGAAACAGCAAAAATTTTAAATCCTGAAAAAAAGGTTTTAATCCCTGACCTTGAAGCAGGTTGCTCACTTGTAGAAAGTATAACGGCCCACGATGTGAAAAAATGGAAAGAAAAACATCCGGAAGCAGTTGTTGTAGGATATATAAACACATCTGCAGAGGTAAAGGCAGAATGTGATTATATTTGCACATCAAGCAATGCTGTTAAAGTTATAGAGGCAATTCCTGAGGATAAGGAAATTTTATTCCTTCCTGATATGTTTCTGGGTTTTTATGTTCAGAGAAAAACAAAAAGAAAGAATTTGCATATCTGGCCCGGAGAGTGTCATGTTCATGCAGCAATCAGAATTGAGGATATAAAGAAAGCTTCAGAACAGCATAAGAATGCTGAACTTTTAATACATCCTGAATGTGGTTGTTCTTCCTCATGTATGTATCTGGCAGAGGAGGGCTCGATAAAAGGAGAAATACTTTCAACAAGCGGAATGATAAAATATGCTAAAAATTCTGATTCCCGGGAATTTGTGGTTGCTACAGAGGTTGGGATATTACATCCTCTAAAAAAGAATTTGCCTGAGAAAAGGTTTTATCCTGTAAATGAGAATGCAATATGTGAATACATGAAGAAAATCACGATTGATAAATTGCTTAAAAGTTTAGAAGAAGAAATTTATGAGATAGATGTACCTGAAGAGATAATGAAAAGGGCAAGAAAGGGAATAGAAAGAATGATTGAGATCACCTAAAAATTAACTTTATTTTCCTATTCTATCAAAAAAACTTCTTAATTTATCCAAGGTAATCGGTTTTTCTAAATAAGGAACTTCTTTGGGTATAAGAGAATTAGGAGAGCCTGTTATAAAAAATGTTCTTTTTGATAGCTCTGAGTAATTTTCTTTTATATATTCATATACTTCCCTTCCATTTTTTTCAGGCATTATAAGGTCAAGAAGTATATAGTCAGGTTTCTCTTCTTTCAGTTTTTCCTCAAGATCCTCAAATCTGCTGAAATTCTTAACCTGGAACCCGAGTTTTTCGAGCATTTTTGTTATTGTAAAACCTGCTAGCTCATCATCATCAAGGTAAAAAATTCTTTTCATATTTAAATCTTAAGGTGTCTTAATAAAAAAATCAAATTTTTAAGAATTTTTTAGTGTAAAAAAAATTTACACCCCCCTCCTTCCTGAGGGGGCGTGTTTTATACATTTTTAAAAATCTCTATTCTTATTTTATCTCATTTTGGGGGTATGGGAATTGGAGGAAGTATTGGTCCTTTATTGAGTTTCATTTTGAAACCTCCTCTTTTCTTTTAAGGGGATTGAACCCGAGACCCCATTTAATTGCAAAATATATACCAGAGTTCAGTCTTTAAAGTTTCTTTTTGGTTTACAGAGGAATTTTAAATTTAAAAAATTTCGAAATCCTTGAGTTTCTGTAATAAAGCTTGTCTTGAAATTTTTAAGATTTTAGCCGCTTCCGATTTATTCCATTTAGTAAAATTAAGCACTTCCATTATATACTTCTTCTCCATTTCTTTTAAGGATAAAAATCTTTTTTCTTCTTTTACTTCCCTTATTTCTTTTGGAAAGTGTTCGGGCCCTATTAATTCTCCAGGCTTGGCATTCAAAACAGCTGCTTCAAATGCAAATTTTAATTCTCTTACATTACCGGGCCAGGGATATTTATATAAATAATCCCATGTTTCATGTTTTATCCTTATTTTTTCAGTTATCCCGTGTCTTTTTTTGATATCTTCAATAAAATGCGTAATTAATACAGGTATATCATCTGTTCTTTCCCTTAAAGGAGGAAGATAGAAGTATATTCCTTTTAATCTGTAATAAAGGTCCTGTCTTATTTCTCTCTTTTTTACCTTTTCTTCTATCTCAGGTAGTGCGGTTGCAATAATCATTACATCTATTTCCTTTTCTTTGGTAGAACCAAGCGGACGAATTTTCCCTGTGTCAAGAAACCTAAGAAGTTTATCCTGTAGAGAAGGAGGAATTGACTCAATATTTTCAAGAACAAGTGTTCCATTATCTGCCTGTTCAATAAGACCTATTTTATCTTCAAATGCTCCTGTAAATGCTCCCTTTTTATATCCAAATAACTCACTCTCAACAAGTGTCTCAGGGAAGTCATTAAATGAGAAAAATACAATTGGTCCTTTTTTCCTTATGCTTGCACGATGAATTGTATCTGCAAGAAGTGTTTTTCCTGTTCCTGTTTCTCCAACTATTAAGATCGGAATGGGTTTTTCAAGGTTTTTAATTCTATCTATCAGACCTGTAATTCTGGCTATAAAGTCTCTTGTTCCCACTATTTCTCCTATTCTCTCTATTTCTTTTAATTTTTTCTCAACCTCTCTCTTCTCTTTCTCAATTTTTTCTTTTTCTTCTTCAATTCTTCCTATTAATCTATTTCTCTGATAGGATATTGTAAAAACATCAGCCATTATTCGAACAAGTTCAAAATCTTCATCTGTAAATTCTTTTTTCCTCTTTGAATCAAGATAAATAGCCCCAAAAGGTTTATCATTATAATATAGTGGCACACAAAGAATTGATCTTATTCTGAATTTTCTTATACTCTCCCTTTTCTTTAAATCCGGGTCGAGGAAAGCATCTGCAACATAAAAATGGGCTCCTTTTTTTGTTGCATCCTTAAGAGAACTCATTGATATGTCTATAAGGTCTTTACCCACTTTCTTTCTATATGCACCATAAAGAGCTTTTATCTCAAATATTTCTTTTTCGTCATCTTTTCTCAATACAATCATTCCTCTTTCTGTATCCGTTGCTTTAACAAGTATTTCAATAGTTTTATTCAAAAATTCTTTTTCATTGTTGTATTTTGAAGCATAAATAAGATAACTTCTGAAAATATCCCACTTTTCTTTTTTTCTAATTCCTCCGAAGGATGACATTTTTATGATTTCATTTTTAATATTATTTAATTCATTTCTTATGAACTCATCTGTTAATTTCTCAGAAATTTTGGTGATAAAATTATCAATCTTGGGCAAGATCCCGGATTCTGTAAGTTTTGTTTTATCTTTTAAATTTAAAATTACTCTTGTAAAGATAATGAAATCTTTTAAAAATCCTACATTTTTGACAAAATTTGAAGATGATCTTGAGAATCTGTCAAATTCTGTAAGGGAATCTACGAACTTATTAATGATTAAATTATCAATGGCTTTTATTAAATGCTTAAAACTATTAACATATTCAGAAGGATACACTATGTTGTTTAATTTTTTTAATATTTCCTTCTTTATTCTTTCATCTTTTTCTATATTAAGGAGGTAAAGTAATAAAAGTTCTAATTTCTCCCTTTCGTAATTTTCAATTTTTCTGTAATTATCTACCAATTTTCTTGCAATTTCTTCTACCCTTGAGAAATTATTTATTACTGAAAAATAAAGTTGAGTATTTTCAAGTGACATAATTCTATAGTGATAAGGATAGATATTATCAACATATGATTCATAGGTTTTTAATATATCCACAAATTTTCTGTTCTCATTTTTTATTCTCAGATATTTTAAGTACTCATCTGTCAAATCAATCAATTTTGAATACAGTTTGTACTTCTTTGAAAGTTCTATTGCCTTTTCGAAATATAAAGATGGGTCTTCATGTTTTAACATATTAAGCTTTGCATAAATTGAAATTACATATGGTTCCACATAGGGTAAGTTTATACTTTCAAATACAATATCAATTCTCTTTTTTATATTCTCAAGAAAATTTAAGTCTTTTCCGTCTTTATAAAATTCAAATCTCAAGAACTCTAAAAGTAACAGGATTCGTGGAAATATTCTTGCTATTTTATAGAATTCATTCAGCTTATTTACATATCTGAATGCTCTGTCTTTTCTTCCTATTATATATAAAAATTCCATATAATAGATTAAAAACATATAACTTTTCCATGTTTCACCGTGTTTTTTTGCGTTAAATAAACTCTTTTTATAAGCAATATCCGCCTTTGCTATATCTCCTTTCAGTTCATGATAATATGCTTCAATACGATGAAATAAAGCAAGGTTTATAGGTCTGGTTTTAAGATAATATTTAAATCTATAAGTTCTTATTACCTTTCGTAGTTCTTCAATATCTCCAATATTAATAAGTATCTGCCCTCTCCATAACAATGCTTCTTCTGATTTTATATCTTTTACCACTTTATATGCTTTTTCAAATTCTCCTTTTGTATAAAGGTATAAAGAGTAGAGAAGCTGATATTCTTCTTTATCTTTCTGTTTTAAAAACCTTAATATTCTGTTTAGTTTCCGAGATTCTTTTTTGAAACTGAGTAAATAATTAAAATAACTTCTTAATATTTTTGGGGGTATCTTGCTTAACCTTATTTTTTCATGAAAATTATTAAAAAACTTAATAAGATAGTTTTCATTTTCTTCTCCAATAATTTTTATTTCTTCTTCTACATCTTTAAGAAAATTATAGTCGTTAAACTGTAGTGCAGAGATGGTTAAAAGCAGTTTCCCTTCCTTTGACAGTTCCTGAACTTTTTTTAATTTTTCATAGATCTTTTTATAGGGTAATTTTGTGTCTGTTTCATAAAGGGATATGAAATAGTCATGTATTCTTTCTATTATATTTTTCTTGAGAAGTTTTTCAATTGATTCACTTCCAAAGATTATTTCAGTTTCATAGGAATTCAGTTTTCCAAAAAAATTTATTGTTGATATTATCTCTTTTTCGTTTCTTTTAATTTCGGGTTTTTTCTTTAACTCAATTTCAAGTTCCTCAATTTTTTTTACAGTTTTTATTACATTAAATATATTCTTTAAATTAGATTCATTTCTTCTGATGAATTTTTTTATCAAATCCTGTTTCATTAATAAACCTGTGTTCTCCTCTAAATAGGTGAGTATTTTTTCTTCCTCAATTTTATTCAATTTTATTCTTTTCCCTTTTATTATCTCGTTCTTATCTTCGATAAAAAGTGCTAAGTTTTTGTATTTCACTGTATCTTCAAGACCTTTAAGAAACCTTCTAAAGCTTTCTTTTCCATATGGCGGATCTATTATAATTACTGCGAATTTTGTATCAGAACGCAGATTCAATAGATGATTTATTACAAAGGGATACAGATTGTCTTCAGGAATTGTCAAGTAAGGTATCCTTCCTCCTTCAATTAGAATTGTATTTATTTCTGCTCTTATTTCAGACATAAATTTTCTAAGCAGAAAAGTTTTACCACTCCCTTTTTCTCCTTCTATAATATAAACTCCTTCTCCCTTTCTCTTCATTATATTCACAAGTTCCTTTTTCAGTTTTTCATTTTCTTTATTAATAAACTCGAACTCATTGAGGTAAAATCTCTTTTCTTTAAAAATTTCTTCCAGAATTTGTGAAGCAGTGGGCCTTCTTTTCGGATCTTTAATAAGAGCTTTTTCAAGAATCTTTCTTAAAAGTCCATTTTTAACCTTTTTCTTCCATTTTTCTTCAAGGAATAACTCCCTATATTTATTGAAATCATTGATTCTATCTCCTGTAAATGTCTCATACAATAACACACCTGCTGAAAATACATCTGATTTATGGGTATTTTTCTTTCCTTCAATTACCTCAGGAGCCGAATAGAGAACTGTTCCCCTTGCTCTTTCTTTTTTATTTCCTGAAGCAAGTCCGAAATCTGAAAGGACAGGTAATTGAGAATTTTCATCTGGAAATAGAATATTTTCAGGTTTTATATCCGCATGTACAACATTGTTTTTTCCCAGATAGGCAAGAATATCAAAGAGATTTTTTGAAAAACTCAGAAGATCAATACTTTCTCCCCTGTCTATTCTTTCTTTTAAATTCCCGCCTTTTAAATATTCAAGTAAGAGTACTGATTTATAATCCGGGTAAAAATAAAAATCAAGTGCTTTAATAATTCCAGGATGGTTAAGGTTAAAGAGCAGTTTAAATTCGTTGTAGAGTTCTCTGTGATTGGTAAAAGGTGTTTCCTTTATTACTAAATGGTCGCCTCCTGGTTCTTTTCCCAGAAAAACCTTATAATTTTCACTCTCGTATAAGAGTCGCTCTCTTTTAATTACCCCGTCTATCTCATATGACCAGGCTCTTTGCTTCATAATATGACCTCTTCCCTCCTGTCTGAATGACACTGAATATTTACCGAAACAGGAAGTGATGTGATGTGACATGGGTATGTTTCAATATGTACATCAAGTGCAGTTATTCTCCCTCCCAGTCCCATAGGACCTATTCCAAGTTTATTAATTTCTTCAAGGAGTTCTTCTTCAAATTCTGCATAAAAGGGGTCTGGATTTCTATGTCCAAGAGGTCTTGCTGTGGCTTTTTTTGCAAGAAAAGCAGAATATTCGAATGTTCCTCCGATACCAACTCCTACCACAATAGGAGGACACGGATTTGCTCCTGCTTTTTTTACTGTTTCAATAACGAATTTCTTTACTCCTTCCTTACCTTCACCTGGTAATAACATTTTAAAAGCACTCATATTCTCGCTTCCTCCTCCTTTTGGTTCAAATATAATTTTAAGATTATCACCAGGAACGATGTCAAAATGAATCACAGGAGGAGTATTATCACCCGTATTTTTTCTTCTTAAAGGGTCTTCAACAATAGACTTTCTTAAATAACCTTCAGTATATCCCTTTCTTACTCCCTCAATAAGAGCATCCTTTAGAGAACCTCCTTCAATTTTGACATCTTCACCGACTTCCACAAACAGGACAGCGAAACCTGTATCCTGACAGAGGGGTCTTTTATCTTCTTTTGCAACTTCTATATTTTTTAAAATCTGATTCAGAACTTCTTTACCAAAAGAGGATTCTTCCTTTTTATAGGCTTCCTGTAATGCATTTATGACATCTGGTTTCAATTCATGAGTGGCTTTTATGCACATGTTTTTCACTTCTTCAACGATTTTTTCATATTTTATTATCTTCATTTTTACCCTCCTGAATTAAATTTTAATACTTTAAAATTATAACATGAATCCTCCATTTTTAAAAAATATTCACCTTTAATTCTTCTTATCTGCAGTCTTTTTATGTCATGACACAGAAAATTATCTCTTCTTATTTCAATAATACAGGCGTCGAGACCATCATTTTCCCTTGCAGGTTCAAAGCGATAGGGGATTCCGGTTAAAAATCTTTTTATTATAGGTTCTCTCTCTCCACCTATAATTGAATCAAAGCTTCCTGTCATTCCTACATCTGATATATACCCTGTGCCTTTTGGAAGAATAATATTATCAGCAGTTTGCACATGTGTATGTGTCCCAATAACTGCGCTTACTTTCCCATCTGCATAATACCCGAAAGCAATCTTCTCAGAAGATGCCTCTGCATGAAAATCAACAATTATGGGTAATTTTATTTTCTTTAAAACTTCATCAAGTTTCCTGAAAGGACAATCAAGAGGATTCATGAAGACCCTTCCCATAAGGTTTACAACATAAAGTTCTGTTCCATAAATATTGAACTTTGTAAATCCTCTTCCTGGAACAGAATCAGGATAATTAAGAGGTCTTAGAATATCATCCTTTGTATCAATCCATTTTAATATTTCTTTTTTATCCCATATATGATTACCACTTGTGAGACAATTTACTCCCATGGATACAATTTCATTATAGATTTTTTCTGTTATTCCGTTTCCATGAGCTGCATTTTCAATATTTGCAATGACAAAGTTTATGTGGAAATTTTTTTTTATAAAAGGCAAAAACTTTTTTAATGCTCTTCTTCCTGTTCTTCCCACAATATCACCGATGAATAACACATTAAGGGTGTCCATCGATATATATTTTTTTTGCCAGAATTAAATCATTCAATACAAGTTCTTCTTCCTTGGGGTTTTGTAGGACTCTTGAAGGGTGGAGAGTTATAACAACAGGAATTCCTTTGAATTTATAGGTAAGTCCCCTTTCCCTCGTAACAGAAATTTTTTTCCCTGTTAATACATAGGATGCAAATCTACCGAGAGCTACAATCACTCTCGGTTTTATTATTTCTATCTGTTTTTCAAGATAAGGGTAACACATTTTAAGTTCATTTTCTTCAGGATCTCTATTCCTAGGGGGACGGCATTTAAGGGTATTCATTATATAAACACCTTCTCTTCTGATTCCAGCTCTTGCCATGATTTCATTTAACTTCTTTCCTGCTCTCCCAACAAAAGGAAGCCCCTGTTTGTCTTCTTCAGCGCCAGGTGCCTCACCAACCAGAACAAAACCTGTAAGTGGATTTCCGTCATCGAATACAACCTTTGTTCGTGTTTTATATAAGGGGCATCTTCTGCACCTTGATACCCTTTTTGATAATCTTTCAAGCGCTTCGTTTATCTTAAGATTATTACGTTCAATAATTATATTTTTTTCTCCTGTAACTTCACTTATATAAAATAAAATTTCATAAGGATTTATTTTCATTATATGATTTCGGATATTTTTCTGCATATTTCAATAGCAGCCTTTGCTTTTTCAATCCTTCCAAAATCAGAGATTTTTTTATTACTTGTTATTATTTTCATATCTATAAATTCAGATCCCATTGTTTTTACTGTGTTGAGAATTATTAAATCAAGACTCTTATCTTTTAATTTTTTATATGCAATTTCTACATTAGGCTTGTCCTCAAGAGCAAAACCAATAAATTTTGTATTTCCCCTGATTTTACTCAATTCTTTTATAACGTCAGGATTTCTTTCAAATTCAATTTTTAAACTTCTGACATTTTTCTTTATTTTTCTTTCAACTTTTTTTGATGGTCTAAAGTCAGAAAGTGCAGCACACATAATAAGTGCATCATATCTTTCTTTCTTCAGTTCCTCTTTTAATTCCTTTAAAAAATCAAGTGTGGTATAAATTCTTTTTACATCACCGGGAAGTTCAAAATCAGTTTTCCCTGCAATTGCTTTTATATCAGCTCCCATTATTTTCAGAATCTTATAAAGAGCATATCCCATTTTGCCTGATGATTTGTTTGTAATAATCCTTACAGAATCTATCTCCTCTTCTGTTCTTCCAAATGTTAAAAGAATCTTTTTTCCTTTAAGTTTTTCTTTCAGACTTATTACATTTTCAATTTCTCTTATTATTTCTTCAGGCTCTTTTAATCTTCCTTTGCCAAATGTCAGGTCAGACATTTCACCTTCAAGAGGTTCAATAACAAAGACTCCCTGTTTTTCAAGATTCAGAAGATGGGCTTTCAGGATTTCATTCTCATAAAGGGTGGGATGCATACAGGGAGCTATGATTTTTGGGGTCTGCGAGGTATGAAACAGAAGTGAAAGAAGGTCGTCTGCAATACCTGTGGAAACTTTGGAAATAAAATTAAAGGTTGCAGGAATGATTGCTATAAGGTCTGCTTCTTTTGAAAGTTTTACATGTATGGGGACTCTGTTGTCTTCAATTTCAAACATATCATAATATACTTTTTCACCTAAAAGAGAAGTTAGGCTGAGAGGTGTTACGAAATTCAAAGCATTCTTTGTTAATACAGGGATTATTCTGTAACCCTTTTTAAGAAGTAATCTGCCTACAGAGATTGCCTTGAAAGCAGCAATACTTCCGGTTATTCCAAGGATTATATTCAAAGTGTTCCCTTTCTTGTCTCAATCTCACCTTCTTTATAATGTTTTAAGGCATCAATTATTGCTTTTTTTCCGGGTGAATCTATATTTGTTCCAAAAAGTTCCTTAATGATTCTTCTGGTTTCTTTCATCACAATCACAAGTCCTTTGAATTTATTTGTTTCTTTTTCAAGGATATCCTCAACTGCAAAATCTGTTAATTTTTCTTTCTCCATTTGATTTCACTTTCTGAATATGGGCCGTCGGGGATTCGAACCCCGGACCCCTGGATTAAAAATCCAGTGCTCTTCCTACTGAGCTAACGGCCCGTAGTTTTTATTATAATATCTATTATGGAAAAAATTCAAGAGGAACTTATAA
>Ga0209426_1000141_pt1 | contig 111941 bp, 117 predicted proteins | sample Deesub1362B_J571_FD_187697 | JGI IMG/M metagenome (GOLD analysis project Ga0209426, IMG submission 187697) | Deep oceanic, basalt-hosted subsurface ecosystem from Juan de Fuca Ridge flank, Pacific Ocean, CORK Borehole 1362B_J2.571 (SPAdes)... ... | reverse complement strand
ATGGCAGCTCAACGGCTTCTCTGCTGAAGTGTTGATAGGCGTAGTTGTGATATGGCTGATAAACTGGCTGATTGATGCCGGAGGGGTAAAGAGAGGCATAGAGAAAGCAAACATGGTATTCATGCCCCTGCTATGGCTTCTTGCGATCATACTGGTTGTGAGGGCAGTAACGCTTCCAGGGGCTTTAGAAGGAATAGACTGGTACCTCAAGCCGGACTTCAGCAAGCTGGGCAGCTATGAGGTGTGGTTAGCTGCTTATGGCCAGATATTTTTCACGCTGAGCTTGGGCATGGGCATCATGATAGCTTACGCAAGCTACCTGCCTGAGGACAGCGACGTCGTTAACAACGCTTTCATCGTCAGCCTGGCTAACTGTGCCTTCAGCTTCCTTGTCGGCTTCGCTGTGTTCGGAACGCTAGGCTACATGGCAGGCGTCACGAACCAGGAGATTGGCGACGTTGTTGCCCAAAGCATAGGCTTGGCTTTCGTTGTGTTTCCCAAGGCAATAAGCATGCTTCCAGCGCTTAAGGTTTTCACCGCCGTGGTCTTCTTCGCCGCCTTGGTGGTTGCAGGACTGTCATCGTCGGTGTCTTTAGTCGAAGCCTTCGCTGCATCTCTGATGGACAAGTTCGGCATGGAGAGGAGGAAGGCTGTCAACCTTACAGTTGGAATAGGATTCCTTGGAAGCCTTGTTTATGCAACGAAAGGCGGGCTTTACTGGCTGGACATAGTGGACCACTTCATAAACATATATGGGCTTGTGCTTGTTGGCTTGCTTGAAGCGATAGCGATAGGCTGGCTTTTGGGGGCTGGAGCTGGCAAGACTGGGGTCAAAGGGGTCAAAGAGCTGAGAGAGTGGATAAACAGGGTCTCTGAAGTTAAGGCTGGAAGCTGGTGGGATGTGAGCATCAAGTTCGTCATTCCCGCAGTGCTTGGACTGCTCATATTGCTTGACGTCAAGGCCAATCTCGAAACAGCTTACGGCGGTTATCCAGTTGGAGCCCTAGCATTGGGCTTGGCGGTGATAGTTGCAGGAATGCTTGTTTCTGCTGCGCTTTCTTTGAAGGGGAGAGATGAGGGAGCAGCAGAGGCAGAAGAGAAGGAAGCAGAAGAGGTTAAGGAAGAGGTGGTCTGATGTCTGCCGAAAGCGTTGCAATGGCCATCTTCGGCTTCGCAGTGCTCTATGGAGGGCTAGCGTATTTCTTGAGGGTGGCGATGAGGTCGAGGAATCTCTAGATTTGATTAAATATTTTTATTAATTTTTCAGATGACTTAAAAATTGCTCATTCGGTCTCGGAGAGAGTATTTTCTAATTAAAAATCAAAATTTCTGGTCCTAAAGTCTTAGAATTAGCTTCAAACATAGACAAAACCTAGAATGATGTGTAATTGATACATCGCAGAACACTAAGGCAAAGTTCAAATAATCAGAATTATTAAAAATGATTTAATGAATGGAGAGAAAAATGTTCTTGGAGTTGAAGGAAAAAATATCAGAGATGTCGAGGTTGGCGAGATAAACAGAATTTGGGTGAAGCACTACGATGAGGGTGTAAGAGATCACCTGGAATATCCCGAGATCCCCCTGTATAAATTGCTGGAGGATTCCGCCAAAAAATATCCGGATAAGACTGCCTTCGTTTTTATTGGAAAGAAAATTACCTTCAAAGAACTTGATGAAATGAGCAACAGAGTAGCTTCATTCCTGTTCGAACAGGGAGTGGGTAGGGGATCAAAGGTAATGGTGGATTTGCCAAACACACCCCATTTCGTTGCAGCATTTTATGGCATCCTGAAGACAGGTGCAACTGTTGTCCAGTGCAACCCCCTCTATACTGAGAGGGAGCTGAGATACATCCAGGAGAATAGCGGGGCGAAATTAGGGTTCTTTGTGGAGATGGTGTATCCAAGGGTCAAGAATATGATTGATGAAAGATTGCTGGAAAAGGTAGTGGTTTGCAAAATAGAGGACTTCTTGCCATTCCCTCTCAGCTTCCTGTACAGATTCAAGAAAGAAAAGGTGGAGGTTGAGAACAGACCTGAAGTCGTTCACTGGAAGGAAGTTATGCAGTATCCTCCTACAGACAGGAGGGGTGAGATAAATCCGAAGGAAGATATAGCTGCATTCCAGTACACTGGCGGAACAACGGGTGTACCGAAAGCGGTGATGCTGACCCACTACAATCTGGTTGCAAATGTCTATCAGGTGATGGAGTGGATGCCTGGCGGGGGAAGTGATGACGTGTTTGCTGGCGTGCTGCCTTACTTCCACAGCTTCGGACTGACTACTTCGATGAATGTGCCGATTGCTTTTGGAGCGACCACAATCCTCATTCCTGATCCGAGAGATATCAAGAGAATTCTGGAGTCGATAGACAAGTACAAGATAACAATATTCTGCGGTGTCCCCACAATGTACAACGCCATCATTAACCATCCGGATGTGAAAAAGCACAGTCTCGACTCTGTAAAGGCATGCATTAGCGGAGCTGCTCCACTGCCAATCGAGGTGAAGAGAGAATTTGAGCGCATAACTGGTGGGAAACTGGTTGAGGGTTATGGTCTCAGCGAGACATCTCCTGTGGCAACAGCCAATCCCTTCCACGGCCTCAACAAGGAAGGAAGCATAGGAATACCTTTCCCCGATACATACGTTGTGGTAATCGACGATGAGGGAACCATACTTCCCATCGGAGAAGCGGGAGAGATCGCAATAAAAGGCCCGCAGGTTATGAAGGGCTACTACAAGATGGAGGAGGAGACGAAGAAGGCCCTCATCAATGGCTGGCTGCTTACTGGGGATATAGGCAAGATGGACGAGGACGGATACTTCTATATCGTGGATAGAAAGAAGGACATGATAATTGCCGGAGGCTACAACATCTACCCGAGAGAAGTTGAAGAAGTCCTCTACGAGCATCCTGCTGTGGTTGAGGCTGCAGTTGTGGGAGTTCCAGATCCCTATCGAGGAGAGACGGTAAAGGCCTACATAGTCCTGAAACCTGAATACAGAGGAAAGGTCAGCCAGGAGGAGATAATAGGCTTCTGCAGGGAGAGGATGGCTGCATACAAGGTGCCAAGGATGGTGGAGTTCAGGGATGAGTTGCCGAAATCTGCTGTCGGAAAGATCCTGAGGAGGGTCTTGAAGGAGGAGGCTGAGAAGACGGAAAAGGCAGGAGAAGCAGGGGGAGCAGAAGAAGCTGAAAAGCAACCCCAGTAGGAGGCTTTTCGATGGCAGAGAATGTTTATATTGTGGACTACCTCAGATCTCCTTTTTCCAGATCCCGCCCTAAACAGCCTGAAAAAGACATTTTCAACAAGCTGGACATGCCTGCACTGGCAGCAGAGCTGGTTAAAGAGATCGTCAGGAGGACAGGAATAAATCCAGAGGAGATAGGAGATGTCATAACAGGCTGCACCATGCAGATGAAAGAGAACTGGCTTTATGGAGGAAGAGTAATCAACCTCCTGGCTGAGCTGCCTGTTAGCGTTCCGGCACAGGGAATGGAGAGAGTGTGTATCTCTTCTATGTCTGCTTTACACCAAGGAGCCATGGAGATTATGCTTGGATACTCCGACATGGTCATTTCTTGTGGCATTGAGCACATGACCCACCTCCCAATGCAGCTTGATCTAAATCCCCACATGGGCGTGTCACCGACGCTCATCTCCCGAGGAGACCTGATACAGAAATACGACCTGATGACAGCCATGAGCATGGGACTGACAGCGGAGAAGCTCTTTGCCAAATACAAAGATGAACTTGGATGGACAAAGAGAGAGCTGGATGAGTGGGGAGTCAGAAGCCATCAGTTCGCAGCAAAAGCTGTGAAGGACGGATACTTCAGAAATGGAGCGGGCTACGGAGAAGGTTACGCCGAGAAGATTGAAGGAGAGATAATGCCTGTTGAAGTTGAACTGGCTGATGGCAGCAAGAAGGTTATAGATGTCGACCAGTCCATAAGGTTCGACACCTCGCTGGAGACTGTTGAAAAGCTTCCGCCAGCTTTCAAGCCTGATGGCGTTATTACTGCCGGCAACTCTTCTCCACTGAATGCCGGCGCAACTTCAATCCTGTTGATGTCCGAGAGCAAGGTGAAGGAATATGGCCTAGAGCCAATGGCAAGGATCGTTTCCATAGGCTGGGCAGGTGTAGAGCCGAGTGTTATGGGTGAGGGACCGGTTCCAGCATCTCTGAAAGCTCTGAAGCATGCTGGGCTGGAGGTCAAAGATATAGATTACTGGGAAATAAATGAGGCCTTCGCAGTCGTCACACTCTTTGCCATCAAAAAACTCGGGATTGATCCCGATAGAGTCAACGTGAGGGGTGGAGCCATAGCGATAGGTCACCCTCTGGGAGCTACAGGAATAAGGCTTGTAGGAACCCTTGCCAGGATTCTGAATATAGAAGGGGCAAGATATGGCTGTGCAACCCTCTGTGGGGGAGGTGGACAGGGAGGCGCGACGATTATAGAAAATACTAACATATAATTCTTTTTTAGCTTAAAACATGTTACCTGCCGATTTGAGGGCGCCTTTTCAAATCTCACCGCAAAAATATTATATCTATAATTGTTACAATATTTATAAGGTGGGGAAAATGGCCTTTGCAGCACTGCTCCAGAGAATATACCTCGAGGAAGTGCACATCTCCAACTTGATCAGATCAATTCTTCTGAACTTTGACGATGACGAGATCTGGAGAACCTTTTTCCAGCTTTTAGGCGACACATGCGAACACATGGACACAATTATTGAGATTGTAAAATTACTGGGCCATGACACAAAGCAGTTCAAGGAAGAAGCCCTTGCCGGGTTTAACATACAGGAAGTTGAATTTTCCGATGAATTCATACCCGGAATTTTCTATGAAACTCTCAAATGGGAACGATATGCACACAGGTTTTATGAATATCTCCTAGAATACCTTACCGCAAATTTCGAAAGGAGTCTCAGCCATGAAATTTATGAAAAGATAAAGGAACTAATTCACACAATAATGAATGAGGAAGAGGAGCACATAATTATGCTGGAGAAACTTCTGGCATCTTATACCACAGTCCCAGCAGCACAGTAAGTAAATCCGAAAAAGTTTATTTCTTTTAAGATTATATGGACATCAATGATAATGATTGCAGGTACCACCAGCAGTGCCGGTAAAAGCGTGTTTGTTGCAACACTATGCAGGATCCTTTCAAAAATGGGTTACAGGGTTGCACCTTTCAAAGCCCAGAACATGAGCCTCAATTCTTACGTTACAAAGGATGGGAAGGAGATTGCCATAGCCCAGGCTTTTCAGGCACAGGCAGCAGGCATTGAGCCAGATGTCAGGATGAATCCGGTTTTGCTAAAGCCAAAAGGAAATGGAATTTCCCAGCTCATCGTAATGGGTGAGGCTGTCAAAGACATCAAGCCCACACAGTACTATGGAGAGATATTCGAACTGAGGAAAATTGTCGAAGATGCATATTATGGGCTCTTAGAAGATTTTGATGTGGTGATAATTGAAGGAGCAGGAGGTATTGCCGAAATAAACCTTTATGAGAGAGATATCGCCAACATCGGAATGGCCAGAATAGCAAAACCCGACATTTACATCATATCTGATATAGACCGGGGAGGAGTGTTTGCGTCACTCTATGGCAGCTACACCCTTCTGCCACAAGACGTGAGAGAGCTCGTGAGAGGATTCATAATCAACAGACTAAGAGGTTACGAATCTCTTCTTACAAATGGAATTGAACAGCTTGAAGTTTTGACAGGGATAAGGGTGCTTGGAGTTATTCCTTACCTAGAGCATCGAATGCCATCAGAGGACTCTCTCAGTCTTGAAGAGTGGGAAAGCGATGGAGTCATAGGTGTGGTGAGGCTACCCAGAATATCAAACTTTACAGACTTCGAACCCTTGAGGTTCGCTGGTGTAAAAATGCTGAATCTTAAAGATGACCTAGAAGATATCGAAATTCTCATTCTACCAGGCACGAAGGAAACCATTTCTGACCTGAAAGTCCTGAAAAGGTGGGGGATGGACGAGAAAATAAAGAGATTTGCCAGCGATAAACCAGTTATTGGAATTTGTGGCGGCTATCAGATGCTAGGGAAAGAAATAGAGGATAAAGGAGTGGAACATGGATTTGTAAAGGTTAAGGGGCTGGGATTACTGGACACTCATACAATATTTGACGAATACCGGAAAACCACAGTCAGAGTGAGTAAAAAAGTCACAGGAGATGCTGTTATTATCGACAGAATAAGGGGAGAGAGGGTTTCCGGATATGAAATCCACATGGGCAAAACGTATTCTCCTAACCCCATTTTTGAGGATGACGGATGTGCAAGCGATGATGGACTTGTGTGGGGCACTTACCTCCATGGCCTCTTCCACAACGTCAACGTTCAGAAGGCCTTTGCAGACTATTTTGGGCTCAAATATAGGAAGCCTGAAGATGTAATGGACATATTCGCAAATGTTGTGATGAAAAAAGTTGATGTTCTCACCATCTTCAAAAACGCTGGCTTGGAGGTTGATTTCTGAGCATTTACGTTTGGTAGAATACCCTAACAAGCTTTCATAACACAATACTTTACTGAATTCTCCCCCAATAACATACTTCAAATCGTCCTTTATTTTTGAACACCTATTTGGTTCGAATTAGCAACCGAAAAGTATTTATTGTATAACCACATAGGTTCGAACATGGTGGAGTATGGTGAGAACCAGAATAGGATTGGTGTGACGAAAGGCACCGAACTTGAAGAGGCTGTGAAGAACGAGTTCATGGGAGAGTGCAGCGAGGTTGGACTTTATCTGGCAATGGCGAGGCAAGCAGAGAGGGAAGGCTACCCGGAGATTGCCACTATTCTGAGAGATATTGCCATGGACGAAGCAAAACATGCTTCCAGATTTGCTGAACTGAATGGGATGATAAAGGAGAACATAAAAGAGAGCCTGAAATACATGCTGGGCGGAGAGATGAAGGCCAACAAGTGGAAGAGGGAAGTTGCAGTGAAGGCCAAAGAGGCTGGAATTGATGAAGCCCACGACATCTGGGATGAAGCTTCAAGAGATGAATACAGGCATGCTGAGGCGCTCAGAGGTTTGCTGAAAAGATACTTTGGAGAGGAAGTTTAAGTAGCTGTCCAAGCCTAATCCAAACCACATTCCTTTTTAATTATTTTTATAACCTCAGGTATCGCATTTCTACACTCCTGGCTCAGTTCCATACCTACATCAATTTCCTTCGGCTCGGCCCCAACTATTACAATCTCTTCTGGAAGCTCGTAGACACCTCTAGCAGTATTTATGGCATCCTTGAAGTGCATGTCATGGATGCTGAGCATGATGTCTGAAGGAAATTCATCAACGTGAGGATTAAACCTGAAAACGTGAATATCTCCTGGTTCCCCACCCATAGAGAATGCGTCAACTATGACCGCCTTATCTTTCCCGTCCATGGCTGCAAGAAGCATTGCGGTGTTTGTCATTGCATCAACTACCTCTACTCCTCTCCCCCCTCCTGCTTCTCTGAACTCCTCCATGCCCTTCAACATCTCTATCACGTGAATGCCAAAGCCGTCATCTTTAAGCAGGAGGTTCCCAACACCTACAACCACGATTTTCATTTATTATCCCACTTCCTCCCCCACTTCATCCCGATTTCATCCCCACGCTCCATACCACATACAGGTTAACGCTACCAGCTCAGCATACTCTGGGAACTGGATCTGCCACTGGAGGGGGCAATACTTTTCTGGTGCCAATTGAGGTTTCAATCACAACCTCAGAAAACTCAGATGTGGTGTATCCAATAATCTCGGCATCTTTCTGTCCGGCTTTTCTTAAAGCTTTCAACGTCTCCTCAGCCAAATCACTTACAACCGTCATTACAACTTTACCTTCGTTGGCTATTGACAGAGGATCCAGTCCGAGAGCACCACAGAAACCCTGAATTTCCCCCGATATTGGTATCCTCTCCTCATCAATGATCATGCCAACTCTACTCTTCTCGGCAATTTCGTTAAGGGCATTGGCGATTCCACCGCGGGTGGCATCCTTCATGGCTGTAATACCGCCAGCATCAAGGGCATTCTTGAGGAAAAGCCACACAGGAAAGGCATCGCTTTCAACATTCATATCGAAATCTATGCCTTCCCTTGCATTGAGGACTGCAACGCCATGTTCGGCAATTCTTCCACTCACTATCACCGCTTCACCTTCGCCAGCCCCACAATCTCTCACCCACCTCCAAGGATAATCTCTGTAATCTCTCACAACCTCGATATTCCTCTCCAGATGCCTATTTCTGATGCCTATTCCCGAAGTGTTAATGGCAACGCCTATGTCCGCTTCAACCACTTTCGTATCGCCGGTTATCACTGCCACACCAAGCTCTTTCACCCATTGCTCCATGTCATCCAGTATTCTCTCAAGAGTCTCCAGCTGAAAGCCTTCCTGAATCAGGAGAGACATGGACATTATTTTAGGTTCGGCTCCGATGACCGCCAAATCGTTTGCAGTCCCACAGATAGCTAACTTCCCGATACTCCCGCCGGGAAAGATAGGTGGAGTAACGACGTATGTGTCGGTAGTGAAAGCATAATCTCCAAAATCTGAGGAGTCGTCCATGTCAGACAGTCTTATCTCTCCCGCTGAGCTGTCAAACCTAGGAATTATCAGCTTTCGCAAAAAATCCCCCATGTACTTTCCGCCTGCACCATCTTCCCTTCTTACGATTTTTTGCTCACCCATAACCTTCACCCCAGCATTTTTGAAGCGTATAGCTGTCCGAAGCTAATCCCATTATCCCCTGCAGCCACAAGTCTGTTCAGGTGGACATTGCAAGGTGCTACATACTTTTTAATTAACGGAGTGAAATAGGAGTTGTATGCGACGCCTCCCGACATGACGATTTCAGCATCAAATTCTTCAGCAGCTTCTTTCGCTATTTCCCCAATGTTTCTGGCGAGATATTCAATGAATGCAAATGCCACGCCCCTCTTGCTTTCACCAACCTTCAGAAGCTCGTAGGCGTTGCGAAAGATTTCGGACACCTGAATCACCTTCACCGTTCCCGACTTCTCCCAATTCTCCCTTCCTTCTTTCCCAAACATCCGAAGTTCTCTGGATTCCAGCAGTTCAGCATTTAACCTTATGCCTGTATCTCTCGCAAAGGACTCCAGCTTCATGGCCGGCTCTCCTTCATACGTTCTTTCCTGGCAGACGTTGAGGAGAGATGAAGCAACGTCCATATACCTGCCTGCAGATGATGCTCTGGCCACGTTGAGGTCTTTCCTGACCTGTTTTACAATGAGTTCTGGCTTCAGGTTGACGTTCAAACTGTCGACTGCTTTCTCTATTTCTTCAATCTCCAGAAAGTTTGATAGAATAGCTATAAGAGCCCTGACAGGATACTTTACCGCAAAATCTCCGCCAGGGAGAATTATATGCTCCATCCTGCCCAGCCTTTCGAAAATACCATTATTCAGGTCAATGTGAAGAACTTCGCATCCCCATATGGTTCCGTCTACGCCGTAACCAACTCCATCCACAGCAATTGCTATTGCCTCATCAAGCTGCTTTTCCCCCATCACCGACAGGCCGTGAGCAACATGGTGCTGGATCCTGAAGAGTTTTGCTCCCACCTCTTCAGCATATTTTTCGGCAAAGCGGGAGGTATTGTATAGAGGATGCATATCACAGAAGACTACATCAGGGTTCTCAATGCTCAGAAAACGCTGTAAGAATGAAACAGTCTCCTTAAAAAAGCTGTGAAAGGTTTTGAAATTAGATGTATCGCCAATATACTGGGAGAGAACAGCTTTTCCATCCTTCAGAAATCCTATGGAGTTGTAGAGTTCAGCTCCAAAAGCTGCTGCCGTTATATCTGAATCCACAGGAATTGGATTGGGGACAAAGCCTCTGGAACGCCTTATTATCATCCTTTCCCCATCAACAACCTTTACAACACTGTCATCGATACGGTTTATGGATAGATTATGGGTGAGGATCGTCGGAATGAGATCTTTAACGGAATCATCAATGAACATGGGCTCCCCAGGTCTGTTGGCAGAGGTCATCACCAGATAATCCGTTTTGAGATATGTGAAAAGGATATGATGAAGGGGAGAATAAGGGAGCATAGTACCTATGGTGTCGAGCTGAGGCGCGACAGCAGCAAATGATTTCTCATCTCTCTTCCTGAGCACCACTATTGGCCTGATATAGCTTAGCAATTCATCCCTCTCTTTCCCGCTGACGAAGGCTATCCTTTCAACCGCTTCGATGTCTCTTGCCATGATGGCGAAGGGTTGTTGAGGTCTCCCAAGCAGCCCTCTGAGCTCTTCCACCACATCGTCATCTGTAACGCATGCAATGTGAAACCCGCCCCACCCCTTTATTGCAATGAATTCTCCATCATCTATCAGCTCCGCAGCCCTCTTTACCGCCTCAACTCCTTCAAATTTCTGGGCTTTGTGGATTAGCACATAAGCAGGGCCGCACTTCGGGCAGGCTATGGATTGGGCATAATATCTTCTATCTCCCACACCTTCATACTCCTTCCTGCAATCGTAGCAGAGAGGGAAGTCATTGAAGGTCGTGTTTATCCTGTCGTATGGCAGCCTGAAGGCAACGCTGTAGCGCTGCCCGCAGTCGGTACATGAAGTGAATGGATAAAGGTAGCGCCTGTCTGCCGGGTCGAACAGCTCTGAATGGCAGGCACCGCAGATGGCTATGTCAGGCGGGGGGAGGGATAGCTCTCCTTTTCTTCCTCCACTCCCCAGTATGATGAATGATTGAAAGTCAAGCTGATTACCTCCAGCCTCCTCAACCCTGACCTCGTTTATAACAGACATGGGAGGCTTCTCAGCTTTCAGCCTCTCAATGAATTCATCAACCCTAGAATCGACTAATATCTCAACTGTTCCATCACCGGTGTTTCTGACATACCCCTTTAGACCCATGGATGTTGCAAGGCGATATACGAAGGGGCGAAAACCAACACCCTGAACAATGCCTTTGACTACGAGTCTGTACATCTGAAGGTCAGAGCTGCAAAATACTTTTTTAACATTACTCCTGGCTGCATCCTGTGCATGAAATGGGTTACGCTGAGGCGCTCCTCCAACATGCATTGAAACTGGCTGAGGAAAAGGGAGCGAAGGAAATAAAGAAGATCAGAATAGCAATAGGGGAGCTACTGCTCATAAATCCAGAGCAGCTGAAATTCTGCTTCTCTGCAATCGCTTCAAACACCATTGCTGAGAATGCTGAGCTCGAAATTGAATTCTTAAAGGCTGAAGGAAAATGTATAACCTGTGGAAAAGTTTTTGACAGCATTGACAGCACAACCTACATCTGCAACTGCGGGGGACTGATTGAATTTAAAGGCGGAAAAGACTTCATTCTCAAAAGTCTGAGTTTGGAAGTTTGAGAGCTGAGTTGAGGTGTCGAGGAGAGTTGGAGAATGTTGAGGAAGGTTAAAAAAGTTGAGGAGGGTCGACATGCATCGCATCGAGATTGAGGCAGAGGTTGACTTGCTTGCTCTCAACAAAAAGCTTGCCAGAGAAAACCGGGAGTTTTTCAGAGAGAATGGAATCACGGTGTTTAACATCATGGGTGCTATAGGTAGCGGCAAGACACTTCTCATCGAGAAAACTGTAGAGGCTCTTGGCAGCCAGCTAAAAATAGGAGCCATTCTGGGGGATGTGGTGTGCAATGCAGATTATGAAAGGGTTGCCAAACTGGGCATCAGAGCTGATGCGATTAACACCGGCAAGGAATGCCATCTGGATGCCCACCTCCTCCACAACAGAATAAAGAATTTCGCCGATATGGACCTCCTGCTTATAGAAAACGTGGGAAACCTCATATGCCCCGTAGATTTTGACCTCGGCGAAGATTACAGAATAGTGATGGTGAGTGTTACCGAGGGAGATGACGTGATCGGAAAGCATCCAGAGATTTTCAGGCTGGCCGACCTGATAATAATTAATAAGGTTGCTCTGGCAGGTGCGGTTGGGGCAGATGTGGATAAGATGGTAGAAGATGCGAGAAGTCTGAGCAATGCAGAGATAATAAAAATGGATTTGAAGGAAGGAATAGGGTTTGATGAATGGCTGAATTTTGTCAGGAGGGCTGTAAATGTGTCTGGCAATTCCGGGAAGAGTTGAAGAGATCGATTATCCCTTTGCCCTAGTGAGCTTCGGCGGGGCAAAGAAGAAGATAAGGATAGACCTACTTGATAGTGTTGAAGTAGGAGAGTATATACTGGCCCATGCAGGACTTGCAATACAGAAGGTCAGTGAAGAGGAAGTTATGGAAATAAACAGGCTCTGGAAGCAGATACTGGAGGAATAGGAGGAATAATATGAGGAAGGAGTTTATTCTGAAGCTTTCTCAAAAAATAAAAGAGCTTTCTCAAGAGTTGGATCGGGAGATAAAGATAATGCACCTCTGCGGAACCCACGAGGATACGATTTCCAAGTACAATCTGAGGAGTATTCTGCCTGAAAACATCAGACTCATCAGCGGCCCGGGGTGCCCAGTCTGCATAATTCCTGATGTGGACCTTCAGAAGGTTTTCCACCTGATAGAGAGAGCAAACGTGGTTCTGACGACCTTCGGTGATATGGCCAGAGTACCCTTCGATGGAAAGTCACTCTTCTATTACAGCTCGAAGGGGCATGATGTGAAGATCGTATACAGCGTGTTTGACGCAGTTGAGATTGCAAAGGAGAGCGATAAACCTGTGGTTCATTTCGGAATAGGCTTTGAAACCACAATGCCGTCAACAGCCGCGGCAATTCTGGATGAAGTTGAGAACTTCCACGTATACTCTGCCCACCGCTATTTCCTGCCAGCCATGGACTTCCTGTTGAGCCTCGGAGAGACGAGGATTGAAGGTTTCATAAATCCTGGGCATGTTTCCACAATTGTCGGCTCAGATGCATATGAGCCCATATTTGAGAAGTATGGCATACCACAGGTTATTGCTGGTTTCGAGCCTGAAGATGTGATGCTGGCCGTTTACATGCTTGTGAAGGCCATCATCGAAGATAGGCCGGGAGTTTACAATGAGTATACTAGAGCTGTGAAGGCTGAAGGAAATGTGAAAGCTAAAGAGGCCATGAATGCTGTATTCGGTGTGGAAGACTGGGAGTGGAGGGGCTTTGGAGTCGTTCCAGCTTCAGGTGCCCCAATCAGAGAGAAATTTCAGGATCACGATGCTTTGAAGGTTTTTGAGAGCGTTTTTGAAGATTTCATTCCAAAAGAAGATGTGCGAAAAAGGGCATGTAGGTGTGGAGACGTGCTGAGGGGTTTGATCATGCCAGATGATTGCCCTCTTTTCATGAAGGGCTGTACCCCGAAGGACCCCGTCGGGCCCTGCATGGTCAGCTTCGAAGGTACATGCAACGTTTGGGCTAAATACGGGGGGTACTGATGATATTTACGCTTGATGTGGGGAGCGGTACCCAGGATTTTCTTCTTTTTAAACCCGGAGAAAACGTCAGAAACATGCCCAAGGCTGTTCTGCCCTCTCCCACCAGAATAGTGGCAACGAAGATCAGGAGGACAGAGGGGGACATATTTCTGAAAGGTTACACCATGGGTGGCGGAGAAAACAAGAGAGCTGTGAAGGAGAAAATAGCAGAGGGAAGGAAAGTCTACGCCACTGAAAAAGCAGCCCTGAGCTTTGCGGATAGCCTCGATGATGTTAAGGCCATGGGTGTGACTGTGACTGAACAAGCTGAGAATCTCAGTCCAGAAGTCATAGAAACGAAGGATGTCGACCTGCCACTCTTCTCATCACTTCTTTCGGCAATAGGCGAAGAAATGCCGGAAAAGCTGATAATTGCAGTCCAAGATCATGGCTTCTCTCCTGATGAAAGCAACAGAGTCTTCAGGTTCAGAAAGTTCAGAGAGAGGCTCGAAGACGAGCCGTTTCTCCACGCTTTCTTATTCAGCCACGATGAAATCCCTGAGTGCTACAACAGGATGTTGAGCGTTGTGGAGTGTATTCAGGATTACGGAAAGGCTGAAGGTCTTGACTTCGAGATAAATGTGATTGATACAGTCTTTGCTGCTATAAGTGGGGCAATGATGGATGCAAAGGAGTTTCCTGCCCTCGTCATCAACTTCGGGAATGGACACACGGTGGGGGCAATAGTAGATAGAGATGGCGAAATATTTGCCCTTTTCGAGCACCACACTGGCATAATTAGAAGAGAGGGGAGAGAATGGACCGAGAAGCTCATAGGCAGATTTGTGAGAGGGGAGCTAACCAATGAAGAGGTTCTTCAAAGCGGTGGACATGGTGCGATAACCCTAAAAGCCGTTGACGTGAAGGATTTTGTTGCCACTGGTCCCAACGCATCTCTCTCAGATTTCAGAGAAGCGAATCCTGCTGGCGATGTGATGGTTGTCGGAAATCTGGGGATGATAAGCCTTTATGCAAGGAAGTATGGAGAATATTAGCTGGCAGGAGTTTGAGGAGAAAATTAGGGAAATTCTGGAGATTCACGGATTTGAAACCAGATTTAGAGTAGTGTTTAAATTTAAAGGCAGAAAGAGTGAGATAGATGTACTTGCTTCCCGATTTGGAATAAATCTGGCAATAGATGCTAAGAGGTATTCAGCAAGGCGTTACAGAGTCTCCGGTGTGAAAAAGGAGGCGGAGAAGCACTATGACAGGTGCAAAAAATTTGAGGAGGTTTTCGGTGTTAAAGTCATCCCTATTGTGGTTCCTCTGATAGACGACGCCATACTTTTCCATTCCGGCTGCATAATCGTTCCCTTTGAAAAGCTGAATGATTTTCTTGTGAATATTCATGCTTACTTGGAGGAGTTCGGTTTTTGAGTTTTTTCTGAAAACAATGCTTAGCTCCCGAAGATTAAGCCAATTATATCTCCGAGTCTCCCTTTCTACCCTTCAAGAACATTCTCGCTGTACACCTCAGTATATCCACAGTTGGAGCAGATTATGAAGTGATGTCTGTTCCTCTGCCAATCCGTCATCCTGTCAAAGAAACCAGCACGCTGACTCATTTGTTGCTTGTGATACACAATCTATTTATATTGCCAAATTAATTACCAATTGGTGATCAGATTGGCAAAAATAAAAATAGACAGATTTGGTAGAATCCTGATCCCAAAGGAGATAAGAAACAGTCTGGGAATCAGAGAAAACACAGAACTTGAGATTGAAGTAAAAGACGAAAAAATTCTGATAAAACCTGTAGACCACAGCCTAGAAAAAAAGGTAGAGGAATTATTAGACTATCTCAAAAACAAAGCCCCAAAACCCTTTGTCAGTACTGAGGAGGTTGAAGAGAAGTGGTATTCAGCGGAGTACAGCCTGAAAAAGATAGGATTGAAGGAGTAATTGATGTAGGATTAATTGTAATAGCGCATTTTGAGAATCCTGCAAAGAACCATGCTCTCGAATTTTTGAAGGATGTTCTACTCTGGAAAAGAAAGTGCCTGATCCCGGTTTCAGCATTCCTTGGAGCGTATCACATTCTTACCAATTACTTAAGGGTTGAGAGGGTTGCAGCTTATGAGGCCTTAAAAAAGACCCTCGAAACGAAGTCTCCAGCACTCTATGCTGATATGAGTATTGAGGTTGCTGTTGAAGCTCTTACAAATGCAATGGGTTACAGAATAGAGTCTTGGGATGGTTATGTGGTTGCCATTGCCAAGGCCCATTCAGCACCTATAATCTATACAGTGGATAAAAAGATGAAGAAAAAAGTAAGGGACTTGCAGGTTTTAAATCCCATTCCTGAAGATGTTTTAAGAGAATACAATGAATGGCTGGGGGAGTTTTTTGCTCATTCAATTTGAAGCAGGAAATTCAACCCCCTATGACTAGCACTTCCATTATATGAGGCGAGTACGTAGCTTGCCAGGCTTATCCTGTACAATCCGGGGGTTGCATCGCTATCTGCATGGAGCGTTAAGGTTACCCGCAAGCTTTCCGAGATCGAGCTCCACAAGCTGGTTGCTGAACTTATACGTCACGCCCCTGGGCAGGGTCAGAGTCCCCTCACCGCCCAACGCCAGGATCCAGTAACCGTAATCTGGAGAGACGCCATATCAAGGCAAGGATGTTGCGGTTCATGGTGAGGACAAATTGATTTTAGGTTTAGTAGTTTTGCTTTTGTTAGGTTTTATATTTTATAGCCTTTATTTCAAACTCACGTTGAACTCCCATACTTCGGAATTCCTGACAACGAAACTCAGAGTCTCAGCATCGCTAGGTATGGGGTCTGCGATGAAGATTATTATCCATTTGCCATCAGATCTGAATGCCCATACATTTACGGGACGCTCCTCTCCATCCACTTTGAGAGAAGCTGAGTACGATGTCAGAACATCAGGCGGAGTAGGTAACGGGGCCGGTACAATCGGGATTTTAGAGACTTCAATGTCTGTCTGAAGGTAAAATTTCACGTCGGAGGGTGAAAATTCTATTTTTTGCAAAGTAACTGTAACTCCGTTTGATGTTTTAGATGCGTTCAGCTCAACTGTTCTGTTTAACGCTCCCTGAGGGTAGCTGATAATGATTTCCTTGTGAGTTCCACCAAATCCGGTCAGATACCTGTCCTCTACCCTGACCACACCTACCCTTACGTGATATCTGCCCGGACTCACTTCCCTGCCATTCTCATCCCTCTGATCCCATCTCAAAGTATAAGAGATTGATTCTCCAGGTCTGAGCTGAATTTCTTGGCCTGGAGGAAAGGTTCTGACTTTTTTGCCTGTAGTGCTGCGGATTATCAGGGTTTCTGGAGGGAATGACGGTATTCTAATGGTTTCGCCTCTGGTGTTCTCAAGGCTCATCCGTATCTCGACGGTCTCTCCGGGGAGATAATGGGTCTTATCGGTTGTAACTTTAAAAGGAAGTACCCAGGGAGTTGCCGTGATGACTGGAATCGGTGTGGGGGTTGGATGAAGGAGAGGAGTTGGAGTGGGAGTAGATGTGAGAGTAGGTGTGGAGGTAGGTGTGGAAACCGGCTGTGGAGTTGCAGGTGAGCTTTCGTTGACCTTTTCAGGCTGCAGGCACCCGGGAATTACGAATAGAATGAGAATCAGATAGACTGGCACCCCTCTTCCAAGCAGGTTTTGGAAAAGGGAAAGGACATCTTTCATAATTTCCACAAAAATTTGAGAGTATTAATTTTTTTGCTTTTGTTAGGTTTATAATTTTATGAATGCTCATTTTAGAATTCAGTCTGCTGCTTTAACCCCAGGCATGCTAATTTCTTCACATTTCAGTGCGAGATTGGTAAATTCCAGAATAATACGGACGGGACAGATAAGACATCGATTTAGATAAAAGTTAAAAGCTATAAAAAGCTGGTTAACTATATGTTCGACATGTTCGCCGAGATCCAGTCAGTAATTCTCGCCGCCATTCTGGGCGGGATTATTGGATACGAACGCTCAAAGGTGCACAAGCCAGCAGGCATGAGAACTCACATGCTCGTCGCTTTAGGCTCCGCCCTCTTCACAGTCCTCTCCACAAAATTCTTTGGAGATCCTGCCAGAATTGCCAGCGGAATTGTGAGCGGCGTCGGTTTCATTGGAGCGGGTACAATAATAGCTGAGAGGAGGGAGAGTAAAGCCGTTGTCGGTATAACCACGGCAGCAAGCCTGTGGGCAACATCGGCAATAGGCATGGCTGCTGGCATGGGGGAGTATGCTCTTGCTACTGTTACCACCATACTCGTATTTGCCATTTTGGAATTGAGAAGGCTAGAAAAGTAATAATCACAGAAGTTTCATTCAAAAATTTTAGTTTTTTGTCAGATGTAAATATGTTATTCAATTATATTAAAATCTGAAATAAAAAGTGTTAAGTATTATGGTTTATCATAACTAATCAGGTGAAATGCATGGGCGCTGAGCCGATAAATATTATCTGGCTCGAGGGCCAAGGGTGCACTGGCTGCACCATTTCTCTGACAAACTCTTCGATGCCCGGAATAGCAGATATCCTGACCGGTGTTATCGAGCCTGTCTCCAACATAAATCTGGTATTTCACCCTGCAGTAATGGCGCCGTGGGGTGATAAGGCCATCAAGATCCTCAAGGACGCAGAGAATGGAGCATACGACCCCTTTGTCCTCGTGCTGGAAGGTGCGATCCCGGATGAGGGGAGAGCTGGAGACGGTTTCTGGTGCATGGTGGGAGAAGAGAACGGAGAAGTTTATACCCTAAATTACTGGGTGGACTCTCTGGCTGATCGGGCAGCTGCAGCGGTTGCTGTCGGGGCGTGCGCTACATATGGCGGTGTCCCCCATGGAGAGCCGAATCCAACCGGGGCACACGGTCTTTTGAATCACCTCGGCGAAGACTGGAAGAGCAAGCTTGGATTGCCGGTAGTGTGCATCCCGGGATGCCCTCCGGCAGGAGACTGGATTACTCAGAGCTTGGGAGCTCTAGTTCTCGCCATTAGGGATCTCGCTCCACTTCCGGAGCTTGACGAGTCCCACAGACCGAAATTCCTCTTTGGCAGACTTGCCCATGATAACTGCCCGAGAGCCGGGTATTACTCAGAAGGCCAGTTCGCCGAATCCTTTGGAGAGCAGTTCTGTGTTGTGGGGTTGGGCTGCAAGGGATTGATATCCTACTGTCCCGCTCCAGCAGGTGGATGGATAAACAGGGCTGGTGGCTGCCCAACTTTCGGCTCTCCCTGCCTGGGCTGCACTGAACCTGAATTTCCCGATGCTCCGTTCTCGCCATTTCTGAAGCCGCCCGATGGAGTTGTTATGACGAAGACCATCATAAAGAGGATACTCGGCGGGATATATCAGGCATATTCTCTCCAGAAGGGAGGTGGGAAACATGAGTAACAAGACCATTTTTATTGAACCCATGACCAGAATAGAAGGTCACCTCGGCGTCAGAGTAGATATTGACGTTGATAAGAGAGTTGTTGTTGATGCACACTCCACTGGAGTAATGTTCAGGGGTTTTGAGAAAATTATGGAGGGGAGAGACCCGCCCGACGCAATCTGGATCTCGCAGAGAATATGTGGTGTATGCCCAACGCCTCACGCCATAGCTTCGGCAGAAGCTCTGGACATGGCTTTAAATGTTTCCCCACCTCCAATGGCAATACTTCTCAGAAATCTGGCTGATGCTTTTGAAATCATCTACGACCACACCTTGCACTGGTTCCAGCTTTCCGGGCCAGATTATTCAGAAGCAATTGTGAAGGAAAGGAACCCCAGCTGGATGAAGGCTGCTCAGGAGTTTACAGCTGAGAACAAAGACGTTCACGGCTTTCCGAATGTTGGAGACATAATGAAGGCCATGGTGCCCCTTCAGGGAAGTCTCTGGCTTGAATCCATCGCATTCCAGAGGACTGCAAAGGAGTGTCTGGTTATGGTAGCCGGTAAGTATCCACATCTGGCAACTGTAATTCCAGGAGGAATAACAGTCTCCACCACCATAGGAAGAGCCCAAGAGATGCTTTTCAGGTTCTTGGAGCTGGTTCCGTGGGTTAAGAAAATGGTATACATGGCTGAAGACATTTTTAGATTTCTCGAAGAAATGGGATATGAGAAGGTTGGAGAGAGAAGAGCGAATCTCATCAGCTACGGCGCTGGTGAGGATCCAGAGCTTTACGATGCCAAGTACGAGAACATGGATGAGTGGGGAGTTGCCAGAGAAGTGACGCCGGGAGTCGTAATAGATGGAGAGCTGGTAACCAACAAACTGACCGATATCCACCTTGGCGTTCAGGAGTTCGTCACCCATTCCTTCTACGACGAGTGGGACGGGAGAGAGGTCGAGAGAGATCCGCTTGGAAATGAAGTTTCGCCAAGACACCCCTGGAATAAGGATACAAAGCCAAAGCCGACGAAGATCGACTGGAATAGCAAGTATTCGTGGGTGACAGCACCCAGATGGGTTTACAGAGGAAAAGTGCATGTGGTTGAGACCGGCCCCATTGCCAGAATGTGGACCACAGCGGCATCGAAGAAAGTGGAGGGTTCTACGGGCAGCAGTCTGAAATTCGTACTTCCGAAGACGAACATTGCTGGCTTAAGCCAGGCACTTAACGATGAGCTGGAGCTGGAGTGGAAGATACCTGACAGGGTGAATGTGATTGAGAGACTGAGGGCCAGAATTTACTATCTGGCCTATATGACCGGTGTTGCTTACGGAGAGATACTGAAAACCCTGGATTATATGAAGAAAGGCAAAATGGAGGTTTTCAGGGAATTTGAAAGGCCAAAGTGGAGTCTCGGTGTGGGACTGACTGAAGCAGGGCGGGGTGCGCTGGGGCACTGGATAATCGTGAAAGACGGAAAGATCTACAGATACCAGGTGGTAACTCCGTCAAACTTCAACGCATCGCCGAAAGATGGTGAAGGTAGGAGGGGGCCGTACGAAGAGGCTCTCCTCGACACACCCATTCTGGAAGAAGGGGATGCCGAAAGCTGGGAGGGAGTGGATGTTGTCAGAACCATCAGAAGCATGGACCCCTGCTTGGCATGTGGTGTTACGGTGTACAAGGGTGGCAGAAAAGTGGAGAAGGTAATTGGCGGATGAGATTGGATGAGGGTGTGTGGCTAAACTGGATAGTTAAACTGAGGTGGTTAATATGACTGTTAGCTATGTAACGGAGGATCCGTGGGAGATGCTCATATTCAGGTTCTCAGAAATGATGAAAGACGGAGTCGAGGTGAAGATATCATACGGCGGGATGGAAGCTGGCGTAAACTTCGACTTAAAAGCGCTAGAGAACCTTGCAACCCTTTTCGAAAAGGGAGTTCCTCTGGAAGTTGCAGTGGGAATTGATCTGCCCAGAATGCTTTCCAGCATCGAAGGAGAAGAGCTCGACATTACACTGAAAACAAAAGAGACAGAGTTGAACCTGAAAATGACTGGAGATGTTCTATCCGAGTTCAGAAAGGCCATGCAGCATAATCCCATAGATGGTGAAGTTCTAGCGATGGTAGCAGCTTTCCTGAAAAGGCTGGTGGTGTGATATGACGTCGAAGGGTTGGATAAAACTGAACAATTTCAAAATCCCGCTGACCCGCAGGATTAAACTCAAAATGGCAAGGTACGTCTTTCTGGGCAGAATCAAAACATCATACCAGTACAACACAGATAGCGTGCTGATAACCGCAGAGTTTAGAGGAGACAAGCTTGGAAGAGTTATAAATGAACTATCCGAGTTGCTAAAAGAGTGGGAGAAACAGAACATTCAGACCTAATCAGCAATCAATCAGAATTTTTTATAATTTTATATATTAGTTCTATTACTGCTGCAATCTTTTCTGCTACGACTGGTGTCAAACCGACGCCCCAAGATACATCTTCCGGATGGCATCCCACCACGTAGACCTTTTCAGGGAGACTCCCCATTTTGTCCCCCAGTGCAATAAGCTCTTTTAAATCAGCATCATGAAGGTTGAGGCTCTTTGTTCTGGCCTTCCAGATGTCTTCCGGATGGATTACATAGACGTCCCCTGGCTTACCCTCCCCTTCGATGGCATCGACTATGATGGCTACATCGTATTCCTTCAGTTTGAGCAGAAGATCGTAAAGCCTTTGACCGAAGTCAAGAATGTCTGCTCCGAATAACTCGGCATTAGCTGTATTAAACAATTCTCTTATAACGGCTGGACCAAAACCATCATCCCTTCTGAGCTCATTACCAACGCCGGCAATGAGAATTCTGCGGTTTTTTACCATATAATTTGATTGCAAAACTTTCGTAAATCTGTTTCTCTGACTATTCCAGAACCCATGGGAAAGTTCAAATTCTCGCTGCCATGATTTAAGAGGGGGTAGATGAGTTGAAGACCTTTGCAGATATTGAAGGAGTAAAATGCTGGGGGGTCAAGGAAGGGAAGAACGGGCTGGGAATCGTTGTGTGCAAAGGCAGAGTTGCAGCGGTCTACACCACCAACAGAATCAAAGCCGCTCCTGTGAGGTACAACATGGAGTCTCTGAAAGGAGAAATCGAAGGAATAATCGTAAACAGCGGAAATGCAAACGCTTTTACAGGCAGAAAGGGTCTGGAGAATGCAAAAAAGATGGCGGTGCTCCTAGCAAGCAGACTGGGTTGCAGTTATGACAGAATAGCAGTTGCCTCCACAGGTGTGATTGGGAGGCAGCTGGACACGGGATTGATTGAAAAGATGTTTGAGGAGGTTTATTCAAAGCTCTCAACAGGTAAAGAAGCTGCCGAGGCTTTTGCCAGAGCCATAATGACCACAGACAGCTTTCCAAAGCTTTACTCTGCAGGAGCCGGAGATGCCGTTGTGGCAGGGGTGGCAAAAGGAGCGGGAATGATAGCCCCGAATATGGCGACTATGCTGGCATTCATTTTTACCGATGCAGATTTTGAGGCAGAGGAGCTCCAAAAAATGCTGAAAGAGGCAGTAGACAGATCCTTCAACGTCACGGTTGTGGATGGCGACACCTCTACAAATGATATGGTCATTCTGATATCTACCGGGAAGAAAAGGGTGGGCAAAGATGCTTTCCAGCATGCACTGCTCGAAGTATGCGTCAACCTGGCGAAAATGATGGCAAGGGATGGGGAAGGTGCTACAAAGCTGATGGAGGTTGTTGTGAAGGGGGCACGAAATGAAGAGGATGCATTTAAGGCTGCTAAAGCAATAGCATCGTCACTGCTCGTGAAGACAGCAGTATTCGGAAATGATCCCAACTGGGGGAGGATAATCGCAGCTCTAGGTTATTCAGGAGTGGATGTGGATGAGACAATAACCCTCGATTTCGCTTCAGCCGATGGAAGAACTGTGAGGCTGCTCGAGAGAGGGGTGGCAACTGGAGAAGAAAATGAGGCTGCAGAGCTCCTGAGGGGCACCCAGGAGATTAGAATAGTGGTCAATCTGCATAAAGGCGAAGCTGAAGGATATGCTTTCGGATGCGACCTGACATACGATTATGTGAGGATAAATGCCGAATACACTACCTGATTTTCTGAGAAGCAATGCTTCTTTACCCCATACACTGAGCCACCAGATCAATCACACCGGCAATCTCATAACTCATCCTGTAATACTCCCTCAGATCCTTCAGCTGCGTTTTGCAGTTCTCGCATATAGTTGAAACAAGCTTAGCTCCAGTCTCCCTGATCTGCCTCACCTTCACCTCCCCAGCTCTCAGCCTGACTTCGCTGAGCTCTGGAACTGCTACAAGGCCTCCTCCGCCACCGCAGCAGAAGTTGAATTCCTTGTTTGGGATCATCTCTCTGAAGTCCTCTGCTGTCTGGCTGAGAACGAACCTGGGCTCCTCAATAAGCCCGCCATTCCTGGCAGCCTGACATGGATCGTGGTATGTTAAAGGAGTTTTTATGGTTGATTTAAGCTCGATTTCGCTGCGCTTAAGATAGTCAGCAACAACTTCAACCACATTCCTTATCCTGAAATCCTTCCCGAACCATTTCGGAAAGAGCAGCTTAAACACTCTGTACGCATGGCCGCATTCCGTTATGACTATCTCCCTCGCCTCCACCCTCTCAGCCTCATCTCTAACCCTTCCGGCTATCTGCCTGGCTCTCTCCATATCGCCCAGGAAAAAGGCGAAGTTTGATGCTTCGAATATGCTGAGAGTCCAGTTTTCATCGACGGCATTGAAAATCTTTGCAGCAGGGGCGATGGTGTGGGCTCCCTGCAGAGCCACATACAGAATGTCGGCCTTCTCCTCAACGGGTATTCTGACGTTGTACTGCTTTTCAAGCATCTCGATGCCGAGCCTGAAGGTTTTGATATGGCTCTGCCACCTCTCTCCTTTCATGACCTGTGTCTCAGCCAGCTCGTGAAGACTTTCCGGACACTTGCCCGTTGAAGTAAGCTGCCCTCTTGCTTTGCTGACGTATGAAGCGGTATCTATGGAGAAGGGGCAGAAGATGGCGCAGCGTCTGCAGCCCGAGCATTCGAAGGCGTAGTCGTAGTAGTCGTGGTAATCGTGTTCCAGGTTAACATCTAATCTCAGCTTCCTCAGCTTCCTGATTTTCAGCGCTGCTGCGTGCTGAGTTTTGCCACTTGTCAAAAACATGTGGCATGCTTTCAGGCAAGAGCCACACCTTACGCATATTTCGGCAGCATCAACTGCATCTATCTTCATCATTCCTGCCACCTCAGAGGCAAGTAGGAAGTGACGAAGGCTCCGATGGAGTGGAAGAGCTTGCCGTAGGGGAGGTAGATTATGAGGAGCTGGGCAAGTAAAGCGTGGGTTGCAAGAACGAGGTCATATTCTGGAGCTTTAGGAGTGAAGTTAATCAGAGAAGCAAGATAGCCTGAGAAATCATAATACTCGCCTGAGAAGCGCATGGCGAGACCAGTTGCTGCTATGGAGAGCAACAGAAACAAAGCAAAGTAGTCTTCAAGAGTTGAGATAACTTTTACCTCCTCAAACCTTCGTGCCAGAAGGAAGAGCATGGTCGCAAGGAACATCAGGCCGAAGAAAGTGCCGAGAGCAAAGGCAATGCGTTCATCGATTTTTATTCCCAGAAACATTCTGATGTGTCCTATTACGATCAGGGCAAGGCTGAGATGAAACAGCCAGGATGCAAGCCAGAGCTTCCTGTCATTCTTAAAAAGGGGAGTGAAGAGGAGGATTTGCTTGGAGTACGTGGATACTTTTTCAGCTAGGCTAGATGACGCGTATGGAAAGATGGGGTTTGATGCAACGTTATCTCTGAAGCGGTAGGCCCTCCATATAATGCCCAAGGTGAAGAGTAAGATGGTGAAATACGGGAGAATTGTGAACACGAATTCCATCATTTCACCTTTCTCAAAATGAACTTGAAGTGACCGTTTTCCTGACAGCAGTTCACAACTTCTATTCCTGCCTTTTCTGCCCAGAGAGGGATTTCGGCCATTGTACCCGGATCGCTTGTGAGCACCGTCACTTCTTCACCGGCTGGAACCTCCTTAATTTTCTCCCTCAATTTCAGGAGAGGCAGAGGACACGTGAGACCTCTGAGATCGATGATAGCGCCCATAGTGGCAGGTAAACGTTGTTAAATAAAAATTTATTGGTTACAAAAATAAAAAATAAAAATGGGATATGTATTAAGTTATTAGAAGAATTCAGGATGATTTTCCAGCAAGAAAATCTGCTACCTTCTCTGCTAGAACGCTGTTGTTTTCCAGAAATACGTAAGGTGGAGTCAGAAACGTGAAGTCTCCCATTGCAAGGACGCTTTCATTAGCAACAATTACCGGAAAGGCGGATGCTGTTTCAGTGTAGGAAGAGCGAGTATCTGGAGGTGTGAGGGCCAAGGTGCTGTGGGAGTACACAGCAGTTGATGTGAAAAGGACTATCCTCCTCAGACCACTCACCATCTCATCCTCCGCAAAGTCCGAGACTATTACGTTGCGATAGATTCCATAGGAGGAGTTCTGATTGTAGATGTACCCCGGATAGAAGAGGATGCCGAAATGAGAAGCGAGAGAGTTGATACCGGTAACCGATGAGTCCTCGCCTTCGTTTACCTCTGGATCGAAGGCCAGAAACAGTCTTCCACCCTTCTCCATCATCTCCTCTACGCATTTCACTTCCTCATGACTGAATGATGTTTGAGGAGATATGACGATGAGAGACGATGCATTTCTCACCATCTCACAGAAAGTGCCGGCATCGCCTGTACCGGTATAAGCCACGCTGAGGTTTCTCTCAAGAAGTAACTGCTGCAAGAAAACAAGGTCATCCATCTGGAATCTGTTGGAGTGGGATGTATCCACCACAACATCTCCGTAGCCTGCCTGAGGAGCTGAAGGTGTTTCATTGTCCCTCTGGGGTGTGACATCAGAAAAGTAGATTACGGACTCATCACCGAAAAGAGCGCTGGAAGTGTTTATCATGTACTCCGAAACGCTGGGTTTGAGCCAGATAACCGAATAGCTCTTTAATCCTGCCATCTCCGCTGCTTTCTTAACAGCATCGTATGTGGACCCTATGCCGTCAACCAAACCAATTTCAAGGGCAGAAATGCCAAGGTATATTGTCGCCCTTGAAAGCTCCTGTGAGCTGGCATTCAACCTCTCCCCCCTCTCCTGGATTACTGCAGATAGAAAATTCTCCTGAGCCCTCCTGAGCTTTAAGGAGAATTTCAGAACATCCGTTCCAGTAAACTTGTGCTCGCCCGTTTCAATCTGCGATGCGGATGGAGTGTACCTTTTGGGAAGAGGGGCAATAACGCCTATGCTCCCCACGCTGGAGGTTGGTGTGGCGTAGATGTAGTTAGCGGCAATTGCAACGTAATAGCCACCGGATAGAGCGTCTCCACGGATTGCCGCCACAACAGGCTTGCTATTGCTTAACGAGGAGAGGCTGAGGTAGAGATCTTCCACGTAGTCTGCTCTTCCACCCCTGCTGTCTATGCTGATCACAACAGCCTTTATAGATTCATTGTTGATGGCTTCGTTGATCTGAGAGGCAATTGCATAGTAATCCTCCCTCGTGAGGATGTAACCGTCAACGGTGACGACAGCAACCAGATCTTCAGCTTTTGGTAAACTGAGGAACAGCAGCAGTGAGGCGGCTACTACTGCAATAACAATTAAACCAAAGACAGCAATCTTCCAGCTGAAACCAGCCATCGCTTTTACTTTTAAATTCCAGATCATATAAGCTTTCCTGAGTGAGTTTTAAAATTGGTTCTAACGTCCTGAATGCGTCATGATATATCTTTCCGTGTTAGTTCTCCAATTTTGACAAAACCCGAACCTATTAGGGGATACTGCCTTATAACACCTGAAAGAAACTGAATAAAGGTGATAGAGTATGGTAGATAAGGAAGAAGTTGTTGAAAGGCTCAAGAAGGTTATGGATCCTCATACCAAGCAGAACGTATGGGATATGGGTCTTATTGAAGAGCTTGAAGTTGAGGGTGATACGGTTAAGCTCATCTTCCGCCCTTCATCGCCTTTCTGCCCCATCGGCCAGCAGCTGGCCTTCGCCATAAAGAGGAGCGTTGAGGATCTGGGCGTTAAGGCTGAAGTGAAGGTTTCCGGATACATAAAGGAAAAAGAGCTGAACGAGCTCCTGTGTAAGTGATGTGTGAGTAGGCGGTGAGTGATGGTTATGGGGCGTGTGGAACTGGATGTTAGGGGATTACCTCATCCCGAAAGGCCCCCTCTCGTTATGCAGAAGCTGAAGGAGCACGGGGAAATTGACCTTATAGTGGAGATAGAGCCGAAACCTCTGATGAGTATGCTGGAAAACATGGGTTACGTTTGCGATTCTAAATTTGAGGGTGATAAGTGGAGGGTAAAAATCAAGAGGAGGAGTGACTGATGGTCGAGACCCTTGATGTAAGAGGTTTGAAGAGGGATGAGAGATTCCCGCTCATATTCGAGAAGCTGAAGGAGCACGGAGAGCTTGACGTGATAATTGAGGCTGAGCCCAAGCCCCTGGTTAAAAAACTCCACGATGAAGGCTATCTTGTCAGGTTGAAGGAAGAAAGAGACCACGTGAAGCTGGAGATAAGAGAGCCCGAGATAATACCGGGGAGCTGCCCGGGCGCAACGACAATCTTCAGGCCGAAGCTGGAAATTGTTAGCTGCCCCTTCTGTGGAGCAGACATGGAAAGGTGGACGGACGAGATAAAAGGAATATGCGAGAACTGCGGTAAGGAAGTCATATTCGAGATCGACAGCTGTGTTCAGTGGTGCGAGTACGCAGAAAAATGCTTAGGAGACAAATACGGAGAAATCATGAAGACGCTGGAGGAACAGAGGTTCCTGAAAAAAGGGATTGTTGACGTAACAAAATATATTAAATTGGAAGAGTAGTCAATAATACTATCAGACTTAAACAGATAACGGTGGTGAAAATATGATAACTCCCGAAATGACAGTCGCAGAGGTTCTGCGAAAGAAACCATCTGCCAAAAAGATTCTTTTCAAGTACGGAATATGTGATTGCTGCGGAGGAAATGTAAGCCTTGAGGATTCCGCCAAATTCAGAGGAGTAGATGTAAAGACCCTCATCAAGGAAATCGAAGAGAGTTAGGGGGTTCGATTTTGAATATCGCTTTAAAGAATCTTCCGCTTAGGTTTCTCTATGCCGGACTAATTTATCTTGTAATAGGAGCTATTGCGGGAGTTTTAAACATTCAGGGATACGGCCTGAAGGGCATTCATTCCCACCTGATGCTGGCTGGCTTCGTCAGCCTGACAATTGTTGGTGCCATGTATCAGCTTGTACCCACGATTCTTGGTAGCGAGCTGAAACTGCGGAAGTTGGCTGAAGCCAGCTTCATTCTTCTGAATGTCGGTTTGCTTGCTCTGATATACTCATTCATTTACAGTTTCAGCCTGATAGTGCCAGCAGCCGGGATTTATACTGCCGGGGCGATAAGCTTCGCCGCCTCTATATATGCAACCGTCCTAACAGCTCCAAGGAAAAACGTGAGCATAGCCGTCTGGTTTTTCAGCATAGCCATAATCTACTACCTTGCCGGGATCATATACGCTGCTCTGGCATTCAGTGGTGTTATCTCGTTCAGAATCCCCGTCCATTCACACTTACTGGCCGTTGGCTGGGTGGGTTTAACAACTTACGGAGGCCTTTACGAGCTGTTTCCCATGCTATCCCTGAGAAAGCTGAAAAGCGTGAAGTTAGCTTATTTTAACCTCCTGCTAACCAACGCTGCACTGATCGGTATGTTATACGGCTTCTACCTCTCCAAGGAAGTCTTGCTCTATTCAGGAGTTGTCTTCGCAGCCTCATTCTACCTCTTGGCAGCAAACCTTTTCGCAACTCTTGCGACTCAATCGGAGAGCGGAGCTGAGCTGGACATAAGCGTGAAATTCTTCGTCCCCGCCTTACTCTTCGGCTTGGCGGGCATTACTCTTGGCCCCCTCAATGTTGCAGGCGGCTACACATTCCAGCACTCCCATCTTCTGCTTCTGGGCTGGATAACTCTCACCATAATCGGAGCAGAATACCACATCATACCCATGCTGACCTGGATGGAGAAGTATGCAAGCAAGCTGGGAGTTGAGGATGTTCCCATGATAGCAGATCTATTCAGCATGAAGCTTGGCAAGGCTGTTCTTGCAGGCAGCATTGCGGGAGTTGCTCTGCTCGCGTATTCTGCAACAGCACCCATCGGCGGAATTATCTTGCTTGCAACATTCTTGGCTTTCGCGGGAGACATGGTTGCGGTGCAGTTCAGGTAGGTCCTAGGTTGATAATTTCCCGTAATGGAGCTCCGGGAAAGATTAGCTCGTCTGGGATTTGAAAGACTTTCAAGGAGTTTTACGGTAGATCCCTGCCCGTATTTTGGGAAGGAAGGTAGGCTAGAGGAGATAACAGAGAAATATCGAACTCGACATTCGAACTCTTATCGTAAATCTAAAGCAGGAGAAGTTAGGCAAACAAGTTCATTCAAAAGTCTTTCAGATTATGAACCATTGGTTCACTTTTCGAAAAGTTTATTACGATTAAATAAGATTAGATTAATAACTATGAGTGAAGAGAAGCCCTCAGAAAAAGAAATCGTCCTAGTTCTTCATTCCGTACTCTATGCCCTGCAGGACGCGTTGGGAGAGCCGGGGAATAAGGTACTCATATATACCGCAAGAAAGATCCCCTTAATACTTGGCAAATTCGGGTTTTCCTTTGAAAAGGATAAAGGTCCGGAAGAGAACGTTTTAAAGTTTCTGAGCATTTTAGAGGAGACTGAGCTAATTAGCGATGTTGAATTCAGCAGAATTGATGAGAACACATTCGAGCTGAAAATAGGAAAGTGCAGTTTGGCTGATACGAAGGTACATGAAGTTCTTAAGCCAGAACGGGTGTTTTGCCCGTACGCAATTGCTGTGGCGTCTATTATAAGAGAGATAATAAGTGAAGATGTTGTTCTGATCGAATCGGAGTTTACAGAGACGGGTAGTATAGCAAAAATGAGAGCTTACAAGTACGTTGTCGTTTGAATGTGTGCAGATATGAGGAGTAATTCAGGAAAGAAGTTGATAGCTATTCTTAGAAGGTAAGTTCGACAGTAAATATTGGGAAGTTGTTGACAGATTGATGGTACTGGACTGAGAGAACTCCTAAACATCAGTCCCAGCGGGAACTACTCCCCTCAAGCGGAGCATTTCACTCCAATTACGCAAGATGTGAACCTCTTGCTGATTACTGGATTGGCAGCTAAGATTTAACATTGATTAACTAACTAATCATACTATGTGGAGGGGCTGCCGAATCTGATCCCTTGGAAAAAAGTCAGAGGATGGAATTGCATTCACTGCGGATTTTGCTGTTCAGAATACGACATCCCTGTGACACTGGAAGAAGAGGAGAGGTTGAAAAAATACGGAAATGTTTTCAAGAGGGGTAAAATAGGCCTTTATCTCAGGAAAAAGAGAGGAACGTGCGTATTCAGGAGCAAAATTGGATGCAGAATTTATAAAGATAGGCCGATGGCATGCAGGAAATATCCGTTTTACGTAAAGCAGCAGGGAAACGAGGATTCGCTGTTCATTCATCATGGCATGGAACATCATGTGTTCCTAGATGCCAGATGCAGTGGGCTGGGGAAAGGCGATGACATTGAGGAGGAAATCAAGAAAGTGCTGCAGGTTTTGAAGAATGCTTAGCTGAGCGTTCGCTTACAAGCTCAGGAGAAAAGCTCCGTTGTCTTGATGTTTCTCCAGAAAAACAACGCCAGCAGAATTCCAACTGCCGAGATGAAGACAACCTGCGACGGAGCGCCGCCTGGCAGGTTGAGCATGCCACTGCCAGCAAAGAGCCCGAGGATGAGCAAAGAAATGCCGGTTAAGCTTACAGCAGCGCCTCTCCTCGGGTAGTCTCTTGAGAAGTGATGGATGAGGGCAATGAGCACTCCTAAAACAAATACCTCTCTTACAAACAAACCGATCAAGATCGCTAAAGCTGCAGCATATGTGGCTGATCCCCTCAAACTCCCTTCCTCGCCCCTCAGCCCTGCGTCCAGCAGGAGAATGGATGGCAAAATGATTGCAAGAACCCCAACCAAATCGGCTTCGTATACATTAGCCACCTCGAACTCGTAACCAAGCGCCAGGCAGTATGCCAGGAACAACAGGAGGAAAAGGTCTCTCCTGGACCTCAGCAGATATAAGACAGGAGAAAGCAGAGGTGTATAAATTCCGGCAATCAGCCCGCCGACCACTGCAGCTAAAACGGCAATCATTTTATCGCCTCCCTGATGACCTCGAGAAGATCCGATGGCCCCAAATCCAGCGTTGGAACCATCCTGCTGAACTTCCTGACAACCTCCTCCCTCTCCAGGTACCTCCTGTAGAGCCAGAGCAGCGTCTCTCTGTCTATTCTCGACTCATCATAAAACAGCACAGGGTTTGGTGTTAACAGCAGAATTTTGTGCCTGTTTTTCAGCTCTGACAGAACCCTTATCAGCTCTCCGGTATGGGCAGTGATATCAGATATGAAAATCAGGAAGGCTGAAGATGGAAGTGCGCTTACGGACTCCATCAAACCGGTTGCAAAGCTCCTTCTACCCTTAATGGCCGGCATCACCTTCCTGAGGAAGTTCCTCGCTTCTTTCGACACTCTAAAGCTGATTTCGGGTATCTTTACTCCAAGGATGTCTGAGTACACAGGAGTTATTTTCAATGATCTGACGATTCTCTCAATCTGCTCCGGGCTTTTTGAGGCTTCAACCCTGTATTTTATGCCATAATCGTCGTAAACTATCAGACCCACCCTGTATCTCCCGAGCGCGTACGCAAGCTGAAGTGTGAGGGTCGTTGCATAGTCTATTTTCGAACTCCTTATGCCCTTCCTCATCTCTCTTCCGGCATCCAGGATTATGTAGATGTCTCCCTCCACCTCTCTTAAAAAGTCCTTGACAATCAGCTCGCCCAGCCTGGCTGTTGCCTTCCACTCCACATGCTTTGTGTCATCACCTGGCTGGAATTTCCTCAACGAATGTATCTCCATCGTCTGCAGGCCGAGCAGAGCTTTTTGATAAGTGGTCGCAATTTTGATGTTCTCTTCAGCCCTCGCCTCCTCCCTTATCCTGTCGAGAGATGGGTAGACTTCCACATCGATTTCTGAGTCCACGATAAAATCAGAATAATAGAGCTCTCTCGAATCCATCACTCTGACCCTCGGGCCCTTGATTGTATGCACTCCTCTTACCGGAACGATGAAGTACTCCACCTCCCTCTCTTCACCTTCATTCAGCATAAATGGGTGCGGCACTTCTGCTTTGAAGCCATGAGGCAGGAAATCTTCCAGAATTGCTATTTTCAGCTTTTTGCCGGTGAGGTTCCTCAGCCTCAGCCTTGACCTCGCCCGCTCACCTTCTGTTAATCTGTTATCAACTTCCCTCTCAGCTTCGATCTCCGGCGAGAATTCCGAGCGGAGATAAATGAGGTAAAGAATGATTGTAAAGGCAAGTAAGGCAGGAAAGACATTCCGGAGAAAGTATCCCTGAACGAAAAGAAGGAAGGTAAGCAATATTAGCAGCTCTTCCCTCCTCATTTCGGTACCACAACCTCGTCAAGAACTTCTTCTACCAGATCCTCACCCTTCAGACCGTCTATTTCGTATTCGGCCTTTACTCTTATCCTGTGGCCCAAGATGTGCACGGCAAGCTCCTTCACATCATCAGGGATTACGTAATTTCTCCCTCTCAAAAAGGCGAGAGCTTTGGATGCAAAGAGAAGGTGTTCCGAGGCTCTTGGACTTGCTCCCAGCAAAACCCTCTCATCACTTCTCGTCCTGAGCGAGATCTCGTATATGTAGTTCAGAATTGCTTCGCTCGCCTTGACCTTGCTGGCTTCATTTATCAAAGAAAGGACTTCCTTGCCAGCCATTATCTTGCCAACACTGTTGAATTCTCCTCTCTCCTTCCTGTTCAGCAAAAGTAGCTCCTCCTCTCTATCCAGATATCCAATTTTGATCTTCAGCATGAACCTGTCCAGCTGGGCCTCTGGCAGGCTGTAGACCCCCTCGTACTCAATGGGATTCATGGTGGCTATAACCAAGAAAGGCTCTGGGAGGTTAAACGTGGAACCCTCTATCGTAACCTGACGCTCCTGCATGGCTTCAAGCAGAGCAGATTGTGTTTTAGGGGTCGCTCTGTTTATTTCATCCGCCAGAACAACGTTAGCAAATATCGGTCCTTTTCTAACCCGGAATTCCGAGGTTTTTTGATCGTAAAACACTCCACCTATGATATCTGCAGGCATCAAGTCGGGAGTTAGCTGAATTCTTGAGAAAGACAGACCTATTGCGTTTGTGAAGGCTTTCGCTATGGTGGTCTTTGCAACTCCTGGCACACCTTCCAGCAGAACGTGTCCGTTCGACAGCAATGCCACTGCCAGCAGCTCCACCACTTCTTCCTTCCCAACAACGGCCTTGCTAACTTCTTCCTTCAGCTTCTCTAGGAACTCTCTTCCCTCCATACCTATCACCAAATTTCGAGCCGGTTTTTATCTCATCCATTATCCTTTCGAGGATTTTTGTATCGACCCAGTCTGGTAATCCCTCAAATATATCTTCTTCCCTTCTGGGTAACAATCTAACTAAAGAGTTTATGATTTTGCGTGCAATTCCACTTTCAATGAAAACAGCGAGAGCCGCGACTGCAACAAAAATCTGGAAGGCCTTCCCTCTGTTGAGCTCTCTGTGGATGTAAACGGTTGTGATTGAATAGGGATTGAAGTCAGAGTGGTGAGCCTCATCGAAATAGAACGTGCTGCCAAGATTTCCAACAAGGTTCTCTATAAACTGCCTGTTCTCTTCATACATGTCATTAATCAGGATGCTCGGATCCGATAGCAGGATTATTCTGCCATTTCCGTATTTGAGTTCGGCCAGAATGGGATAACTTCGCATGCTATTGCCGACAACGCTTACCTTACTGGTGAAAATCTCCCCTTCAGCACCAACTATTGCTGATGGCACGTTGAGTGTGAGTTTTTCAACACCGACAGCAAGCTCTGGATCCTCTATTCTCACCACCACCGGAAATTCCGCTCTTTTGATGTAGAATATGTCCTTTAAGGGCTGATTTGAGAACCTTGCCTTAACTCCAAGTTTCTCCAGCAGGCTGTTGGCTGTTCCGAAATCGTCGGCTATAAAAAGGGTTCCACCTTTCTCAAGGAATTTCTTAACCTCCTCAGCTTCGAGGAATGAGAAGTCCATGTCCGGGCCAATTATTATCAGTGTGCCAGTGGATTTGCCGAATTCTACGGAGTTGTAGGGGTACATGACCGGAATTAATTCTCCTCTATCAGCCAGAAGCCTGGCAAATTCAGAACCGCCGTTCCATTTTGTGTTGAACATGCTGAACTCAGCAGAGGTTTTTATTATGGGTACAGCAAGAGGGAGGATGAGGAATAGGATGCCGATGAAAACAAGAAAACCGTAAATTACCCTCATTTTAGTTCCTCCTGTTCCTCTTGTTCTTTCAATTCGTCTAATATTTCATCAATTAATCTGTAATATGTCCCCATTTCCTCACCACCGAGTTTCACAAGACCGTATACGGCTATCTCATGGAGATGCGTAACAGCTTTTAATTTTCCGGCAAAGGGCTCGCTTTCAAGGGTTTTCAAGAGCTCCCTGGGTGTTAAGCTCTTTTTGAGGTTGTATTTGGTGATGGCAGCGGTGAAGAGGGAGTTGTAAGCATCGCTAACACTTTTCGGAAGCTCTAGCTTCTTATCTTCGATAGCTTCAGGTTTTCTTACTTCTTCTACTTTTTCTGGCTCAGCTATTTCTGCTTCATTATCTATTACCACTGTTTCTTCAATTCCTACCTTCTCTCCCTTTCTTGAGTATCGAAGATATAAAGCTGACACAACGATTGCTCCAGCAAGGATAGGAATGACAAGCCAGTACAGCGGAACTCCGCCAGCAGTAACACTAACTATCTTTTGACCTTTTTCTTTTAACCTCGCATTTACCCTCTCCTGAGTGACCTTTATCGACTTTGGATATCCGGAATCGTAAGCTTGAGCTGAAGAACTCAATTCGACCACTATCTCGACTCTATTTGATTCTGCAGGTCTATAGAGCGAATTTCCCGGGAAATGCGCATACACACTGTATGTCCCTGATTTCGTGAAATTTAAGGTGAAATTGAATTCTCCCGTGGTGTTTAACCTCATTACATCAGTAGAATTGACAAATACGTGAATAGGTACAGCTCCTCTCACCCCATCAATCCTGCCGGTGAAGTTTACGGTTTCATTAATCCTGATGCGCTTCTTATCTGCTTCAATATAAAGTGATGTGGGAAATCTCGAGAAGAAAATGGACGTTGTTGCCTCAGAACTTTCGTAAGTTTCGTTTCCAGCATAGAATGCCCATATGTTCACAAATCCTTCAGAGCTTCTCGTTACGTTGAAGCTGAAGAATCCGCGATGTGTCATTAATTGAAAGCTGCTGCTATCAACTTTGATCGTTATGTTTGCATTCAGTGGATTTCCGTAGTAATCTGACAGAAAACCAGTTACCGTTACATTCTCGCTTATAAAGGCTGCGGATTTAGAGTATAGGACAATATACGTGGGTATTTTACGCACGTAGACCTTCACAACACTGGGCTTTACAGTTTTCCCGTTGCTGGATCCTTCAACTCGGATGACGTGCTCGCCGGGCTCTTCGAATCTGTAGTTCATTATGCTGCCATTAATCTTACGTTCCACTCCATCGATGAACAATGCTGTGGGTGTAACGTTTTTAGCGTAAACGAATATCTTTACTTCCTGATACAGGATGGGGTGATCCTCTGAAATCGCCATTAAAAGGCTCTCTTTTTCAAATTCAAATCTTGCCAGCAGACTTTCGTAATAAGCAATTAAATCGTAAACGTCTCCCAGTCTGGATCTGAACTCTGAGGTGTCAAAATGAAGACCTGATGTTTCGTTCCTCAGCTCTATTCTCTCAATCTCATCTATGGAACTATTTATCCCATCGGCAGCCAGTTTCATGTTCATCAAAGCTATTCTCGCATTGATGTATGCGAGGCTGTTGTTCTGATTCTGAAAAAGGAATTCAATATTCTCCAGAAAGATAGGCTGGAAATGAGTTAGTTTTTTAATTTCAGTAGATAGGGTGATAAATGGCTTTATTACTAAAGAGACGTTACTCTCAATCCCCTTAGCAGCGTAAAACTTGCTTTCCTCCTCTGTGAGCTTAACTTTATGTTCCAATGAGGTAGAGAAGTTCACGGCATCTGGATCCTCATCCAGAAACTTGTCCAGACACTTTCTGGCATCCTCAATAATTTTTGAAAAATAAATATAGATACCCTCATCACTGAAGTTTGCTTTGGAATAAATTTCGTGTCTGATTTCACTAGCTCCGTTAACCGGATAAGTGAGGATTAAAAACATGATTAATACCAAGATCTTTCGCATTACTTACCCCCATAAAGCAAATGGTATTTAAAGTTTTGATAAATAACATTTTTTGATGAAAGCCAAGCACATCGCTGGAACCCTGCTAATTTCAATTGGTGCAGTGTTAACACTCCAAGGGGCGGTGGATGCGAACCAGAGCATGGTAAATGCAGGAATTGGTGGAGTATTTTTGGGAGTGGTTATACTGACGTTTTCAACCTCAGATTACATAAAATACGACGCTTTTAGGGCAGTTGTTCAGCCATATGCAGAACTGACAAGGAGTCTTGCTAACACACTGGAACTGAAAAATAAGGCTGTGTACATCCCACCCTACGATAATCTGCGCGATGGCGGAGTGTTTGTACCGCTGCACGATGATTTCGATGTCGATCTGGCCAAGCTCGATGGAGATATGATGTTTATCACGGATGTGGGCAGGGAGAAGGAGATGGGTCTGCTTTTGAAGCCTCTAGGCAAGGAACTGATGAAAATGTATGAAAGCTATTCCGAAATGGAATTTACGAATGCCGGGATTCAAGTTGTTGAAAACGCATCAGCCGTTTTAAGAGCCATTGGCCTGGCTAAATCTGTAACTGTGGAAGAGGATGAAGACAGGATCAGGGTTTATCTAGAAGGTGTGGGGGTGGAGATGTGTTCAGCTGCATGCGAGCAGATTGCCTGCCCTGTATGCAGCTCAATTCTGCTTTCAATCGCCAAGAGCTTACAGGAGTTGATACTGGTTGAAAATTTCAGATTTGAAGATGGTTTCATCGAAATATCTGCCAAAAAAATCGGAGGTATTGAAAGATGGATGTAGATGATGCTGTGGTTCTAACTCTGGCGGTCTGGGTTGTTATTACATCTATACTGGTGAAAACAGTTGACGTTTACGTGACGCTGCTGCTCATAGGTCTTCTGGTTGTGGCGGAGGTGGCTGGAAGCTTTATAAAACCTGAAACAAAACAGGGGCTAAAGCCAGCTATATATTTTCTGCTCTTCATTTTTCTTGTAATAGTCGCAAGGAAGGTCATGGAAGTGCTCAGCTGACTGCAGAGAGTCGCCATCTATCCAGCTAATCTTTTCTGGGTCGATATTCGAATCTTTAGAGATCTGTTCATTGATCTGTTTTAACCTTATCATATCTCGACATCTTTTTTACAGTTGCCACAAACTATTTATTTCCTCCACCATCGACTAAATTGTGGTGGATTTCCATGGATTATGGTGTCGAGATTAAAAGAGTGGATAAGCAGGGAAGAATAATTCTGCCATCGGACTGGAGAAAAGAGGAGCTGAAAGACAATGATGAGGTTTTTATAATCAAGGAAAAAGGTATTCTAAAAATAATACCGAAAAAGAAGCCCGATCTGACTAAGTACTTTGATAGTGTGGATTTAGGTGTGGATTTTATTGAGGAGTGGGAAGAATTCGAGAGGGAGTTTTATGAAATTCCTTGATGCAAACATATTCATCTATGCATATTACAAGCCGAGAAAAGAACTCAGCGAAAAAGCGAGATGGATGAAGGATGAATCAAAAAAGATATTGAAGAGGATAAATGACGGAGAAGAAGTAGTAACGACAGTAGTACATTTATCTGAGGTCAATAATTTCCTAAAAAAATCGATGGATACGGCTTCCTTACAGAATTTCTTCTTAGAGCTTTACTCACTTGAAAATTTCAAAATAGCTAATATCGGTGCTGAAGATTATCTTGGAGCCATTAGCATGATGGCAGAAACAGGATTGGATGCAAACGACTGTTTGGCTCTCCAAGTTATGAAGGATTTGGAAATTACGGAGATCTATTCCTTCGACAGAGGATTCGAACGGTTCGTGATGAGGTTGCCCTAGGCTCATAATCTGGAGTAATCTGTGAGACTTCAAAAATAAGTAAATTTAAAAATTTTCAGTACGCCAAAGGAGCAGTAAACTAGCAAGAATACCGAGTCAAATAGCTTATACAGGTGATCGGAAGATGAAAAGCTGGAAAAATACATGGGACCTGCTTACAATAATTTCTCTTTCAATTTTGCTAATCCTGATAATCTATCTTTTTCCGGATAGTATGTGGAGGAAGGTTATAGGTCTTCCTTTCATCCTCTTCTTTCCCGGATATTCCCTGATAACTTTCCTTTTTCCAGAGAAGAGGAGCCTAGATGGAATTGAGAGGGTTGCCCTGTCTTTTGGGCTGAGCATCGCAATAACGCCCCTTATAGGTCTGGCTCTGAACTACACGCCTTTCGGGATAAGATTGACTCCAATTCTGCTGAGCCTAGCATCCTTCAACATTCTTTTTTCCCTGCTTGCCATGCAGAGAAGGGTCAAAACACGTGAACCATTCATTCCGGAGATTGATGTGAAGGGAGCAGTAGGATGGGAAGAAATGGGGAAGCTAGACAGAATTCTGACCGTCATTCTTGTGATAGCGATTATTACTTCCACAGTTATCCTCATCTACATCATCGTAACTCCAAAGCAGGGTGAGAAATTCACCGAATTCTACATCCTCGGCCCAGAAGGCAAGGCTGCCGATTATCCGACGAAGCTGAGGGTTGGGCAGAATGCTAAAGTAATAATAGGCATCGCAAATCACGAATACCGGATGGTTAACTATACTGTGGAAATCTGGCTGGTGAATGCCAGTTACGAGAACAACAGAACCGTTATACGTCACATGTACTTCTTCGACAGGTTTAGCGTAACTCTCAACCATACAGACATAGACATCGAAGGAAACTGGACGCCTCAGTGGGAGATGCCGTATACCTTTTCCATCGACAGGCCGGGAAGGTATAAGCTCTGGTTTTTGCTGTTTAAAGACGTGGTTCCGCCATTACCATTTGAACCGGAGAAAATGAAGGAGTACACGGGGACTGAAGCTGAAAAAAGGATTGTAGATGCTGTAGAAGGAAGAATCCAGAGCCTGAATTTGAATGTTGCCGTTAGGAGGATTTGAAGGGATTTAGTTCATCGATGCGAAATATCTCCTAGTGTCTAAGCATGAAAAATTAAACCAATTTTTTGAATTTTTATAATTCTGAAAATAAATAAGATCATACTTCATAAAAGAGTAACTAATCCCAGCACGGTTATGCCTGAAAGCATACCCATTAAAACCAAAAGAGTTCAGAAATCCAGTATTCGAATTAAAGATTACCGGTTTAATGTCATTTTATCTGGCAGGACCCACCAAGTTCTAAAGGAATTGAAAACAAACAACGAATATGTCTTCTATGGTGCTGTCCAAGCTCTGAAATTGAGAGGTTCGTTAAAAGATACAAGATAGACTTATATTTTAATAAAGGATTTCAATAAAAGAGAAAGTAAAAGAGGTAACCGGGATTGAAAGGCATTACGACCTATTAACACACCCAATAGAAAGCCCATCGCTTACAGCAGAAATCTCAAATGAAGTTATTTCAGACGTTTCAGAGGTTTTGGAATTCCTAGAGATTATTATCCTACCTCCCGCAGGACATTCAGCCATGTTCGATTAAAACCTATGGACTTTTACCAAACGATGCTCTAATAGCTGCAACATGCAAGAATTACGGAATAAAGAAGATAGCAACTTTTGATAAAGATTTTAAGAGGGTTGAGTTTTTGGAGGTCGTGGAGGTGTAACATGCTTCCCGGCATAGTTATCAAACCTTTGAAGAGGTTTTCGGATGAGATAAAGCCCGATAATTCCATATCCTCGTTCTATATAGATTTTCTTGGATTTTGACAATATTCCTAACACATGGATTATCTCCCTTATTTTTTGTTATTTTGACACTTTCCTTGCAGAGAAGCTAAAGAAGATGTTAATAACAAAAAACTGAAAAATAGAAATACCCGAGGACTCATAGAGGTCTGCTGTTTCAGTTTGGGTTTGAGTAAAAATCGGAATGGCTCAGGAAAAAGGTGTGAAAGAGTTGACTAACACATTTATAAACTTGTAGAGGAGGCAGGCAATAATCGACTATGCTGAAAGATTCCTGAAGGGGGGTAGAGCTGTAAAAGAACTGGAAGAACTGGAAGAAGGGTGAACATCCAAAATGGCAAAAACTAAATATTATCTGTAATTAAACATAAATTATGAAAATCCATATTACCGGCGCATCGGGACAAATCGGGTCATACGTTCTGGAGAGGTTCGCAGATAGGTATGATGCTGTAGGAGTTGATTTAAGGTACTGTCCGATTAAGGACCTGAAGGATTGGTTATTCAGGGTGATTTGAGGAATTACGAGTTTGTGAAGAGGGTTGTTAAGGACGTGGATGCCGTTGTTCATTTAGCAGCTCAGGTTTCTGTGGAAAATAGCTGGAATAACCTAGTTTACGATGCTGAAAACAACGTAATTGCCACCATTAACCTTTTAAAAGCTGGTGCGGAGGTTGAGGTAGATAGGTTCATTTACATCTCTTCAGCTGCCGTTTATGGAGATCCCCAGTACGTGCCAGTGGATGAGGGGCATCCAAAAAATCCGATTTCACCATATGGAGTCAGCAAGCTCGCTGGGGAATACTACTGCAGGGTTTTTGCCGATAAAATTCACACCGTCATAATCAGACCCTTCAACGTTTTTTCAGAAAGGATGGATCTAAACAATCCCTATTCCGGCGTTATAGCCAAGTTTATTTCGAGGGTCAAGCAAAAACTTCCTCCAGTGATTTACGGTGACGGGAAGCAGACCAGAGATTTCGTCCACGTCAGAGATGTGGTTGACTTTATAGAGATAGCTTTGAAGAAGGGAGAGAATGGAGAAGTGTATAACGTTGGAACTGGACGAGAGACTTCGATACTGGAGTTAGCCAGAATCGTGATGGATATTGCTGGAATTCCCGGTGAACCAGTATTTGACAAGCCCCGCAGGGGAGATATAAGAAGAAGCTGCCCGGACATATCCAAAGCCAGAAAATTAGGATTTGAGCCGAAAACTGATTTAAAGAAGGATTTGGAGATTTTGTTGAACTATTTGTCTTAAGCAAGTATTGTAACCAAAGGAGATATGAACTTAGAACATGGGTCCCCGCAACAAGCCATGGAGCTGGTTTTATCCTCCACATGGGTGATTGTGCTGTAAGCTGATATGTCTCACATCCTGAAACCAAAAATTTAAGTATACTTCATATTAAAATGTAACTGTGAAGATGGTTACTGCATCTGTCAGACTGCCTAAGGAGATGGTTGAAGAGATAGAAAGGCTGAGTAAGGAGGAAGGGATAGATAAAGGAACGCTCCTCCGCAGGCTCATATCTGAATCTCTCAAAGAACACAAGATCCGGAAATCTCTGGAGATGTACAGGGACGGAAGGGTTTCTTTGTGGAAAGCTGCCGAAATGGCGGGGATAACCTACAGAGAGGCTCTGGAGGAGCTGAGAAAAAAGAACATACCATTCAGATACGGTTTGGAGGACCTCAAAGCTGATGTAGAGTGGGCCATGAAATGAGCGCTGTCAGCAATGCTGGGCCTCTAATCCACCTGGTGAAGATTGGAAGGTTGAATTTGCTTGAAGAAATTTTTGAAGAAATATTAGTTCCGAGAACCGTGAAGGTGGAGGTTATTGACAGAGGGAGGGAAAAAGGTAAGCCTGATGCTTTTATTATCGAAAACGCACCCTGGATAAAAGTCGTCAAAGACCCGCCAGATGCAAATTTGCTGGCTGAGAAAGTTGGAATCCATCATGGCGAAGCGAGTGTAATCTTACTTGCCAAGTCTTTGATGGTTCCAGTGCTGCTGGACGATTCAGATGCCAGGAAGTTCGCACTGGGTTTGGGTTTTGAAGTTATTGGGTCAGTGGGTATTTTGATCAGAGCCGTTAGAACAGGGTTAATTTCAAAAAGTGAAGGGTTAGAAGATTTGGAAAAACTTGCAGAGGTTATGTGGTTGAGTGTCGATGTGTATGGGAACGCAATAAGAGTTATAGAGAGTCTACGATCATGAACATGAACAGGAACATGAAAATTGCAGAGAATTAAGTCGATAAGGGATAAGGCACATCATAAGCCTAAATAAGTCTAAAACGATGAAATGATAGTTCCAAAAACGATAAACGGGAAAAGGATGCTGCTGCAACAAGTTTTATCCCCCACACGATTTTTTAGTTTTATCATTAACACAAGTGCTGTTTTCGGGCTGAAGAAACATTTTTTAATGTGTCATCTCATTCATACTTTATGGTAGGAATCAGAATAGTTGGTAAGAAAGGTCAGGTTACCATACCGAAGGACATCAGGGAGAAATTTGGAATTGAGGAAGGGACCAAGGTACTGTTTGAAGTTAGCGGCGATAAAATCGTAATAAAACCAGAAAAATCCGGTAAGGATTTCGTTGAAGAGTGGTGCTCGATTGTAAAGAGAAAGCTGTCTGCTCCTGTTGACCTGAAAAAGCTGAAAGAAGATTACTACAAACAGGTTGATGAAGATGTACTACTTTGACGCAAACATATTCATCCTGCCGCAAATTTACGAGGAGTCCATAAGCGAGGTTAAAAAAGCCAAGGAATACCTGATTAAACTGGCTAATGGTGTGATGGAGGGCTGCACATCAGCATTAACGTGGGACGAAGTGGTTTATATCATCAGGAAATACGCCGGGAGAGAAGAGAGCAGAGCTACTGGAAGAAAATTTCTGAGCTTTCCAAATCTTAAAATCGTTCCCGTGAACCTCGAAATACTGTCAAAAGCTCAGAAGATGGTCGAAAGCTTTAACATCGCCCCAAGAGATGCCATTCATGCTTCGTGTGCCTTAAAATTTTGCAATGGCAGGATTGTAAGCAATGATTCGGATTTTGATAGGGTTGAGGCGATAAGCAGAATATTTTAGCTAAGTCGATACTCGTCACTCTCTAGCAGTAATCCCGATGTATAAAAATTGCAGAAAAAGGAGATTTTATATCCGTTATTTGACATGTCTCGCCATTATATTCTTTTTTACCCCACCCACCCATCCCGAAGCTTCAGAAAAGGGTTTGATAATTACTGAAATCCATCACCAGCTCAAATCCGGTTTTATTAACCAAATTCGAACTCGCGAGTATGTTTAACTTATTTCAAAAACTTAAAGGTCCCGTTACATGATCCTATTCTCATATTTTCGAGTTAAAAGGACTGAGATAAGCTCCGAAAGTGGAAAATAGAAATTATACTGTTACTTCGATGAGATTGGTCTAAGAAAGTTTGATATGTCAGAGAAGAAGATGTAACCTAAGATGGTAATCTCTATATACTCTACTCCTACCTTTAACACAAAAGGAGGAATACAAATGTCTAGAAGGGCTTTAATAACTGGCATAACTGGGCAAGATGGAGCATACTTAGCTAATTTCTTATTAGAAAAAGGATATGTCGTCTATGGGACCTATCGTAGGCTGTCATCTCCAAACTTTTGGAGATTACAGTATCTGAGTATTTTTGATGAAGTTAATTTGATCCCAATTGATTTATCCGACACCTCATCTCTATTAGAAGCGATAAAAGTTTCAGAACCTGATGAGATATATCACTTAGCAGCTCAAAGTTTTGTAGGAGCATCCTTTGAACAGCCAATTACAACAGGAGACATCTCCGGCTTATCAGTAACAAGAATTCTTGAGATTATAAGACAAATAAATCCAGACATAAAATTTTATCAAGCTTCAACAAGTGAGCTATTTGGAAATTCAAAAAAAGATGGTGCCTTAAACGAAAATGACGTTTTCAAACCAGCAAGTCCCTACGCTGCCGCCAAGCTATATGCTTACTGGGTTACTCGAATTTACAGAGAGGCGTATGATTTATTCGCTGTAAATGGCATACTGTTCAATCATGAGAGTCCCCTAAGAGGTATGGAGTTTGTCACAAGGAAAATCTCGAATGCTGTGGCAAAAATTGCTCTTGGACTAGAAAAAGAGCTCAGATTAGGAAACTTAGAGGCCAAAAGAGACTGGGGTTACGCTCCAGAGTACGTTGAATCCATGTGGCTAATGTTACAACAGGATGAGCCAAACGATTATGTAATCGCAACAGGTGAAGCACACAGTGTAATGGAGTTCTGTGAAATTGCATTTGATATAGCTGGATTAGATTGGCAAGAGTACGTTAAAGTTGACAAAAAATTCATGAGGCCCTTAGATGTGCAGTATCTGTGTGGGGATTACTCAAAAGCTAAGAAAAAACTTGGATGGAAACCAAAAACAAAATTTGAACAATTGGTCAAAATAATGGTGAAAGAAGACTTAAACAGATGGGAAAAGTGGCTCAATGGTGAAAAGTTCCCATGGGATGCTCCAAATTATCCAAGTGAGTATAGAATATTAACGAGAACTCTTAGGAGGTGATCAAGTTGGCAAAAAACCCCGAAACTGAAATAAGAAATAAGCTTAAACAATTAATAGAAGATTATTTTTTATTAAAATCAACCTTGCAGAAGAGATCGGGTATTAGTCAAGTTAGAATCCCATTAAGTATACCGACTTATGGTTGGGAAGAAGTATATGACGCCGTAGATTCTATGCTTACTACACGAGTTACAATGGGTGAAAAAGTTCGAGAGTTTGAGAAATTGTTTACGGAATATATTGGTGTAGAACATGCAATAATGGTCAACTCTGGGTCTAGTGCTAATCTTATAGCTTTATCTATATTAACAAACCCTACAATAAACAACAGAATACAACAAGGTGATGAGATAATAACACCAGCAGTAACATGGTCAACGACAGTATTCCCTATCATAAACGTTAATGCTGTACCTGTATTTGTAGACATAGACCTTGAAACATATGCTATAGATCCTGATGAAATAAGAAAAGCTATCACTAATAAGACTAGGGCTATAATGTTAGTACATCCTCTAGGAAATCCATGTGATATGAAAGAAATAATGGAAATAGCCAAGGAATACAATTTGTTTGTGATTGAAGATTGTTGCGAAACACTTGGAGCAGAATACAAGGGTAAAAAGGTTGGAACTTTTGGAGACATTTCAACATTTAGTTTCTTCTTCTCGCATCACATAAGCACTATCGAAGGTGGTATGGTGATAACAAATAATGAAGAATATGCCGAATTAGCAAAGATTCTCAGAGCGCATGGATGGATTCGTGACCTAAAAAATAAAGATGAGATTGCCAAAAGGTACAAAGACATAGATGAAAGATTCCTATTCATTAATATTGGCTACAATCTTAGACCTACTGAAATCCAAGGCGCATTTGGTATTCATCAAATTAAAAAATTAGACAAGTTCATAGAAGTAAGAAGAGAAAACGCAAGATACTGGACAAGAAAACTCAAAAAATATGGTGATTATCTCATATTACCTAAGGAAAGAAGAGGAACTAAACATGTATGGTTTGGATATCCAATCACAGTTAGACCTAATGCACCATTCACTCGAAATGAATTGATGCAATACTTAGAACAGAGAGGTATTGAGACCAGACCAGTGATAGCGGGAAACATAGCAGAACAGCCAGTAATGAAGTTATTTAAACATCGTATAGTTGGTGATCTAAAGAATTCAAGAAATATTATGCGTAGATCTTTCTTTTTCGGTAACCATCACGGAATTGGCAAAGCTGAAAGGAAATATGTTGTTGATTGTATCAGCGAATTCATAGAACAAAAAATTAAGGTGTAACACGATGAGAATTTTAATTACTGGTGCTACTGGATTACTCGGAAAAAATTTATTGGATATTGTAGATTACAACGAGTTTGAGGTAGTGTTGTTTATAAGAAATATAGAAAAACTATCAAACTTTATGAAGAATGATTTTCTTAAAAGAGTTACAATAGTCAAAGGTGATATTAGGGATTTCAATGATTGTACAAAAAACATTAAGGATGTAGATTTAGTTATTCATTTAGCTGCATCAATAGGAGGAACACGTTCTATAAAAAATCCAAGGGATTACTGTATCACTAACTCATTTGGGACATTAAATGTTCTGGAAGCTATGCGACTTAACGACATTAACAGAATAATATTTTCGTCAAGTATAGCAGTTTATGGGAATAATGTTGATGTGCCAGAGAATGATATAACCAAGATTTGTCCTTTGACGCCGTATGACTTTAGCAAATTTTTATCAGAAAAAATATATGAGATGTATTCGAGGGTCTATGGAATTCAGTATATAATCCTCAGATTTTCGTACCTTTATGGTAGATATCAAAGTGAGAGCAATTTAATATCTGATTTAATTAGAAAAATTAAATCTAACAACGTAATTGAAATAGGAAATGACGTTAGCAGAGACTTTCTAAATGCTAGGGATGCAGCTCGTACAATAATTGAATTTATTAAGTTTAAGAATAATAAAAGTGATATATTTAACGTCGGTACTGGAAAAGAGACAAAAGTTTCGGAGGTTATTATGTTGTTATCAAAAATCATGAATAGAAGAATAGAAGTTCGTATTGGTGCCACACCAACCAGAGATGCAAAGTTAGAACGCTGGCGGGAAAAAGCTAACATAGAGAAAATTAGAAAATTAATAGGTTGGGAACCTATAATCCCACTTGAAAAAGGCTTAGAGGAAGTAGTCGAGTGGTATCATACCTCAACACAAAAATAATAATCGAGCGGAATGATTATGAGCCGTGGAGGCACAGCCAAAAGGATTGCTAAAAATAGTATTTTTTTATTAATAGGGGATCTAGTAAGTAAAATCTTAACCTTGGCATTAGCTGTTTTCATAGCTAGGTATTTGGGTGACATTGGTTATGGAAAATATGCCTTTGCCTTTGCGTTTACGTCGTTGTTTGTAATTGTTTCAGATCTTGGTCTAAGTGTTTTAAGCATAAGAGAAATAGCTAGAGATAAATCAAAGGTAAATTTATATCTTATAAATGTATCTACTATTAAAGTAATTCTCTCAATAATTATGATTTCTTTAATTACATTTTCTATTAACTTAGCAAACTATCCATCAGAGACTAAACTAATAGTATATATTGCAGGATTAGTTATGATCTTTAGATCTTTTACACAGTTTTTCAGAAATTTATCTCGTGCTTTTGAAAGAATGGAATACGATGCTGCTACTAGGATTGCAGAGAATGTCCTAATAGTGAGTTTCGTTGTGCTTCTTGTAATACTGTTTAGACTTAATGTCATAGAGATTGTTCTCACAATACTTATTATACAAATTCTTACTTTTATATTAACTTTAATGATATTTATAAAAAAATTTACAAAACCAAAGTTTACATTAGATGTACATTTTTCTATAGGATTGATTAAATCTGCTCTTCCTTTTGGACTACAAATAATATTTACTACAATATACTTTCAAATCGATACAGTCATGCTCTCGATGATGAAGGGGGATGCAGTAGTCGGTTGGTATAATGCTGCATATCAATTAGTCTTGGGACTCATGTTTATTCCAAATGCTTTTGTCAGTTCTGTTTATCCAGTTATGTCAAGGTATTTCTGTTCATTTAAAGACTACTTCAAAATAGTATATGAAAAATCGCTTAAATTCTTGTTAATATTGGCTATACTATTAGGTATTAGTGTAACTTTACTGGCTGATAAAATAATATTGTTATTGTACGGTGGTCAGTTTGTTAACTCTATAATTGCTCTGAAAATTTTAATATGGGCAGGATCGCTAATATTTCTAACATTATTCATTGGTCACGTTTTAGCCTCAATTGATAAACAGGAGATAAGCACGATAAATACGGGAATTTGTGCAGTTATAAACATAACCTTAAACTATTTGTTAATTCCATCGTATAGCTATATTGGAGCGTCAATTTCGACGGTTGTTACTGAACTTCTTGTATTTGTTTTAGGAGTCACATATTTGCAAAGACATATTCCAATAAGATTTGAAAAGATATTTTTAAAACCTATTATTGCAGGATTAGCTATGGCTATGTTTATCCATGTATTCTACCCTATATTAAATGTATATATAAATCTGTTTTGTGCAACTTTCATATACTTTGCTATGCTATATCTACTTAAAGCATTTGATAGGGAGGAACTTAATTTAGTGAAGGGAATTATAAAAGTTGTAAGAAATGTTTGATACCATGTCAACTTATTTCGATTTCAAAACATCATAGAATATCTTTTCCATAGATTCAGCATATTTTTCCCAGCTAATATTATTTACAACGTATTTAAATCCATTTACTGAAATTCGTTTGTAGTGCTTTGGCTCAGTTAGCAACCAATAGATTTTCTCAGCAATTTCATCTGCATCCAATCTTTTCAAGAAAACACAATTGGTTTTATCCTTTAGGACTTCTGCAGCGCCAACATATATAGATAATAGTGCCGGTTTTTTGGAAGCCATTGCTTCAAAAACGACCAGACCCCACGTTTGAACGGGTACAGGAAATATGAAGATATCACAAGCTGAATAATATAGTGGTAACTCCTTTTCAGGAACGTATCCAGCGAATATTACATTTTTTTCGAAGTTTAATCTCTTTACTAGTTCCTTTAATTTTGGTAACTTTTCACCAGTGCCAACTATAACTAATTTTATATTATCCATTTTCTCGTGGAGCTGTTTGCAAGCCAAAATTACTTCCTCAATTTTCCTTTCAGGGCGACTTACTAATCTTCCAACAACTAGTATGACTTTTTCTGAGTCCTTAATACCATATTTTTTCCTTATCTTATTAGATTGGAGTTGTAGAAAGCTTGATAGAGTGAGACCGCTCCTAACGAGAATGCCCTCTCTTTTATATAGATTTATTAGTCTATTTATATTAAATTTGTCTAAAACAACTATTTTATCAATATATTTAACTACATATATATTTAATTTTTTAATTGTAAATTTAATGATAAATTTAGTATTTGTATTTTTTGGTACATCATTATACATCCAAACAATGGGTACACATCTATTTTTAAATAGTTTATAAAATACTGCAACCCATTGCGATGGTAGATTGTGGCAATTTATAACATCATAACCATTCGGAATGCATAAACTTGCAATTAAACTTAATACAATATCAAAAAGCGGTATTTGAAAAAATGTTACTTCAACGGGCTTAAAAATTCCAATCATATTTGTGATAATATTTCCAATGATTCTACATATCTTAACTAAACGAGATTCAAGAACAATTATATTTAAATTATGGCATAAATCTTCATAACAATTTTTATTATAGTCAAAAACAAATATATCAACATTATGCCCTCTTTTCTGTAGCTCGTTTGCCAGCATTAGCAGTTGCTTCTCAGCACCTCCCACTATTGAGAGACTCGAATGAATTAGTGCGATTTTCATGTATAGCCCTCCTATACCTACCTATATTTGTAGATCTTAAAGCATTAGTTACTATTTATTCATAGATAAAAATATTTTTAATTTAAGACCTTTTTAAGAGTTGTAGATAGAATGAAACCTAATCATCAGCGATAAATCTGAGCTCCACCATTATCGTAGATCTTGTATCTTTTTTTGATTAACACTTTTACATCAATAGGTGTTATCTCTACAGAAGAAAATATATAGCGTTCAAGTAATATTTTATTCTCCTTGATATTAAAGGTTCCTAGATAAATATATAATCCCTCATCCTGCGCGTTTTGAAAATTAACACGCCAAGTAAATCCATAGTAGCCCTCAAACTCTATTAATATTAGCCACCTATATGCATCAGCGTATATGGGTCCAGTTCGCATGGTATTCAACCACTTAGCACATAAAACTTCTTGTGTATTGAATTTAGGGTAATCACGTTTGCTTAGTGAAATCGATGAAGGTTTATCTTTTGCCACCTCATAAACCCAACCAGAATTAAATAGCAAAAACACCATAAAAAAAACTGATAAAACTTTTAAAGCAACCTCAATAGTTTGATTTCTCGATCCAATTAATTTTATCGTAACTCTTATAGCCGTTATCCCTCCAGTAACACAAAAAGGTGCCAAAAAGATAAGTGATAGATGATATAATCTGGTTGTTCCAAGTCCGAAATATGGGAATGCAAGTATAATAAAATATCCCAAAAAGAAAGAGATCGAGATTGCTGAATACTTCATATCAAACTTATTCGCAAGCCTCCTTGTAAAAATCAAGTCAAAAATCCCCAAAATGATAAAGAACTGGGCTATATAATGCAAGATCTTGGTAATGTAGTGCAAAGGAGATACGGGCTCTCTCATTATTAAGTACAAAGCATGGGAAGCTTCTGGATTTAAGATCTCGTTCATGTTTGCCAAGATGCGGTTGCCAATGTTCACTATCGTTTCAAATAATGATGAACTTGAATTGTATATGTACCAAGTAAATATAAACGTAATATATAACAAAATCAAAATTAAAGAAATTGAATTAATTGAATTGTTTGCTCTTGCATGTTTCCTTTTCGTGCCAAACTTAAATTTGCTTGTTACTTCCTGCATTACTAGAAAGTTTATTAAAGGTAGTATTAGCAATGATGAGATAAGTAAAAAAATGTATACATAGGACGTCCCATAATGTGACACGACTAATGAAATACTAAAAACAATATACAAAAAACGTCTTTTTACATCTGTGTTTTTGTCTACAATCAATAGGACTAATAAAACTAAAAATAATTCCGCTATCTGCTGTCTTGTCATTTCCAGCATTTCGCTGTAGAAAACGCCAAGAGATATAAAGAAGAAGCAAGCTAAGAAAGCAATTCTCTCATTTGTCTGCTTTTGAAATATTCGATAAAGTCCTACCGGAACTAGAGAAAATAGCAGGGGATAAACTATTTTAAAAAGCCAAGTTAATTCAATATCCATGATTATAGAATATATAGGCGCCAGCATTACTATAGGCAATAGTGCATTTGCGTTGCAATAGATTGTACGATCCCAATACCCATTTTTGACAACTAAGCTTGAGAAGTAGTATTCTATATGGATATCCCAGCCCCAAAGATTCATAGTTATCAAAGAGTTGTGATACAGGAGAGATATTGCAATTACAAAAACTCCAAAAGGATAAAGATTTCTTGGAATAAGCTCAAATGAAGCAAAAATTGGTATTACCGCAAGTAAAACAATCAAAATCATTAATAGTATGTTGCTTTGATAGAAATTAACGAGATAAGTTCCAAATATCGCTACAAATGGCAGAAGACAGAGTGATAAAAACTTCGAAGACAAAAATTCATTGGCGCCAATAAAGCTCGGACTAGTAAATTCCTTATCTCTAAAATAGCTAAGGATGCTCAGAATTAAGGTGTAGGAGCTAATCGTGATAATCAGAGGCTCAAAAGAGATAGGCTTTGCGATTTCGAAAAGGGGATAAAAAATGTTCATAAAAAGTCCTATGAACATCAAGCTCGCTATGCTTAAACCCACGGCATATAATAGCGTTTCAATGTTGCCAAGCTTGTGAAGTTTCAAAGTTCTGATAATAAGAATACCCGGAACAAATGTGAGATAAATAAAGCCAACCATTTGTCTAAGTATTGGTATTTGGAAGCCTAATGCTTCTAAACCTATCAAACCCCACAAGGCGAGCTGGATAGCGAAGACTGCTATGAGAAATTTTTTGATTTCCCAATCGTTCATTTGGAGCGGGTTTCTTATGAACATGTCACCACGTCTTTGAAGGCATCAATCAGCATTTCGGTCATCTTCTGCCATGAATACTCTTCTTCGACAAACTTCCTTGCATTTTTTCCCAAACGCCTTCTTTCATTTTCATCCCCCAGAAGGTTAATCACATGATTGGCAAATTCTCTAAGATCATCGGCTATAATTACGTTTTTTCCGTGCGTAGTTCCTATTCCCTGAACACCGAGAGAAGTGGAAACTACAGCTTTACCCATCGCCATTGCTTCCAAAACTTTGGTCTTTATCCCACCATCATCTACTACTATAGGAACGATTGCAATGTGAGCTTTACCTATGTAACTTCTTATATCCTCTACTTCCCCAGTAACAACTATCGAGTTATCGCGTACTGATAGTTTCTTTATTTCTTTTACTGGAGATCTACCTACTATGTAAAATCTTACATTAGGAATTTCCTTTTTTATCATTGGATAAATTTCTTTACAAAAGTGAATTACAGAGTGAATGTTAATTGGATAATTCATACTTCCAGTAAACACCAACATTGGAAAATTCGAGAGGTCGCGAGACGGCTTAAAGTACTCAAGGTCTACACCTGGTGGGATTACGAATGCTTTTTTAGGTACGAATGGTTTAGAGAGTTCTTTATGTCGCTGTGTAACATAAATACCAGCGTCGAACTTTTTGTATCTTAGAGCTTCAAAACTGAATGAATAATATCTTATTAAAAATCGGATTTTCTTCATAAATGATTTTTCACGTTGATAAAGTTGTTTTAGCGAAAAAAGGGTTGGACTAAAAAATTCTAAAATAACAGGAATTTTTGCATTGAGTAAATATGAATGCATCATATAGTCAGCATATATAATGTCAAACCTATTTAATTGTAACAAACTAATTGTTTTTCCTAGCATCTCTGGAAAATACGGTCGATAGATGTCTTTAAGTGTAGGAATTTTTACTAATTCTACTCTATCGTATAACCCGATACTACTTTTCACTGACTTTTTAGTGAAAAAAGATAAAAGTGTAAGTTCGTACTTTTTGTTAAATTTTGAGAGATAAAAAGGCCTAGCTAAAGAGGGGTGCGTTGGAGATGGTATGTCTCTCCATATTAACAATACTTTCATAAAGATCACCTAAGAAGTCATTTTATACATTCCCAAAGGCTTACAATTTGGTTCAATAACTGCTTAGTCGATGTGGGGGGACTTATTCCTAAAGTAAATAAAAGTTCAAAACACCTCTTTAAATATCTTTCATCCTTTAGCCCGAGATAAGCTAAGAAGACTAAATAATAGACTAAGTATTGTTTGAATATTGGTCTAAAGGGAGTAGGTGCGCAGAATTTCAAAAAAGAGGAGAGATTATAGTCCATATTATTTTTTAAATATATGTATAACTCATATAACCCATAGTCTATTTTACTTTTAAATTCTGAACCTAATAAATATCTAAGAACTTTTTCACATAACTCTGAAACTATAAACCAATATTTTAAAGGATCTACGACCTCTATTTTACCAGTTAATTTCCGATGTGTTGCCTCCATAGTTATATCCAAGAAGTTTGGGATATCAAGTGCTAGCTCTGGGAAGTATATTTGAAACAATTCATTTCTTTTCTTGTATGAGTGATGATACTTCCGTAAAGAGAGAAGTAATGCATCTTGGCAAGCCAAGACAATTTTATCTGTCCAGAAAATCATCTCCTCAGTCGGGTTCTTTATGGAAAAATGCTTCAAAGCCTCTGCTATTCTGTTGAGAATGAGCTTTATGCCTTCTGAAAGGGGAATACCCTCTGGCTTGAATTCGGGAATTTTCTTTAAATAGTTTTTTCCATAAATCACCTTTGAGCCGTATTTTAAGTCATAATTGGCAATTGTTGGCTTCATTCTTTTATTCATAAATGGAAGGGAAAGGTAAAATGTGAGAGTTGCCCCACCAATCTCAACCTTTAAGCCAGTTCTCTCGTAAAAATCCTGCTGGAATTCATCCAATTTTTTCCTGTTAAATATCCATTTATATGGGATCAATATTATCTCACAATCACTTAAAAACCTTAGCTTTCCGTTTTCCTCGATAATAGTTGCTTCTCCTCTTCCAAAGCTACCTGAAAGGATTATGGATTTCGGACGAAAGTGAAAGATTATTTCTTGCTTTAATTCTTCAATTATTCCGGCGATTTTCTCATTGATCTTCGGATTCTCTACGTATTTCATTTCCAAATCGGTTCACCATCCATATACTCAGGAATTTTTAAACCGAGAGCATGCAAGATAGATGGAGCTATATCTTGGAGCTTTATGTAGGATCCTGCAATCTTCCTATTAGATACGCAAACACCGTCGAGGTCTGGATGTTCGGGCAGATACCCATGCATAGATACATCCCTTGGATCAACAACATCAAACGCATAGGGTTTCTCCAAATAAAATATCAGTTCTCCATACTTATTTTTAGGTATTTCCGCATGATAGCGTTTTAAGATTTTATCAGTTAAGATGAACCCTTTGTCATCCATTCTGCTAAGAACTCTTTCTACCTCTTCTCTCTCTTTTTCATTCTTAAACCAGAATCTCACATAGCATGAATCAATAAAATGTAAGTAATCGTTTAAATCCTTTCCATTTAACCTAAAAAAGGAATATAAATTTATCTTCTCTGTAATTTCTACGTGTCCATGATCTGAAAATACAATAAAAAGAAAGTCATCTCCCAAGACTTTTCTAAACTTAAAGTATTCCTTCTCTAAAATTTTATCTATTTGCTTGAGTACTCTCCTAGCTTCCAAAGACTCCTGCCCATACCTATGGGAAATAGGATCCACGTGCCCAATGAAGAGATACGTAAAAAGGCTTGGAGGGTTTTTTATGTCGATCTTGTTTAATGATCCTTTTGACTTCCATATTACTTGGTATTCAATTCCTGCATCGCTGAGAATCTTGAAAATAGTAGGATATCCCCCTATATACATATCAGGCTCCCCCCAGAATTTGACCGTCTCAAAATCAAAGTATGCCCAGTACTCTACAGGCTGTTCTGCGCAGAAGAGAAGGGGGACTCCTCCAAATTTAAGTTTACAGAATTTACGTATAGCAGCATAAGATAAGTGTTTAAGGCGAGGATCACGAAGAATTTTGTATAGCTTTATCTTCGAGAGTGGCTTAAAAGGAGAAGTTTCAGGTGAATATTTCCAAACAAAAAAGTGTTGATGTTTACTTGGATATACTCCAGTATACATAGAGGCATGGCATGTGTTTGAGTAACTTGGTAATTCACTCCGAACTCTTGCTTTATTTTCAAAAGTGCTTAAGAAATCCATAACTTCAATACTCTCGTACTTTAAACCATCTATGAATACTGTAAGCACAGGAATCATTTCAGAGCCTCGGCTCTCTTTTTTAAGAATTTTGCAGCCACTTTGTTACCTAATTTTGCGCATTCCACGTCACTCAACCCCCTTAGCTTTCCGACGATAAATCCGGCAGCAAAGGTATCTCCAGCTCCCGTTGTATCCAAAACATTTATTTCTTCCCCTTTCACATGGACAACTTCCCTAGACCTTAATATAGCGCATCCCTTTTTTCCCATTGTTATTACTGCTAGGTTCACGATTTCCTTTAGAACCTCTCGAGCATCGTTTAACTCATTTTTCCCAGTTAAAGCCTTTGCCTCTCCTTCATTCATTATCAAGACATCAACGAGGCGTATTACATCCTCAAAGTTTTTGTTTATCAAATTTGGTGCTCCTGGATTGAAATATATTTTGCATTCCCCATGACATCTTTTAATTGCATATAAAATAGCTTCAGAACTTCGTTCTGATAACAAAGAATATCCAGAAAAATAGACGATTTCCGAATCCAATATTTCTTCAATACAAGCTTTAACATCCTCTCTATCTAAGAAATTATTTGCACCTCTATTTGCGATCATCGTCCTTTCACCGTCCTCGTAGACTAAAGATATACAAATTCCTGTTGGGTTTTCTTTATCAACTATTGTCAGGTCTTTGACTCCGCTAGCTCTCAAGTTCTGCTTAAAGTAATCTCCAAAGATGTCATTTCCAACTTTCCCTACAAATTTAGCACTTTCTCCGAGCCTTGAGATTTGGACGGCCACATTCGCCGTCCCTCCACAAGACATGAGTATTTTCCTATGATAAGTTTCCCCCTTCTTTATTCCATGTATTGGGACTATCAGATCAATAAATGCATCCCCAATTATAGTTACGCTCATGTTCTCATCAGCCTCCTAAATATAAGATAATTCTCTTTGAAATCCTCATAGTGATTTTTAAACTCAATCTCAAGAATAAATAAGCCTCTAAATTCCTTCAATTTTGAGAGAAATGAGAAATCTATTTTTCCCTTCCCTATTGATAGATGGTCACGCCTCCCATTGTAATCGTGGATGTGAATTACCGCAATCAAATCCAACTCTGATTTGACAAAATTCTCTATCGAGCCGTAAGCTTCGTATGGCATGTTTTTTTTGGTAAGAGAGAACGGAAAAAAAAATCCATAGCTCTAAACATTAAATCCTTTATGGGGTACGTAGACAAAGAGGCAACTTTTCTAATGTGCGCATGCCCTATATCGAATGTTATCTTGAGCCATTTTGAGTTTAATCCTCTCACCATTTTTGCTAACAGGTTTAGATCATGTAAAAAATTGGCATTTTCCAAAGTTAACAGAATGGAATTATCTTCTGCACATATCACAAGTTCCTCGATAATTCTCCTCCACTCATCAAATTCCTTTTCAGGTGTCAGAGCATAATTAAAGCCCTTCGCATGCATTACGCAATAACTTACACCCAAATCTGATGCTTTTTCAATAGCAGATTTAAGCTGTGATATCGATATTTTCTTAATATATGGATTTTGAGATATAGGATTTAAATAGACAAAAGGAAGGTGAACCCCAGCAACTTCAAAACCACTCAAGAAATTCCTAATCTCTTCATCTGCTTCCCAGAACCATAAAGCAGGTCTTTTCCCTTCCCTTTCAAATCTAATTTCAATTGCTTTGAGATTGAATTCATCAGACAGCCTTGAGTAGAGTTCAATTGCTTGTCTGAGTGTTAATCCACTAAATCCTCCGAGAGATGCTCCAATAATCATTTAGTACACACTCCTGTAAACTTCTTCTGTCATTTCAGCAATCTTCTCCCACGAGTATTTTTCAGCTTTCTTTTTCGCATTTCTTCCCATCTCTTTTCTTATATCTTCATTTTCCAACAAATAAATTATTGCATTTGCAAGACTTTTTTCATCACCTCTTTTAATAACAACTCCATTATATCCATCATTTATAATGCATTTAAAAGTATTCAAATCGCTTACAACCATTGGTAAGCCAGAAGCGGATGCTTCTAAAAGCACAATTGGGAAAACTTCAAAAGTTTCTATCGAAGGCAAAACGAAGATATCTGCCGCCTTGTAATACAAAGGTTTTAGCTTTTCTTCGACATATCCTGTAAATTTGACGTGTTCCTGTATCTTCATATCTTCTGATAATTTCTTATACTTACTGACATTCCCACCCCCTACGAATACGAAAACGGTGTCTTTATGTTCTTTTACGATCTTTGGTATCGCCTTTAACAATATATGTGGACCTTTTAGTTGATAAAGAGCACCTAAAAATAAGACTATATTTTTGGCTTTACTTAATCCAAGTCTTTCTCTACATTCGCTCTTTGTATACGGGGTGCTGAATTCATTCAAGTTTATTCCGTTCGGAATTTCGACTAACTTTTCTTGATATTTCTTGAGAAACTTAGATTCTTGAACATAGTAAATGGACGGAGTTATGATAACATTTCCACGTGACAAAAGCTTAGGTATTAAAAACTTGTTGCAAAAATAAACTCCCATTCTCCGAAGAACGCTCCCATAGTTCTCTATCCAGTCTCCATGCCAAGTAACTACAAGTGACTTTTTCTTCTTTTCTGCATATCTTAACCCGGCAATAACAGAAATAGGAGAGTCATTATGTATATGCACTATATCTATATCGTAATTCAGGGGATTGAAAAACATTTTGTAAGAGACATGCATTATGCCAATTCTTAAGAATGATCTATAAAAATGGATAGTTATATTATCCTGACCCTCTTTCAAATCCTTCCTAAAGGGAACGAAAACCTGTATGGTGTGCCCCTTTTCCGCAAGTTTTTTGCATAAATGATAAGCCACTCGACCAGCTCCATATACCTGGACATTCTCATTCTCACTCGGAAATAACGAAATAAAGTGCCCCACTTTCATTTTCTCGCCTTGATGACCACTCTATAACTCAACCCCGGAAACGCCGTAAAGAACCTATCCATAGTGCTAAAAATCCTTCTGAACCTCATGTTTTCAGGCAACATCGCACAAGAACCTTTTATTTCCAGTGTTTCGAATTTGTGGATTTTTAGCAATTCTTTCAATGAGCGTAAAGTGAAAACCCTAACATGATCTAATGCTTGTTCAGAGTCAGGCTCGTATACTCTGCCAATATTCATTCTTGCGCTCACACCTAATGGAAAAGGCTGATAACCAAAAAGTAAGATAATCCTATTGTGAATAGAGGCCAAATTTGGTGTTGTTAGAACAAAAATTCCCCCAGGCTTCATAACCCTGTAAACTTCATCTAAAAAATGATCTGGATCAAACAAATGCTCAATAATCTCACCGGCAAAAACAGCATCAAAGTAATTGTTTTCAAAAGGAAAATATTCTTCATCAATATCCAGTTTATAGCATTTAACCCCTTTCTTTTTTGCTGATTCCACACCTTTTTCTGAGATCTCAATTCCATAAATTTCCTTTGCATTGCAAGCCTTACCTATAAGCGTTGAGAAATTTCCATCCCCACAACCTACATCCAGAATTCTGTCAAATTTATGCCTAGAGAACATTTCAAGAACTTTCTTGTGTCTATCCTCAAGCTTCTCGTATTCTTTTGGAGTTATCCCTGTAAATTTTTCAGCATACTTCTTTTTGGCTTTCATCCCATAACCCCCTCGTAAACATTTAGATATTTTTCTACAATCTTTCTCCAATCAAATTCTTCTGCAAGTTTTCTGCTGTTTTTACCCATTCTTTCTCTTTTCTCCTCATTCTCAATTAGATATCTTAATTTTTCTGCTAATTGTTTTTCATTCCTTGGCTCAATTAAAAATCCATTCCAACCTTCCCTTATCTGTATTGGAACACCTCCAACATTTGAACCGATTAAAGGTTTTCCCGATGCTAATGCTTCTTTCAATGCTATTGGATCTCCTTCCTCAAATGAAGGCAATATGAAAATATCACAAGCTGAATACAAAGCCTTTAAATCTTCATAGGGAACAAAGCCGATAAACTTAGTATTAATACCTTTCTTCTTAACGTAATCCATAACCATCTTAGCATACTCTCTATCAACGTTTGGATTTCCAACGATTAACAAAAAAATTCTGTCATCATCTATCATTTCTATAGCTTTAACCAAATAGACCACACCCTTTCTTGGAGTTATGGATCCCGAAAACATTACTACTACTTTATCATCATCAATCTCATACTTTCTCTTTATCCTTTCAACCTCTTCTTTGCTTAAATTAAACTCATCCACTTCTATTCCGTTTGGAATAACTTCCAACTTCCCCTCTTCAATCCCCTTATTAATAAGCTTCTCCTTCAAAGGCTCGTTTAAAACAACGCTTTTCTTAATCCTCTTCATTAGGTATAAATCTGGTGAAAATAATTTAAAAACTAAAGAAGCTGAAGAATCTAAGGCAAACCTCTTCTTCTCTTCACCTATATGAGCTGTATAAACCATTTTATCTCTTAGCTTTCCATTTATATTTATAAGAATGCTCGGTGCAAAGGGTAAGTGAACGTGAACTACATCGAACTCGTTCTGTTTGAGATATTCGTTTGTCCTAAATGCAAATACGGTTCTATCTAAAATAAAACGCATAAGTCCACTTGGCCTTCTAATAAGATCATATACGACTTCCTTATTGGAAACGTTTGAACATATGTTCAAATCAAATCTAACGAACTTTATCTCATCTATTTCCTCCTCATAATCAGTCCCAACCCATCTTCTCTCTAAGACTGTAACGTCATGACCTTTTTTGGCAGTATATTTCGCCAGATGGTACACTACCGAAGGAACAGAACCTTCCCCAGGAAACACCATTTCGTGTCCGTCGTAGACATGGATAATCTTCATACCAAACCCCTGTAAAACGATTCCGTTAAATTGGTTATTCCATCCCAATCATATTCCATAGCATTTTCTATACACTTCCTTCTCATGTCTTTCCCAAGTTCCAACCCAATCATTATTTTTTCAGCAATATCTTCAGCTGAAAGTTCACAAGCAAATCCGTTTTCACTATTTATAAAATCATATGCTGCGTTTCTGCTATGGTTTACCGTAATAACTGGCAAACCACATGCATTTGCTTCTAATGCAACAATTCCAAACCCTTCTCTTGTCGAAGGCAGAACAAAAACCTTAGACGATTTCATGTAGGCTATAACGTCATCGTGATTTTCAAGAAATCCGGCAAACTTTACATTATTTTCAACTCTTAGTTCTTTTGCCAAATTCATTAACTTCTCTTTCTCAGGACCATCTCCAATGATTATGCATTTAATATCTTGGATTTCCTTCTTTATCAACGAAATTGCCCTAATCAGGACATCTACGTTCTTATCCTTGATTAGCCTTCCGGCAAACACAATGTCTGATTTTTCTTCTGAAGGCTTTACGCTTTCTATCTTTTTGAAATCTATTCCGTTATGAATAACTTTAACATCTTTAACTCCCAAACTTTCCAAATTCTTTTTAGTTCTCTCTGAAACAGCAATATTTTTACTTGTTAGCTTTGAGGTTAGTCTTTCTACGATCCATCCAAACAATCCTTTTTTACCAAGGTATTCAAACCAGTATTTATCCCAGATCTCATGCCAAGTTATAACTAATAGTGTTCTTCTAAATAACGAATGAACTTTAGCGGTAAAACACGGGAAATATGGAAACTCCTGACAATCTATAATGTCAAACTTCTCCTCCATCAGCTTTGGAAATAGCTTATAAGCAAAATAAATAGCCTCTTTTATGCTCCTTCTTCCATTGACATATAGTTGCATTGGCTTACAGACACCGTGCAAGATTATGCCGTCGTGGTCAATTATTCTACTACCGTTGTCGTTAAACCACCATCCAATCCCATACCAGTGAACCTCGTGTCCTTTATCAGCTAGCCTTTTAGCCATCTCATAAATCCTCTTCTCAGCTCCTCCTTTCATCCAAGGATAAACAGCATCGTAAATAAAGGCTATTTTCATTTCTTTCTCTCCATATACTTTTCAAATTTATTTAAGATTACAATTAACAGAAATAGTATCGCAGATGCAACTCCAAATCCGGAAAAGATCTCATAGGAATTTCCGTAAGACTTTTCTGGAATATCCCAGACAAGGTCCGGCAACAAGTTTTTGACGTGAACATCAAATAGGCTGTGACCAAACTCAAGAGTTGCTGGAAAACTCAGACCAATACCTGCCTTCACAAACGGATACAGGAGTGTTACGGGTCCGCCATCCAGTATATCAAGGAACAAATGGCTGAAAATGTAGAAAGATCCAACCAAGGAATACCCATATCGGAAATAACTTGCAGAATTTTTATTCAATAGTTTCGCTCTGATGCTCCACTCAAGTGTTATCAGGAGAAAACAAAGCGGTAAAACAGTAACAAGGGAGTGAAGCAACCCCACAACTCCAATGAATTTATCCAAATCTGGAAGAAAGGTAAGAGGAGCTAAAATTAAGTAATATACCTTCAGCTCTTTCTTAACAGCATAAATCAGAATCAAAGGCAGAAAGATGTGGCTTAGAAAATCCGTAGTCGTCACCTCGATTATGCCTCTTACATTCTATCCAAACCTTTTCTTGACTATTTTGACTACGCACATACAACTTGTGTACTTGTGAACATGTTTTATTCCAAAACTCACACTTTCTCACTAAGCATACTCAAGAAAAACGAAAAGAATACCGTATGCAATCCAATAACAAGCAATGTAAACGCCAGCACATCCTGATTTAACACTGGTAGGCTCTTAAATCCACTGTTGACCCATTTCCATAGCAGATTAATGGTATAGATGAACCCAATCAGGAATACTATAACCCCTACTGTTGCTCCTCTCTCCAGACTCAACCGCTCCATAACAAAGTTTGCTATCCTATCACTCAACATATCCTTTTTAGTTCTGTAAATTTTCCCCGCCAACCCCAAAAAGAGAAGATGATAACCAGATACCGCAAGTAGACTTGAAGCTATCATTGAATGTATGCCCAGACTAATAGACCCAAATTTTGACAGACCCGCACTGATGAACAAAACCAGAAATATACCCACTATGAACAGAAAGATGCCGGGTAGAATAAAGAGATAGCTTGGTGTGTAGAGCAGCATGAACTTCAGATGTCTCCAGCCATCTCTAAACGAATTAAGCTTCGGCTCCGATCCATGTCGGGGATAATAAGTTATCGGCACCTCCTTTATCTTCAAGCCAGCCCAAACGGCCCTCATAATCATTTCTGATGCAAACTCCATTCCGTCTCCCCTCAGTTCCATCTTCTCAAGCGCCTCTTTTGTGAAAGCTCTAAAACCAGAATGGGCATCGCTCACGCCAGCCTTAAAGAAGAAGTTCAAAAACCGCGTAAGCACTGGATTGCCGATATGCTTGTGTAACCAAGGCATAGCTCCATCAAGAATTTCACCCTTAAACCTGCTCCCAATTACCATATCTGCTTCCCCATTTTTTAGCGGTTCCAGCAACTTTGGAATCTCAAGGAAATCGTAGGTGTCGTCAGCATCTCCAATAACGATGTACTTGCCTCTCACATGTCTAAACCCGTACAGATAAGCATAACCATAACCTCTTTTATCGGGAGTTACAACCTTCGCCCCCATTTCTCTGGCAATTTCGGGGGTTTTATCAGTAGAATTATCTGCAACTATTATCTCTCCGTTTATGTTATGCTCCGCAAAAACTTTTTTCACCTTCTCTATGCATATACCGATTGTTTTTTCCTCATTAAGAGATGGAATGACGACCGATACATCCACCATATTCTCAGTCAACCAATTCACCTCCAAAAACTCCCCACTACACAACTACTCAGATCCCACCCTGAATTTTCGCATGTCCACCTATTACTGAATTTTTCAGCTCCAAGTTTCTTACCTCACATCGTTCATCTATGATGCTCCTCCAGACTCTCGTCCCTCTAAGCACCACTCCATCGAACACCACGGACTCACCCAAGTCCGAATCTGCAATCTCGCAATTTCTACCAATATATGCGAAGGGGCCGATTATCGACCTACCTTTCACCTTACTTCCATCCTCAATTACCACAGGAGGTATTACCTTCGCAATCCCCTTTATCTGGGCATTGCTGGCGATGTAACTATCCATGTAAACTTTAAGAGCTTCAATATAGGAGTCTGGACTCCCCACATCGTACCAGTTTCCTGTGAACAAGTGGCAATAAACATTCGTTCTGCTACATAACCAATTTAGAAAATCACCCAAACTATCGTACTTTTGATTAAATTCCACATTAGATTCCTTTGATTTCTTGCCAGACTTTGACTCTATACCTGACTCTACACCCGACTTCATACCAGATTCAACAAATTCAACATACTCTGAAAGCATCCTCATGGCATGGCGAGGAAAGGCGTAGACGCCTATAGCAGCGATGGTTGATTTCGGCCTATCAGGCTTCTCATGAACTCCTAGCAACCGCCCACCCTCAAACTCTGCAACACCATACCTTTTTACAAGTTCAAAATCGCCCACATCGTATAAAGCCACGACAGGAGCATCCTTTTCCATGTAGAGCCTTAAAAACTCATTCAGGCCAAAGGAGAAGATGTTATCCCCAGCAACCACAAGCATTTCATCGTTAACAATCTCAGCAACTTCAGCTAAAGCTCTGACGGCTCCAAGTTTCTCTTCCTCCCTTGTACTTTCCTCAACAATCAGTTCAATGTCCTTATCTGCCACCCACACCTCAAAATCCTTCTGAAATAACCTGTTGGTAGCTACAACGATGGGCAGGTTCAAGGCCATCAACTTTTCATAAATATGATCGATGATGGTTTTAGTTCCAACTGGTAAGAGTGGTTTAGCCTTTGTTTTCGTCACCGGCCATAGGCCAGTTGCGAAGCCGCCGGCCAAAATGACTGCATGCATTATACCACCCAATAAAGGTAAACTGAACAGAAAGCTTTAAGCTGGACAGGGCGGGGGGTTAAAATGTGTTATTGAAAGAGAGTCAGCATTTTATCCAACCTAACATCTCTACAGTACCCGCCATGCCTAAAGCAACCTCAGCATTAACCCAAAACCCTTTTCAATAACACTTTCAAAAGTCTCAATACATTCTCTTTTACTTAAAATTCCCTCTTATATGACTTTAGAAGAATGAACATCATTCCTCTTTCGTTTAGGTATCCCATAGAATGAAAATGTAAATGCGATACTGAAATATTTAAAATTCAACGAACTCCTTCCAGTTTACAACGTCCAGCCCCAGCTTTTTCAACGAATCTTTATTCTTTAAAATCTGTCTGTCTTCAGTCAGAAGAAATCCTACGCTAAAAGCCTGAGATACTATTATACGGTCTATAAAATCCAGACTCATTTCCTCTGTTTCCTCGAACCTTGCATCGTCATCGGCTGTGTAGCCATGAAAGACGAAGCGTTCATCATATCTTAATATTGAAAGACTCTCCCTGAAAACCTCGTTAATTTTTCTGTCTTTCATCCTTACGATCTTGGCTTTTACCTCTACAATGCTTATTTCGCTAACATGAATTCTCCTAAAGCCTGAAAGCTTTTCTCTGAACCGTTCTCTTGAGAAACCATCCACACCTATGTCGAGGTAGAAGAAAGGCATTAGATAAGTTGTATCAACGAATACATCCATTACCCGGTCAACTTCTCAGATAACCTCTTCCTTATCTCGCGCATCTCTTCAACTTTAACTGTAGCAAGGGGTTTCTCCTTCAGCAAGTCCAGAGCAGTTGGTTTCTTTCTTATCACGAGCTTCCCTTCATCAACATCTACTTCTATCTCATCACCAGGCATGAGCCCTACAGACTCCCTGATCTTTTTTGGAATATAAATTTCTCCTTTCTTTCCGACTCTACCTTTTGTTCCGATCAAACGATCCACCAGATTGAATTTAATTTCGGTTTACTTAAGCCTTTCTACAACAACATCGCTAGCTTATGGTTTATCTTTATACCTAAGTATCCGAGATCCAACTGGGTTGAAATGATTGAATCACTGAAAGGCGAGATTAAAAACGCAAATTCCAAATCGGCTGATCAGTTGCTTTCATGGAGTGCCTAAGGTGTCAGAAAAGGATTTTGAGTCTTTTTCCTCCTGCAAGACCACCACTCTTCAGGAAGTCACTTTCACAGATGTGCAAACCGCACTTTCCCTTTACCCATTCCAATATTAATTCCTTACCCTTATTCAAGACAATTAAGATTATATGTAACTGTAAATCAATTTTTCTTGATGTTACTCTTCGGTCACATCGGAATTACACTTGGAATCGCCTGGTTAACTGAAACCTGGTTAACTGAAAGGTCCAAAGTCAGAGTGAATTACAGTCTAATATTCATAGGCTCATTACTCCCGGACATAATTGACAAGCCGGTGGGAATGATCCTGCTTCCACTCAACAATGGCAGAGTTTTCGGGCACACTCTGCTATTTATCCTCATTTTTCTCCTGATCGGCTTAAAATACAGAAAATCCTCTTTAGCTTTAGCTTTTGCATCCTTCCTCCACTTACTTCAAGACGAAATGTGGAATGAGCCCGAAACCCTCTTCTGGCCTTTGTTGGGTTTTGAATTTCCGGCAAAGGAACATTCAAGCTTTTACGAGTATATCGAGAGGATCATATCAGAATACACACCCTCCCTTTCCTACATATTCATTTCAGAAGTAATAGGCTTCATCATAATTTTGGCATTCTTATTAAGACGAGGTCATTACCGAAATATATTGAGCAATATCTGGGGAAGATCTGATCGAGGAGCATCAGAGGATGAAAATGTTAAGGTATTCTGATGCATCAGGTGCTGGAGGATGTGAGAGATGCTAAGAGATTCTGGAGGCTTTATGGAAAAAGTGCTGTAAAAAACCCCACACCTGAAGCTAAAAGGTCCTAGCAAGTTCACACTGGATAGTCCAAGCTAACCCTTGACCAGCCTCCCATCATCGCTCAGCTAGGCTCAGTTCAGCTGGCCAAGAACTTTGAAATATCTTCACCTCTTTTTTTAGTTTTTATACAGACCATAACACATAAAAATGTTTTCATCTCTTTTTATATTTGTTATAACTATATTAGAGTGAATATTCTATAATATTCTGTGAAATTTTAATGTATTTGCGCACAAGAGAGATGAAGATCTCCTTCTGTCTAGAAAACGTTATCCAGTATGTATCCTCGAAACCATCAATCTCACTGAGTTCCTTCATGATCATTCTGATCTGGACATTAGACACCTTGTACCCCTTTTGCTCCAGCGTTTTTCTCAGCCTTGCAAGAGCGTTGACGAAGTAGCCAATTTTCTTCCCCTTATCCGAAGAAACATTCTTCACAGTGCCGCAGCTACAGCAGTAGGGGTGGAGCTTAATTACGCCGTTCTGGGAAACAAGCCAATCCTTTTCCTTTGGCTGGTGAACACACCGCATATTTTTCCCTCCTAACTCCCTAACCTCTTACCCTCCTGTTAAGTGATGCCGCAATAATCAGGGAGGCGATCCCGGCAACGATTGCAAAACCTGGTACGCCCACAATTATCTTCTGCACCGGTTTAGTTTCTACCGGAGTTGTCACATTTTCATCAACCGACAAACTCGAATTCTTCTCAAAATCTGCGGGAATTTGTGTGCTAGCTGGTTGTGGTGAGCGTGTCGGAGTCAGCTCGGGGGCTGACATCGAAACTGTTACCGTCGCATTAGGCATTAGCATTACAGCAGGCGTTTCTGTAGGCACTGGAGTAGAAGTGAGAGTCGGAGTGGGAGCAGGTGTTGTACTGGATGCTGGAAGCGTTGAGCCTCCACCACCTCCTGAACCTGATGTGCTAGATGAGCTAGATGAACCCAGGGAGCCAGCATATTCTGAAAGAGTTACAACCTTCGATACTCCTCCAGCCTTTATGACAAAGTCTCCAAGAGGCATGGAAGACGTTTTGTAGGAATAGCTGAACCTACCCTCTCCATCAGCCTTTATGTAACCAGTTGCAGTAATCTTCAGCCTGACAGAATTCTGGCTTGACTTCCCGTGTATCTGCACATCGTAAGTTCCAGGAGGAACGTTGCCTTGCGTAACGGTCGCAACTCCATTGCTGGCCTCTGAGCCCAGCGTCACCCAGATAAGGTTGAAGAACAGCCTGACGCTCACTTTCAAGTCATTGGCACCATAAGCAGTGACAGTAAACCTATTTTTCCCTTCTGGAATCACGACATCATCTATCGTGAAGAGATACTCTCCATTCTGCACCGGCACAACCTTCTCGAAAGAAACATCTACCCTCACCTCCTCGTTCGGACTGGCTGTGCCGTACACCGTAACCATGTCTCCCCTAACCGGATTCTCCGGACTCACGCTTAAATCCACAACCTCAGCTCTTACCGTGCTCAGGAACACCACACCAATAAAAAATAAAATTAAAGCAGACCTCATATTTCCTTACTTACCCCTCCTTAACGTGTATGCTGCCACCAGGAACGCTGCAACCAGCAGTACGATTATCAGCAGCGTTGTTGGCTGCAAGTACCATGGCGTTGGTGGTGTCGGCGTCGCAGTTGGAGTGGGAGTTGCTGTCGGAGTTGCTGTCGGAGTTAGGGTTGGAGTTGCAGTCGGCATAGCAGGTGGGGTTGTTGGAATCACAACGGGAGTCTTCGTTGGCGTTGGTGTAGGCTTAACAGGCTTCGCTGCAACCGCAAATATGCTGAAGGATTCGACTTCAGCCCTGTAGTAATAGCTGTTCTCGTCCTCATCAACCAGCTCGGTCTTGAGCTCCTTCCATCCACCGTTGTACTTCATCAGAACGACCTGAGCGGGCGTATAGCCTTTACTTTCAACCCAGTCCTTTGAAACCTTGAAGTCTATGTATCCAGAAGGCTCCACCTCCTCGGTTGTTCCATATTTCGTGAACTTCACCTCAAAGAAGATGTACACATCAGCTGGCGGGGCTGAAACCTTAGCAGGAAGCTCTTTCACCTTAGATATCGTAACAGTGACTGTTGCAGTTTCAGAGAGTTTAACTGTCATCTCCAGCAAGCCAGTCCGCTCCGTCATTTCTGATGAAATTGGAATTTCAATCTCAACATTTGCCGATATGGTTTTAGTGAGAGACGATATAAACTCTGATGGCGCCTCTAAGAGGGTTTCAGGAGGTGGAGGTGCTGGAGCAGGTGCTGCCGGTGCTGGAGCAGGCGCAGGCGCAACAGTCTTTACCTTCACCAGCGCCTGCGAGAACGCAACCAGCCTCTGAGAAGAGTTGGAGGAATTCCAGGCGCCGATGTTCAAGTAGTAATCCCCGTCAGGCAAGCCCTTAACCGGCAAGGAGAAGTCCCAGCTATTCCCCTTCTTCTTCGTTTTCGCGAGCGATGCTGAGCTTGACGGGAAAGCATTCTTTATCCAGTTGTATACCGTTGTCGCATTAACATTCTTGAGCCCGACGCCGCCGATCTTGAAAGAATCGACCAGAACTGCATTATTCGCCTTCAGATACGTTGTCGACTTATTCCCATTGCTCTCCAGCCTGAGCTCCACAGAATAGGCAGTCTTCTTGACCAAGACAGCTATATAGGTGTAGTTTGCATTGCTGCTCCCGCCTGTTATGGTGAATGTGCCGCTCACGAATTTGTTGTCGGACACAGACGAACGGGTAACATCGCTAACCGACAACGTGGACTCGTGCTCCAGCACTTCGAAAGCCGTTGCAGATATCAGCGTGATGTTTGATTCGGTTGAGGTATTCAGGGTTGCAACAACAACGTAGTCACCAGCAGGCAATACACCAAACGAGACGGTCGCATCTCCTGTGCTATTCAACGTCACATTCGTGTAATTGAAGGCATTGTTAAGCAGGCTTCGCAGTTGCTGCGTATCACCATCCACAGCGGATGCAAGGGCATTTTTGAGCTCTGTCGGATACGTCCTCACCAGATAGATGTGGACAGTACTTCCATTAAGGTCACTCGTTGAGAGTATTTCAGCTGAAACGCTATCACCAGCATGGTAAAAGGGATGCTTGGTGAAAGGATAATCGACAGTATAATCCTGATCCTTTAAAATGCCGTAAGTCGTTATATTTATTGTTTTGTTATTCTTTACATATTGCGTGCTGTTTACACCATTGTATATCATCTTAATATCGGGGATTATAATCTCACTACCACCTTTCATTTTGATCCAGTTGCTGTCAGCGGTGGGCTTCAGCACAGTCAAGCTCTCGTAAAACCCGGAGCTATTCGTTATCTCCACCTTAACAAGCGGGGTTGCTGATGCCGGTAATACGGCAAGCAGCAGTACCAGTAGTAAGAGCAAAATCCTCACAGCAACCACCACTATAACTTTAATTAATCATATATAAATTTTTACGCTCTGGTGTTGTATGATTATTCCACAATCCTTAAATCTGAATTCTCCCTCATAACTTTACAAACTAATTAAATACAAACTAATCCATTATCTAATTTCATAAACACTATTTTACCTTCCTAGTAATATTCAATATGTTCAAAAAACGCTGAATATTCCTACATCTCCCATCAATTGCCGAGAAGTCTCCAAAGCCCTCAGAAACTTTGCTGATAATTGGTAAATAATCCTACAAATCAATATAATATCATTGATAGCTATTTATATCCAATCTCTAATACTTAAAAGTTATTTAAGAAAATTTAAATAGTTCAATATCCTATTTTACTACACTAATTTTAAGGTGATAAAATGTCAGAATTTGCAAATCTCAAAAAAGAATTCATAGATGCAATATTATATACCTCAAACTTCTTAGTTGTCTGCTTTAATAAAGAAGGCAAAATAATCTTTTTTAACAAAAAATACGAAGAGGTGTTTGAGTGTAGCAGACAGAATGCCGATTCTGAATTCTACAATCCAGTTCCGGAGAGTACGAGAAGCGAGATAGTGGAAGTGTTTAAAAAAACAATGGATGAAGGAATCGAGTCATTTGAATACATTGAAACCCCCATTTTAACGAAGAATGGAGCGGAAAAAATTATCGGGTGGCACATAAAGGTGTTGAAGGACGATGCAGGCGACACCATTGGAATGCTATGCGTAGGAGAGGATGTTACTGAATGCAAGCACGCAGTGCAGCTGCTCAAGAACCTCTTCGTCAGCACCCCTATCGGAATTTACATCGTCCAGGATGGAAAATTTCAGCTTATCAACCCCCAGTTCGAGAAAATCACCGGATACAGCGAGGACGAATTGCTGGAGAAGGACTCTTTGAGTCTCGTTGTTCCCCAAGATAGAGAGACTGTTCGAGAGAACGCCGTGAAGATGCTCAAGGGAGAACGCTTTTCCCCTTACGAGTACCGCATTGTTGACAAGGATGGAAAGATAAAATGGATTCTGGAGACTGTCACTTCAGTCAAGTACCGCGGGCGCCGTGCAACGCTTGGGAACTTCATGGATATTACAGAGCACAAGCAGAGGGAAGAGGCGCTCAAAACCCGCGTGGGTCAGCAGATGGCCGTTGCCAAACTCAGTCAGCTTGCTTTGGGTGGTGCAGATCTGAACGAGGTGATGGATGAGGCCGTTACTCACGTTGCTCAGTGCCTCGATGTGGAGTATGTTGGAATCCTAGAGCTTCTGCCAGACGGCAACAACCTACTGCTACGGGCTGGCGTGGGGTGGAATGAGGAGCTTATCAAACATGCAGGTATCAACGCGGGAACCCTTTCTCAGGCTGGATACACCCTGCTGTCGAGCGAACCGGTCATTGTGAAAGATCTTCGAACTGAGACGCGCTTCAAGGCGGAATGCCTCATCAAGCATGGCGTCATCAGCGGCATGAGCGTCATTATTCCGGGGAAGGACAGACCATTCGGCGTCCTGGGAGCCTACACATCTCAAAGAAGGGATTTCACAGAGGACGATGTGGTCTTCCTGCAGGCAGTTGCCAACGTGATATCCATGGCCGTTGAGAGAAAGCATGCAGAGGAGGAGATCAAGAGACTGAAAGAATTCAACGAGAACATCGTTCAGAGCATGGAGGAGGGCATCCTGATAGAGAACGATGAGGGCTACATAACATTTGCCAACCCCCGAATGCTTGAAATGCTTGGCTGCTCAAAGGATGAACTCATCGGCAGGCACTGGACCGAAATCTTTTCCTCGGAGTATGAAAGGGAAATAGGGGAGTTGAACTCCAGACTCAAAAAGGGTGAAAGTGTAAGGTTTGAGGCGGTTCTTGATGCTGGAGACGGGGAGATAGACGTTCTTGTGAGCGCCACCCCCCTGATGGAAGAGGGAAGTTATGCGGGCAACCTGAAGGTTTTGGTAGATATAACGGAGAGGAAGAAGGCTGAAGAGAGGCTTCGACACCGGTTTTTGAAGTACGATGTAGAGAAGGGCAGAAGTTACCTCATTATGGAAAAGACGCTGGACAGGGGAGCAGATGTTTTCAGGGACCTCATAAATGTCGGCTACAGGGGGATGGTGATAAGCAGAACTCCGCCTGAAGAAATCGGAGAACTAGTGGGAGAGGATGTGGAGATCCTCTGGTTGAGCGAAAAGAAGAAAGGAAAGGGCGTCGTTTCGCCCCAGCTTTTACTGCTGGAGAAGATTATCGAGGATTTCATGTCAAGGGATAGCGTGGTGCTGCTCGACCGGCTCGACTACCTGCTGTTGCTGTACGGGTTCGATGAGGTGCTGAAGTTCCTGACCAAGCTCAACGAGATGATGTACCTGACAAAGGGCATTCTTCTCGTCGTTGTGGACCCTGACACCCTTTCAGAGCGTGAACGGATCCAGCTGGAAAAGGAGATTAAAAAGATAAAGCCCAAGTACCGAATCGAGCTGGATAAAGACCTTTTCGACATTCTGAACTACATAAAGAAGCAGAACACAGTTGGCAGAACACCAGCCCACAAGGACATAATGAAAGCATTTGGCATAACCCGACCCACTGCAACAAAGAAGATAAGGGAGCTGAAAAATTTGGGGCTGGTTGTGGAGAAAAAAGTGGGCAGGTACAAGGTTCTGGAACTGACTGAAAAGGGGAAGGAGTTGATGTGATTTATAGGGTCTCCCATTATCCAATCTCTTTATCTTAAAATATTATCACTAAATTAAAATATTAATTTTTTTAAATATTAAATAATCAAAATAGAATTGATTATAAACTTGGTTTTTTACAAATGTAAATGCCGTGAAATTTGCCCAAAGAGCTCATTACCCCTATTTCTTTATTATTAGCTTGATTGAGCTTTTTAAGCATCTGGACGATTAGCTGTAAAATTCCCCATATAGTTTTTGACGCCATTTTATTCTAATTCTAAATATCGACAGTTATATCACTACGGATTCATATGGTACACTAATAATACGACTTATCTTTCGTAAAATGAGTAATAATATCCGAAATATTTAAGTATGATTAATCATTTAGTAATTCTTATGCAGGAGGATGAGTACTTCGAGATTTTGAAAGAAAAATGGTTCAAAGTCTGGCCACATCCGTCATTACCGAACGAACCAATATACCCTCTTGGGAAAATACCAATAACTGAATATTTGGAGAGATATGCTGTAGAAAAACCATTAAAAGACTATATAATATACTATGGCAGAAGGATAACATACAGAGAAATGGATGAACTGAGCAACAAATTTGCGAACTACCTTATTGAAAACGGGTTTGGGAGGGGAGACAAGGTAGCTTTAATCCTTCCAAATATGCCTCAGTTTTATATCGGATATTTCGGAACGCTGAGAGCTGGTGGCATTTGTGTCCTTCTAAATCCAATGCTCAAGGAAATAGAACTAGAATATTTCTTTAATGAATCAAAACCTAGGGCAATACTAACTCTTGACTCGATTTATCCTTTGGTCAGTAAAGTGGCCAGAAAGGTTTCTGAAGATACCAACGTCATAGCTACTTCTTTTCAGGAATTTCTACCAGAAAACCCCGAGATACCAATTCATTCGTCTATGAAAGCACCCGCACAGAAACAAGAGAACACGCTGTATCTTTCCGACATTTTACATGATCAATCTTCGCAGAAACCCAATATTGAAGTTGCACTTGATGACTATGCGACCATGAATTTTACGGGAGGTACAACGGGTTTGCCAAAAGGTGTATATCATAAGCATTTCAATATCATATACACAGCGGCTTGTATGTACACATACTTCAATGCCCACTTACTCGTCGAATTTTACGCCGATCAAGAAGTTGACTTCGAAAAATTTGCATCCGAACTCGCAAAGGATGAGGTTGCTTTAGCAGCCATGCCAATATTTTGGATTGCTGGAAACGATATGGGTGTTGCTGGTCCAACACTTTCAGGTTCTACAGTTGTATTGTTGACTAGGTGGGAAGCTAGAGCGGCAATGGAGGCCATTCAAAGGTACAAAGTAACAATGACGTACGCTCCTTTCGATCTTTACTGGGAGATCCTGAATCACCCAGATGTTCAAAAATATGATCTTACTTCTCTAAGAAATTGTACTGGATCGAGCTTTATAAAAGGATTAACCAAAGAACTCCGAGAAAGGTGGAAAGAATTAACGGGAGCAATAATCAGGGAGGCGGCATATGGTCTGACGGAAACGCATACTTGTGATACCTTTACAGCAGGGTTTCATAAAAGCAACTTGGACATCGAAAGGGCAGAAAAATATGGTGGAACATTCTGTGGCATCCCTGTTCCAGGAACGTTAGTAAAAATAGTAGATGAGAAAGGAAACATTGTTCCATTTGGTGAACAAGGAGAAATAGCTATTAAATCCCCGTCTCTAGTTGGAGGATACGTGGGGAGACCTGATGAAACTGCAGAATCATTTCGAGATGGTTGGCTGTTTACTGGAGACATAGGAATGTATGACGAGGATGGTTTCCTGTACTACATCTCCCGCAAGAAGTACATGCTGAAAGTCTCTGGGATAAGCGTTTATCCAACTCAAATCGAGTTTATAATGCTCAGACATCCCGCAATAGAGATGGTAGGTGTGATAGGCGTCAGCGATCCAGAGAAAGGACAGGTCCCGATAGCCTTTGTTAAGCTGAGAAAAGAGTATGTAGGAAAAGTAACAGAAGAGGACCTTTTGAAGTGGTGTAAAGAGAATATGGCACCGTATAACGTTCCAAAGAAGATAATAATCAAAGAGGAACTACCACTTACTGCGACGGGCAAAGTAATCAGAGAAGAGTTGCTTAAGGAGTATGAACATGTGGATAAATGATGAATAATCAAACAAGGGGTTATAAGAATGAGGGAAAACGTTAAGGTCGAAACAATTGATGAGAACATTGCAAAAGTATACTTAAATAGACCCCAAGTGATGAATGCGATAAATCCTGGTCTAAGAGCTGAGCTGGAAGAAATAATGACAGAACTCGCAGAGGATGACAACATACGTGTAGTCATAATAACAGGTGCTGAAGCTCCCGGAAAGAGAAAAGCATTCTCATCAGGTGATGATCTAAAGGACCCAGGATTTGACTTCAAAAGTCCCGATGTACTTTCAGAATATTATAAGACTGTAAACAAAATTATGAGACTATATAACTTCATCGACGACTATCCTAAACCAGTAATAGCTATGGTAAATGGGCTGTGCATAGGTGGAGGAGTGGAATTGGCTTTGAGTTGTGACTTTATATTTGCATGTGAAAGTGCAACATTCGTATTTCCAGAAGTAACTCTTGGATTCATTCCCGGATGGGGCGGAACACAAAGACTTGCCCGACGAATTGGGGAGTCTCAAGCAAAAATGCTAATTTATACTGGGGAAACGATTGATGGAAAAAAGGCAAAAGAACTGGGTCTGGTTGATGTACTAACTCCAGATGATGAACTGGAACAAGTGACACTCAGCTTTGCTCGAAAGATTGCAGAAAAAAGTCCTTTGGTCATTCAAATGGCAAAATTTGCGATAGAGAAAGGCATGGAGTCCAGTCTTCGCTCTGGTTTGTATTACGAAATACTTTCACTTATGGTCTCTTTAAAAACTGAAGACCTGAGAGAGGGATTGTCGGCATTTCTTGAGAGAAGAAAACCAGTATTCAAGGGTAGGTGATTGATTAATGAGGAGGGCAGAGGATTGTGTTGAGAAGGACATCGGTACGTTTTTAATACGAAATTTCCAATAGAGTGTGCAGCGAACTTATATAACTTTTACGCAATTATTACATATTATTCCTCTCCAATTCCCCACACAATCTTTTTTGGGCGAAGATTTTAAAAGTGATTGAAAATAATATTGATTACAAATTATTCTCTTCAACAATAGCTTCTCCCTCTACAACAATTTCTTCCTTTTCGTTTTCACACCAAACATTTAATGTAATTTTACCATTTCCAACATTTTTTACCTTACCTAAAGTCCTAATAGTATCTCCAGGCCTTACTATTTTTCTGAAGGACACTGTCAACTCACCGCCCTCTAACCATTTTCCGCCAAAAGTTCTTGCAAGCATTTCAGAAATGTAATTGACAAACATAAGACCCTGTGCAATAGTACCTGGCAATCCAACTTTCCTAGCTTCTTCATCGTCAGTATGTATGTTCTTTCCTGGTCCTGAATATGCACTCATTTTTTCCTGTGTAATTACTCTCTCTTTCAAAGATATTACATCACCAATCTTCATCAATACCACCATTATTTTACAATTTCAGTAAATACGTCTCTTTACTCTCTAAAACAACATTATCGCCCTCATCCATGAAAATACACTCAAATTCCAGAAAAATCTTGCCTGTTCTACTAGTATATTTTGAAGTCACTTTCCCAGTCATCGTGAACTTATCTCCGACCCTGACGGCCTTATGAATCCTGATTTTTTGATTAACGTGCACAAGCCCTTCGAGTGAATATTTTGTTGTTTTTAGAATGTTTGAGTATTGTACCAATATTGCGGGGTCTATAACTGATTTAGTTTCTGTACCTTCATTTAACCAAAAATTTTCGTCATCTACGGCCTTGATTCGTCTAATTGCGTCATCACCAATCTGGATTTCTATTGGACCGAATTCTTCGCCAATATCTGCTTCGCTAAATTTCTTCATGTTTAACACCCCTATTTTTAATTTTTTCTTCGAAAACTTTTTTTAATTTATATTTTTCAATTTTTCCTGTAGGTGTAGCTGGCATATCTTCTACAAAGAATATATACTTGGGAGCCATAAATTTGGGCATAATCTTTCTTAGAAATTCTCTGAGTTCCTCTTCATTAAGATTCTCTCTAGGCTTGACTTTGACAGCTATGGCAACCTCATCTTCTCCACCTTCTTCTGCTGGTAGCGGAAATGCTGCACACATTTGGACTTTAGGATGACGCATTACAAGGTCTTCTACTTCAAAGGATGATATGTTCTCGCCTCTTCTCCGAATGACGTCGTCTATTCTATCAACGTAGTAGAAAATTCCATTTTCATCTACGTATACAGCGTCTCCGGTGTGGAACCAAAGGTTTCTAAAGGTTTCAAGTGTTTTCTCTGGATTATTGTAATATTCTTTAAACATAATCCAAGGAATTTTTGGTCGAACTGCTAATTCGCCAACGTTATTTGGAGGAAGCAGGTTGTCATCTTCATCTAAAATTGCAACATCAAATAGTTCAACATCTGGGTATCCCATAATTCGGTCTTTCGGAGGTCCAGAGTAGTGTGGTAGGAAAAAGAATAGTCTCGAATTTGTTACTATTTGAATTATCTCATTTCTGCTTTTACCCCTCCACAAGTATTCTGGTGTTCCTTTTTCTGGGGGTGTAGCCTCTATAAGCCCCCTGATTGGGGCACCACTCTCAGTCTGCCCGAAACCGACTGTTATAAAGTCAAATCCAAATCTTTCCGCAATTTCTTTGTAATTATCAGGTAAGGGTTGCATGTGTACTTTGTTGAGTGTATTTTCACGGTCTTTGTTTGAATAGGGTGATTTCATCAACCATGCAATCATCACAGATAATAACGTTACAGTCGTAGCCTCGCACCCTCGTATTTCATCCCAGAATTCCGAAGGACTGAATCTGTCCCACAATGCCACCTGTGCTCCGGCTGCTATAGCACCATATGTATCAAAATAACAAGCTGCAACATGGTACCAAGGGAGACAAGTATAGACCACATCATCATCTTTAAGCAATGGAACTCTCGAGAAGCCATAATTAAGTGTTATGTACCTATGAGGTAGCAGCACCCCTTTCGATCTGCCTGTAGTTCCTGAAGTATAAATGATGGCTGCCGAATCGGAAGGCTCAACTTTGACATTTGGTTTATTATCTTTTTTATTTGTTATTGCTTCTTCTATGTCTACAATACTTTTTGCTTTCAATCTCAGATTTTCTATTTCTTCATCAACCACAATTACATCATATTCTCTAACCTCGTTGGCTATTTCATTTACATTTCTTGCGAAATCTTTCTCTAGTACAATTGTTCTCGAGTTTAAGTCATTCAAAACGTAAGAGAGCAGCGGTCCAACTAACCGGAAGTTCACAGGAGCATAAATTGCACCAATTTTTGATAGAGCGAACATAAGATATAGATTAAGGAGGGGGTTTTGCATTAAAATCGTTACAGTTTCTCCCTTCTTGATACCGAGCTCATCTCTAAAATAGTTGCCGATTCTATTTGCTAGGTTATTTAACTCTGCATAACTTATTTTTAGTTTTTTAGGACCGTAGTATACCGCGATCTTATCATTGAGTTCAATAGCTCTTCTTTCTAAAACGCTATGGATTGTCTCGTTCATAAATTCTCTTCTGAGGTTTTGAATGTAGTCCATGAGAAGACTATTGATTTCAACTTCATAAGGTTTTCGGATTTTTAGCATAAGATTACATAATATAAGAATCGAAATGTAAATATTGTGTGTGTGATGCGAAATTGTAACCAAAAATTATTTAAATTAGTAATAGCAAAAATTCAGTATGGTGGAGGAAAGATACTGGGAAAATGGACCGTATGTACTCCTAGCTATTGCAACACTGGCTACGCTGGCAGCCTTTTTAACAAACAACTGGTGGGTATGTGGAATCCTGGTAGGTCTTGATATTGCTTTAATATACACCATAGTTGCAACAAATCCAAAGAAGCGCGGCGTTGGAGTTCTCGTTAGCCTTCTAGCATTCGTCTCTTGGTCGATTTTTTGGGTATTGACAACGTATTACTGGGCAATGTTTAAAGGGACAATACCATCGTTTATGATAGCAGGGATGCACCCTGGCTTTTTCGTACAGTTTCCAGTTGCCTTTATAACGTACTTCCTAATTTCACCACTACTATACGCGCTTTTATTCTCGAAGATCTTTAGCGATGAGGATTGGAATGAATTCCATAGGAAAATAGCCGACATAAAAGAAGAAGAAATGGGGGGATGATTTTATGGCTGACCTATTTGCTATTACATTGGTGGTATTGTATTTTGTTGTTTCTGCAGCCCTTGGCATATATTCAAGAAAATGGATTAAGACTTCAGAACATTTCTACGGTGCAAACAAGCTCTTTGGGTGGATAATAATAGGGATTGCCGCCTCTGCCGCAGCTGTAAGTGGATGGACTTTCATAGGTGGGCCCGGATTACTTTATATGCTCGGCGGCGGATCGATGTGGATGTATTTTGCTGTAGCATTGTGTTATCCAATTGCGTGGTGGGTTCTGGGAAAGAGGATTAGATTATTCGTGGAGGTAAGACCTGTTGCCACACTTCCCGACATAGCTGCTGCCAGATACAAAAGTAATGCTGTTAGAGTTCTACTTGCTGTGGGTATACTGTTAGGAGTATTCGCATACCTTGCAACACAGGTCTTGGCTGGCGGATTCGTACTCTCAGGATTGCTTGGAATTAGTCTAGAAACTGCGATTATTATCACGTTCGGCGTAATTATTTTTTACACAGTTATTGGAGGGATGGCAGCAAGCATAATCACGGACTTTTTCCAAGGCCTCGTGATGCTTTTTGTGATTATTCTTACGGTCATATTGGTTCTGATGATGACTGGTGGCGTAGGCCCGATGTTACTTACGATAGCAGAAAAGGATCCTTCCTTCATAGATCCTCTTGGCAAAGCATCATGGATTCTCGTCTTATCTTGGGCATTTGGTTTAGGTATAAGTGTGGGGGCTCAGCCACATACAGTGACAAAATTCTTGGCGATGAGAGATTATAAAGATCTGAGGCCAAGCCTCATTGTTGCTGTTCTGGGATATATGGCTGGCGCCATTGTCTGGTTCTTTATCGGTTACGGAGCAACATGGCTAGTCGCTACAGGTCAATCTGCGCCACCGACTAGACCTGATGAAGCCACAATTATCTTATTAAAACACTTGCCCGTCTGGTCATATGCTCTGCTTTATGCAGGTGCTCTCGCAGCAATTATGTCCACTTCCAGCGCCTTCATTTCTCTTGGTGTGGCTGCCTTAGTAAGAGACATACCAAAAGGATTCGGAAAAGAATTGGGTCATAGAGAACAAATACTCTATGGCAGAATAGCTACAATAATAGTAACAGTAGCTGCATTAATCTTTGGGTATTATGGAGGCGAACTAGTGGCCCTGATTGGCGCATTAGGAATGACATATTTCGGTGCTGCTATATTTCCAAGTTTAACTATAGGTTTGAACTGGAAGAGAGCGACCAGAGAAGCAGCAATAGTAAGTTTGCTCCTTGCACACATCTTAAATATAGGATTCTTAATATGGACAAAAGTACTGGGTGGAAAACTACCGTTCGGTGTACAGACATATGTGGTGAGTCTAGGGGTTGCGATCATCGCCATGATCATAGTTTCTTTTCTGACTAAGAGCGCAGCAGAAGATGATATAGACCCCGATGTGAAAATAGTAATGGAAACTTAAAAGGTGAATATATAAGGTATATCAAAACCAAAAATTTTATTTTTATTTATTTTAAAAATTAAATTAGATGAGATCATCTAAAAATAGGGTCTCCCATCATCCAATCTCTTTATTTTAAAGAATCTGAAATCTAACACCCCAAAACCAGAAACAAACAACTTCAGAAAAGTGCCTTACAATTTACAACCTTCTTCTTCTCAAATGCTCTATGATAACGTCAGCTTTAAGCCCATTCTCCATGCAGAACTGCATGAAAAGAGATCCAGCATACAGACACATTGCAACGCTGAATCGCCAGATCCCCTGTAATAAATGTGCAGATCCTTCAATCCAAACAAAGCCTTGGTAGCTTTAAAGAGAATCTCGATCTCAGCTCTCATCTCAGCAAAATCTTCGTAATCTTTGTAGGTGCTCTTCTGGAGTTGAGAGATAAAAATATGGAGGTGTAAGAGTTGTTATTTGATTTTATTCAGAAAGCTTGTAAAGGGAAACCCTAGTGATTTAAGTAACCATGGAGCTAATGCCGCCCGAATTCCAATTCTCTTTTAACCCTTTTTAGCTAATTTTTCCGTATTTCTTTAACTATCCTTATGATAACAATAATGAAAATTAAATATTTAAAATCGAGGGGGGTGGGTGAATGATGCCCTTCCTGAGGGCAAACAATACGTATCTCAGCGGGTGAATGATGCCCTTCCTGAGGGCAAACAATACGTATCTCAGCCTTGAGGATATCCTAATCTTCGAACTGGAACCACATTTTGATAAGAATTCTGAAAAGGTTATTTTGAAAGTCTGGGTCATCGGTCACAAAGAACCCTTCAAAATCCCGCTTGAGCTGCCCCATAAGGCTTCGAAAGCCTTCGCGGAATCACTCATAGATCTGATTGAACTGGCTCGAAACGGTACAAACCTGAAAAACATCTTCGACATAAATGAGATTGTTCGTCTGGTCAAACTGGAAGAGAAGGAGAGATTCCTTCTAAGAATATGGTTAGATGAATAATTTACTGATTATACTGAGTGGCGGTGCAATTATGTTCAGATTTTGGATGATGATTCTTGTCAGCATCCTGCTGCCCCTATCCACAATTCCACCTCCAACGTACGTATGGGCGTACAAGGAGGTGGAATGCGATTTCTGCCATATTGACCAGTATGTCCAGCTCAACTTGTCGCCATCCCATAAGGGCTGGGGAGAGCCCGGAAAAGCGGATACAGGCGATTGCAACGCCTGCCACGTGGTGGAGTTTTACGAGGCTGGCGAGCTCCCTTCCACCCCCCATGCAACATTCAACCTGGAGTGTCTGAATTGCCACAGTGAGGGCAGCCCCCTTCCTCTTCGCCAGTTCTGCATCGAGCATGTAGACGAGCTGGAGAGATACGAGGATGTCAACTATTTCTGCATAGCCTGTCACACTTCAAGCCCTCAAGTATCAGGACTGGCGTTGAAAAAGACTGTCATCTCCATAGAGTCCGTCCCCGATAGGAACGGGAAGTGGACGGTTAAGGTTTCGGTAGAGAGAGGTGGGTGGAGCAAAGAAGGTGGATTTGGTGAGGTGTCTAGCCGTTAATTGGTTAAAGGTGAGGTGATTTGAATGAAAAATGAGAGAATTAAAACAGGTATAGAGGGCCTGGATGAAATGCTAAATTCAGGGATTCCAAAGGGACATGTTATAACTCTGATCGGGCCAACTGGTGTGGGAAAAACCACAGCAGCCCTTCAGTTCACCTTATCTTGCTTACAGCAGGATATGAGCTGCCTGTATATCACAACCAGCCAGAATCCAGAGTCCCTTATGCGCATGGGGAACATGTTTGGGTGGGACTTCGAAAAATACGTTGAGACGGGGCAGCTGACATTCAGGTTGATTCCACCCGTGAAAATAGAATCGATGCCCACTCAAAGGTCCCTCTCCTCAAGTCAAGATCTTTGGACTTCTCATGATTCGCATAACAGAAAAACGGTAATCTCCGATTATCTTGAAGAGCTCCCTGCCATCCTAATGGAGCATCCCACCGATGCGGTGGTGATCGACTCTGTTTCGGTGTTTCTTTTCCTCTGCAATAATGCGATTGAACGACTGGGGAGAGCTGTCCACATACTGAATCTCATAAAGTGGAACGAATCAACCGGTTTGGTAATACAGGACGAATCCATGAGATTCCCTGAGATAGACTGCCTGTTTGACGGGATAATCAGGTTTGAAAGACTGGTTCTGCAGGAGAAGTTCAAAAGCCTGAACATTGTACGAATTGTAAAGATGAGAATGACAGACCACTCCTACGATATAAGGAGGTACAGGATTACTCCAAGGGGAATTGAGATTCCAGTTATCGGTCAAACGTACTAGTTCGAAAAGCATGCTGATTCTTCAACGTTCTTATGTGGCCCTATCGCTATGCAAGTAAGGCATTGCTGAGCGCCTCCCACGCCCCTAAAGGGCGAGGGTTCCTGCCATGGCAAGAAGCAAGCTGGGAGGAGCTGACCTCAGCTCCGTTACCCCTATCCTTACGGACTCGGAGCTATAGATACACAATCCTCTTCACTGAGCCTAAGTCTTTCCCTATTTTTCCAGACTAGATATATTGTGCCTCTATGAGCTACTGGAATCCTCTCCAATGCTCAAAATCATGGCTTTTGCTGCGTTTTTATACGCACATACGAAGTATGACGTCCGAACTCCGTTTGAGAGACTATTTTGAGGCGGTAATGTGACACCATCTTGGAAGAAACTATTTTCCATTTTTTTATCTGTTTTTATCTGTTCTTTGCTCTTTATTAATATATAATGGTATAAAAATTAATAATATGAATAAAGTAGTAGCCAATTATAAAAGTCTTGATGGAGGAACTCAATATAAACGAAGATACAGTAGATTTTCAAATAACTCTATAGAATATAAAATCAATTCAGAGGAGGTATGGAGTCCACATCTCCATATACCCGCGGTTACTATCAAGAATTTAGCATTTGCTTTAGCTGTTACTCTCAACATATTCAATATTGCAGATCTGATTACAACTTACATGGGTTTAATCAACGGCGATTTCCTTGAACTGAATCCAGTGATACTCTACCTTTTTCAGATGTCGCCTGTTTTAATGATACTTTTTAAGGTATCTATCACATTGTTTTTCTCGATACTGCTTATTGAACTCAGTAAATTAAAATTATCAAGTCCACTGACAAAGGGTATTCAGCTTGGGTTGATTTTAGGTGCCACGATATCCACCTTTGTTTTCGCCATAACCAGCTTCCACAACATTTTCTTGCTTTTAACTACCTGAAAGGACACTTATCCTTTACAAATAATATAAAAATAAAAAATATATAAATTTTCCACACGGAGATGCAAATCCAAATAACACTCCTAAGATGGCTCACTCCGAGTTCGCAGGGAGGTCGCCTTCTTCGATCTTCTTCTGGGCGTACTTCTTGACTTCAGAGAGCTTGACTCCAGTTTCCCACACGTCGCTGTCTTCTGCAAGCTCCAGCAATCTCAAAACCTTGGTATTGTTTGTTTTAATGGCGTATTCTTTAGTATATTCGTAGAACAGCTCGATGGCCTCACGTATGATGTCGCCCATGTCAGCATTGAGTGCCTGGGACAGCATGAACAGCTTCGACTTCTGATCCTTTGTCAGCACTACAGACGTTCTTGTTCCGGCAGTACCGGCTTTTCCAGACACCACGAACATCACCTCCTCTTACCTATACATCTATATTACTTATTACAGGTACAAATGATTCTGAATATATAATACTTACGATGTTTGAAAGTTAGCGATGCATTACATTTATATGCGTAAACGTAAAATAGTATAAATAGGTGTCGAGGATGTCGAAGTTGGAGAAATGGACGTGGAAAACCGAGACATCTCGTGACATCCATCCGAGTAGATTCATTGAGAAACTTCAGAAAATCAGGAAATACAGAGATGAGAAGGAAACATTCAAAGTTTACATGCCTAAGGTGTTTCAAATGTTCAATAGGCTTTTTGAACACATTTCACGTGAAATCGAAGATTTAGAAATAGAAGTAGACTATCCAGACCTCGCCGTTCCAGCTTTGTCCAAAAAATACAGGAACTTCAAGGTATATCCTGCAATTCTCAAAATAAACGACAGGTCAAGGCTTTGTTTCGTATATATAGATATAAATGGGAGGAAAGAGGTCGTAGAGGCGACTAAAGCTCACATACGCGATATCATTGCTGTCGGCGAGGTCCTCGGGAACTTCAGAATGGTCGTTGAGAACGCGATACTCGACAAAGTATTGGAAAAGGAGGAGGAAGAGGTTATAAAGGTTCGGAGGTTCATGAAAGGTTGCAAAGTATCATATGATGGGTTTGCAGACCTTTTGGAGACTTTGAGAGACGTCAAAAACAAATTTCAGAGTTCATCAGAGGAGGAAACACAACACGATCAGTGAAGTTTTCTTAACCTAAAACTGGAAAAAGAGGGCCTGATAAAGGAAAAATGGTTGTGAAAGAGTGATTAAGATGTTTAATTAAAATTTGGATGTCAAAAACACTGTTAACACTATGTAAACATTTACAATTTGTTTACACCTTACGAAAGAGTATCCATGTTTTTTGTGTTATAATTATTTTCATTACAGTATTTTTATATATAATTATTAACAATGACAAAATCTGTCTTAATAATAGATTCACATGACGTAAACAATTCGTAAACGTATACAAACTGTTAACGTTATTAGTCACTTAGTCTTAAAACTTTCCCTCCAAGAAGGAAAAATTTTAAATAAACTTTCCCTCCAGTAAATAATGTGAGAAGAGAAGATGTCATTGACTACCTCAAGGAGTACGAGGCCTTTGAACCTGAGCTGGTGGAGAGGGAACTGGCAGTTCCCCTAGACTCAAATTTCGTGGTGTCCATAATAGGGCCCAGGAGGGCGGGGAAGACGTACTACCTGTTCCAGCTTTCCAGAAGAATGGAAGATTTCCTCTACCTGAACTTTGAAGACTCCAGACTTTACGGAGCAAAGTACAGCGACCTGAGAGAGATTATAAGAATATTCGTCGAGATTTACGGAATTGAGCCGAAAAATCTCCTTTTAGATGAAATACAGAACCTGAAGGGCTGGGAAGTAGTAGTGAGGGAGCTCCACGACCTGAAAAAATACAGAATGTTTGTAACGGGTTCATCATCCAAACTTCTAAGCAAGGAAATAGCCACCCAGCTCAGAGGCAGGACTCTTTCCTACCTTCTGCTTCCATTCAGCTTCAGGGAGTTTCTAAGAGCCAGGGGAGCAGATATTGAGAAATACATGACCAGAGATGCGTCTGCGAGATTAAAACACCATCTAACGGAATATCTCGAATATGGAGGCTTTCCCGAAGTTGTGTTGAGCAGGAGTGAGGAAAAGGTCAAAATCCTGAAGGAGTACGCAGATCTGATTCTGTTCAGGGATTTCGTCGAAAGACACCAGATAAAGAATCTGGAACTTGCGAGATTTCTCCATTCTTTCATAATCCAGAACTTCTCTGCTGAGATTTCGGTGAACTCCCTTTTCAACAAATTGAAAAGCATGGGTTTGAGGGTTTCTAAGAACACTGTTTACGATTACCTGTCGAAGCTGGAGGACACTGCCTTCTTCTTCCTTCTAAGAAAGTACTCCTTCAAACCCCACCTCAGAGAGTCCTATCCCAAAAAGGTGTACCTGTGTGACACCGGACTGGCCAGAACAGTCAGATTCTCGGAAGACAGGGGGAAGCTTATGGAGAACGCAGTCTTCCTGGAATTGATGAGACAATCCAACTGGAACCCTCTGATGGAGGTGTATTACTGGAAGGATTATCAGCAGAGAGAGGTTGACTTCGTTGTGAAGGAAGGGAATCAGGTGAGGCAGCTGATTCAGGTAACGTACGAGCTAAATCCGGAAAATGAGAGGAGGGAAGTTCAAAGTCTGCTGAAAGCAGGAAAGGAGCTGGGATGTGACAACCTCTTGATAATAACCTGGGATCAGGAGGAGATCATCAGGAAAGGCGGTAAGGTTATCGAGGTTGTCCAGCTCTGGAAGTGGCTTGCAACCATTCCCGCGTGATTGTTTGCACCAAGTATTCTTCTTTAAGGCCTTTGCAATCGAGCCTCAGTCAATCAACAGTCCGTACCTATACATATATATTACTGGATTTTTATGCAAAAGTTTTAAATTTGCAACACATATACTGTAGAATAGGTAGAAGGAGGTGGAAGAAGAAGGTATCAGGACTGTGCCCTTGAAGCAGGGCTGAGCCCGTCGTCAATACTCCCGGGGCCGACGACGGGCTCGTTTGTGGACGTAAAGGAGGTGATGCGTATAGGGGTTAGTAAATTAATAAGAGTTTCGGAAAAGAGTAAAAAGGAACTGGAGTTGATCAAAAAGGAACACAACTTCATGAAACTTGGAGAAGCTATAGAGTTTCTAATAAGCGAGTACAGAAGAATTGAAGCAATTGCAGAGAGTCTGGGATTCGACAATACTCACAATTTCCTCAGATTCGTGGAAACAGAAATTGATAGGGAAAGTGCTCTTATCAGAAAACTAGAGGATCTGCTCAGGGACTTTTCAGCCAGTAACATCGAGATAATTCTAGAGTTGATACTTGCGTTAAAAAGGAATGACCCTCAGAGATTGAAGAGCTTGGCAAAGATGATCGATGCACTCAGTACTACTTTTGAAGCTGGAGCTGAGGGAGGCGATAACAGTGATTAGCAGCACTGATATCTGGCGTGATTTTTTTGAAAAATATTACAGGGACGAAATTAACAAAATCGCAGGGAAAGTCATAACCAGAGAGAGAGCTGAACTCTACATTGATGTTACTAATGACTTACAGATTTACCAAGGAGGCACATTAGCCGAAGAACTTTATAATAATCCAAGCTGCGTCATACAGCACGCATGTGAGGGGCTAAAGAGGGTTGAAAACATATATGATGTCGAAATTAACTGTGCAATCAGGTTCATAAATCTCCCAGCTACAAGGAAAGTAGAGATCAGAGACATCAGAACTCAGCACGCAGGCAAATTTGTGTCACTACAAGGGATCGTCAAGAAGGTCTCGAAAGTCTACGGCCGCACAGTGAGAGCAGCATTTCAGTGCATAAACTGCGGTAAACTAATTCACGTAGAATGTGATTATAATAAGGTGCGAAGACCCGTAAAATGCAAGTGTGGCTCCAAACGCTTCAGCAGAATAGAAGAACTCGATGACACAATTGATTATCAACATATAGAACTTCAGGAATTTCCCGAGCTGGCGAAATCAATGCCATCCAGCATAACTGTGGATCTAAAGGGCAGTCTCGTAGGAACAGCTTATCCCGGCAATAGGGTCACCATCAACGGGATTGTACGACGGGTTGGAAAACCTGACAGCGTTTTATCAGAATTCATGATTGAGGCGAATTCAGTTGAGAAACTCACGTCTAATGATGAAATAGAATTCACAGAAGATGACATTGATAAACTAAAAGAGATTGCAAGAGACCCAGATATATATACCAAAATTGTGAAGAGCATAGCACCCACCATTTACGGCTACGACGACATCAAGCTTGCCATAGCCCTTCAGCTTTTTGGCGGGATTCGGAAAAAACTCCCAGATGGCACCGAAATCCGCGGCGACATCCACATCCTGCTTGTGGGTGATCCAGGAGTTGCAAAGAGTCAGCTTCTCAGGTACGTTCACAGGGTTGCTCCCAGAAGCGTCTATACTACGGGTAAAGGAACAACCACAGCAGGTTTGACCGCCATAACAGTGAAGGATGGAGTGGATGGGAAATGGACGCTGGAAGCTGGAGCTTTAGTTCTTGCGGACAGAGGAGTTGCATTGGTTGACGAGATTGACAAGATGAGGAGCGAAGACCGCTCAGCTCTGCACGAGGCAATGGAGCAGCAGACTGTAACAGTGACAAAGGCGGGTATAAATGCGACACTTAATGCCAGATGCGCGTTGCTTGGTGCTGCAAATCCGAAATACGGCAGATTTGATCGCTACCGGCCCATTGCTGAGCAAATAGACCTTCCGCCAACGCTCATCTCCAGGTTTGACCTTATATTTGTCATGACTGACGAACCGAATGAAGAGAGGGATGCGAGGCTGACGAAACACATTCTCAGAACGCATAGAATTGGAGAAAAACTTGAAAGACTGAAAAATGCAACTACATCAAAATACGACAAAAAAGCGTTAGATGACGAGATAAAGGAGCTTGAGCCAGCCATAGGCCCAGAAATACTTAGGAAATACATATTATATGCAAAGAACAAAGTTTTTCCAGTTCTGACAGACGAGGCCAATAAACGACTTCAAGAATTCTTTCTGAGTGTCAGACGGAAAGTGAATGAAGATTCTCCTGTTCCAATAACTGCAAGGCAGCTCGAAGCACTCATAAGGCTGGCGGAAGCTTCTGCCAGACTCAGATTGAGTGATCACATAACTGCTGAGGATGCCGATAGGGTGATAAGCTTAGTGCGGAGAAGTCTGGAACAGATAGGTGTGGATCCAGAAACAGGCCAGATAGACATAGATTATGTATATTCTGGAATTTCAAGGAGCCAGAGAGATAGAATAGTTACAGTACTGTCAATAATACAAGAATATCAAAATGAATCGGTCTGGGGTGCTCCAGAGGAGTTGATTCTGGAGAAGGCTGAAGAGCAAGGAATAGACAGGGGCAGGACCAGAGAAATTCTAGAGAAACTCAGAGAGAGGGGTGACGTATACACCCCGAAAGAGGGATATTATCGAAGCTTGAGGTAATTAAAAATTTTTTCATGGCCTGTGAATCACCCCTCGCTCGCGCAAGGGGTCTTGCAAGCAACTGGGATAAAGTCTTGATTAAGTTTACTTGTTAACATCTGAGTTTTTATTTGAGGGCTCACTGAAAAGAGGCTATGAAACACGATAACTCATTGAACCCGAGTGAGTTTATTGAAATGATATCTCAGCTAGACCCCCGGAAAGATGAGAAGCTCATTCTCGAAATTATAGGGGAATTGTACTCAAAACTGGGAGATTTTAAAGTTGCTGAAAAAATAAAGGAGGGTTCTAAACCAGAAGTTGGACTTAAAACCACCTTTGAAAAGAGGTTCACTTACGCTGACGTCTTCCTTTTCTCCCTCCTCAGCGGCGACTGGAATGTCATACACCATAACGAAGAGCTTGCAGGGAAGACAAAGTTTGGAGGAAGGGTCGTCCACGGCTTGCTTACAACCAGCCTAGCATCAGCGCTGATGGAGATGTTTCCGGGAATAGTTGTTCTCCTTGGTGTGGACTTCCAGTACACCAAACCGGTCTACATAGGAGACACTGTAAGGGGAGAGGCAGTAATCACTGAGATGCTCTCCAAAAACAGGTTCAAGGTTGCGGTCAATTTTACAAATGCGAAAAATGAGGTGGTGGCGAAGGGAAGCTGCATGATTTTGGTCTGGGAACCTGTTACCCCCTGATATCAATCCATTTTACTCCTCAGCTTTTCCCACAAGCCCATCAGCCCCTTGGGGAAGAGGATTATCACTGCTATTAGAATCAGGCCGTAGATAATCATATGCCCGTAGGTTATCGTAACCCTCAGCTGCTCCTCTACTATCTTGAGGATCGCTGCACCAAGCACGGGCCCCATGGTTGTTCCCATTCCACCAAAGACCGCCATTGCCAGAACTGCCAGCGCTATGCCAACGTTGAATGCTATCTCAGGATTTACGAAGGCGATGTAGTGAGCGTAAAAAGCACCAGCCAGACCAGGGAATACTGACGAGATGGTGAAGATGAGCAGAATCGTCTTCGTTACGTTAATTCCCACCGTTTTGGCAACCGTTTCGTTGCTGGCCATTACCTTCATGGCATAGTAAACTCTTGATCTGTTCAGGATTACAGACGTTGAAATGCTGATCAGAGCTATTGCCAAAGCCAGCAGATATGCGGCATAAAGGTCTCCGCCAAATATAGGTTCATCAAGAGTTATACCCCCAGCCCCTCCGGTAAAATCGCTGAGCTGAAGAATGGAGATGTGCATGAAGCCTGCAAAGGCCAGGGTTGCGATTGCAAAGTACATTCCCCTCAGCCTCAGCGTTGCCAATCCAAGCCCGAATGCAGCTATGCCTGACGCTAGACCGCCAGCAGCAATCCCCACGAGGGGGTTGAAGCCCTTGAGATACAGAAGCACCGACACGTATGCGCCAATTCCGAAGAATGCGTGGTGGGCAAAGGAGATCTGCCCGGTTCTGGCCAGAATGTCCCAGCTCAGCGCCAGAGATGCGTATATGAATATCACAACTAGTAGGTCCAGGTAGTATGTGGAGGGAAGGAGGGGTGGCAATGTGAGAAGGAGTGCGATGAAAACAGCTGATGTGATGATGCCCTTCAGCTCGACATTCTTCATGAACCACCCTCCGTCCTGAATGACCTGTAGATCAGAACAAGCATTATGATGCCAAAGAATACCGCATCCGCCCAGCCCGGTCCGAAGTAGCCCTTGACAAATGACTCGCTCAAACCCAGAAGCAGGGACGCCCAGATCACCCCGTACAGATTCCCCAGTCCGGCAACAACAATAATGGAGAAAGCCTTCAGTGTCAGGATATCGCCGACATATGGAGTTATGTATCCTATCAGGAGCCAGAAAACTCCCGCAAAGGAGCCCAGAGCGATGGACACGCCAAAGGAGACCAGGTAAATCCTGTCCACATCAATCCCCACCAGTGCAGCCCCTTTTGGGTTCTGGCTTACAGCCCTTATCGACTTGCCTATGTTGGTTTTTGTCAGGAAGAGGTGTAGGATGAGGCAGACTGTGAATGCAACCAGCAGAATTGCCACGGAGAGAGAACCTATCTGGGCCATCCCGAGAGATATCGATACTGCCTGATATTCGGTGGAAACAAATCTGACATTTGACGACCAGAAGAACTCCATCAGGCTGGACAGGACTACGGCAATGCCGAAAGTCAGGATCAGCTGATTTATGTGGGGAGCATGCAGCACCTGCTTCACCACACCCCTGTATATCAAAGCGCCAAGCACAAAACCTGTTGGTACGGTTATCAGGAGAGACATCAGCGGATCCAGACCCCAAAGCCGCCAGAACCAGTAGGTGAGATATGTGGTGAAAATCAGAAGATTGCCGTGGGAGATGTTGAGTATTCCCAGCACTCCAACACTCAATGCCAGCCCAAGAGACACTATAATGTATATTCCCGAATTAACAAGCCCGTTGACGAGTATCTGAATGAAAAATCCGGGGTCCATGACTTCACCCTTTTGTTTTCTCAAGAAGCCAGTAAACGTTCTCTGCGAAGTGCTTGGCTATCATAATCCCCTCCTCATCGTTCTGGGCATCTCTTGCCCCTCTTGCTCCAGCCACCATGACGTTCCAGTAGATCGAGCCCGGAATGATGAAATCGTTTATGAAAAACCACGAAAGGAGCTGGGTGAAGGCGGTGTTGTGCCCCGCTCTTCTCGCAACCGTTATCGGCGCACCTATCTTTCTGGAAAAAGTTCCCTTGCGAAACGTGGAGAATCCTGCTCTCACGAGAAGCGACCAGAGTGTTGGATGAACGTAGCCGAAGTGCACAGGAGAGCCGGCGAGTATCACATCTGCCTCCACCATTTTGTTAAAGACCTCTTTGAAATCATCACCCTCCTGAGCGCATTCTCCCTTTTCCCAGCACTGGTAGCAAGCTCTGCACGGATTTATTCTCTTATTCCTCAGCAGTATCAGCTCTGTTTCGCAGCCTTTCTCCTTCAAATAATCCAGGACAATCTTAACGAAATACTCCGTGTTGGAGTTAGCCCTGGGACTTCCAACAAGCCCAATAACTTTGGCATTCAAATTGGCGTTCAAAAACTCACCCCCATTTTATTGCTGTTGCACCCCAGCTAAAACCGGTTCCGGCCCCAACAGCAACTACCAGATTTCCATCTCTGATTTTACCCTGCCTCACACCGAGGTCCAGCGAAAGAACCCAGTCCGTGGACTGGAGATGCCCGTATTCATCCAGGCTTGAAGAGTGCTCATCCTCGTTCAGACCCAGCTCTCCAAGAATCTGCCTCCTGAAGGAGGGGATCAGGTGGAGGAGTGCAACATAATTGATGTCCTCAACTGAGTATCCGCTTTTCCTTACCGACTCTTTAATTACCCTCACGAAATTTGCCCTGGATAGCTCCCTGAAATCCCTGTAGCCCTTTCTTTCCCTGCCCATTTTCTCTCTATGGCTGCTTTCCACACCAATGTAGCGCATTTTTTCCTTGGGGACATCACTCAAAAGACCTCTGGATCCGGAGTTGTTGTACACATGGTTGTAGTAGCCGTCCGTAACGAATGAGCCCGAGAGGATTCTGTTTCTGCCGTGCCCTTTCTTCAACCACACTGCACTCGCCCCATCTGCAAAATCCCACATGAAACTGGTGTCTCTATCCCTGTAATCAATCAAATACGACTCCTTCGTCCCGGAAACTATCAGAGCGTTTTCCCAGCTCTCATCACTCAGCAGCAAGGCCTTGACCTGATACAGAGCCAAAGGCCCTCCAACACATAGTGCATGCAAGTCGTAGCACCACGCGTTTTCAGCGCCTATCCTGTGCTGTATTTCCGGGGCAACGGGCCACACGTAGTAATCCGTAAACTGACTCCCGTTGTAAACCAGTATATCAATGTCAAGCGGATCCAGTCCGGTTTTGTCGAGAAGCGACTTGGCAGCCTTTACACACATATCCGAAACATGTTCATCGGGATCCGATATACATTTTTTGACGATTCCGAATTTTTCTATGAGTACATCCGCATCGATTCCGTGGACTGCAGTTTCCCTCGCAATCTCCTCAGCGGTAACGAAATTTTTTGGAATATACAGCGTCCAGTCAACTATTCCCACATCGCTTTCGGCCAAGAAATTACACCTCCTCGTACATTTCCTTGACCATTCTCTTGTCTATCTTCCCCGTCTCGGCCTTCGGCAGATCATCCACTATGATCACCTTTCTGGGCTTCTTGAAAGACCCCAGAATTCTGGCAACGTAATCCTGAATCTCCTCAGGAGTGAGCACCTCACCTCTCTTCGGAACCACAATAGCTTTGGGTGTCTGCCCCCAGACCTCATGCTTCCCTCTGACAACAACCACATCGGCAACCTTGGGGTGAGAATAGATAGCCCTTTCAATTTCCGCAGGGTATATGTTCTCGCCCCCGCTTATGATCATGTCGTCAATCCTGCCCATCACGTAAACGTACCCGTCTTTATCGATCATCCCAACATCCCCGGTGAAGATCCATCCACCTCTGAACTTCTTCCTCTCGTCATCAGGCCTGTTCCAGTATCCGGCAGCTCCTGTAGGCTCCTGTCTTATTACTATCTCTCCAATTTCTCCCCTTTCCACTTCAGCTCCGCTTTCATCAACAACTTTGACCTCAACAAAGGGGGGCGGAAGCCCCATGCACTCGCTGCCCTTTTCGAGTATTGGATGCCCTGAGTCAACTGGCGGCCCGCAAACACCTGTTGCTCCCGTTTCGGTGAGCCCGTAACCTCCAAGATATTTTATTCCCAGTTTCGTGAAAGCTTCTCTAAGCTCCTTTGGCTGGGGCTCGCCTCCGCCACAAACAGCCCTGAGGGACTGAACGTAATTTTCCCAGCCTTCAACCTGCACCATCATTTTGAGCTGTGTTGCTATTGCGAAGAGGAAGGTGACGCCATGCTCCCTGATGATGTCCAGAGACTCCCTGGCATCCCACCTGTCCTTGAGCACAGTTGTGCCCTGAAACATCAGCGTTGAAAGCTGGAAACACGTGATGCCTCCAGCGTGAAACATGGGAGGAGCGCCGTAATAGACATCATCGGCATTAAGCCCGGCAGCTATGTGGTTTGCCAGAGACGCAAAAAACACGCTCCTGTGGGTGTGCTTTACTCCTTTCGGCCTGCCTGTGGTTCCGGCGGTGAAGAGAATCATGCTGAGATCGCTTGGCTTCGTTTCCACATCCGGTTCATCATCAGGAGCGCCCTTTACCACATCGTAAAAGCTTTCAGCCTTCTCGAGTTCCGCTTTTTCGGCCACCTCAATTAGTTTGACCCCCTCACCCACTCCAATTCTCTCAACTTTATCTCTGAACTCGCCATCATATATCAGAACCTTTGGCTGCACATCGTTGATCAGAAACTCAATCTCGCTGTCAGAAAGTCTGAAATTCGCAGGCGTGTACACCGCCCCAATTTTCAGGCACGAAAGAATCGTTTCGAGGGTTTCAACCCCATTCTGCATCAAAACGAATACGCGATCCCCCTTCTCAACATAACCTGACAGGGCATTTGCCAGTCTGTTCGTCTCAGAGTTGAGCTCCTCGTAAGTGTATATCGCCTTTCCTGCGTCGATTACAGCTATTTTATCCGGAACAACTTCCGCATTTCTGGCGATTACCTTTGCAACGTTATATACGGATCCGCTCACAGGATATGCGCTATTTAACCTCACTCTACCACCGATTTTGAAAATTCATAATGTTACCATAAAACGTTAAGTTAACTAGTTAACAACGCTGCAGGAGTGGGGGCTGAGATGTTTCCCAGGCAAGAAGCTCCAACCTAGGTTCACACAAACATTGAATGTGTGGCTGAGTTTTCAGATAGCTTAGGCAGTATGAAGTGAAGTAATGTTGAAATGATATAATGTAAAGTAAACATGTTAACAAAAGGGCTTTCTAGAATGGTTACCCAAATTTTTTTGATGACAGCTGAAAATCGTGAAGAGAATGTGGAAGCTGTAAAAATACCTGTTTTACCCGGGATTCGTGAGGAGTGGGTGGAGACTGCAAGGCTGAGAATGCACGTTCTATCCCGAGGCAAAAAGGGAGAACCCGTAATCTTCCTCCACGGCAATGTGTCATCCGCAACTTTCTGGGAAGAGGTGATGCTCACCCTGCCTAAGCAATACCGCTGCATCGCTCCAGATATGCGGGGCTATGGCCTGACAGAAGCGAAGCCGGTGGACGCTACTAGGGGTGTCAGGGATTGGACCGATGACCTCCATGCTCTTGTTGAAGTCCTGGGTTTGGAGAGTTTCCACCTAGTCGGATGGTCTCTGGGGGGAGGCTGGGCAATGCAGTACCTCATCGACCATCCGGAAAGAGTGCTCAGCTTGACGTTAGTGGCACCTGTCTCACCCTATGGCTACGGCGGAACCAGAGATGAAGAGGGAACACCCTGCTGGCCCGATTACGCCGGATCTGGAGCAGGAGGCGTTAACCCTGAATTTCCAAAGTTCTTGCTGGAGAAGAATCGAGAAAGCGGTGACAATCCCTTGCTTCCCCGTAACGTAATGAATTCTTTCTACTGGAAGCCTCCTTTCCGTCCAAAGCGAGAGGAAGATTTCCTGATGTCGGTACTTTCCACGGCTGTAGGAGAGGAAAACTATCCGGGAGATACACTGCCTTCTTCCAACTGGCCAGGTTTTGCTCCCGGAACTAAAGGAGTTCTTAACTCCATCTCTCCGAAATACTTCAACGTCAGCGGTATCGTAGATGTGGAGCCTAAGCCACCCATATTATGGGTGCGAGGTGTTGACGACCAGATAATCTCAGACGCCTCTTTATGGGATGCGGGTTTTCTGGGTAAAATAGGCGCCATCCCCGACTGGCCCGGTGAAGAGGTCTTTCCTCCCCAGCCAATGATTCGCCAAACCAGAGCAGTTCTGGAACGCTATAAAGCCGAGGGCGGAGCATATACAGAGGTGGTATTCGATAACTGCGGTCACTCTCCCCACATAGAAAAGCATGACAGGTTCTGTAACGTACTGCTTGAGTTTTTGAGAGCCGTACACTGATTGGAGTGGCTTTATCGGTATCGAGAAACGTGACAACCTTAAATGGAGTCGTCCTAATAAACAGGATTACCCGATAAGCTTAAAAAGTGAACTATCTTTAATTATAATTGATAAAAGATGTATATCCTAACTCTGGACATGAAGCAATTCGACTGTCCTTTTGTGAATTCTTCAGACGACCTTGAAGCATCGTATTATATGACGTACTGGGACTTTCAAGGCAGAAACCTCGTGACCAGAGGCTACATCATCGCAAAGGATTCAGAAGAGCTCCAGCACTCGATAGAGCTGCTTCAGAATCAGCCGAAGTTCCAGGAGATCGTTGTTCTTTCCAGAGAGAGGAACATATCCCTGGTCAAGACTAGAATAGATATGACTGATGCGATGGCAGCCATAAGGAAAAACCATGGCTACATAGTCGGACCATTCTTCGTCAAGAATGGAAGGGAGCTCTGGCAGGTGGGTTTTGATACGAAACATGACCTTGATAACGCCCTTTACGATCTCGAGAAATCCAATGAGTTCAAGATAACAAAGCAAAACGAGCTGACGATTGATAGCTTTTCGAAGGTCATGAACAAGCTGCCGCAGATAGTCAAACTTATTGAGGGTTTGGAGAGTCTGAGTGAGAAAGAGAGGACGATTATTTCCACCGCAATCAAATACGGATTCTATGATGATCCTAGGAAAGTCAATCTCTCAGAACTCTCAAAAAAGTTCGGAATCACAAAAGCCGGGATGTCTAAGAGAATTAGGAGGATCGAGAAAAAGATCAACAGATCCATCTTGCATGTTCTGGAAGACCTAGACTGAGTTCTGAAACGCTTTTCCCCTAGATCAGCTGTGAATGCAACCAAACTCCAAAATGTTAACTAGTTAACTTAACGTTTTATTACCGGCAATTTTTACAATTTTTCATGAAAAAAGAGGTGGAAGCATTGAGAGCTGTAGCGGTGATGGCGGTTTTACTGATTGCGCTGCTTTTGGCAGGATGTGCACAGCAGGCACCATCTGAAAAAACACCTGCGACTGAGACAAAGGAGCCAATAAAAATAGGAGCAGCAATACCTCTTACAGGGCCGGGCTCACTCACGGGTCTGGAGTTGCAGAGAGGCATGAAGCTTGCTGAGAAGGAGATAAACGAAGCCGGAGGCGTTTTGGGGAGACCCATTAAGGTCGTATTCGAGGATACCAAAACTAACCCTGATGCGGCCAAATCAGCGGTAAAAAGACTGGTTGAAATGGAGAAAGTGGATGTGCTTACAGGAATAATGTCCAGCTCGGTATTTGCAGGGGTAATACCAGACCTAAAAAGGTATCAGAAGGTGACGCTGATAGTGGGTGCAGCATATTCACCCTTTGAGGAGAAGTTCAAGGATGATGACTGGTTCTTCCACGTGCACCCCTACGATTACCACAACGCAAAATTCACTTCCAAATTCCTTAAGGACATAGGAGTCGAGACTGTAGTGCTATTCTACGAAAGCGGAGCTTTCGGAGTGGGTTCCAAAAAGCTGGTGGAGGAAGTGAGTTCAGAGTACGGGATAAAGGTTCTCGAGGCTTTTGAATTCACAAGCGGTTCTGGAGACTTCAGGTCTCTGATAACCAGGGCAAAACAGCTGAATCCCGATGCATTGCTGTGGGTCGGATATGAGGTTGATGCACTGCCCATAGTCTTGCAAAGCAAGGAGCTAGACTTCAATCCGAAGATTATAATGGGCGGGCCACCAAGCTGGTCGAAGGAGTTTATGCAGTCCAAGGAGTCGGAGTACGTCATCGGAATATCCTACTGGAACGAATACCTGCCCACTGAAGAGAGCAAGAGATTCGTTGAGAAATACAAAGAAGAGTACGGAGTGTCTCCACTTAACTACTTCGCCGTGATCGGCTACTCCACCGTAATGGCAGTGGCCAAGGGAATAGAGAAAGCTGGGAGTGTGGAGAAGGAGGCGCTGATCAAGGGTCTGGAACAGATCGAGCTGAATACGCCAATGGGCAAACTGAAATTCAAGCCGAGCAAGTACATAAAGCATCAGGGCTTTACGGATGAGAACGGCGTGGGCTTCCAGTGGAGAGGCGGCAAGCAGATACCCGTGTACCCGCCTGAGATAGCTGTGGAGAAAGTTGTATACCCCGTTCCGAAGTGGTCAGAACGGTAAAGAAAAATTTCTTTTATTTTTTTGGAGGGGTGTTGCATTGTCACTGCTTGAGGGCGTAAACCTGACAAAGAAATTTGGAGGGCTAGTGGCCGTTAACAAACTGAGTTTCCATCTGAACGAGGAGGAGATTCTATCGATTATAGGCCCTAACGGTGCAGGGAAGACGACGCTGCTCAACCTAATCTCGGGAGTGTATCACCCGGATGAGGGTAAACTCATTTACAAAGGCCAGGAGATAACCAGACACGGGCCGGATTCGAGGTGCAAATTGGGTATAGGCAGAACATTCCAGATCCTCTCCCCGCTTCCAGACCTCAACGTTCTGGAGAACGTCATGGTCGGATGTCTTTTCGGGAGAAGAGCTAAATTATCCATTCGCGAAGCTAGAAAGGAGGCGGAAAAAGCACTCGAATTCGTTGGTCTATCAAAAAAGGCTGAGTACAGCATTGAATCGCTGACCACTCTGGAATTGAAAAAGATTGAACTTGCACGAGCGCTGGCAACAGAACCCGAAATTCTGCTTTTAGATGAGATAATGACCGGGCTGGCTGCCCATGAGCTCGAGGAGTTCCTGCCGCTAATCAAAAAAATCAGGGATTCCGGAGTTTCCGTTATCCTGATAGAGCATGTGATGAAGGTTGTGAAAAGAGTGTCTGATAGGGTCATCGTTATGGATCAGGGGGCAAAGATTGCTGAAGGAGATTACGAGGATGTTGCCAGGAATCCGGAAGTGATAAAGGCCTATTTAGGTGAGGCATATGAGAGCCTTGCTTGAAGTTAACGATCTGAATGTTTTCTACGGGAAGCTGCAGGTGCTGAGGGGCGTATCATTAAGCATGGAAGAGAATGAGATTGTGGCGCTGGTGGGATCAAACGGTGCAGGGAAAACGACGCTGCTCAACACTATTGCGGGTTTTATCAAACCAAAGAGTGGTAGAATCGTTTTTAATGGCACCGAAATAACCGATTCACCACCTCACAGTATAAGCAGGATGGGGATCTCGTTAGTACCGCAGGAGAGAGAACTGTTCCCGGACATGACCGTTCTGGAGAATATCGAGCTGGGAGCGGCTCACATTCCTTCGGCTAAGGAAAAGAAGCAGGAGAACCTGGAATTCGTGTTCGAACTCTTTCCGAGACTCAGGGAGAGAGTGAATCAAAAAGCCAGGAGTTTGAGCGGTGGAGAGCAGAGAATGCTTGCTATAGCAAGGGCACTGATGTCCAACCCAAGATTGCTGATGCTTGACGAGCCGTCTTTAGGCTTGCAGCCCTCTTTGGTTCTGGAGCTCTTCTCGGTTCTCGAAACCCTCAACGATAGGGGCATAGCAATACTGATAGTGGAGCAATACGTTCATAACTGCTTCAGGATCGCCAGCAGGGGGTATGTTCTTGAAAATGGGGAAGTAACAATTGACGGATACTGTAGCGATTTGATAGAAAAACCCGAGATTAGAAAGGCTTATTTGGGAGTTTGAATTTTGAGCAAGACAATGGAACTTCAGGAGAGCTACTTCTACTCAGATGGTCTGAAAATAAGATACGTTGATGCAGGGGCTGGGGAGCCCGTGGTGCTGATCCATGGGCTTGGAGAGTGTATTGAGAGCTGGAAGTTCCAGATTCCAGAGCTATCAAAGCACTTCAGAATTATAGCACTTGATTTGAGAGGGTTTGGAAAGTCGGAAATTCCCGAAGAGATCAATGGAGTTGAGGATTTTGTAAGAGACGTGAAAAACTTGATCGATCATCTTGAACTGGAGAGAGTGAACCTCATCGGCTTTTCCATGGGTGGTGTTACCTGCCTTGCTTTTTATGAGAAATTTCCCCAGTCCGTGAAGTCCATGGTTCTGGCAGACACCATATCCCACCTGCCCCCAACCTTACTGAAAAAAACTCTGGAGACAAGGCTAAAATTGCTAAACGAGTCGGGAATGGACACAATTTCAGAATACATAGCGGACATTTCATTTCACACCAAGAACCCGGAGCTGATTGAGTTTTTCAAAGAAATGGTCAGGAGAAATGACAAGGATTACTACACAAAAGTGACAGTATCTGTTTTAAATTCAGATTACAGGCATGTGCTTCCACAGATCAGAGTTCCCACGTTAATCTTGGTGGGCGAATACGACGTGACAACACCTCCCAGGCTGACAGAATATCTGGTTAACAAGATACCTAAGTCAACCCTGAGAATCATTGACAATTCAGCTCATCTCACAAAAATGGAGAACCCGGATGAGTTCAACAGATACATCATCGAATTTCTGCAGAACATTCAGGATTCTCAGAGTTGAAATGTATATGAATCAATCGAATACGCTTTCATCTTTCAGCTTTGCGGATATCAGCTTCTCAATTACCGGCATTATCCTCCTCTCAGCCCTCCTGATGTTCTTGGACACTCCCGCCCTTGAAATTCTGTAAATACCTGAAAGGTCTTTGATGCTTGCTTTCCTAGGATCCTCGTAGAATCCAAGTTTGATTGCTCCTCTGAGCGTTAATTTCTCTGTAAGCGTCATGTTTTCTATGGAGTTCAGCAGGTCAACCAAGATGGGGAGGTTCTCGATTACCTTTGAGAATTCCTCCAGAGTCAATTTGTGGTGGTTTTTGATCCTGAACTCGTTGTGCTTATCCAGCTCGCTCAATGCATTCTCCATTTCCGCTTTTTTATCGAACCCTATCCTCCATATTTCCCTCCCATTCTTGACGAAGAAGGGTCCGACTATGTAGCCGTGATTTCTCCTGATCACATCCATTGCGTTGGTGAGCTCCACTGCAGTTGTCAGGAGGGCAGTGTCGCTCTCCCGGGAAAGTATTTCGAAATCCAATAACCCGGGATGAGTCGTGAGACTTTCTATAGAATTCTGAAGCTCTTCTGAATCGGCAGCGGACATGTAGAACCTCGTCGACAAAGACCTTTCTCCGTGAAAGTCGAAATACGTGAGAAAATACTGAACATCATAATCTTCCGAAGTGGCTATGAAGGGGCAATCATACTGCTTCATGTCGAGAGCCAGTAAATACATAATTGATTGTTAACGAAGGCTACTCTAAAAAATTTGTGGTGTTACATCCAAGAAAGTAAGGCTGAGCCCGTTCTCATAGGACAGGCGAGCCTACATCCAACAATTCGCGAAGATCTAAAATCAGCTCTTCAGCCCCACACATCCTCAAAACCTCCTCAATGAAGAATAATCAGTTAAAGCGTTTTGATCTCTAAGGACACTTTGTTCTCAAATACGTCAAAAAAGATAGCGGATTGATGTTCAATCATTCATGTAGTATTATCCTTATTCGGATACTCTCAGTTAAATAACCGAAAATTTTTTATTGTTAGAAGATTAATAATTACAAATGAGTGTGAGTAAAATCCCTGCACTCAAATTTTCTGAATTAATTAAAATACAACAGGCAGGGGTTAGATATGAATGGCGTTGTTAAAATTCTGGTTATTCTGATTACGCTTTTGCTTTTAAAAGAGACTGCACTCGCTGCGGATATTTACGTTGATGTAATTGGAAATTGTACGATTATACCTCCAGCTAGCAGCAACTATACGACAATTCAAGCTGCTGTTAACAATGCAACTGATGGAGATACAATTTATGTTTGTCCTGGATATTACAATGAAAATGTGGTCGTCAACAAAACACTGAGTATTATAGGAGTGAACGGTTCTTCGCAAACATTTGTTATTGGAACTCGACAAAACCCTGTTTTTAATATTACTGCCGATAACGTCAACATAACTGGTTTCACAATAAGCAATGGTTCATATGGAGTGTATATCGGAAATGTTCAAGGCAGTAGCATTTCATCAAATAGAATTACCGGAAATGATATCGGAATTCAAATTTTGGGATCGAATAATCTAATTTACAACAATTTCTTTGCTAATTTCCAGAAAAATGCCTACGCTAGCAACTTTAATAGGTGGAATGCCACCTTGAACTGCTCTTCAGGACCAAATATAATCGGAGGAGCATGCATTGGAGGTAACTTCTGGAGCGATTATCAGGGAGACGACTACGATGGAAATGGAATTTCCGACTATCTAATACCTTACAACTCAAGCGGTAGTATACAAAACGGAGGAGACTTTCTGCCTTTACTTGCTATCTACTTCGTTCCACCAACCCCACAAAGTTGGAGTGCCACAAATTCAAATGTGACAATAAATGTAACCCATACAATTTCAAATCCACACACAGTTCTACTCAACTTTAATGGAACTGAGTATAACATAACTTCAACATTAAACTATACGATTGACATCAGTCAATATCCAGATGGCACTTACTGGTATTATGCTTGGATGAACAGCACAGATGGAATGATGTATAGCACTGCCGTAAGGCTCTTAATAATAGATAGAACGCCGCCGGTTTTCGACTTCTTTGAAACGCCACTACCATTTTCTTCAGTCTATGGAAATGTGGAAATTAAAGCCGCATTCCATGAAGAGGGAGGTGCAGGAATTGCAAATGTAACCTTCTACTATAACAACGGCTCAGGCAAAGTCCTCATAGGCGCCTCTACCTCTCCAGTCTCCGGAATACAATACAATGGAATTTGGTATAGCGGAATTTGGAATATAATTTGGAATACCTCAAGTTTATCAGATGGTCCCTACACTTTAACAGCAAGAGCATATGACAATGCCGGAAATTTTGTTGAGCACTCAATAGATGTTATTCTGGATAACGATAGACTGGTACTTTCTGCAACAAGCGATGATGTTGCAACCTATGCAAATCAATCGGTAACTTTTAGGGCAAATTACACACACCTCGGGAATTCAATAGACCCCGCGCAAGGTGGAGTTTGCAGTATTACAATAGATTTCAAACAGTACGGTAGGACATCCATTTATACAGCTACCTTCCCAATGCAATACAATTCAACCTCTAAACTCTATGAATATACAAATAATACAGGTTTTCCAGATTGGGGCTTAGTAAAATACTCTGTCACATGCAATAACACAGCTGGTTATGAAAATGAGACGAAAAATGGACAAACATGGATTTTGTACTACAGGAGTAGAAGTGGATACGTTTACAATCTGGAAACAGGACAGCCTGTTCCAAACGCCATAATCGAAGTCGAAGAAGAGGTCCCTCCAGCAGAGGGTGGACCGCCAACCACTGGATGGACATACAAGACGACAGCAAATAATACTGGCTATTACGAGATAATATTTAACGATACAAGCGACCCCATCAGATCGGTTTATTACATGAGAGCGAGAGATCAACAAGGAACCCTCACAACCCCTGTCTTACCACCTATGCCCGGACCGTTTCCCTTTGAACCAAATGAGACAGGTATTAATCTGTTCCTTGTGAAAGCTGCAAATCTGACTTTACACGCCCATAACGCATCGGGAGCAACCACATTCAGTGCCGAAATATTTGATAGAAATGCAAAAGTACCTGTCAAATTCCTTTCAAATATTGGTCCTCAAAACTATTCGATTCTGCTTCCAGCGGGAAGAGACTATGACATTGTAATTTACAAGATGGGGATGAATGGCTCTCCACCGACTACGTATACATGGAATAACGCAAGTGGAAGCAAGTACATAGATGCAAACCTTACAGTTAATATGGTAACAGTAACTGGAAACATGCTGGGCGTTGACAACGCGGAATACTATAATATAACCGCCTACATAGGTATAGGTTCTTTCTTCCCAAGAGATTTTAATGCAGCCTTTAATCCACAAATTAATCAGAACAGCTACACCCTACACCTGCCTGGAACGAGTAATGGGATAAAATATGTACTTATTGCATATGCCAAAAATACTTCGGGATATTACAGTGGGAGTGCAGTAATTACAGCATATAACACCAATATTCAGCAGAACATAACTTTGTATCCACTTTACGGCACATACAGAACGGGTGGAGACGTTAATACCAGTAAAACCAGGTTCGTCTTTGTTGATAACAATGGTTACAACATTACTGGTGTTTTTGTGGAAGCAAACATAACAGAGCCCACGGGTTCAAGAACTTACATATTCTCATCCCAATCCCAAAACTACATCGATATACCCATAATCAAGGGCAGTAGTGTAACTTTGAACATATTCACTCCACAATCTCCACCTAGGAAGAAAACATTCGGTTCAACTCTACTTTCAAGCAACGATACAATAACCATAGTCCTTCCAAAAATGGAGTTTAAAGACCCCGAAACCAATAATCCACTACAAAACGTTAGCTTGAAGTTTATAAAAAGCAATACAAACTGCAACACACCATATCCCTCCTCGAATTGCATAATTTACGAGGTAGATGATGCATCTAATTTCAACCCATTAAAAGCTCTGATGGCTGGAAATCTGAACATAAGAATAGAAAAGGAATCAGGCATGGTTATAGAATTTATTAATGTTGACTTGATCAACTCTGGACCTCCCGACGCTCATTTTTCACCTAAACCTGTGGAAAATATGACAATACAAGATAAATTTGCTGAGGTTTGGAAAGTCGGATCGTTTGCACCTGAGATCTATGATTACGCTTTGATCGGAATACCATACGATGAGAACAAACTAAGTGAGAAAGATCCAGTTAAAATCAAGTTCAAGTATCTGTACGATGACGAATTCAACGTTATCTGGAATGCAAGTATTAATAGCACATCTGATGTAATTGCATTGGGATACGGGGATTTCAATCAAGACTACTTTGGCAATGGCGTTACTTGTAGTGATACCTATACTACCCTAAGTCCCTCAGGAGCATGCTACAGGAATACTACAGACAACATGATTTGGTTCACAATCCCCCACTTCTCGGGAGGGGCACCGCAAATAGAAGGATATCTCCCAAGACAAGAACCTACGCCAACTTCAACAGCGCCCAGTTGGGGCTACACTAGCGAAGGGGGCTACATAATAACTCCAACTCCAAAGCCGACACCTGAAGAAACACCCAGTCCGATTGTGACACTAACTCCTGAACCAACCCCTGAGATTACACCTACTCCCGAAGAAACGGTAACTCCCATCCCAACTATAACTGTAGTACCTACTGAAACGATAACACCAACCGAGACACCTAAAGAAGGGCTTATACCGCTAATACCAGGATTTGAAGCGATATTCGCAATTGTTGGATTATCGATAAGTGCAGCATACATAATCAGGAAAAAATACAGATGAAAACATAGACATGCAAAGGTGAAAGGCAAAAGGATAATCTTAATTTTTTGTAGAGTAAATAATAGCGAAGAAAATAGGAAAAACTTAAGGAGAATGGAATGGTACGGTTTCAGCTATTTTTTATTTTTTATTATTTCTGGAATGATTTCGTTCCAGATTACTTCTTCAGGGATCCCGTATTTTTCTGCAACCTGCTTAACAGCCCTTGCATATATTTCTCGAATTTTCACCTTACCCACACCCCCTTCATAATTCCACTTTCATAGAGTGGTTCAAGAGGATAAACAACTCGGAATTGAGAGACCGAGATCTCTTGTAGCTTCTTTTAATGTTTTTCCATTTATCCCTTGCGGTAGGAAGGTCCCCTGGCGTGAGCGTGGGGATAAGGCCATATTCACTGGCGATACCATTTGCACTTCCAGTCATCAAATCAACCTCCATCTAAGGATGCGCAGTGAATGGCTCGAGATTCTGAAGGTATTCTGAAGATTGGAGTTATGAAGGTATTGTTTAATTATGTTTGAGTAATGTAGTATTCGGGATCAAATATGGTTATCCGAATACTTTCGGAACTCCAGGACAGAGAAGCACTTGAAGCAGTAGTTCAGGCGTTAAAGGAGAATTTCAGGAAGGAAATTACCATGGAGTACGTAAAAAAGATCGTGAAAGATGAATTTTTCAATCCACTTAGAAAACAGTACAATGCCAGGGAAATAGTCAGGAAATACTTGAACGAATGCGGAGATGAATATCTACTCCTTATTGTTGACGAGGACATCTACGTTTCAGGACTTAACTTTGTCTTCGGTTTGGCTTGGTGGAATGTTGCAATCATATCAGCATGCAGGTTGAGACAGGAGTTCTACGACCATAAACCGGACAGGAAGTTGTTTATCGAGAGACTTATGAAAGAGGCAGTCCACGAAATTGGGCATTTGCATGGGCTAGATCACTGCAGTAACAGAAAATGCGTAATGGCATTCAGCAACTGGATAGGGGATACAGACTACAAGTCGTGGAGACTCTGCTCTGACTGTTTACGGAACGTCAAATATTAGACTGTTCTTGCAATCTTCCTTAGCTTCATGTACTCTTTCATTTCCACATTCTCACTGTAGATACTCGAAGATATTTCAAATCCGTTGAGTTTCACAGTCTTACACGCAAAAGCTCTCACATATCCTTCTTTTGTTCCACACACTGCTCCCAGTCTGTAGCCTTTCTCCAGCACGAGTTTTTTGACTTTGTCGTATTCGGCATCATAGATGTAGATATTCAGAGCCTTCGTAGTGGCTCTAATTTTCTCAACATCTTTCAGGAGGTCTGCAACAGCTTCTAAGATTCTCATTATCTGAATGTATGGGGTTTAGAGAAATATAATCTTTGGTGACTTGGCAGTATCGCTAACAAACCTAAAACAGGCTAAAAATAGACAGGAAAAATTAATCAAAATTCCGAAAAATCGTTATTCAATGATTATTGCTCCAACAGGGCAACTATCGGCAGCTTCTTGGCAACAATCCAGGTTCTCCTCGCAATCTCCGATGACATGGCTTATTCCGTCATCTCCAAGTTCAAAAACAGCAGGGCATATCTCCTCGCATAAGCCACAGCCTGTGCAGAGGTCCTCATCCACCTTTGCCGGCAAGCTATACACCTCCTTTTTAGCTATATCAGCAGTTTAGAAATAGAATAGCCTCATAAATAATATTTTCCCCTAAAAGTTAGGTATTTCAGTATTCTCAAAGGCTATCAGTTGGTGTCTACTGTTTCTTGCTTCTGCTGTAATAATAGAATCCAAAGACTATTCCAACGGGAACAAGTATAATTGAGAATTCTGGTATTTCGATTTTTTGCTCTATGATATCATTTCCACAGGAAGCTTCAGAATAGTGGAACTTTGACCCTTGGCCATTTTTCCCGCTTGTTAGAGTTTTACCAGCCATTCCAACATAAGATTTGGGTATTCCGATTTCTATTGCATAATTTTCATAACCATGATCCCAGACACCAATAGATCGGTAAACCAAATTTGCCGAGTTCCCTGTGTAAATGGCGACATTTGTAGCAATCCATCCCGGGCTGTTATCGGGTAAGTCCGTTGCATCCTTCCAAGAGCCTGGCGAAGCTGTATGATATATCTTTGATCTATCTGCTGGATCTCCGCCTATTTTCACACCGTACTCATACACTCCATCCATGTCCAGATCAAGTGCTAGATCGCCCGGATTAAGATGCTCATAGTGGGATATGTCTACGCCATCTTGTGGCAGAGATGTGATGATTAAAACATAAATGTAGTCGTCGTCTTCGGTTATGTACAGAGCTTCAACATCCCATTGCTCTCCGCCTGCTGGTTGAATGTAGTTGTTAACTACAGGCTCGTGATTGTGGACAAAGGCTTTCCCGCCTGTGCCTTTTATGTGAACTCCGAATCCGTAGACGGAATTTACATGGGGATCGGAAACGTCTTCATCATTATTGTCTTCAACTGCAAAAATAATTCCATCATTGGGGATCCAAGTACCATTGTCTCCCCAATCCTCTGTTTTCAATTTCTCCAATCCCCAGTCATTGATATAACCATTAACAGAAATTGCTGCTACGCTACCCATTAAAAAGAGAACTGAAAGAATTACCAATGGTAATATTATTTTCATCTCGAGGCACTCCTAATTTTAACATTATGCATAAGAGTATAAAAAACTTTTCATGTAAAGAATAGTTATCATGATATGTATAATAATGAGCTAACTTGAAAATATATTAAAAATCCCCAAGTCCGATAAAATATTTATGAATTCTCGTATCTGGTGTCAGTTCAGGATGAAACGCCAATCCTAGAACGTTGCCCTGCTGAACTGCTACAACATAATCCTCGAAGGTTGCCAGAACCTCAGCATCACCCACCCATGTTATTGCGGGCGCCCTTATGAATACAGCCTCGAACTCACCAATGTGTCTCACATCCAGCTTAACTTGGAAGCTCTCACGCTGCCTGCCGAAGACATTTCTTTTCACTCTGACGTCGAGAATTTCCAAGAGTTTCGTATCAGTCTTCTCAACCTGTTCATCACCGTATTTGGCAAGTAAGATCAGGCCAGCACATGTCCCCATCACCGGCTTGCCGCTTTCTGCCGCTTCCACAATCTCCTCTGCGATACCGTCTCTGTGGATCAATCTGCTTATGGTTGTGCTTTCACCACCTGGAATAATGACTGCATCACTCTTTGAGACTATTCCAGCCTTCCTGGTGGCTATGACCTCTCCCTCAATGCTGAGCTCTGTTAGTGCTCTTTTTGCAGCAACTACGTGCTCCTCAACGTCTCCCTGAACCCCAACTACTGCGATCCTCATGCTGCTCTGGCTTTTCCAGCTTTTTCAGTCTCCTCTAATCTGCAGTCTTTCAGCATCGCTGAGCTGGGTAACATCAATGCCCCGCATGGGTTCGCCCAGACCCTTGCTGACCTCAGCAACCACTTCTGGCTCGTCGAAGTGCTGAACTGCTTCAACGATTGCCCTTGCATATTCAGGTGGGTTGGATGATTTGAAAATGCCTGAACCGACAAAGACACCATCAGCTCCAAGCTGCATCATGAAGGCTGCGTCTGCAGGCGTTGCTATGCCTCCTGCAGCAAAATTCACGACGTTCAGCCTGCCAAGCTCTTTTATTTCCTTGAGGACTCCATAAAGGCCGTCGATTATCTCGCCAAGAGTGTACTCCTCATAAACAACGTCTCCTTTACCAATCTCAACGTTTCGGCCTATTTCCTCCCTCACAGCCTTTGCGAGCCTCACATAGCTTTCAGCATATTTTTCGGCAACGGAAACAAGCCTCTCGTCATCCATTCTCTTTATTTCATCAATTGCCTTGTTCATCAGTCTCATGTGCCTGACAGCTTCAACCACGTTGCCTGTCCCTGCCTCACCCTTCGTCCTTATCATCGCCGCCCCTTCCCAGATTCTCCTGACAGCCTCAGCGAGGCTTCTTGCTCCGCAGACGAAGGGCACAACGAACTTTCTTTTGTCTATGTGGAAGAAAACGTCGGCGGGAGTGAGGACTTCACTCTCATCAACCATATCAACACCAAGAGCCTCTAGAGCCTTAGCTTCAGCAACATGACCTATTCTAACCTTTGCCATTACAGGGATTGTGACACTATCCATAATCTCCTGAATTATCTTGGGATCCGCCATTCTGGCAACTCCACCTGATGAGCGTATGTCAGCCGGAACTTTGTGGAGAGCCATAACAGCCACTGCTCCAGCTTCTTCCGCAACCTGAGCCTGTTCAGGGGTTGTGACGTCCATTATAACTCCGCCTTTCTGCATCTTGGCAAATCCTCTTTTGATGAGTTCGGTGCCGAAGCGAAGTTTCTCAAGTTCCATGTGAAGTGGAGGAGCAAGAGGTTATTTAACTCCTTTGCTGAATTCACAGCTTTGAACAGTGAAAATTTTTGAAGGATGTTGAAGATATCTTTTCTGAAAAATCATGCGTCGTCAGTGATGCAAGTTGACCTATAGAACTAGATTTCAAATCTTTTGAGGGAGTGTGGGTAATGACTTGCATGCATTATCTAGAGGATTTCTGGTGAATCGTCCATTGCGCTAACAATGGGGTTTCGGAAGCAACTGGGAGATAAACTAAGAAAAAGCTAAATAGCTACTTGCGAAAAATCCGGTGGGGTGAAACAGTGAAGATCGGATTTGTAGGAGCAGGACGAGTTGGTTCAACTGCAGCTTTTACGTGCATTCAGCATCTGGATATTGATGAAGTCATCCTTGTGGATATCGCTGAAAATCTGGCTGTTGGAGAGGCTATGGACTTAGCCCATGCAGCGGCAGGACTGGACAAATATCCGAAGATCGAGGGTGGCAGTGACTACTCTCTGCTCAAAGGCAGCGACATTATTGTGGTGACTGCTGGACTTGCCAGAAAACCGGGTATGACTAGGCTTGACTTGGCAACGAAGAATGCTGAAATAATAAGTGATGTTGCAAGGAAAATAATGGGCAACTCTCCTGAGAGCAAGATACTGGTCGTGACAAATCCAATGGACGTCATGACCTACATAATGTGGAAAGAGACTGGAAAGCCCCGTAACGAAGTTTTCGGTATGGGCAATATGCTTGATTCCGCTCGTTTGAAAGAACGACTTCATAATTCGGGTGTCAGGGAAATAAAAAGGGCTTGGATGATCGGAGAGCATGGAGACAGCATGTTCATTGCAAAAAGCTTGGCCGATGTTAGGGGAGACGTTGACTGGGATGAGATTCTGACGCAAGTGAGGTTTGTTGCTGCTGAAGTGATAAAGATGAAAGGCGCAACTTTCTACGGGCCTGCAGTGGCAATCTACAAGATGGTGAATGCTGTTGTCAACGACACAAGGGAGGAGATACCAACCAGCGTCATTCTGCAGGGTGAGTTTGGGATTCAGGACGTTGCAGTTGGAGTGCCAGCAGTACTGGGAAAGGATGGAGTGGAGAAGGTTGTGGAATACCAGCTAACTCAAGAGGAGCTTGATGCCCTTAAAAATTCAGCCAGCATACTTAAAGAGAGACTAAAGGAGCTGGGGTACTAAAGGTTTAATTATTATTAACTTTATATATTAATTTATAAATCAAGTAAGTTGATCTGAGTTCGTAGATGAGTTCATTTTAATGATTTATTTTAATGCTTCTTTTATGTGGTTGATGAGTTCGGCGTACTCACTACTCTTTCTATTTTTAAAGTTCGAGGCGTTTCCATAGATAATTTTGTATTTCCTTATATTATTAATTGGCAATATACTGTTTATTGACTTCTCCAGATTTTCCCACTGTTTGATTTTGGAAGTCTTCTCCTTTAGTTGAGATGTATTAAGTACTTGAGTGGATCACCCCTCGCTCGTGCAAGGGGCTTCGGGACGGGTTTGAGGCGTTAGCCCCCTTACCGCCCCCAGGGGGACACAACCCCTTACTACTCCTATCTGTTCCAGAACGGGAACAGATTTGGAGCTACCTCTTAACCTTCTAAAGACCCTCAATCTAACCACTCTTTTGAGGCCGGACGCAGTATCTCGCAGGAATTCATGATCCGTCCGGCCCCCGTTAACAAGATGCTTTTTGATGATGTTTCTCGCTGCATTAACGTCTGCGTTGATTAAACCGATCACAGATTTGAACAACCCTCTTGACCCCCTTTTCCAGGGTTCGTAGTTTTCTTCACAGGGATATTCGTGCTTAACAGAGTCAACGCCAGAAGTGTGTTCCTCGCCTACCTCCACAACCTCACCTTTGAATTTGTACCTGAGATAATCCACTACCTTGCCGTGAGGGAGCAGCTTAAACATCTGGTTGACCAAATCTGGTAGATCGTTCTCCTCGTTCTTTGAAGAGTATACGTTTCCTACGATTATCTTCGTAACCTTGAGCTTTTTAGCAAGCTCCACGATTAGGTTGGAAGCTTTGTGTGAGAAGTCTCTCAGCAGATTCTTAATGCGCTTCCAGAGCTTCGCAATTCTCTCTTCGAGTTTGTGATATGGGAGGCCTTTGTTCTTTAAATTGTCTTTGAGAGATTGCAGTCTGTAAATCTTCTTCAAGTACTTCCTTAAAAGGCTTAGAAGGCCTCTGCCGTCGATTATGTATGCTGTTGGATGATTCTGTATAACTATTACTGCGAAGTTTGACTTGTTGAAGTCTATGCCCATCAACCTTTCCTTATCTGTTTGATACTGCTCAGGCTCGATGGCATAAACGA